>ERZ1292632.82-Hain-H43-01um-R2-82-length-88894-cov-7_pt1 | contig 88894 bp, 85 predicted proteins | sample MGYA00564407_ERZ1292632 | MGnify/ENA primary metagenome ERZ1292632 (study PRJEB36523, sample SAMEA6512637) | groundwater metagenome | collected 2019-01-08 | study: AquaDiva: Metagenomics assemblies of 32 groundwater samples | reverse complement strand
TTTTAATCTTGAATCTGTTCCGAAGGGAAGTGTTCGTCGTTTTCTCCTTCGAAACATATTTCAAGCAACAGTGCTGATAACATGCTCTAATTTTGTCTGTTTTTTCCATCTCCCTTAAACTCTTATAAGCAAAGAGCGTCACTCTAGTCGAATTTTCTGAAACCTCAAACATCGGGGCTGGTAATTGAAAAACTTCTATCCAAAAAATAACCTTATCAATTCCACTCCCTCTCTCTTCACATATTTTGATCCGGCGCATCAGAGCAGCAATACATTCATTCCTCGATTGGGGCGAGTGGTCGATAAACCTATCAACACTAATTAGAGGTTTGCCCGGATTACTTATTTCAATCCTATCATTAAATATCTCGACCATTGGACCCGAACCCCTAATGGAGAAATCTTGATGTATAAGGGCGTTAGCTATCAATTCCCTTATTGCAATTTCGGGATACATCCTATTGTCAGTTCTTAATGCCTGCTTTATTTCCTCATTCATTGGCAATTGACTATTAATATAACTGACTAGACCTCTGTATCCTGTTGCATAACCCTTTGTCCCTTCCTTCTCAAATTTTGTTTTTATCCGGCTACTTCCATCATAAATTATTACTCGTGGGGCATTTCTTCTGATTGTTTCAAAAAGTCCGATATCCTTTGCAAAAAGGATAGCGCCCAGATTCGTTATATCGAAACTTCCTCTTCTTCTAGTGATAAGGCCGTCCTCTCCCATTTTTTGAATTATTTGAGCTTTATCCGACGGAAGAGGTTGAGCAACTAAATCAAAATAACCAGGATAATCAAGTAGCTCTAAAACTTTATCGTCTGATACGTTAATTTGAGCTGGTTCTGTTTCAAAGCTTTTATGAGAGGGATTGTTCTATATCTGTCTCTCCTTATCCGGATAATCCGACAATTCCTTCGTATAGCTCCCAATTCTTATGTATGCCTTATCCATAAAAGAAACAGGCAAGTCTGTAGCCGAAGGCACTTCAAATAAAACGACCCTTGTGTTTTTATCACAATTGAATTCATAAATCTTGAAATCAAGATGAGGACGAAGTCCCCTCATTATCCAATTTTCAATTTCCTCATTTCCCTCCTTTATTATCTTAGGTTTAATACTTGTTCCAACAATCTCATGGTTGTCGTCTTTAACACCAAAAATCAGGTAACCAAATTGCTTACCACATAGATTGGCACTATTAGAAAGAGCTGATATCAATCTTCCAACTTCTTCAGGATTAAAACGATTAACCTTAAATTCAACCCATTCTGTTTCAGCGGGCAATTCCGATAACTCAATAAGTAATTTTATTAACTGCTCTTCATCCATTATTAGATTAATAATACGGGCAAAATAAGAAAGAATCAATTTGCCATCACCATAACTATTAAATCTGAAATTCCATCCCGTTCGACAAATGAGGGTGAATCTGGTAAAATTCATTGGAATTAGGAAGTAGGAACTAGGTATTATGGTTTGGCGCATAATTCATGATTCTTAATTCATAATTCAGGAATTTTATGTCACTTCAAATCGGAATTGTCGGCATGCCAAATGTCGGAAAGAGCACTTTATTTAATGCTCTAATTAAGGGTGCCAAGGCGGAGGCGGCTAATTATCCCTTTTGCACTATTGATCCTAATGTTGGCGTGGTCCTTGTACCGGACGAGCGGCTAAAACCCTTGGCCGAGGTCTCCAAGTCGGCCAAGATTGTGCCGACCACTATTGAATTTGTCGATATTGCCGGCCTGGTTCGCGGTGCCTCCAAAGGCGAGGGGTTGGGCAACCAGTTTTTGGCGCACATCAGAGAGTGTGATGCCATTGCTATGGTGGTGAGGTTTTTTGATGATCCTAACATCGTCCACACTGAAAATAAAATTGATCCGCTTGATGATATCAAAACCATTGAAACCGAACTGCAGTTAGCCGACCTTTCGACAGTCGAAAAACGTCTTTATGCGGCCGAAAAAGAGCTAAAAGCCCACAGCAAAGAGTCGGAGGTCGCCCACTCCGCCCTCCAAAAGATTAAGGATATCCTAAATAGCGGCCGCAACGCCCGGGAGGCCAAACTAGATAATCAGGAAAAGGATGTTGTTGGGGGGCTCTCGCTTCTCACTATGAAGCCAGTTCTCTATATTGCTAATGTTTCAGAAAAACAACTACCCCTCACCCTAACCCTCTCCCCACAGGGGCGAGGGAAAGGCGGAGGGGCTCTCTCTTTACAAGGACAAGGGAATTCTAATACCTCCTCTCCTCCAAGAGGAGAGGGTGGGGGTGAGGAGTTTATTAAGATTTCTGCCAGGATTGAGTCTGAATTAAATGATCTAGGAGAGGTAGAGAAGAAAGAGTACCTTGAGGCTCTAGATATGAAGGAAACCGGGCTTAACATACTAATTAAGAAAGCGTATGAACTATTAGGACTTCAGACGTTCTTTACCTCCGGCGAGAAAGAGACGCGAGCGTGGACAGTTAAGAAAGGCGCCAAAGCGGCGGCGGCGGCCGGGGTGATCCACACCGATTTCGAGAAGGGTTTTATCGCCGCCGAAATCATTCCCTGGCAAGATCTCTATGCTCAAGAGGGATGGGGCGGGGCCAAAACTCACGGCTTAGTCCGAACCGAGGGCAAAGAGTATGTGATGCAGGACGGCGACGTGGCAATGTTCCGTTTTAACATTAAGCACTAAGGGTGTCCTCAGTATCGTCACTATTATTGCAATCTCCTTGCTCTTGTGTTAAGATAACGAGGTAAAATTAGAACTTTCCCCTGATCCGCCAGTTGGCGAACGGGGGGCCGGCTCACTCTTGAGACCAACCGGCACCGGAAAGGATATTTGAGATGCGACAGTACGAAATGACGTACCTTATCTCCGATAAGGTCCCTGATGCTGATATTAACAAAGTCACCGGCAAGATCGGCGGCTTTATTGCCGAACTTGAGGGCAAGATCGCCAAAGAGGAGATTTGGAAGCGCCGCAAATTGGCTTATCCGATCAAAAAGCAGGAGTACGCCACCTATATTACTCTAAACTTTGAATTGCCGGGTGAAAATATCCGGGAGCTTGAAAATCAGATCAAACTTGCCCCGGAGATTATCCGCCACCTTTTGATCGTTCGGGAGACGGGCAACGAGAAAATCACCTTAACCGCCGCAGAGATCGCCGATACAGCAGAAATCGAGAAGGCTATTGGCGGCAAGAGAAGCTTCGAAGTAGTCGAGGGCGAGACAGAGGAAAGCCGAGATTTTCAAGCGATCCGCGAGAAGGAAGAGGAGGAGAAAGCTCCTGAATTGGCCAAACCCGAGACCGAAGTAAAGAAAGCTAGGCCGGCACTGGAGACAGAAGCCCCGACAGAGGCAGAACCCGCGGCAGAAAAAGTTGAGTCAAAATCGGCTGGTCTCAAGAAAACGGAGAGTTCAACCGAGACTAAACCCAAAGTCCGCCGCAAGAAAGTTGCGATGAGTGAATCCGACCGTCTTGCCAAGTTGGATGAAGAGTTGGATAATCTGCTTAAAGAGGATCTTTAAGTAATAACCAAACACCAAGATACAAATCCCAAACAAATCACAATAACCAAAACTCAAATTGGGATACTTGAGAGTTGAGATTTAGATATTGTTTGGTTCCTGTATCTTGTAACTTGGAGCTTGCTCCAAAGGAGTCTGATGTTGAATCTAAATCGAGCCCAGATACTGGGCAACTTAACCCGCGATGCCGAGATGCGCTTTACCCCCAACGGCCAGGCCGTAGCCTCATTCGCCGTTGCCACTAACCGCAAATGGAAGGGGCGCGATGGCGCACCCGACGGCGAGGATACCCAATACCACGACGTGGTTGTCTGGGGCAAACAAGCCGAGACCCTCACCCCTATGCTCAAAAAGGGCGGACCCGTCTACGTCGAGGGACGGCTCCAAACCCGAAACTGGGAGGGTCAAGACGGTGTTAAGCGTTATAAGACAGAGATTGTTGCCGACACTATCATCGTCCTCTCGAGCCGCGGCGGCAACTATGCGCCGGCCGGACCGGGCGTTATCGAAGAGATCGCCGATCATGGCGAAGTCAAAGCTGACGAGAAAACCCACGACGGCAACAAAAAGAGTGAGGATGAGATTGATATAGATGAAATTCCTTTTTAATCACCACGTGATTAAAAAGAATAATCAAGATACAAGAGACAAGGTATAAAAGATAGGGAAATGATTACTACCCTGAATGGAGTCCCGCCCAAAATGGTGGTTTGGTTATTATTTCTTGTTTCTTGATTATTGCGACCAAAAGGAGTCAAATGCCTTATTACAAAAAAGAACCACGGGAAATTGTTCGGGGACCAAAAAAGTGTATGATCTGCAAAGCGAAGGTACAAGAGGTGGATTACAAGAATGTCGCCCTGCTTCAACGCTATCTTAACCGCTGGAATCAGATCGAGTCCGCCGCTCGTACCGGCAACTGTGCCCGGCACCAACGCCAGACTACTTTGGCGATCAAACATGCCCGCCACTTGGCACTACTACCATTTGTTACAGAGTAATTCAATCTCCTGCAAATTTACAAATCTATCGAAATTACGAATATTACAAATCATTTGTAGGATTTGTAGTTTCGTTGAATTTGTAATTTTGTAGGAGACAGTGGTCGTGCTTTCCATCACCGATCTCAAAACCGGTACTAAAATTACCCTTGAAAATAATCCCTGGGTTGTTTTGTCGTACACTCACTCCAAGATGGGGCGAGGCGGCGCCGTAGTTAAAACCCGGCTCAAGAATCTCCGCACCGGCACCGTGATCGACAAAACCTTTCAGGGTGCCGATCGAGTACCGGAGGCCGTGTTAACTAAAAAACGAGCGACTTTTCTTTATGCCGACGAACAAAACGCCTACTTTATGGATGAAGAAAGTTACGAGCAATTTGAGATCGCGTTAACTAAGGTCGGCGAAAGCAAGAAATATCTTGTCGAGAGCGCTCCCGTTGATGCTCTCTACTTTAATAACGAGCCGATCAATCTGGAATTGCCGATTAAGATGGCTTTCACTGTTATCTCCGCTCCGCCGGGCGTCAAAGGCAACTCCGCCGGCACCGTCACCAAGAAAGTGACAATCGAGACCGGTGCCGACTTGAACACGCCCCTTTTCATCAAAGAGGGCGACCGAATCCTGATTGACACCCGCGACGGCTCCTACCTTGAACGTGCCAACTAAAACAAAAAATTGCCAGGAAGGCAATTTTTTGTTTCACTGTTCAGTTGAGCTCTACTTGGCGCCAAACAATCGCCCCAACCAAGACGGCTTCTTTGCCGGTTCTGTCGGCTTCTCCTCCTCAGTCGATGTGGCCGGAGCCGGAGTAGCCTCAACATCTGGCGCCACGGCTTCTTCTACCTTTTTTTGAGCCGCCGCCAGAACCGCCTCCTCATTGAGTGCGTTTTTGGATTCGGCCGGTGTTTTTGGTACCGTCAAGTCTGGTGCTCCCGGTGCAGTCATAGCCGCGTCAACCATCTCGCCAGTCTTATCCAGCTTTTCGGCGGGAACTTCGGGCGCCATTGTCTCACCCATGATCCTCTCCTTCCATGCTCATAGAGCCTATTAACTAATCCTTCTTTTATTTTAAAAGCCGAGGCCGCTTTTTGTCAAATGAGGAAACCCGGTTTGATTGCATTGACGGGCAAGCACGGGGAGTGTGCTATACTGTATAAAAGATATGCTCATTCCTTATTCTAAAATAATGGGGACACCTCTTTTGGAAATCCGAAATCAGGCCAAACTCGGAACCGTTTTTGACGTAGTGATCAAGAAAAGCGATCTCTCGGTCTCCGGTCTCTTGGTTAAAACAAATAAATTAATCGACAGACCAAGGGTCGTCGTCGCCTCCGACATTCTGGAGGTGAACCCGGAGGGTGTGGTGATAAACAACGCCGGTTCGCTTGTGTCGCTTGGTGATGTTGTTCGCCTGAGCGAGGCGATTCATCAGGGTTATCACGGCCTGCATCAGAAGGTCATCACCCGGTCGGGTAAGAGGATTGGTTGGGTTTTTGATTATCTCATCTCTTCAACCGATCTCACTATTACTAAATTATATATTCAAACTCTTTTTTACGAGCGCATTATTCCTGTTTCGGTCATTACCAAATTTGAGGGACGCAAAATTATTATTTCGGATGATTTCGAGTTCGCCTCTCTCGCCGCCGATATCGCCCTGGAAGCAGAGGCCGCTTGATTTAAACGGTAACGTTTTTCGGTAACGATGCCCGTTTCGGTTGCGTCAAACGTCTAACGTAACCGTTAAACGATACGGGTTTCGTAACCGATTAACGATGCACATATCCGTTCAAGGTAATTTAAAAAGGCCCGAAAGGGCCTTTTTAAATTACATATCGTATCCCATACCGCCGCCGGGCATAGCAGGAGGAGAAGCGGGCGGAGTTTTCTCCGGTTTGTCCGCTACCACTGCCTCGGTTGTCAGAATCAGAGCGGCAATCGAAGCGGCATTCTGAACCGCGCTTCGGGTAACCTTGGCCGGGTCAATAATACCCATCTTAACCATATCGCCATATTCATTAGTTAAGGCATTATAACCCTCACCCCTATTACGGGACTTAACATTTTCAATCACGACCGAACCGTCAACGCCGGCATTCTCGGCAATCTGGCGCATTGGCGCCTCAAGCGCCCTTCTGACAATCTCAACGCCAACCTTTTCATCACCGGAAGCGCCAACATTCCGCAAATCGGCAATCGTATCAACCAGCGCGACGCCGCCGCCGGCAACAATACCTTCAGCAACAGCCGCCTTCGTCGCCTCAACCGCATCCTCCACTTTATACTTGCGCTCCTTGAGTTCAACTTCGGTTGCCGCACCAACCTTAATAATGCCGACACCGCCGGAGAGCTTGGCCATACGTTCCTCGAGTTTTTCACGATCATAGTCAGAGGACGTTGCTTCAATCTGCTTTTTGATCTGAGCAATGCGGTTATCGATCTCGCTTTTCTTGCCCTTGCCCTCAACAATAACGGTGTTTTCCTTGTCTGATTCAACGCGCCGGACCTGACCGAGCATATCCAAGGTGGTATCTTCGAGCTTGCGGCCAAGATCGACAGAGACAACACTGCCGCCGGTCAGCACGGCAATATCTTCGAGCATCTCTTTGCGGCGATCACCAAAGCCGGGCGCTTTGACCGCCAGAACATTCAAAACACCGCGAAGTTTATTAACAATTAAGGTTGTGAGTGCCTCGCCGTCAACATCCTCGGCAATAATCACCAACTCCTTGCGTCCGCTCTGAGTAATCTGCTCAAGAAGCGGCAGGATCTCCTGGATAGAGGAAATCTTTTTATCAGCTAGGAGAACGTAGGGATTCTCAATCACCGCCTTCATCGAAGCCGTATCGGTGATCATATAGGGACTGATAAAACCGTTATCAAACTGCATCCCCTCGACTAACTCCTTCTCCATACCCAGAGTATTGGATTCCTCGACAGTAATAACACCGTCTTTACCGATGGTGTCCATAACATCGGCAATCAGCTCGCCGATCTCGCTGTCGCCCGCCGAAACCGAAGCGACCTGAGCGATCTCGTTCCGACCGGCAATCTCCTTGGCATTCTTCTTGATAGCATCAACAACCTTTTGAGTTGCCTTCTCGATGCCGTGACGAATCTCCATAGGGTTGGCGCCAGCGGCCACATTCTTTAAACCCGCGTTAATCATGGCCTGGGCCAAGATGGTTGCGGTTGTTGTGCCGTCGCCGGCCACATCATTGGTCTTCTCTGCAACCTGCTTGACTAACTGAGCGCCCATATTTTCAAACTTTTCCTCCAATTCGATCTCTTTAGCAATGGTCACGCCGTCATTGGTAATAGTCGGTGCGCCAAAGCTCTTCTCTAAAACCACATTGCGGCCCTTGGGTCCGAGTGTCACTTTAACGGTGTCAGCTAGAGCATTAACACCCTTCTTGAGTCCGGCTCGCGCTTCCTCCGAAAATCTAATTTGTTTCGCCATCATTACTCCTTTGTAAGTTCTAAGTGTGAAAGTATTAAGTGTGAAAGGATCATCTTTTCTGTCATCCCGGACTTGATCCGGGATCCAGATATTATAGATCCCCTTCCATCAACTTAGTACTTAGAACTTTCACACTCTCACACTATTAACCTAGTATTCCTAAAATTTCTTCTTCCTTTACAACCTTGTACTCTTCGCCGTTGATTTTGATCTCGTCACCGGCGTATTTGGCATAGAGCACCTTGTCCCCCTTCTTAACGGAAAAGGTATGCGTTTTACCCTCCCTTAGTTTACCGTTGCCCAAAGCAACAACTTCACCCTCGGCCGGCGCTTCTTTGGCCGTGTCGGGAATATAAATGCCGCCCTTAGATTTTGTTTCGGCGGGCAGCGGCTTAACCAGAACTCGATCTCCCAGTGGTTGGAACATAGCAACCTCCACTCTAATTACTACTAATCTAAAGAGAAATGTAAAGCATCCTTTACATTTTGTCAACCCCGTTAGACATTACCGCCACAGTTGGATAATTATTAATGTAGCACTGTGCTTGATAATTGGTCATGATGTTATTTAACAATATGTCTAACGGGGTCAAGTCTTTGGGGGACAAAAAAATCCGAAGTCCGATCGCCCGCTCCGGCAGAATATCGGATTTCGGATCTTTTTTGAGCGGTGGCGCGCAAGGGGGGGAAACGCATCCACCACTCACCCTTATCCTAGCTTAAGTCACACTTAATGTCAACCCTGCGCATTCTGTGCGAAAAATTCACGGTACGGTTTTTTCATAGGTAATTCAGCAAATTGAGCGGGATTTATCCAGTCATACTCCGTGTGCTCATCACTCAGTTTTAATTCGGACAAATCGAGATCGCAATTAAACACTAAAACAATATATTGATAGGAGCTCTTGTCGTGCTGGACTTGGCAAATATTTAGTACGTCAACCAATTTATCAACAGTAATTTTGGTGGCATTTAATTCTTCTTTTAATTCCCTAATAAGAGCGCTTTTAGGTTCTTCGCCAAAATTTAATACAACCACCAGGTAATTCCCAATTTCCGATCTTGTCGCGAACCATTAATATTTTACCTTCCTTTGAGATCAATCCTTTTGTTGTAATTTTTTGTACCCGCTCCTCCATCTGCCGCCTTTTATTAAATTAAGTATCAATATGCCAGTGCCAATCATCTTAATTATCGCCATTCAGCCTTTTCTATCTGTTTTTATGAATTGCTCTGCATCCTCCCTGGACAGAAGTCTAGACTCTTTACAAACCGAAACCATAGCCACGCTTGGCTGATGAGAAAAGCCAATATACTCGACCGCTTTCTCTTTTTCTTGAGCCTTTTTGATCGCTGGAGACAAATCCGTGTCAGAAGAGACAAGAATTATTCGATCGCAAATATCTTCATATGCTGCAACCAAAATATCGGTAGCAATTTGAACATCTACACCTTTCTCATGGTAAACACCATCATTCTTAAGCAAATAACCAAGGCTATAATGAAAGTTGCATTTCTTTAGAAGCCCGATTAATTTTTGTTGTCCATCGAACAATATCCTTGTTTTCTTGGTTCCATCTTGCCTAATCCTCCCAACATAATAACAGGATCTGATAAGCTTACTTGACCTTGCCAAATAACGTGCAAAACGATGGAAATCAAAATAGAGCAGATCTTGCAAATCCAAGCTCTTCAACTTGAAATAGAAATTACTGCCGTCAATTAATAATAGCACCCTCTCCTGTTTCATTAAAAATATAATAGCACAAACAAAAAGGCCCTGCAAATGTCTTTCGACCTCACAGGGCGTTTTAGCATTTTAAGCGTACCAAAATTACCTTTGACTGTCAATGCTCCTCCCGGGGCTCCTCCCGGGCGGGTGGAAGAGCAGTTCTTGGTCGTTGTAGACAATTAAATTCGGATGTCGTGCCGTTCGCGGATCGCGCTCGATCCGCCGAATTTGAATCTTTTTTAGGATTCTCTCCACCCAATCACCAAATCGCCCCCCTAGCATCATCTCGCCAAATATTCCGATCAATCGCACCATTGTGGTATAGATCGGAAAATCTTGATGGGGTTTGTACCGGCTGGTATTGTTTGAAGTAAAACCTATCAGCCGAGAGCTTCTCACTCGCTTTAAGTTTGTTCGAAGAATATTTGCGCAAATCTCATTCATACCAATTTTTAACCCGTGGTTTTGGTCTTTGTCTTTTGACTTTTGAGCTAAGGCAAACAAGCGTTCGTTTTCCTCAAAAAATCGCCGGAAAGTTTTTTTATCGCCCCAGACCAAAACGCTTTTCGAATAATTCTCGGCGCAATATCGATCCATCGCCGTCCCGCGGCCGGCGGGGATCTTTAAGTATGATGTCGTCATAAAATAGTTAAAACAAAACTTGCCGGCATGACTTTTGGCATCATCGCTTGAGCGCTTGACACCCAGCAAGGTCGAGAGTAAAAGAATAAAAAACCGGGCCGTAAAGATCCGGCCGTCCCGGCCGATCACTAAAATATCGATATCGGAATCCGGCCTGGCTTTCCCCTGGGCCAGCGAGCCGTTTAAAATCAGGCAACGCAAAAAGGGAACCATTTGCAAAATGGCGCAAATTCTTCGAGTTCTTCCAAAATAATGCCTGTTGATTTTATCCACTGATATCATTAAATCAACACTGACTCTACTTGCCAACCATTTTGGGAATCATTACAATAAAGAAAAACACTAAAAAGAACTATTTTTTTAAAGGAGGTGAATGTCCAAATACATTTTCGTGGTGGGCGGTGTGATGTCCTCGGTCGGCAAGGGAATCGCTGCCGCCTCAATCGGCACTATCCTAAAGAGCAAGGGTTACCGTGTCACGGCCATGAAAGCTGACCCTTATATTAATGTTGACGCCGGCACCATGAATCCAACGGAGCACGGCGAGGTCTTTGTCACCGTCGATGGTGATGAGACCGACCAGGATTGCGGCAACTATGAACGCTTTTTGGATGAAAATATCACTAAAATCAACTATATGACAACGGGACGGGTCTACCAGACGGTTATCAATCGTGAACGCAATCTGGAGTATGACGGCAAGTGCGTCCAGGTTGTGCCGCACATTCCTGAGGAGATTATCCGCCGGATCAAAACCGCCACAAAGGAGGCCAAAGCGGACATCACCATTATTGAGATCGGCGGCACGGTGGGCGAATACGAAAACCTCCTCTTTTTGGAAGCAGCCCGGATGATGAAACTGAAAAACCCCAAGGATGTTATCTTTGTTCTTGTTTCCTATCTGCCCATCCCCTCCAAAGTTGGCGAGATGAAGACCAAGCCGACTCAGCACGCCTCACGAGAACTGAACTCCTGCGGCATTCAGGCTGATTTTATTCTCTGCCGCTCCGAAAAACCGATCGATAGCAAGCGCCGCGAAAAACTGGCGATCTTTTGCAGTATCGCACCGGAGAACGCCATCTCGGCGCCGGATGTCGATTCGATTTATGACATCCCCCTAAATTTTGAAAGTGAAAACTTTGGTAACAAGATCCTCCACCACCTTGGCTTGCCGGAAAAGCCTTCTAACCTCTCGGCTTGGAAAGAACTGGCCCATCACGCTCATAACGGCGGTCGGGAGGTGAAAATCGGCATCGTTGGTAAATACTTTGGTACCGGCGATTATCTCCTGGCCGATTCCTACATCTCCGTCATTGAGGCGGTCAAGCACGCCGCCTGGAGTCAGAATTTAAAACCCAAGTTAACCTGGCTTAACTCCGAAGAATACGAAAAGAATCAGGCTCGGTTAGGTAATCTTAAGAACTACGATGGCGTGATTGTGCCGGGCGGATTTGGTGCCCGCGGGATTGAGGGCAAGATTGCCGTCGCCGGCTATTGTCGAGAACATAAGATTCCTTATTTTGGTCTCTGCTACGGTATGCAAATTGCCACGATCGAATTCGCCCGCAATGTCTGCGGTTGGAAGGGTGCTCACACCGAGGAGATTAATCCTAAAACTTCATACCCTGTCATACATATTATGCCGGATCAGAAAAAGAAGCTGGAGATGCGAGATTACGGCGGCTCAATGCGTTTAGGGGGATATGCCTGTAAGCTCAAGGAAGGAACTATTTCATATAAATCCTACAGACAGACGCCAAAGGCCGAAGGTCGAAGGCTAGACAATGATTTGCCTTCGGCCTTAAGCCTCGAGCCTTTAACGATTATCGAGCGTCACCGCCACCGCTATGAGCTCAATAATAAATATCGTGACCAGCTGGAAAAGGCGGGACTGGTTATCGCCGGCATCAACCCTGAGCGTAATTTGGTTGAGATCATTGAAATCAAGGGTCACCCCTTCTTTGTCGGCACTCAGTTCCACCCAGAGCTCCAATCCCGTCCACTCCGCCCTCATCCTCTCTTCATGGCCTTCATCTCTGCTGCCAGCCGGAGCAAGGATGTTGAAAAAGCCAAGGGCAAACTTCTCGCCACCCCAACTCCGGCGCGATAACCTCATCCGAAACCAAAAATGAACTTATCTCCCCAAGCGGGCGGCGAAAGTAAAGGGTAAAAAATATTTATCTAATGATTCCCCCGAAACGATATAGTTCCCCTCTCCAAGATACCAGTCGGTAAAGAGCTCTCTAAACTTAAGTATCTCCCGCGAGCGGCGGCGGTTTTTAGGATCTTCAATAGTAAGATCAATCAGTTCCAGTGCCCGCTCAAACGCCAGATTGGCATATTCATTATTGCCCTTCTCGCGCCAAGAAATTGTTCGATGAACTTCACTGCCAATGTTGGCCATCTGCCAGGAAAGAGACTCAGCAAACCAGCGGTTGGGACCAAGGTTTTTGTGATGGATCAGATTCATTTTTTAATGACCTTCTCGATAATTTTTCTAATCCTCGTTTGAATCTCTTTACTCTCTACACCACGAGAGCGATTATTCTGTGACGGTCGCAGGTTTATCATCGAGTCAAATTCAATGAAATCATCACTGCCATAAAGTTCCGGATAGAGATTGATGCCCCATAAGTCGCCCTGTCCCGATCCCTGTTCAAGAAGCAAGACTTCTTCATCAACATGCATCTCCGTATCGAGCGCGATTATCTCTTTTTCAATATCAATAACACCCTTAACCAAATCGCCGAACATTTTCCCGGCCATCTCCTCGATCTCAGTCAGGGTTATTTTTTGACGAGCTTTTATCACTCTCATGATTCGATTCTACACACAAAGATACCCGAGAACAACCCAGTGGATTGGTCCAGTGCCTTGATCTTTTTGAACCAATCAATATAATGGTTGCAGAAAGGAGGTTATGTGATAAAACACTTGATTAGCACCCAACAATTCTCGAATGCGGCGGAGATTGAGAATTTTTTTATATTAGCAAAGGAACTTGAGCGGTTGGACCAGAAGGACAAACTTCCTCAATCGCTTAAAAACAAAGCTGTCGCTTGTCTTTTTTATGAACCGAGCACACGAACACGTCTTTCTTTTGAAACGGCCGCACTGAAACTTGGTGGCTCAGTTATCTCCTCTGAGAATGCCAAGGAGTTTAGTTCGGCTGCTAAAGGCGAAACAATCGAGGACACGGCTCGAGTTATCAGCAACTATGCCGATGCCTTAGTTATCCGTCATTATGAACGGGGAATATCAAAGCGGGCTGCCAAGGTCTCACCGGCGTTAATAACCGGCACCGGAATCTCAGGCAACAGCAGCAAAGAACTAAATACTCACAAAAAGGCGCCCTATATCGGGGCGCCCGGTGTATCCCGGGAGTGCTGCGCCGCGCCTAGTGCGCGGTTCCAAGAAACTCCGCCAAATCCACAAAGGGAATAAAGGCGGAGAGGTACATCCAGCCAAGCCGCGGCGCGGGCGCTGCGGGCGGGTTGAGGCACAGCTCGACACCGTGCTTCTGAGCCGCCTGGTAGGCCCAGATCAACGCACCGCCTCCCTCCTCGTCGAAAATCTTGGACCTCCGCCATATCTATGATGATGCGCCGGACACCAAGATCTGCGAGGTGGCAAACGGCCTGCCGCAGCCGCGGCAGGATTGTTTCTACGAACTCATCGCCGGTCGTAATCACACCGGCGTTACCGACGACAATTGCCGTAACCATTACAACACCCCCTAAACCACAACCGCCTCCCTTGCGGATGACAATATTGTACTCCAGTTCCCTAAATTGTCAAGAGTTGGCTAAACAAAAACCCAGCAGCAAAAATAGCTGTACGAAATCACTGTTTGCGGCCAAGGAGCTTGGGTTGAGTTACGGTAGTTTTTTTGATTTTATCGATATTATCGATGACGAGCCAGGCAGTCTGATTGCCAAAACCGGTTTTGTTGATCTCGAAAGGTTTAACTGCCAGGGGATTCTGCAGAAAGATTAGTAAGCAATATTTTTTATCCCGATGGCGCTGGCAAAAATCATCAATGTTTCCCGGGTCAATACCGATCCGATCGGCATACTCCTCAAGAATGGCCCTGATCTTTGCCGGCGTCAAATCCTCAAACTGCCGGACCACTCCAATTGTCGCTTGAGCGGTCACCGGCTCGCCGGCATTTTTAAAATAGACAACATCACCCGGCTCGATCGCGTCCCAGGGCTGAGATCGATTCTTATACCAGCGCGTCTCTATCGTTTTCTCGCCGAAAATGATCTTTTCCAGCACACCCAAAGACTGCCGCATAATGGCGACGTGAGTCCGCTTGGTTTTATAAAAAGAGAGCTGTTTCATCGACAAACCGAAAATTATCCGGTTTTAATATATTACAAGCGGCATTTTTTGTCCAGATCAGGCAATCTCCACAAAAACGAAGATAATATAGAGGGTGATGAGAACGACACCCCACTTGCGGTTCAAGGGGGCGGGGCGGTAGGCGGCCGCAAGCAGATAGGCCAGAAACAAGAAAGAGGAAACCGCCGGGTTTAATGTTTGGCCGGCAGCGCGAGCACTTTTGCTATAATCGTCTCCCTTTTTATCATATTGTAGTCATAATAACGATCAAAGCAGTAACGAATCACCTCCGCCAGAGCAAAAGCAAACAGTGCCAGCACAATCATCAGTATTATCTCGCTGGGAGTAAGTAAGACCAGGCCAAAGGCGCTTCGAAACGGCGGGAGGAAAAGTGCCGCCTGAAGGACAAGCGAGAGCAGAACGGCCCAAGACAGGGGCTTGTTCTCAAGAAAACCTTTTGGCTCCTGCCAAATCCTTTTCTTGGAGCGAATTGAAAAACAAAGTACTAGTTGCACTAAAACAAAGAAGGTAAAGGTGATGGTTCGGGCCCGCTCGGGAGATTTGTCCAGATTTGATAAATAGAGCCCCAAACAGATAATGAAGGAGACCAGAGAGAGAGCGACGGTGTAGGCAAGGGAGCGGCGAAGCGACTTAACCGAACTGGAACGCGGCGGCTCCAAGAGAACCTGACGGGAGGGCTTCTCAAAACTCAGCGCCAGGGCCGGGAAGGAGTCTGTAATCAGATTAACCCAGAGGAGCTGAATCGTCGTAATCGGCAAAGGCAAGTTAGCCAGAAAGGCAAATCCCACCAACAGCATCTCGTTAAAATTACCGGCAAGCAGGTGAACAATGACATTTTTGATGTTGTCAAAAATTGTCCGGCCGTACTCTACGGCCGCAACGATTGTTTTGTAGCGATCATCGGCCAAAACAATATCAGAAGCACTTCTGGCGACGTCTGTTCCCTTAATCCCCATCGCGATTCCCACCTCCGCCTCTTTAATCGCCGGAGCATCATTAATGCCATCGCCGGCCATCGCGATGGTGTAGCCCGACTCTTGGAATGACCTGACTATTCTGGTCTTATCCTCCGGCGTCACCCGGGCAAAGATCTTAACCCGCTGGAGCGCCCGCCGCAAACCAGCCTTAGTCATCCGATCCATCTTTGTGCCGATAATTATCTCGTCATCAGCCACAGCAAGGCCGATTGAGTTGGCCACGAAACGAGCGGTTTCGGGATGATCGCCGGTGACCATTACGGGGCGAATTCCCGCGCGCATTGCCCGCTGAATGACTTCGCGGATACCCGAAGCAGGTTCATCCACCAGAGCAAAGAGACCCAAAAGCTCCATACTGGCCAGCGCTTTAGGACGGACACCGCCTTGCCGCCGTGCCAGCGCGATTACCTTGTAACCGGCCCGGCTCAAATCTGCCGCCTCCAAAAGAGCCTTCTCCCTGCCCCGAAGACTTAAGTTGCAAAAGGAGATCACGCGCTCCGGCATCCCCTTGACAATCAACTCGCTAACGCCGCGGCGGCGGCAAAGCACCGCCATATATTTCCTGTCGGAATCAAAGGGAATCTCAAAGAGACGATGGCAGCGTTTGGCGTCGGCCAGAACTCCCCCGGCGCTCATCTTTGCCCGTTCCGCCAGCGCCACCTCGACCGGATCGCCAATAAAACCGCCGCTTTCTTTAGTATTAATGTTAGAGCAAGCAATAGCCCGCACCAGAAGATCGCGGATCTCGCGATCGATCCTCGCCTTAGCGTGAAAATCAACTCTCTCCCAACTGCCCCGCTCCCAGAGAGAGATAAGGCCGACCGTCAGATGGTTATCAGTTAGGGTGCCGGTCTTGTCAGTTGCAATAATATTAACCGTGCCCAACGTTTCAATTGCCGCCATCTTGCGCACGATCGCCTTCTGGCGGGCCATCCGCATCACGCCGACAGCCAAAGCCAGCGTAATTGCTGTTGGCAAGCTTTCCGGGACGGCCGCGATAAGAAGGGCAATAGTAAAGGTCAAAAGCGGCAAGACCTCAAAGTCCCGCCAAAACCCAAGGGCAAAGACCGCCAGAGAGAAAAGGATCGAAAAAAGAGTGATGATTTTGCCTAAATAAGCAATCTGGCGTTCAAGAGGAGTTTTCTCTTCGCCCTGTTGAACCAGATCGGCGATCCGGCCAAATTCAGTCCCCCGGCCAATTGCAACCACAATACCATGGCCACGGCCGGCGGCCACCAGAGATCCGGCGTGGAGAATATTGTGACGATCGGCCAGCGGTGTCTCTTTCAACAGAGGCGCAACACTCTTACTTGACGGCACCGACTCTCCGGTTAGCGCCGACTCATCCACCCGAAGCGACTCCTCCTCAAATAAACGCAAATCAGCCGGAACCTTGTTGCCAGCCTCAACCAGAACAACATCACCCAAGGTCAGGAATTCATTGGATATCTCCTTAATATGTCCGGCTCGTAAAACCTTGCTCTTGGCCAAGAAAGACCGCTTTAGCTCGGCCAGAGCCCTTTCGGCTTTATATTCCTGAAAAAAACCAAGTGCGATATTAATGGTAATAATCGCAATCAGAATTAACGCCTGAATCAGACCGTCAACGTAATAAGAGATAGCCGCCGCAACCGCCAAGAGGAAGATAAAGAAGTTGTTAAACTGACTAAGAAGTATGCCCCAGAAACCAGCCTCTCTCAGCTGAACAAAAGAGTTGGGTCCGTACTTGGTCAAACCATGCTTGGCGCGAATCTCAGACAAGCCTAAACTTGCCTCCACCTCAAAATGGCGCTCAATCTCAGAAACCGACCAACTATGCCAACTCTCCCTCACTTACCCCTCCACCCCGCCTTCGGCGGGAAAAATTCAAATCTCAAATACCAAACCACAAATAAATTCCAATTTCCAAATACCAACGATCCAGTGCTTGAAATTTCATTATTTCGAATTTGTTGTTTATTTGTGATTTGGTCCGCCGGCTGTCGGATTTTTATTTGGGATTTATTGCTGTGGCGGTGTTGATTGTTTCCCCGCCAGCCACTTCTCCGGCCAGGGAACGTATTTGGAGCGGAAATCAGTCTCCTGCAGTATCTCGCCCTCGCGACTGACTTTGTAATGAAACTTGGCCGAGATGCCGGCGTGGGCCTTCTCGATCTGTTTTCGCTCGCCCGGCGGCAAGGTATCCGTCTCAGTCACTACCGGGTTGCCCGGCGAGACCTCGCCCCAGGTCTCCGGCTCGCCAATCTCAACCTGGCGCGTGTCTTTGGTCCCGTAGAATTCAAAGGTGATCTTGGTCCCCTCAACTTTGGACTGAATTAGAATGTGGCTGACATAGTTGTTTTTAAATTTAAAGTCGGGCGCCGGATCATAGATCGTTGCATCCATACCAACGGGCGGCTCGTAGTAGCTGACGCGATACTTATGATTTTGACGGCCCACAATCTCCATGCCGACGTTCAGTGCCGCCCGAAAAAGGGTGGTAGAGACTTGACAGAGACCGCCGCCAAATTCGGGGATAGTCTTATTCTCCTTAATAACCAGCTCGGGCAGATAGCCCGATTTGTCACTTATCTCGCCCAGTTTGGCCAGCGTCGAGAAGGTCTCGTCCGGCGCCAGCAGAATGCCGTTGAGAGCGGCCGCACCCGTTTGAATGTTGTGAACCCGATTTGAGGGTGAGCCCTTAAAGTCCGTTACGCCATTGCCGACCAACTCGACTATACCCAGATTGCCGATATCGGCCTCCTTAATCTCCGGCTCCCTTGTTTGCACAACCAAGGCAATCTTCTGTGGCCGGGCAATCTCGGCACTGTCATCAATCCGGGTTAGGAGAGCGCTAATAACAGCCGACTTGGTTTTGTCGACATCAAGCGTTTTTCCGGCCTGAGCCGTCTGAAAGACGGTCGCCCGCCCGCCCTCAATCTTGAGCCGCGCGTTGACCGGATCAACGTTGAGGGCGGCGGCGATCGAATTGACGAAGGTGTTTAAGCGTCCGTCATCAAAGTAAATCTCCAGGTTGTCACCATTGGTTTTTGACTTAATCAGACCGCCGATCGTCTCGTTGTCCAGTGTGAAAGACTGGCTCTCGTGCTCCAGAACAAGATCACCCGATTCAATAATGCGATTGGCCTCGGCCAGACGCGCCTCGGCCTTTTCCGGCAAGACAGCCGGTTGACTGGCTTGGGATGAAAAACTAATCGTCTCGGTTTTCAAACCGCCGATATTGGTTTTAATCCTGGAGATGATCTCCTCTCGAGGAATGCGGCGACCCGGTTCGCGATCAACTGTCAACCCGAAACGACCATTCTTGTAATAGAGAGAGAAGTCCTTCTCGGGTATCTCCAACTCCTTGGCAAGAGTGCGGATTTTGCTTGCCAGCGCCTCTTCATTATAGCGATAGACCATTTGATGAACCGTGGGGCGGAAGATGGAGCGCGCCTGTTGCTTCATCGCTTGATCGAAGTTGTCGTCCCGGCCGACCTGCCAGAGTTCATTCACCGTCGCCTCGATATCAAAGTGCACCCCGATCTCCGCCGGCTTGATGCTATAACTCCTCTCCTCATTTTCGAAACGATATTGGAGCGGAATCTCCAGCGCATTGTAGTCGCCGGCCATCTTGGTCAGAATTGCCGTTGCGTCGGCCCGGGTTCGCTTGGCTAAATTGATCTCGCCGACGTACTGATTGGCATAGATGTGATTGGCGTTAAGTGCCGAGTAAGTTCCCAGGGCAATTAAGGGGAGTGATACAAACAAAACAAAGACAAGTAACAAAATCTTGCCCGTCTTCTTCAGGCTGGACGGTATTTTTCTTTTCTCTTGTTTTTTTGCCACAATATTCAACTATCATTATAACAAGATACGATGATGCCCGAAAGGGCGACGTCAGACATCGACCGACTACCAAACTAATACTCTTACTCTCCCCGCAAAATCTCATTCAAGAGTTCTTTGGCCTTGATCTCGCGCTGGCGGCGCTCGCCGGCCGAGGTGGCTAAAATAAGATAAACGATATCGCCCTCTTTGGTATTTTTCGGCAGATATTTAACGGGAACGTCAAACGTGCTCTTGGCATTAACCAGAACAGCCAACTCGCCCTCAATACGGTCAAGGGTTAGCTCCACCCTCACAAAATCATCGTCCAGGTGTTTCGACATTCGTTTGTCTAAATTTTATCTGTCGGTTGCTTTTGCTTCTTTCGGCCCAAAGATGACATAGCCGGCAGCAAGAATCAAGAAGGCTGCCACAATGACAATCTTTGTCGTTTGAGTAATGGCATTCTCGGCCAAAATCGGCGCGATTAACAGAGCAATAATATTAACTACTTTAATAATCGGATTAATGGCCGGCCCGGCGGTGTCCTTGTAGGGATCGCCCACGGTATCGCCCGTGACCGCCGCCTGATGAGCCAGGGAACCTTTGCCGCCAAAGTGGCCGCTCTCAATATATTTTTTGGCGTTATCCCAGGCGCCGCCGCCGGAGGTCATCGAGATAGCAACAAAGAGACCGGTAATGATCGTACCAACCAGAAAGCCGCCCAGCGCCACCGGCCCCAAGAGAAAACCAACCAGAAGCGGAGTGGCGACAGTGACAAATGTCGGCAGAATCATCTCCCGAATTGCCGCCTGCGTGACAATATCAACCGCCCGGCGGTAGTCAGGCTTGGCCTTGCCCTCCATAATCCCCTTGATCTCCCGAAACTGGCGGCGGACCTCCTCAACAACGGCGCCGGCCGCCTTGCCGACCGCCTCCATCGCCAGTGAGCCAAAGTAATAAGGCAGAAGACCGCCGATGAATAAACCGATAATGACATAAGGATCAGCCAAATCAAAAGCGAGCGATTGACCGGCCCGAGTCAGCTCCTCCGTATAACTGGCAAAAAGAACAATCGCCGCCAGGCCGGCTGAGGCAATAGCGTAGCCCTTCGTCACCGCCTTGGTTGTGTTGCCAACCGCGTCGAGCGCGTCGGTGTGCACGCGAACGTCGTCGGGCATCTGTGACATCTCGGCGATACCGCCGGCGTTATCGACAACCGGACCAAAAGCATCGATGGCAACGATCATCCCGGCCATCGAGAGCATACTCATTACAGCCACTGCGACGCCGTAAAGGCCGGCCAGAGTATACGCGCCGATTAAACCGGCGGCAATCACCAGCACCGGCAGTGCCGTTGAGCGCATCGATACCGCTAAGCCGGTAATAACATTGGTGCCATGGCCGGTAATAGAACTTTTGGCGATAGAACGAACAGGGTTAAATTTGGTCGAGGTGTAGTATTCGGTAATGATCACCATTAGGGCCGTCACCGCCAGCCCGACCAGAGCCGCCAGATAGATAGAAGTGGCTTCGAACTGACCGTTGTCGGCCATAAGCCACTTGGTGGCAAAGTAGAAGGCGATAGCGGCCAGGATGCCGGCAGTGGCCAGGCCGCGATAGAGCGCTCCCATAATACTCTTGCTCCGCTTACCCATCCGGGCAAAGAAGGTGCCGATGATTGAGGAGAAAATTGAGATGCCGCCCAAGACAAGCGGATATAGAGCGGCATTTTCAAAGTCGGGAAAGGTCAGCGAACCCAGAAGAATAGCGGCGACGGCCGTAATCGAGTAGGTCTCAAAGAGATCGGCCGCCATACCGGCATCATCGCCGACATTGTCGCCGACATTGTCGGCGATGACGGCGGGGTTGCGCGGATCATCTTCGGGGATGCCCGCCTCGACTTTGCCGACAAGATCGGCGCCGACATCCGCCGCTTTAGTAAAGATGCCCCCGCCCAAGCGGGCGAAGATGGAGATCAATGAGCCGCCGAAACCAAAGCCGATAAGCGCCGTGGTATCGCGAAAAATGGCATAGAAAACAGCGACGGCCAGTAGGCTTAAGCCGACAACGAACATACCCGTGACAACGCCGGAGTTAAAAGCGACGCTCATACCGCTGGCCACACCCTTGCGGGAGGCCTCGGCGGTACGAACGTTGGCCCGGACCGCCACATTCATTCCGACATAGCCGGCCAGCGCCGAGAAGAGAGCGCCGGTTAAGAAGCCGACGGCAGTTTGCCAATTAAAAACATATAAAAGAATAATAAAGAGAACAGCCGCGACGACGGCGACGGTTGAGTACTGGCGATTCAAGAAAGCCTTGGCGCCATCTTGAATGGCCCGGGCAATGTCGGCCATTTTTTTGTTGCCGACCGGTTTCTTTAAAATGACGGAGATAAGAATAAGGGCATAAATTAAAGCGATCACGGCGGCGGCGATCGCGATACTCACGGCGGCAGTAAACATTCTATCTCCTTTTCACCCTTCGGGTGATTACCCGCAGGGTGACTAGTCTTAAGCTATAAGTAACAAAATCTTGATTGGTTCTTAATGTCGCGGGCACTCACCGAATCGGCCTCTCGCACTTAGCTTCTCTGAAATTTTCTCCTAAAAAACGCCGGAACGTGAAAACGTCCTACTCTCGATGGCCGGATTGTTACTCTGCAGAATATCACACTCGGAGACCTTTTTCAATCTTGACAATTTTTCAGTTCCGTGCTAGGATAATGCGTCATATCACTGAGCGCTTGTAAACGCCAATTTGCGATAACCGTAGTTTTGTTCCGCTATCTGTCATTCCGGACCCGCCTTCGATTTCACTCAGGCCGTGAGCGTAGTCGAATCGGATCCGGAATCCAAAAATAGTTATTAATACTATTGTTGGATCCTCAGGTCAAGCCCGAGGATGACAAGGGGAAGAAAATCCGGTGATCGCAAGCCGTCAGCTTCGGCTGAGCCAGGCACTATGCGATACGAAGGAGGGTTCGAAGATGCGATCGATGAGTTCGATGTTCGCTGTCCTGGCCGCCATGGCGGCGGCTCTGGCCGGTTGCGGCGGGAGCGAGAGCCGGCCGGCGGCACGGCCGATTCAGTTCAAAGCGACGCTCGCCCGCACCTCGCTAGGCGAGCTCGTTCCCCTCTCCAAAGGGGACACGACGGAGTGGCTAGTCAGCCTGGGGACGACGACTCGGATTGTCGTTGTTCCCGACTGGACACCGTCCACCGGTGTCCGAGACCAGCCGCCTCACCCCAACAGCGACCTTCGGGGTGAGGCCGAGATCGTGGCCAGCGAGCCGGAGGGCGTGCTGGAGCCGGTCTCAACATTCGAATTCAAGCCAGCCAAGACCGGCCGGGTCCGCCTCCGGCTGGAGATCTTTCTGGCCACTGATCCAACGATCCGGGGCAGCGACGACACCACCCTCGAGGTGGTCGCCGGCACGCCGCCGGCGGTGCCGGCGGTCAAGCTCTATAAGGAGAACGGCTCCGAGGAGCTGGCCAAGGAGGGCGGTGAGTACGTCGCCGTCAAGGGCACCAAGGTGGCGGCCAAGACCGAGAACGCCGACCGGCTGGAGATCATTCAACCGGACAACGTCATCGTGACCTTGGCCGCCGCGGGCGAGGTCACCTTCACCGCCGCCCTTAAGGGGAAGTACTCAATCACGCCCCTGAAAGGCACCGAACGAGGGGCGACCGTTATCCTCAACGTCCGCGACCCCTAACGCTTGGGCCAATGGGGCTAACAACACCACAAAGCGAGCTTTCGAGAGCTCGCTTTTTTAATGCTCCTACAAATGTCATTTTGAAGCCGATTTATCGGCTGAGAAATCTACCGCTTAGTTAAAATTAAATCGAAGATCTCTCGTCAGCCAACTAATCGGCTTCCTCGAGATGACAAGCTATTTTTATTCGGCTCAAAGCAAACTTTTGTAAACCCCCAAAGTCTCTCGAGCGGTTTTAGCCCAACTGTATCTTGCCGCCTGGACCAAACCAGCCTCGGCCAATCTAGCCCGAAGGTCGCTATCCGCCACAATCCTCTCCATCGCGGCGGCAATATCCTTCACGTTATAGGGGTCAAAGTAAAGCGGCGCCCGGCCCAGAATCTCCGGCATCGAGGAGGTTTGGGCGGCAATCACCGGCGTGCCGCAGGCCATTGCCTCCAGCGGCGGCAAACCGAACCCCTCGGAGAGCGAGGGCATGACATAAGCTAACGCGCCGGCGTAGACAGAAGGCAATTCTGATTCCTCAATATAGCCGGTAGTGATGACGCCGAAGGTTGAAGGTTGAAGGCTGAAGGCCTTATTAATCCGCTCAATCGCCATTAATATTTCAGACTCTTTGTTGTCTACTTTGCCTGCCAAAACAAGCTTAACCCCTTCGGCCTTTGGCCTTTGATCTTTAGCGAAAATCTCATACGCCTTTAAAAGGCGGAGGAGATTTTTATGTTTCTTCCACATCCCCGCATAGAGCAAGTAATCCCTGTCAATAGAGTATTTTTCCTTAAAGCCTCTGGCCTTTGGCCTCTGGCCTTTGGCCTTGGCGCTGTAAACACTATGATCCACCCCATTATAAATCACAGCAATTTTCTGCGGCGAAACCCGGTATGTCTCAATAATATCCTTCTTTGATGTTCCGGACACGGTAATAATCTTGGCCGAATCGTGTACCGCCGACTTCATCACCGCCCGGAAAGCGATACGTTTGAGCGAGTTTTGCCGGTGGAGGTGGCCGAACATCGTCAGATCGTGGACGGTCACGACATATCTGCCGCGGTAGCGAAGAGGATGATTGAATTGGGTAAAGTGGACAAGATCAAACTTTTTGGCGTTTAGATAGGAGAGTAGTCTCGTCTGCTCTGCCACGGAGTAGTGGGGAATATCGAGTATACAAACAGTCAAGTTAGGATATCGTTTATCGGTCACGAGGTCTGTATCGTTAGGGGTCTGTCGGCCTTCGGCTCTGAGGCCGCTCAGGCTCGAATAGTTACGTAACCGCTCGATGCTACCGATACGAGCTTCGTTACCCTGACCGCTCGACGACCTGACGACCACATTTAACCACTCCTTCACCGCTTTCACTCCGGCCGGTCTGATCAGCAAAGTATATTGATTGGATTTATCTAATGCCAAAATGCCCCGCACGATCTCTAGGGTGTAGCGGCTGACCGACTCCCCCACGCCAATAAAACGACCATCAATCAAAATTTTCATAGAAAATTCTGCAAATTCCAAATACCAAATGACAAACTACAGACAAACTTCAATTTTCAAGCACCAACGATCAAAGCGTTTGGAATTTGAGTATTCGGAGTTGTTATTTATTTGTGATTTGGAAATTATTATTTGGAATTTCGAGCCACTGGTGCTCTAATCAGCTATTTTACTGACTCGCCGATCTGCCAAACTGCTCCCCGCCAACACAAACAGGGTTATTGCCAGAGCCGGATTGTCCGCCCAAGTGTGGAGAAGGGCGGCGGCAATCGAAACAGCAACTATGCCCGCAAACAAGCCGACCTCGCCCCGGCGGTACAACTGCCTCAAAACAAAATATATCAACAAAAGCCAAAGAAGCAAACCGATCAAACCCAACTCCAGCCAAAGCTGAAAGTACCAGCTCTCAGAGATCAAGCCACTGCCATACTTCACCGCCAGCGGTCCGGCCGTGCCCAATCCCGAACCAAGGAGAAATTGGGTTGGCTCATCTACCCGCCGGACAATCTCGGCCCAGGAATTAATAATCGCGCTGTAATGCTCCGATTGCGAGGCGCCATGAGTCACGAGATCGCGCCAGAGACCAATGTTCTGATTCAAAAGCTCGACAGCGCCAACCGCCAAAATCAAAACCCCTCCCGCCGCCGCTCTTATCCAAACCTGCGTCGGCACTAAAAAGAGTGCCAGAAACGCACCGCCGATTAATCCGATAAAAGTGGAGCGCGAAAAGGTAAAGATAACGGCAGTACCAATCAAGAGCAGACCAAAGAGATAGCGGCGGTTTTTATGCCGCCGATAAGCAAACCAGAGGAGGAAAAAGGCGGGCAGAAGATAGGCGCCAAGCTGGTTGGGAGTGCCGATGATGGAAGCGCTTTGGAGAATCGGATTGACGGCAAAGCCCCCCCAGCCAAAACCTTTACCTGCCGGAATCAGGCCCCACTCCGCCCAATAATTAGCCGGCAGGAATCTCTCGACAAGCGCCCAAAACGCTACAAGAACCGCCACGATGAGATAGATTTTTTTAAAACGGTCTATCGTCCCGGCGGCATTGTCCCGCCACGCCAAAATCAGGATAATAACCGCCATTAAGTTCAAACGATAGCCTTCAAGCGCTCGCCCCGCGTCAGCCGAAAGGAAGAGAACGGAGATAATGCCCAGGATAATTAACGCGCAAGCGGCGACGATCAAGGGCAAAACCGGCCCTTTCCGGAAAAGATTCCGTTTAAAAATCACAAAAAATGCCCCAATCACAACCGGCTCATACCAGTGGGTTATCCAAAAAACTGCCGACTCGCTCCAAACCGTCTGCTTTTGCAGCAGATTGATTAAAAAACTCTGAAAGGGCAGATAAATTAAAAGAACCAAAAGAAAATTATCCGGCAGACGGTTCATTGTTTACCTCGATAAGGGCCAGGGCCAACCAGAACAGGGCGGCCAGATCATTTTTAAAATAAGTGGTGTCGAAAAAACCGTGAATTAAGATAGCAACAAGAGCCAGGACCGCCGCCCACTTCGCCGTTCCCCACTGCCGCCGCGCCCGCCGGAAAAATCGACCCAAAAGACCGAAAAAAGCCAAGAGGCCCCAAAAGCCCAGATTGAGCCAGAGGGCGAGATAGAGGTTGTGCGGATGGAGGGCGTAAGTTAAAAGATAACGCCGGAAACCGATATCGTTCTCTGTTGCGGCGGCAATCGCCCCCTCGTATCCGCCCAAGCCGAGACCGAAAAGCCAGTTCTCACGCAGAAGAGCCATTGAATAGTTATAAATATCCAGGCGTGAGCGATCAATGTCGGAGAGGGGCCGTCCCAGGGGAGTATTAAGCCCGACCCAAACCAGGGTTGCGGCCAGTCCCAAAGCAAGGGCAACTTTCGCCGCCGGCACCAGCCGCTGTCCCGGCAAATTTGCGACAAGCGCCTTTTGGCGCGAGAAGAAAACCAGGGCGCCCAAAGCCAGAGTCAGAGCCAGGGCCAGCAAACCGGCGCGGGAGAGCGCCAAAAAGATAGCGATAAGAACCGGAACCATAATGCAAGCCAGAGTCAGCCGCTCCCGGTTGTTCCTGGCCAACCCAAAAACCGGCAGCGAGAGAAAGAGCGCCGGCACCAGAAACATCGCCAAGTAGTTGGGCGATTCAAAGGGACCAAAAGCCCGGAAGTGCTCGGGGTTTAAATATTGAAAGAAGGATGAATCGCCGACCTGATAAGCCGCCAGCCGAACCGCCCCCAAACGCTGAAGAATCGCCCAGAAAGAGACCAGAAGAGTCGAGAGCAGAAGAGAGTATGACAGCTTGGAGAGATTGGCCCGGCCGATGCCATTGGCGACACTCCAGGCGTAGAGAGCCGGAATCAGAAACCAGCCCTTAAAGATGCCCAGCGCATTGTAGTGATCGCTCGCCACAGCAACCGAGACCAGAGCCGTCGTCAAAAAGAGAACAAACCGGAGTGAACTAAATCGAATCCCTGCCCTGTTCCGAATCACCCTTGTTAGAACTGCGGCGAAAGCCAGCAAAACGGCCGCTTCAAAGATATTGGTTTTGACTGCACCAAAGCTAAAACGGAAAAAATAGAAAGGAATCAAAAAGGTCGCAAGATAAATTAACAGGTTCATCTCTGATTTGTCTCCGCCGCATTTTTGGCCGCCTCGGCCAGCGCCAGGAAAACCCAAATACTAAGAACGTAAAGCGTCGAGAAGGTCATATATTGAATAAAGATCGCCACCAGCGCCAGTGTCAGAAAAAGATTGTCAATCTGCCGCTCCGAATAATCATCGATTAGGGCAAAGAGGTTCTCGCCGATAAATAATATCAGAAAGAGACCAAAGAGAATAAAGCCGAGCATTCCCTCCTCAACCAGAATCTCCAAATAAAGATTGTTGACAATCTGCCAGGCTGACTTTGCTCTGATCGGTTCAAACTCCGGCAGAGCACCAAAGGCGCCGGCGCCGACACCCCACGGCTGCTCTACGATCTTGTCGATCGCCACCCGCATTGTGTAGCCGCGGCTGGTAATGTAATCGTAATCTCTTGCCCCGGAAGCGGCCGTCTCGGTGTCGGGAATCGGCTCGGCCGTGCCCGACTGCTCAACGTAAGACCTGACACCCTTCTCCCCCGCCGCCAGATAGACGAGACCCATCGCCGCCCCAAAAGCAAAGGAGGCGATAGCAACAATAAGGAGAATCCGTTTGAGATGCGAACGGAAGCGCCCCAAAAGATACAGGCTAAGCAAAATAAAGCTGACGAGCAAAGACCAGAGCGCGCCGCGGGAGAGTGTCAGAAAAAAAACGGTCAAGAGGATCAGCAAAGCATAACCGTAGGGACGGCCGCGCCGGCGCATCATCTGCCGCATAGTAAGATAAACGGGGACAAGCAGAAAGTTAGCAAAGTAGAGCGGCTCCAAAAAGGTGGAGTGAACACGGGGAAACCCAAAGACCTCGCTTTGGTATGGGGAGCGGAGAAAGGAGAGGTGAGCCAGCGCGCCGCTGGCCTCGGCGACAAATTGCCAGAGAGCAAAGAGGGCGGCGGCCACGCCGACGCCGATAATAATATTATAATATCTCTCCAGCTTGGCCGGCTCGATTGACTGCTTTAGAACAAAGTAAACTATAACGACAAAGAGGAAGAGACAGCTGGTAATCAGAGAGCGGAGCGGATTAATTGACCAGATGATTGTCAAAAAAGAGGAGGCGACAAAAGCCAGAAGAAAATAATCGGTCGCGGTGAGCTTGAGGTTGCGCCAGCTTCCCTGCAGAATATAGACGGCAACCAGCGCCAGAGCAACAAGATAAGAGAGCTTGACGGTGTAGCCAAAGAGGTCAAGGGTCGGCAGATACTCAAAGGGCAGAAGGAGAAGGAGCAGCAGAGTCAGACGATAAACAAGATTGCCCTCCCAAATTTTGCCAAGCACTTTTTTCATCCTTCCCCCAATTATGAGACCATTAAGATTGAAAGCGAAATCTTAATTTTATGGTATCACCTCCTTCCTGAATTTTCCATTAATTTCCTTTGCGTCGCCAAGTGGTGGTATGGTAAACTAAAAGGGTAAGGATTGTTCCATTTTATAGCTCCTCTGACTCTGGAGGGGGAGTTATCGGTGTAGTTGTGATGATAAAATCTTTGGCCAAAATCTTGACTTTAACAGCACTAGCCAGCTTAATCATCGGTCTTAATCCCGGGCGGCTTTTAGCGTTGGATACCTCCAAGGATAATTTCTTGAGCGGCGATTATAAAAATAATCTTATTGATGATTACTCCTTTATTGACATTAACTCTGTGGATCAGGCGGCGATTCAGAAATTCCTTGACGACAAAGAGTCGCCCCTGCGCGACTACTCCGAAGGCGGCCGCTCGGCCGCTCAAATTATTTACGACGCCGCTCACGGCGCCAATGAAGCCAGCGGCGACTGGGGCGGTATCAGCGTCAACACAACAACCGGCACCGTCAGTCCCAAAATTATTCTAACCTATCTGGAGAAGGAACAAAGCCTCATCTCCCGCGACGACCGGCCCGACAACGTCCTCATCAAAGCTATGGGCTACCAGTGCTACGTTGGCGTCTCCAATGACAACAACGAAAATACCTGCAACGACCGCTATGAAAATTTTACCCTCCAGATCGAAAACGCCGCCTGGCAGCTGCGCTACAACTATGAATACGCTAAACGGGGCACCAAACCGAGCGGCGTGGCCACCCACTATTTAACCAATGATACAGAAACTTTTTATGGCGAATACAAATACAACAACCCCGACAGTGCTTACTACAACCCCAAATATTACGGCCCCTTTGAGATAACTTTCGCCAATGCCGCCACCGCTTCCATCTATAGCTACACGCCCTACATCTTTGACAGCTCTTACAACTTCTGGCAGATCTTTAACGACTACTTCACCGCCTCGCCGCCGCCGCCGCCCACCCCCACAACCAACGACACGGCCAGATTGGTCATAAAGACTTATACCAACCCCGTTACCGTGGGCGGAAGCAAGAGCGCCGAAGATGCCGTCTTCTTTAACAACACCCTTATCGAGGTCGCCGGCAAGACCGCCTGGCAGCTCACCTTTGAAACCGAGATCGGAACCAAAACCTACACCGTTGAGTATAAGAACGGCAACAGCGAGGTTGTCGCAACCAAGGAGATTGAGGTTACCCGGCACAAGACCGCCGACATCAACGGCGATGGCAATGTTGATATCCAGGACCTCTCCCTTCTGGCCAACTATTGGGGGCAGGAGCACCCCGGCGACCCCTTTGCCAATCTGAACCCGGGCGAGGATGAGGTTGTCGACATTATCGATTTATCAATCTTGGCCAGCAATTGGAACGGCTAATCTCCTACAAAATTACAAATTTATCGAAACTACAAATACTACAAAACTATGAATCAGCGATCCCTCTTTGTTTGTGATTTTGTAAGATTTGTACTTTTGTGTAATTTGTAATTTTGTAGGAGTGGGTTATGAAAAAAGTTTTGATCTTAAGCGTGGGATTGATATTAAACTTACTCGCAATCTCAAGTGTCCGGGCGGAGGGCGGGATCTTTGCCTCCGGCGGCGGTGCCAAGACGGTCGGCCAGACCTTTACCGTTACCGTGGCGGCCAGCGGCACCAATTTTGATAGCCTTCAAGGTATAATCTCCGTTTCCGGACCGGTTGATGTCGTCTCCTTCGCCGCCGGCGGCGCCACCTGGCTGCCCGGGAAAACCCCCTCAAACGGCGGTCAATTTGTCGGCATCACCTCGGAGAGCAGCTCCATTACCGTCGCCACAATCAAGTTGAAGGGTAAATCGGTCGGCAATGGCAATGTCTCGGTCAGCGGCGCCAAACTGGCCAACAAGGGCAGTATTGTCGGCACCGGCGCCGGCGGCGCCACTTTTAGCATCGCGCCTGCACCTGATTACCCCGACAAGGTGGCTATAACCTCGCCGACTCACCCTGACCCCAATGTCGCTTACGAAGCGACCACGGTCACGCTTAATTGGGAAAAGGAGTCGGGCGTCACCGGCTTTGCCTACGTCCTTGACCAAACCGAGGACACCGCTCCCGCTTCCAAGGTGACCTCAGCCGAAACGACGGTCACCTATGCCGACCAGGCCATCGGCGTTTATTATTTCCATATCAAAGCCCAAAACAGGGATGGCTGGGGTCCGGTCAACCACTTTAAAATCACCATCAAGGAGCCGGAGGCCAAGATTGATCCGGCGCTCGCCCCGCCGGCAAATCTCGCCGTCAAAAAGACCGCTGAATTTACAAATGATATCGAAAGTGGTACAGTGACGGGTATCACTATCTCGGGTCAAACCGAACCCGGTTTTAGCGTCAACTTAACACTCGATCCCGCTCTCACCGTACCGGAGGGTAAAACCTTAACGGCGTTGGCCGGCGCGAACGGCTACTTTGAGCTTAATCTCGATTATCCCGTCCGAGCCGGTTTTTACAAGCTAACAGTTCAGGGTCAGAAGGACAAAATCCTCACTCCGGTGAGCAACGAACTGCGCTTCGAGATTAATCAGGCAGCGGGCGGCACCGTGAATGTCTTGACTGATAATGACCGTTTCCCACCAGTAATCGAACCGCCCAAACCCAAGCAGTGGTACGAAAAGATTACCAAATCAATGATTTTTTATGCCGGCGCCGGCGCTCTTGTCTTGATGATACTTTCCAACACCGGCACAGCGTTGTTTTTCAAACGGCGATATCGATAAGCCGCAAATGAAAAAAATTGTCTTAATCTCCTCCGACAAGGTGGGTAGAACGATGGCGGGACCGGGGATCCGCTATTTTGAGATGGCTCGCGCCCTGGCCCAAGATTTTAACGTCACCCTGGCCGTCCCCAACGAGTGCGATCTGGCCGGCGAGGGCTTCTCTCTTAAGACTTACAACTCGCGCTGGCCGAGCCACACCCTCAAAGCGACGGTTGCCCCAGCCGATGCGGTTGTTGCCCAAGCCCTCTGGCCCGATCTGCTTTTTTACCTCAAGCGCCATAAAATCAAATATATCGCCGACCTCTACGATCCCGTTGTCATTGAGGTGCTTGAATATTTAAAAAACGAACCGCCGGCCCGTCAGCGTCGGACATTTGACTTCCATCGCCGCAATCTCCTGCTGCAAGTTAATACCGCCAACCACCTCCTTTGCGCCACTCCGACCCAACGCGATTTCTACCTCGGCATCCTCTCCGGCCAGGGCCTGATTACGCCGCGCGAGTACAGCCAATCGGACGATCTGACCCGCTCCATCTCTCTCTTACCCTTTGGCCTGCCCAAAGATCCGCCCAAGCCGCCCGGCCGCTTTAAATTTGAGGAACTGTATCCGGCGATTCGACTCTCTGATAAAGTTGTTTACTGGGGCGGGGGCATCTGGAACTGGTTTGATCCCTTGACCGCTATCAAGGCAATCGAGCAGATCAGCCGGAAGCGGAGTGATATTAAACTGGTTTTTCTGGGCGCCAAGCATCCCAACAAAAAGATTAAAGCCATGGCGGCGGTGACTGAGGCCGTTGAATACTGCCGGAAGCACGATTTACTTGACCGCTTCGTCTTCTTCAATTTTGACTGGACTCCTTACGAGGAGCGCGCCGGTTATCTTGCCAGAGCCAATATAGGCATTTCGACCCACCGCCAAAATCTTGAGACTCACTTCTCCTTCCGGACACGGATTCTTGACTATCTTTGGGCCGAACTGCCGATGGTCCTCACCGAGGGCGACGCCTTAAGCGAGATGGTGCGAGAAAAAAATCTCGGAGCGGTAATCAAGGCGAGCGATGTTCCGGGTGCGGCCAGAGCCATCATCGAGCTGGCCGACAACGGTCGGCGGCGGGACGAGATAAAGCGCAATATCAGAGCGGTCAAAGATCAATACTGCTGGGAGAGAGTCGTTGCCAACCTGGCTGATTTGATTAAGCGGGACACCCTGCCCGATCGGCCTCTTTCTTACCTCAAACTGTTGCGCCTCGCCAAAAATTTTTACTGGGCGGGAATGATTAAAAAATTAAATTCCAAATCACAAATAACAAATGTTTGGAAATTGATAATTGGACTTTGAGATTTATTTGGTATTTGTTATTTGATGTTTGGAGTTTAAAGATAATGGGTGAGGAAAGCAACAAAATCGCCTCCAACACTGCGGCTCAAATTATTGGGCGGATTTTTGTGCTGGCCCTGACCCTCATCTCAATCAAGCTGATCACCAACTATCTCGGTCCGACCGGCACCGGCTATTACACCGCCATCATTACCTACCTTAGTTTCTTCATCGTCATCGCCGACTTCGGTCTCTTCTCCGTCGCCGTCCGCGAGATCTCCAAGCGGCAAAGTGAGCGGGAGAGTATTCTCCGGAACGTCTTTTTGGTTCGGCTCATTAGCGCCCTGGCCGCCACCCTTGTCGCCATCGGCGTGATCTTCCTCTCCAACTACTCCCCGGAGGTTAAATACGGCGTCTTGGCCGCCGCCCTCTTTCCGGTCTTTAATCTCATCGGCAGTGTTTACGATATGATCTTTCAGTCAAAGCTTATGATGCAGAAGGTTGCCATTGCCGAGGTTGCCTCCAAGGCTGTCGCGGTCACGGCCATCTATCTTGTCATTCTGACTCAGACGGGCTTTTACGGTATCGTCGCCACCATCTCGCTTGCCGCTCTCACCAGCTTCCTGATCAAGGCCTGGCTCTCCCGCCGCGACCTTCCCTTTGGCTTAAAATATGACCATGAATCCAGCATCAACATCATCAAAATGGCCCTGCCGCTCGGCATTGTTTTTATCGTCAATAATATTTACTTTAAGATTGATACTCTGATGCTCTTTTACTTTAAGGGGGCGGCCGATGTCGGTATTTATTCGGTCGCTTACCGGGTTTTGGAGACAACCCTCTTTGCCGGCTCCTACCTCTCAAGCTCCCTGAAACCCCTCCTGGCCACCTCGGTCGAGAATGACAAACCCAAGGCGGAGAAGGCGGTGACGCAAGCCAACATCTTTCTCCTCTTTATGGCTCTGATCATTGCCATCATCTGCATCGTCTTTCCCCGAGAGATCATTCTCTTTTTGAGCAATAGCGACTTCCTGGCCGGCGCGCCCGCTCTCGTCATCCTCGGCTTTGCCGCCGTCTTTATCTATGTCGGCGGTCTCTTTGGCGAGGTGATGATCGCCAAAGATATGCGCCGGACGATGATTAAGGTCTCCGGTTTTATCCTCCTCTTTAATATCGGTTTAAACCTCCTCCTCATTCCTCGCTACTCTTACCTCGGGGCGGCGATCGCCACTTTGGCCTCTGAAATTATTCTCTTGGTTATTGGCTACACGGTCGCCCGCCGCGCGCTTGACATTAACTTGGACACCGGCCGGATCTCCCGCCTCCTCGCTGTGAGCGTTGTCTCGATTTTGGTCGCCCAGTATTTGAAGCATCTTGGCCTCTACTTTATTGTTAACATTACTCTGACCGCGAGCTTCTATGTCGGATTGGCCTACATTTTTGACGCCATCCCCAAGAACCTTGTCCGCGGCTATCTCAAGTCTCTCTCACTCAAATGGCAATAGAACTCTCCATCATCGTCGTCCACTACAACAGCGCCGCCGAGATCGGCGCCTGTTTAGAGTCGATTGCGGCGCATCCGCCGCACTGCCGCTATGAAATTATTATTGTTGACAATGCCTCGCCGGAGCCGCCGCCGGGCGATGTTATCGACCGAATACCGGAAGCCAGAGTGATAACCGTCACGGAAAACCGCGGCTTTGGCGCCGGCAACAACGCCGGTGTCCGGGAGGCCAAGGGGGAATATCTTTTCCTCCTCAATCCCGATACGCTCATTATTGATGACTCAATCAACAAGATGCTGGAGTTCCTTAAAAAGCGTGACGAGATCGGCGCGCTAACCTGCTTCCAATACGATGAGGACCAAAAAACTCTCCAAACCTTCTTCTTTGGCGATTTCCAAACACTAACACCCCTGATCTTTAAGCGCGGTTTTAAACCAAGAATTGATCTTTCTCGAGAGTATGTGCCGGCCGAAATGGTCACCGGCGCCGCCCTAATGATCAAGACTGATGTCTATCAAAAGATCGGCGGCTTTGACGAGAAATTTTTTATGTATTTTGAGGATGACGATCTCTGTCGCCGTCTGGTTGAGGCGGGCTACCAAAATGCCGTTTTAACGGCGGCGCGAATCGTCCACTTGGGCGGCAAAAGCGCTAAAAGCACCCGGCAGAAAAAACTGTACTATTATGCCAGCCAGAACCGCTACTGGCAGAAACACAACGGCGCGATCCCGACTTTAATTATGCGCCTCCTCCGCTGGCCCTACAAGCTCCGGCAAACCCGATAATTTCTTCTCCTGCTTGCGATTCTTCATTACTCCGATTTGACGCGATCGTTTAAAATCGGAGTAATAGGACTAATCCGGTTCGACAGCGGGGAGCGGTTTTTGATATGATGCGAGTCGAATATCGAAGGATGATATGAAACAAAAGCGAACGGCGCCAATTTGGCTTAAAGTTCTAATCATCTTCCTTGCTTGGAAGGTTTTATTGCTGTTTGCCGTGATCATTTCGGTCACTGAGGTTCTGCAAATCAAAAATCCGGAGAAACAACCCAAGATCAACGCTCCGATCTTTATCCAGGCTGCGGTCAAGTGGGACGCCGGCTACTATTTAAAGATTGCCGAGGAGGGCTATGGTAGTGAACTCAATTCCAAGCCGGCCTTCTTCCCTCTCTTTCCACTACTTTTAAAAACCGGCACCAGCTTAACTGGGATGCAGCCGGCGACCGTCGGGCTTATTATCAATACCTTCGCCGCTTACTTTGCTTGCCTCTTTCTCTATCTCCTGGCCATTGAATACTTTAGTCAAGATAAAGAGAGCGCCAACCGAACGCTTCTCCTCTTTCTCTTCTTCCCGATGTCCTTCTTTCTGACCGCCCTCTATACCGAGGCGCTAACCTGTGCCCTGACCTTTGGCGCTTTTTACTATGCCAAAAAACAACGCTGGGCTTTGGCTAACTTTCTGCTTTTACCCTTAACCGCCCTCCGTCTGCCTGGTTTGATCGCGGCCGGGGCTATTTTTACCGAATATCTATCCTCTCAACACTTCAGTTTAAAAAAAATAGACCGCCGGATTGGCTGGTTTATTCTCGCCCCGCTTGGCCTTATCGGTTATATGACCTACCTTTATTTTCACTTTGGCGATGCTCTGGCTTTTCTCCACGCTTATAATTACGAGTGGGAGTACTATCAGCGGAACTTTAATATTCTGGCCACCGTCTGGCGGGAGACCGCTAAAATTGGCTCGCTCCTTTTGGCCGGACCGGCCGGACTCAATGAGAACTTAACCAATGAGCTCATCTACTTTATTCCCTGGGTGGCAACATTCGTTCTGGGAATCATCGGCCTCAAAAAAATGCCGGCAAGCTATTCGGTTCTGACTTTTTTGACGCTTTTTCTTGTCTCCAGCTCCAGCCACTTTGTCGCCGTTGGCCGCTACGTTCTGCCTCTTTTCCCGAATTATCTGATCTTGACAGATCTCCTACGTTTCCGCTCACCCGCCCTCTTTGGCGCTATTTTAGCCGCCTCGGCGATCCTGCTAGGAATCTTCCTCCTTCTCTTTAGCAACGGTTACTGGGTCTCTTAATAGATCTCGAACCCGGCAAAACTGATCGGGGCCAAAAGTGTTGATGAGACGCTCGACATCGGCCAGAAGGGGCGGTCCGGTCTGGATATTGTAATAGAATGGAACATGGCGGCTCCGCATTGGGATAAACTCCCAGGAGTGGAAATAAAGAACGGGCGTAACCCCCTGCGCCAAGAGCCAGCGGCAAGCGCCGATGGTTCGCCGCACCCCCAAGACGCGGGTAAAGAGCCAGCTAATCGGCAGGCGATGACGGCTGACGGCAACCGGAATCTCGACGATCAAATGATGCGGGAGCGGCCGGAAGGGAGCCAGGGGTGAGCAGGCATGATTGTAAAATCCGGGCAGATAGGCCGGATGGAGCGAACTGTCGTAAGCAAAACCGAATTTGTCCAAGATCTCCAAAAGCTGAGTTGAATACTGCATCTGCGGCGAGCGGAAACCCAATATCTTTGTGCCGACAACCCTCTCCAGTGTCTGTTTGGCCAATTTAATATCCGCCGCCAGATCCAGTTCTGCGTTGCCGCGATAATAGTGGCTGTGGCCATGGCAGGCGATCTCGTGTCCCGCCCCGGCGATCTTCCTCACCTGAGCCGGCTCCCCTAGAGCATAATCACCGGTGACAAAAAAAGTCGCCGGCACCTTCGTCGACCTCAATAAGCGCAAGAGTCGGATATTGCCCTCTCTGCTTTGCCGGGTTTCGCCATTCTCCGGCACATCGTGTCCCTCAAGCAGGGGACAATTCCATTGTTCGCAGTCAATCGTTAAAGCGATCATCGAGCCAGAGCCTCCTCCAAACTCTCTTCCACCAATGGGATAGCCGGGTCGGCTGAAGTTTTAAGCAAGCGGTGCCGCCGCCAACGCAGGATTAAACAGTCTTTGAGCGTTCGGAGGGCTAATCTGAGCGAGGATTTGGATGCGCCCGCCAGCCGATCACAAACTTTAATCGGCATCGTTTTGATCGGGTAGCCCATCAAAGCAAAACCGATGAGCGTCTCCAGCTCAATCATGCCGTAATTGAGAGTAAAGTTAATGTTGCGCAAATCCGCCCGCGCCATCAGCTTTAAGGAGTTGGCATCGGCGGTCTTCAAACCAAAGAGGAGAGAAACATAAGCGTTGTAGGCCCGGGATTGCCAGCGGCGAAAGACCGAATAATACTTGTTTTGGGGCAAGCCGATAAGAAAGCGCAAATTCTCCCGCGTCGCCCGGTCATACATCCGCTTTAGGTCAGCCGGGCGATACTGGAGATCGGCGTCGAGGAAAGAGACGTAGTCCTTGGCGGCGGTGGCAAAGCCGGTCCGGATAGCGTGGGAGTAGCCGCGATTGGGCGAGTAGTAGAGATAGCGTACCGCCGGAAAGTGTGACAGAGTTTCGAGCATCAACCGATGGGTCCGGTCGGTACTGCCGTCATTGACGACGATAACCTCAAAATCACTGCCGGCAAATGTCCGACAGGTCTGCTTTAAGCACGGAAGGATACACTCCTCCTCATTATAGACGGGAATGACGATTGATAGCCCCACCAGACCTCCGTTTCTTGGAACAATAACCAAGATACAAGAAACAACAATCACTAAGATGTAATAATCAAACAATAGTTTGTTGGCAAGTTAACAAGCCTGCTAATCTCGACGTGATTCTTCCGTCATTATAGATCAATTTTTCAGTTCAGCCAAAAGTGTCAAGCCAAGTAATATTTCTCTCCCCCTGCTCAGCCAGTTTAATATCCTTAACTTTATAATCCATACTGCCTTCCTTCTTTGCTTACTTGCTGTCTTGCTTACTTGCCTGCTCCTCGGAGCCTTGGCGCAGTGGGGCTGTCTTGCTGACAAAAACGATGTCGGCAATCGCATTTTCCCCGGCGACATTGATGATTTTGATCTCGTCGTCCGCTTTAATATCGATATCGCCCAGCTTGCGCCAAACAAACTTTTCCACTCCAACATCCTTGTCAACTTGGAACTTGTCACCCTTCGGGTGATCGCCCGCAGGGCGAAAAACTGAAAACTGGAAACTTCCTGACGAGCCTCCGACAAGGTGGCGAATCCAGAGCTCATAGGAGCCGCTCTCAGTCGCTTTTCCTGACAGAACGCTCTCCGGCTTGTCGGTGTAGATAAAATCCTGCCGCAGTTGGGTAAAGAGGTGTTTGCGCCAGAAATCATACCGTCCCCGACTCCAACCATCTTCATAGTAGGCAAACCCCCTTGCCCACTCCGTTATCGGCAATTGTTTAATTGCCTTATTGCCCCACTGTCCCCTTGCCGAATTGCCAATTTTGGTTATTCGATCATTGGAATTTATTTGGGATTTGTTGTTTGGATTTTGGAATTTGAAAATATGGATATTTTCCCCGAACCTCTTTGTTTCCACCAATCCCTCCTTTGATCTCACCAATGCCAGAAGATCGGTCTGATTCCACTTTTTGACGATAACCGGATCGGTCTCTCGCCAAAGATTGGAGGCTTGAGCAAAGCGGCTCTCCGTATCCAGACGAAGAATGACGCAATCAACGCCGCCCTCTGCCAGCAGAGAGGCAAATTCGCCCTGATCATGCTTTTCGTAAAATTGCGACACTAATTCATTGCGATAGAACCGCTCGGCCGTCGGCAAAAAAGAGAAGGTCGCGCCATCGTCAAGGCGCGGCACACCCAGCGCCAGAGCCAAGAGATCGGAGTTGGCCGCATCGCGAAATTCGGCCCGCTCATCTTTAAAGTAGACAAAGCCCAGTCCCGGCGGATAATAGGCCTTTTGACACACACCGCTATCAGCCAGATAATTTTTCAGTTCCCGATACTCCGCCGGCACTTTGGTGAGCGGCAGGTAACCGGCATAGTCAAACGTTAAATAGGGCGCGATGATAAATAAGGCGCTGCCGGCAAGCAAGGTCTTAAGGCCGGAGGCTAAAGGCCGGAGGCTAAAGGCCGATAAGCAAGCGAAAAGATAATCCAAGCCAAAGGCAAAGAGAATAATGGCGGCGGCCGCGACAATGAATTGGAGATGATAGATCTCGCGGAAAATACCCAGCGCCGGTATCCGCTCAAACAGCGCGACAAAGATTGGCCCCAACGGTCCGCTCGGACCCTTGGGAAAGGGGGCAACCGATATTAACGTCAATATGCTGGTCAGCGCCAATTCGCGGCGGGGACGATTCCCGAGGCCGAAAAGAGCCGCCAACCAGAAGACAGCCAAACCAAAAAGATAGCGGGGATCATGCGAGAGGGCGTAAAAGAAATTATGGGTAATCTGGTGATCGGAGAAGTTCAGAAAATTCCCGGCGCTGTGGGGCATCATTCGCATATACTCCAGCGTTGTGACGGCCACTGCCCTAATCTGCTCCGCACCCTGATCATAGCTCAAAGACAAGACGAACCAGGGCAGAAGAAAGAGGACAAGAGCCGACCAAGAGAAGATCAAATTAAAGAAACGCTCTCGTCGTCGCCCGGCGGCAACGAGAAGGTTAATCATCAAAAAGAGGGTCAGAAGCAGGCCCGCCTGGACTTGGGCAAAAACAAGCGAATAAAGAAAACCCAAACCAAGATAGTGCCGCCAGTTTTTTTTCTTGATATTAAAATAAAGGTGGAGAAAAAAGGGCAAGGCGGCGAAGGCCAAAAGCGACCAGCGGAAACCAACAATTGTTCGGACAAAAAGATAAGGATTAAAGGCGTAAACCAGAGCCGAAATCGTGGCAGCGAGCCGGTTTACGCCTTGCGACTTAGCGAAAAGAAAAAACCCGGCGGCGGCCAGAGCGTGAAGAAGAATAAGAAAGAGAGCGAAACTGAACTCCGGTCGAAATAGACCCAGCGGGGCCAGAAGAATCAAGCCGTTTTTGCTGGCAAAGTCAAAGGGATTGCCGGCCCGAAAATCGCCAAACTCCCGCCAAAGATTTCTCATATCCAGAAGCGGCCAATCCCAATCATAACGAAGGGGCAGGCCGTCTGATCGCAAATGCGATAAAACCAAAACAGCAAGCATCAATAAAGATACCGCAATCACTTGTTTTGATTTGATTATGTTAAACATTAATCGCTCGGGGCGGCGCCGGACCTGCCGTCTTTTTCCCGTCGCAGCTCAACCAATGCCATTACTACAGCCAGGATCAAAAAATAATAGGTATAAATGGCAAACTTCTCGGCATAATCTTCTTTGCCCATTATCAACAAAACCGGCACCAAACAAAGGAAATACAGCGCGACTTTGGCGTATCGGGAGCTTGACCAAGGATTCAATATCGCCCAAATAATAAAAGCCAGGCCGGCGATATTATCTATCGACCAATTAAAATCAATACCAATTAAAATACCGATTGTGACAAACAAAAGATCAAGGTACGGCTTTGGCAGATACCGGCGATATAACTGAATTAACTTTTGCTTGATTTCCGGCAGCATCTCAATTTTTTATCTCATGATCAAATCCCCTTCTAATCTCAAACTCGTCAGACCGCAAGAACCCGCCTTTGACTCCGGATAGCACTCGGCCTTTAAAAAGACAACCGACGCTTGACCATTAATCTTTATTTGTTCCTCGAACTTACCCGGAATCTCCTCTCCCTCATCGTCAAGCCTATGAGCCAGCACTCGCCAATCTTTATTGTCCAGAGAATAAAACAGTCTGACTTTCTCTTCTTTGCTTTGACTGCCATCTGCTTCAACTCTTAAGCGCTTAGCTGGATAGAGTGTGTTGACTCTAATCCGATACGACTTGCCCTTTTTAACGCCCACTATGCCGTTTTGGCGGTTAAAGGTGTAAAACACATCGTTACTATCACGATCTTCCGGTATTATACTTAAAAAGTCGGCATAATTTCCCTGCGTTTGGTAAAAATATCTTCCTTCTCCTTGGCCAAAATCTTCAACTCTGGCTCCGTTTAATAATTCGGGGTCGCCCGATTGGCGGCGAAGGAGATGCAACTTAAAGTAAAAATCACCCAGCTCCTCCCCGCTTCCGTCAGCCAAGCGCTTTGCCCCCTGGCCGTCGGCATAATCTCCGCCCCTCCTTGAACCATGAATAGACAAATAGCTCCAAGGAGTCACCTTGGCATTAGCGGCATCAATACCGATAAAATAATACTTGTCCCGCTCCAGATTATAGCTCAAAGGTAAACGATACACCCCGCTCCCGTTCTCCTCTTCGTAGTACTTGAGGCTCTTTAAATTAAAGAAGTACTGGGTGAGAACCTTCGGCTTCATTATAAAACGGCCATCAACATACTCCGCCTCGTTTAATTGCAAAACATAATTGTCCTCGCTTTGGCCGCGATAGGATAGTTTCAGGCTAATGCCAGTCAGTATCCCATCGCTCACCTTAAAGGTCTGGCCGGCGACCCGGCGGCTACGCCAGAAGCGGTAAAGGGAAGCAAGATTCTTGGGCTCGACCGGAGCGATTAACTCGTAATTGTAAAGATTGTTTTCCAGATACGGCTTCAATTTTTCGGCTTCCTCCAGCGAGGATGTCTCCAGTTTGACGAGGTGAAAATTTCTTAAAAATACCCTGTTGTCATCATAATTTTCTGCTCGCCTAATCATGATATTTTGATAGTTATCATCGGTTTGGAAGTAGAGTTCATGCCGGCTGTAAAACGGCTGATTCTTGCCGACTATCTCGCCAATCTTTTGCTGGCCATTAAACTTTGAGTCGGTCAGTATCTCCAAAGGAGAATCATCCAGCTCCTCGGGTGAGAAAATCTCGGCATAAGACACTCTCTCAAAAAAATCTTCTGGGTACAACATTCCGTTTGGACGAACTTTTAAATCAAAGACTAATCGATATGTTTCCCCGGCGCCACTACCAATAACGTTAATGAATTTATAATCATTTTTTGCGCTATCAAGAACAAGGTTTCCGTCCCCGAATAACTGTTTCGACGAGGCGATATTGACTTTGGGACGATCATAAAAAACAACCGTTGACAACAAGATAGCGATCACTAATAAATAGCGGCCGTTTCCTTTTATCGCTTTTACAACAAAATCATATCTGCTCTTCATCTCTCTGTCCTCGCCTTACCAGTAGGTACCGCAAACTTGCCAACATGGCTAACGCTGATATAATCAATCCCAGATAGAATAATCTCTGTGGCCAGAACTCAATAATTAATTCGAGGCTCTTGGTGCCATCGGGATTGGTTTGACAATGGCCGCTCTCTTGGCAAAACCTTTCTGCATTGACAATCCATGCATTAGCGTAACCGTTTACTTTAAGATGGGTTTGAGCATCGCCAAGAGGAGCCTTAAACCAGGTTTCGGCAACTCCACCATTACCTAGATTATCATTTTGAATGGTTCCTTGGAAGTTTTTGGACACAAAGTCAATCTTGTTCCGATCGCCTAAAGTTGACACCAAACCTCGATTAACATAATCAGCCAGCTCCTCCCGAGTTGCCCCATCCGCCTCATTCCCCCCTGGAATTTGATAAGAATTCAGCAGGTCAGCAGGTAAGCTAGTAAGCGAGTCAGCTGTCTTGCTATCTTGCTGTCTTGCTATCTTGCTTATATAAATCTTCCACCCCCTATGGTACGCCTCATTAAAAACCAGCAGGAAGTCTTCCCTGGCCTGATGTGCAACAACGCGATATTTGACCGGGGAGATTTTCTTGAATTCAATTGCCGGAGGATTAACCGTTTCTTCCGCCAAGCGCGCCATGGATTCGGCTTTATTCGGATTGTCGCCGCCAAAGACTACTGCCGATGCCGTCTCCTTCGGCCAAATATCCAGAATTTTGGCCGGCACTTCATTTGATTTGACGATTTTTCGAGGAACGTAAATATGCGGGAGGAAAGATTGGCCGTTCAGGCGGTAGAGAAAAAAGTCGCCCCAGATTTGTACTAAAGAGAAGCGTTCACTTCTGAGCATGCTTGCGATCATCTCTCTGTTAATCTTGTTTTTATAGACTTCCTCATTGACATTATCCCGACGGAAAATAACATAACGCGTATTCAAAATCGCCAAATAGCGATCGATCTCTTCGGAGAAATTCTGAAATTCATTCTCGTACCGACGATAAAGATCGGCTAATAGTGGTGACGATTGCGGATTAAGACCGATGCTGTTACCGTACTGGTTCAAAATTAAATAGGGGGCGGGACCGAGTAAATTCCAGAGCGGGTCAACACCGACGCTTGACCAGCGGTAAATCGTCCAGGAGCCGGAGGGAGAGCCGGCATTATCGGGCAAAATCAGGTTGCGTTGGTCAAGGCGAATCCGCTTAACTCGCTCTGCCCCTGCATAATAATCCACCGGAATAGAGTAGTAGCGTTTAAGAAATTTATTGGGGATCACCTCGTTCCGGGGAATGATGCCATTAATAAAGAAGGGGTAGGCGTTAATGGCAATCGCTCCCAATGTTAGAGCCAGAGCCAGCCAGCCCAACTTCCTCCGATAAGCAAATACTGCTGATAGAGCGAGCGCCAAGAAAATCGACAGGACAAGAATGAGAATCGGATAGAATTTTTCCATCGAGAAACGGAAGATCCGAAAGGGCGTGTTGTCAATCAGCCAGGCAAAGGGAGCAGCCAGAGGATCATGAATGCCCTTAATAAGAAAGATTAAAACTAGCGCTGTTACCGCCCACACAAAGTATCTCTTCAAGTACTTGCCCTTTTCCCAGAGAAAAAAAGTCCAGGGCAACAAAGCCAAAAAGTATCCGGCCAGGATTATAAGCGGTTTGGTAAAGTAATATTTCCCGAAGAGATAATAATTGGGATCACGTGTCGCCCAGAATCCTTGAAGGCGCAAAACCTCAAAAAAGGAAGTGAAGCGAAACTCATAATTCCGCAAGTTTCCATTGTCAACCCCGGCGCTCTGGCCCATAAACTTGCTCGATTCAAAAAAAGAGAGTGGGCGCAGAATCCACCATAGGTTGGCTAGTAGGTAAATCAGGGTAAATTGGAGATAAGTCGTTTTATTCTGCCAAATATCCCGCCGGTAGATGATGCCTAAGGGAATTAAGATCATAAAGAAGGCCAAAAAGTAAGCCGGATTCTCAAAAGCCGGGACAGCTAAGATGTTTACAAAAATAAAATATAGAAAATAACGTGACTTAACCCTTTTCTCCTTCGCTTCAAATATCCTGATCAGATAATAAATAAGCAAGGGGGCGATGCTGTATATGAACATGGCGATCAGGAAACCGTGTCCCCAGCGATAGTTATAGAGAAAGGGATTAAGGGAGTAAAACAGGGCACCAACTAAACTGATCAAGTTCAGTGCCGGCTGTTTCGCTAAGTTCTTTCTGACAAAATGCCGCACCAGAACAAATGCCGAGAGGCCCGAAAAAAAGAACCAGATTAAAAAAAGCATCTTCTCGGTGAGAGAGATATTGCGGGTGAAAAAGTGAATCAAGACAAGCAATGAGGTATAAATAAGCGAAGCAGCGTTCCGGTCTTGGGAAACACCCAGACCGCGAGTGTGATCCCAGCGATACCAGAGTTTCTCCGTGTCAGTGATCGGCTCAAGCATAAAGGAGAAATCGGCCACGTTGATAATGTTATTACCGTGAAACCAGAAAAAGACCTGACTGGCCAGAACGGCCAAAAGCAGGACATAAAACCAATCTCGGCTGAGAATTTTCTTGAACTTATCGATCATCTGCCTGGCTTCCGAGACTTTTTTAACTTAGGTGTCTCGTTTCTCATTTCGACCATCGCCGCGAGGGCCGCCAGAGTCAAGAAAAGAAACGCCCAATTTACTACCTCCTCGGCGCGTCCGCTCCGATTACCGATAAGTAACATTGGAGAGAGCGCCATTAACGCCAGGGCGACTTTTAACAACAGCTCGCTCCGGATTGGATTTAAGATTAACCAGGACACCAAGACAAAAGCAGCAATTGTAGTCAACTCCCAATTGAGATAAGCGCCAAGCAGGAAAACGAACCCCAGTAGAGCCAAATCGATATTGCGCTTGGAAAAAATCTTCTGCCGATCAGATTTGATTATAAAGTCGTCAATTTTTATCTTCAGGTGTGCCATAGGATATTATTTGATAACCAACTCGGCTTCGGCGGTCAGCTCCTTCAAGCCAAAGAGCGGGATCTTCTGCTCCATTGTGTCGGCGGGATCATAAGTAACTTTAAGGTAGAGTGTTCTAGTCGCGCCATCTCCGGTGATCATCTCAGAGAAAATCTGTTGAGAGGCGTCCGCGCTGTCCTTTTTGACTGTGATCGCCTGCCAGTTTTGGCCGTCGGCTGAATAAGAAATAAGGCAGTTCGTGAACTGATTTGAAGTCGGTTTGGCCCTGATAGCAAAGCGTTTATAAGGGTAGAGGGTGTTAAATTTGTAGGTGAAGTCGGCTTTATCGATGATCCGGCCGGAGATGCCGCGCTGAACGTTATCGTAAAAAACCAGATTATCGCTCGTTTGGCGGAAATCAGTCAAGTCGAGAAAATCACTAGAGCTGCCTGAGGTACGATAAGTGTAACGGCCCTCGCCGCCGCCCAGATCTTCGATAATGGCGCCGGTCAACACCGGCTCACCCTGAGTTTGGATAAAGTCAGCGCCGTAAGCTTTGAAATAAATATCGCCCGAGGCTTTCTTCGGCTTGTTGCGGACAAAGACCTTGGCCTCGCCCGGAGAGTAATTATCCGCCCTCGACCCCTTGAGGCTTAGGATGTTCAAGTAATTAAAATTGGCTGCTTCATTACTAATGCCGATATAATAAAGTTTGCCCGCCTCGAGCCGGGCGGCCAGCGGAAAGCGATAAATGCCCCGATTCGGATCGATCAATAACCGGTTGGCCTGCTCTTTGTTGAAATAATAGTATGCTTTGCGGTCGCGGCTGAAATCAACCTCCCCGCGATCGTTCGCTTCGCGCAGTTCAAGAAAATAATTTCCGCCGCCGCCGCTACCAGAGAACTTTAGCGCCAGATCAACTTGAGAAATGATATCGGCTTCGGCCCGAAGGGTCTGGCCGATCCTCTGACCCTTGCGCCAAAATCGATACTCTTTATTAAGATCAACCGAACCCGCTCCGGCAATGACGCCGTTGAAATCGGATTGACCAACGATCGTCGGCTTCAAGCCGGCAAGAGAACTGCCATCAAGGCGGAGAGGATAAGAGCGCAGATTAGAGATACGGAGCCGTCCGGGAAAATCAAGGTTGCCTTTACCGAGTTTTAGCTTCGTTGCTCCAAATCTTGAAACAAAAGTCGTCTCAGTAATCATTTTCCCCTGATTCAGTCCAACCTGCGTCCAACCAAGTACCTGCTCCTCACCAAAATCAGAGAGTAGGGACGCTGTCATCTCAACGCGAGGCATCTCCGACGGCAGAGCTTTGCCGTCATACTCCGGAACCGCTTCAAGATCAAAGAGAAGACGATAAGCTTGGTCCGGTCTGACCGATATCTCCCGAGTGAGGGTTATCACCTCCACCGAAGAAGCAATGTCAAATGTTCCCCGCTCGGCGCTTTTGAGTTCCTCAATCTGGCGGACCATGATTTCCTCGCTCTGGCGGGGCGGATTAAAATCTTTGCCGAAAAGAAACGCCAGCCCCGATATTAAAAAGAAGAGCAAATAGCGTTTGTTCTCTCTAACTAAGCAATAAAGATTGCTAGACATTTGCAACTTTCTGACCATCCGATCTCACTCTGTCTCGCCGATAATACCAAATTAGAAATCCCAAACAAGACAAAAAAGTAATTCCGCTTATAGCCAAGCCCAAATAAAAAACTCTCTGAAGCCAATATTCGATCACGATCTCCATTTCGTAACCGCCATCTGAATTTAGCGCACAACCGCCGTTTTGGCAAGCCGCCGCCGGGTCAATTACCCAGGCGTTGGCGAAACCGTTGGCCGTAAGATGCGGCGTCTCAAAGGAAGGCTTAAAATACGTCTCGTAAAATGGCCCCCCCCCTAGATTATCATTCTGTATTGTACCCCGATTCTCCCGGGAGATAAACTTAATCGTGCCCTTCTCCCCCAACGTCGTCACCAAATCTTTGGCAATGTAATCTTTAAGCTCATCTCTACTCGCCTGTTCCCCCTCATTTCCCTTCAGAATTTGATAAGAATTCAGCAGATCAGCAGGTAAGCTAGTAAGCAAGTCATCTGTCTTGCTGTCTTGCTGTCTTGCTAATTTATAGATTTTCCACTTCTCGTCAAAGCTTTCATTGAGCACAAGGCTAAAAGGTTTGCGGACGCTACTGATCTTCAGTCGGTATTTAACCGGCGAGATTTTTTTGTATTCAATCCGCGGTGCTTGCTTCCCGTCAATTTGACTTACCAGTTGATCGATTCCCCTAGGGTTTTGGCTGCGTAAAAAGACGGCTGGCGAAGTATTTTTATTAATATCGCCGCCAAAGCCTTGCAAAGCAGCTATCTCCCCGTTGATAATCCGGGCGTCGCCGGTCGCATATAAATGCGGCCGGGTATTTTTCAGGCGATAGATGACCGTTTGCCCCTCGGCAAACACCTGCTCCAGCCGACCGCCTAAAACCTCCTTCTCGAGCGCTTGCCACATTTGCCGGCGGCCATCGTTATTAAGATCGTAATTTGAGATATTTTTTCGCAAAACGATATATCTAACCCCTGTCGGCCATAAGGCGTCCGCAATATTGCCCTCGACGGTTGACTTCTTTAACATATCCAGAAAGTCAGTCGGGCCAAGGTGGCGATCGGTGGCGGTTAATAAGCCGGGAATGGGAGAGTAGATGGCAAAGATATCGCGAATGCCGCGGGAATATTTCGGGTCATCGTCAACAACCATACCACTATAGGAATAGGGCAAATAAAGCACCTTGATATCAGCCTCTTGCCGCGCCATAAACTCCTCGGCCCGATACGCCTCAGGCGGGAAGATCTTGGTTGTCAGGCGACTGTCGTTGCCGGCGCGATGCTCCCAGGCCGCGAGCTCCCCCGACCACCAAGGGACAAGATAGGTAATCCAAATAGTAAAAAGAAGGATGATCGCTATTCTATATTTGCGGTACGAAAGCCAAAAATGATCTACCGCCAGGGCAATCAGAACAGAGAAAGCAAAAACCGATAGCACGCTAAAACGGGCCAAATCCCGTATCACATTTGAGAAGGGAATATTGAGGAGCACTTCCCGATGCAAGCTAAGATAATACATCTCCAGAGGCACCAGGGCTACAAGCCAGAGTGAGACAATCAGCCTTCTTCTCTCTTTAATAAAAAGGGTTGGCAGCACTAACAGGGGCACTAAAAATGACAGGAGTGAAAGACCATAGTTGTTAATGATTGTTTCGTACTGCATATTGTAGAGCGAGCCCCAAAGACGAATTATATTAAGAGGATAAAAATTAAGCGTTGTTCCCCGACTTGTAGTAGCAAAGACATATTCCGAGCCGGCCACTCCCTCATCCGAGAAAAAAATCTGTTGCAAAAGAGTCGGAGACAATAGGAGAAGGGCAATTATATTGACACTTAAAAGGACCTTTATTATTCTGCCGGGACTACCGGCCGTCTTGTAACGGTAGTATGTAAACGCTAACAGAATAATATTGAGCCAAACAAGCGATTGGGGCTGCAGAAAAGAAATTGCTATCAAAAAAGAAGTGATGACAACCGCCCGGTTGTTTCCGTTAGCCACAGCCTCAATAAAGTACTTTGCCGCCAGCGGTGCAATACCCAAGAACAAGATAGCGTAAAACCAGCCGATGATCGCGTAGTTAAACATCACCGGAGTTGTGACATAAAATACCGCCATCAGAGCAGCAACCGGATAGCCAAACTTCAAGTACCTGAGAAAGTTAAAGAAAGAATATCCGGCTAGGGCAAACAGGGTGAGAATTAATAATTTTATATGAACCTCGCCGCCCAGCCCGATCAAAGACATGGCGTTGTTAACAAGTTGCCTCGATAGATCAAATCCAACGGTTTGATTGCGAAACGCGACAATACTGTTAAAGTCCCAAGCGTAAAATGCCATCTGCAGGGATTTGTATGTCTGAATTTTAGTTAAGGGAAAAGCAATATCTTCACCGATAATAAATCCGGGGAGAGCAACAACGCGGAAGAGAAGCGCAACTGATATCGCGGCAAAAAAGATGAGGGGTAACAATATTTTTACTTTAGGGAAAATCTTCATAAACTAAATCAAATTTAATCGCCTCTCCCTTTGAATCTCCGAGAAAGGATGGCGGAGGCAAATGCCAATATAATCAAAGATAAAATTACTTGAAGATAAATATAAAACTGCGGCAGGAAAAATAAGACCACCTCCAAATCAAGCGAACCATCGGGATTTTCTTTATAATAATCGGTTGAAAATTTACCCCTTATATCGTCAGCAGTCAATATCCAGCCGTTCGCATACTCATCACTGAGAAAATGATCTGTCAGCCGATTCCTGTTCACGGCGTATTCCGCATCTCCCCACTCAAAAAAGGAGTCTTTTTTAACAACGCACTCCTTCGTTTTGGAGAGCGAATAATTAATTTCGCCGCCGCAAGAAAAATGATTTGATCCCGTTTTTTTAACAAAAGCCGACCATTGCGAATTAAACGATTGATTAAGCACAATCGCACCGTTGCCGCTCAACCCGGTCAGTCTGATTTTGTATTTAACCGGGTTGACCCGCGCAAATTCAACATTTTGGACATTACCCTGAAAAGAAATTACCGGTCTTATATATTCAGGGGAAACTCGGTAGAGGTCAAAAAGGCCGTTCTCGTTTATTTTATCGACTACTTTCTGGTCTTCCAGCTTTTTCAAGGTTGAAGATACCACTTTTGAGCGCTCACTAAACCTTTTATCAATGTCTCTGTGGAAGATCACGTATTCTCCGCTAAATTTTTGAATCAGATAAATAAGCCTGTCCGTGTCAACCCTTTTTTGTCGGTCAAAATTTTCAAAGGAGGATTCGCTGCCGGCATTCGGATGATCGAAAGTGTTAGCAGAAATATAGTTTTTATCAAAGAGGAGGTGCAAGATGTCTTGGCCGACAAAACCCCATTTGGGGTAATTCGCCCAATTGATGGAATTAACAACCGAGAAGGGCAACGAAATAACAGATGTGCTCTTACTGCCATTGTTTACTGTGCCCCTAATAGACTCGTATTCCGCCGGGATTTTTTGAACATAACTGTAATCGCTCCCCTTATTTGACAACATACCGACTATTTTGCCCGTATAGAAAGGGTGGGGAATGAGCAAGAGCAAGAGAAAAATTATCCGAATAGGCCACTTTCTTATTCTAAGCTCGAGAATTAGGCCCAATAAAACCATTAAATAGACGAAGGGGATAAAACTAAATAATTTCTCCGGGGATCTGAAAAAACTAAAGAGGGGCAGAAGGTAAAAAGATAAATTCATCTCCTTTACCGGACCGTATGCCCGAACCGAAAGAGTGATTAATAGGAGAAAGATTAATATGAAAACAATGGTTAGGTTATGGTTGCTTGTTCCGGTCAACCTTTCTTTGCGGTTACGATAATTCGCGGCGGCATATTTAACCATCAACCCGACCAGAATGATCATATACGAAGCGGACAAGATCACAGATGAGCCAAGAGTGGCCATCGGGAAGCGATATTTATCAACGGCGAAGAAAAAAGAATTGACAAAATCACTGCTTGTTGCCGTAATCCACCCCTCCAGGTCAGAAATAACGGCTGAGGTGGCAATCCCGCCCAGAGAAACGGTGGACGCGATCGAAGAAAAATAGAAACCCGCAGCCGCCGGCAAGAGTACTACAAAATAAATGGCGGCTATTTTGCTGATCTTCCGGCACAGCTCAATGTTAATTCTAACCTTTTCCTTACAAAAAATCAGTAACAATGACAACATTAAAAAATAGATCGGCAACAGTGCCCCCAGGAAAGCCAGATTATTAAAAGCGAGAAGCGACAACAGCAAAACCAACGAAAAAAGAGCATAATTAGAACCTCTCTCTGGAGCAAGAATAATCTTTAAAGGCAGGGCAACCAATGGGGGGATAAATATATAGAAAAGAAAGTGATGAGTAAATCCCCAAGGGTAGGTAAATATCGTGAGAGTGAAATTATTAAGAGCGTAAACTAAACCACCCCAGATTGTAATTTCTTTAGAGATTTTAGATAAAATAAGATTGACAGAAAAATAAAAACTTAAAAAGGAGCCGTACAGAAGAAAGAAAAGATAAAAACTGCCTATGACACCCGAACTCGCACCAAAGTAATCCAGAACGGCCAATAAAGAATAAAATGGTGCGTCCACCCACATATTGTTGTATGCCCCCTGACCGATTTGATTTATCCAGGCGTAAAAATAGCGGCCAAAGTGTTCGGCTGGATCAATCAGCTGGTAGAAGTCTCCCCCGGCGATGAAACGGTCCGGCGGAACAGCATTAATCCAAAATGCAATAATAATAAAAAAAAGGAAGAACCCTATGTGTAAGACAATGCTCTTATTTCGCTTGTGCATCTCACCTTGCCTTTTTCATAACCAGAGAGATCTCGGCCGCGCCACCAACCCAATAACACCAAACTCTCTCAAAGAAGATCGGTGACAATTTTATTAAGAAATTCACCATTCTGACAAAGGGGCGGGTAAACTGGGGGCACTGGTTGGGATGAATATGTTTGGCATATATACCGGAGTTCGGGTAAAGACCAAGGTATTTTATTTCTTTTAAGAGAACCACAAAATCGACCTTGGTATAAAAGTGGTGATAATGACCCTGCTCCAAACAATCAAACGACAAATAACCAAATGGCCTGATGTGAGTTAAATCCGTAAAGGCTGCCATAGATGAGAAATGCGGCACGCGCACATACAATAGTCCTCCCGGCTTTAGAATTCGGTACAACTCTTCCAATTTCGCGATGGGGTCATGGAAATGTTCTAGGACATGATACAGGTGAATCTCATCAACCGAACCTCCCCTAAAAGGGTATGGCAAAACATTAAGGTTATGGACAACATCAACAAACCCCTCAATCTTAACCCTATCAACCCCGATGGCGCCAGGGATTTTGGTTTTACCGCATCCCAGATTTAAAATCACTTTTTTCATATTATTTATTTCGAGCAAATAGATATACCCCGATAAGAATCGAGGCGAGAGATAAGACGCCCCCAACTAGCAAATAGGGCTGCTTATATTGCAGTGTGATCTCGTGCTCTCCCCGATTAAGACAAAATCCCATAAGACCGCCGTCTATTTTGTAAACATCGGCTTTTTCTCCATCAATCTCAACCTTCCACCCCTTGTCATAAGGAAGGGATAAGAACATCATACCAGGAATATCGGCGCTCAGTCTCCCCCTGAGTCGTGTCGGGCTCTGCTCGTAAAGTTCCACCCCGTTGGAACGTGCTTTTTTAAGCTCCCGATTAAAGTCAAAATTAGTTAAAAACTTATTGAGCTCCCCTTGGCCACTTTTTTTCAGACCGCAAACCGTCTCCCCTGCGTCCGAGACAAAATGGCCGAGGAGAGCGATGTCTTTTTGCGAATCGCTCAGATTCTTAAAGGTTGGCGAATTGATAAAGCGATCGTAAACAAAGCCGGTTGGCAAAATATTATTATTGCGATAGAGATAAAGATCACCAAAAGATCCTATCAGTTCATGGCCATCATATGTTGCGGTTGGCAGTTTGCTTAAAAAGTATTTAACGCCCAACAGGTTTCTGACAAGATTCCTGTTGCCAAAACCGGCGAACGCCCGGTAAGCAAAACTGCCGTCAATCATATTCAAGCTCCTCAAAAAATCAACATAGGATCTCTGGACGAGAGATTGATAAAAATCCGTGCCTTTGTATGCCTGAATAAGAGAATCGTTGCAGCAAAAAACCGATTTGTAATCCTTGTCAACCCGGTAAAAGCTCGGATCGGCATTTTTAATGTAGTCGATCGCCTCGTTGGAATAGTCGTTGTACCCCGCCTTTTCCTTGAGCGTGAGCGGAGTAAGCGTCTCGCGGAAATTCACCACGCCAAAAGAAAAGAATATCAATTCGGTCACAAAAGCAAACAGGAGCAAACCCCTAACCATCCGCTTTTTCTCGCCGTGAAGCAAGAGAAGCAAAATCAGATAAATCAGTAAAAAGATATCAGCGGCAGCCAGCATTCTGACGTTAATGATTGATCTCTCGGGTGCAAGAAGGTAGAGAAGGATCGGGATAAGCGAGAGAAAGAGAAAGGTCATCGTCAAAACTCTTTTATTCAGTACATCAGTCTTAAGAATCCTATCCAGGACAATGACGGCGGCAAAGATCAAAATAAAATCTACGAAGAAGGAGTTTAATTTGTAGTAATCGGCCGAAAAACCGATTGTTGCCGACCGGAAAAGAGGAACAAAAAGATAGAGAAGAACGAAAACGAAGAGGGGGAGAAACGGCAAGATTTTTTTCCTGTTGGCCGCGGTCAATAATTGCGACAGCAGCAACAGCGGCAACACTCCGATGTAGAGACCGGGACCCTCAAAATAATTTGACCAGCCTCTATAATTATTGATCCCGCCCAAAGCGTCATTTGAGAAAAAACGAAGAAATTGCGTGTAAAACTCTTGGAAGCCAATAAAAAATCTGAAATCCAGCAGGATGGAGGATTCAGCAAATCGCAAACTGCTCAAAAGAGTTACGAGGTTGGGTAAAAAAATGATAAATCCCCCCCCCACACCCAAAGTGCAGTAAAAAAGTAATCTGAGGTGAAAAGCGCAAAACTCTCTCAGAATCAAATGTTGCGTCGCCCCAAAACGATAAATGGAATAAACTATCAGGAGAAGAAAGTAAGCAAATACCAGAAACGGACTATAACCAGCCAACCAAAGAAAAGCCAGGGAAAGATACAACCGTTTTTTTCTCTGCAGGAAAACCTCATAAGCCATAAGGAGCAAGGGGAAGAAGGCCATCTCGGTACCATAATAATACCAGCCAGAGCGGATGATCATCGGACCGGAGAAGACATAGGCCAGTGCTCCAACTAGGGCTGCAAATCCGGAAATTCTAATATAATTCTTCAGGTAAAGATAAAAGAAAATTCCGGCCAGAAATATTTTTAGGACTATGACATAAGATAACAGGTAAACTAAAGAGTCGGGGCGAAAAAGGAAGAGAAGCAGGTTAAAGGGATCGAACGGGCTGCCTCCGTACAGTGCACCGGAAAAAATGTTTGAACCCAATCCGACACTGTGTGACCAGAGAGGAAAGTGACCAGCTCTGACCAAACCGGAAAAGTATTCCAAATTCGGCCAAAGCTGGAGCCAAACATCCTTTCCGGCGTCGGTATAGATAAACACCCTCTTTAATGTCAAGAAGTCCCAAAAAAGAATGACGAGAGCGGCCAAGATAATCACCGCCGCTAAAACAAACGGCCGACCTCTCAATTTTTTCCAAAATATGATCATTTTTTGTGTTGGCGGATGGAAAACTATCTTATCGATTGTACAGTCACCACCAGAGGTGGTGGATAGATATCATTCTATTCAGCCAATTTAATTGATTTTAACCATCTCCTGTTTTCTTTATACCACTCTAGGGTCATCTTAAGCCCTTCATCGAAGGTTACTTTTGGGCTCCAACCGAGAAGTTTCTTCGCTTTGGTAATGTCGGCCTGGGTATTGGGTATATCGGCTTTATCGATCGGCTTTCGGATAATCTTAGCTCTCTTGCCAAGATACTCCTCAGTTTTGGCAATCAGATAATTAATCGCCACCGGATTGTTGCTTCCACCAAGATTAATAATTTCGTACCCAATTTTTTTTAATGCCAGAATGGTTCCCAGCGCCACGTCGTCGACATAGGTAAAATCCCGCCCTTGGGAACCGTCGCCATAGAGCACAATCGGAAACCCCTCATCTATTGATTTGATAAAGCGAAAATAACTCATATCCGGCCGGCCGGCCGGCCCGTAGACAGTAAAATAGCGCAAGATTGAGACATCTATTTGGTGCAAGTAATGATACGTGTATGACATTACCTCCGCCGCTTTTTTAGAAGCGGCATAAGGTGAAATTGGCAGACTTGTGTCGTTTACTTCACTAAATGGCAATTCCTGGCCGGCGTACAGAGAAGACGTTGAGGCCGTTACCAGCTTCTTAACCCCCGAGACTCTCATTCCCTCCAAGATATTAAGTGTGCCGAGAACGTTTGCCTGCACATAAATATGTGGATCCTTGACGCTCTGTCTCACCCCGGCCATGCCGCCTAGGTGGATGACGGCGGCAAAATCATTCTCCTCGAAGAGTTTGTCAATCGAAATTCTGTTTAGAAAATCGATCTTTTTAAATCTGAAGTCGTTCCACCTTTTAAGCCTTTTCAGGCGATAATTTTTTAATCTGACGTCGTAGTAATCATTTAAATTATCTATGCCAAAAACAGCACTCCCTTTTTCGAGAAGCATTTCGGTCGTTCGGTGTCCGATAAAGCCACAGCAACCCGTGACTAAGATTCTCATTGTCGATTAATCCCCCAAATCAATAAATCTCTGCTACTTAATTCGCATAGTGGGATTATAACAAAATTCTGGTTGTTATAAAATATGATTTAAAATATCAAGGATTCTTTGGGCTGAATTTCCGTCACCATACGGATTAACAATGCGAGACATTGCCAAGTATCCCTCCTTTTCCCGAAAGAGCTCTGAAACCACATCAACTATCTTCTTGCTGTGCAGCCCGACAAGGAGGGCGCTACCGGCTTTGATACCCTCGCTTCTCTCGGTGTTCACTCTGGTGATCAGCACGGGCTTGCCCAAAGACGGCGCTTCCTCTTGGATACCGCCGGAGTCGGTTATTATCAAATAAGACTGCTTCATCAGCCAAATAAAACTGGGGTAATCGAGAGGCCCTAAAAGATGCACGCGCTTAACACCCTCCAATATCTCCTTTGTGGCGGCACGAACGTTGGGATTGGGATGAACCGGGTAGATTATCTCGGCGGAGAATTTTCGGCTGATCTCCTTAATTGCCATGCAAACCTCCCGCAAAGGCTGCCCGAAACTCTCACGGCGATGGCCGGTCACAAGGATTATCCTCTTACCAAAATCAATCATTCGAAACGAGTCTTTAATCGCCTCTTCCTTCTTGCCTTTTATAATATTCAGCCCTAAAAATAAAGCGTCGATAACCGTGTTTCCGGTGAGCCAGACATTTTTGGTTATCCCCTCTCGGCTTAGATTTTTCACCGACTGCTCCGTCGGAGCAAAGTGCAGGTCGGCCAATCTGGAAATTAAACAACGGTTCATCTCCTCCGGAAAGGGCGAGTATTTAGCGTGACTTCTTAGGCCCGCTTCAATATGGCCAACTCTAACTTTTTCATAATAGGCAGCTAGGGCGGCGGCAAAGGCGGTGGCAGTATCGCCCTGAACCAAAACCAGATCCGGTTTTGTTCTCCTGATAACCCCCTTGACCTGAAGCAGACAGGCGGAGGTGATGTCAAATAAGTCCTGATTCTGCCGCATTAAATTCAACTCAAAATCCGGCTTGATGCCGAAAAAATCCAGAACTTGCTTTAGCATCTCCTGATGCTGGCCTGTCGAACAGATTACCGCCCTCAAACTATGACTCGGTTTCAATTTTTTGATTAGAGGCGCTACTTTAATCGCTTCCGGCCTCGTTCCGAAGATGAATAATATTCTTTTCATCAATCCTCGTCTTTTCTGGCGACAATATTAGCAGGGTAATGCATCTCCAGTAAACTCAGGAGGCTGGCAAGCAAACGATTCAGTTTTAGGCGGATAAAAATGCTGGCAACTCTCTTGAGAGTTGCGGTTTGTCCCCAGCCGGGTACCTTGCCTGGCCGGAATCGGTATTTAAACAACCCTTTTCCGGTATCAATAACTTCATAAGAGGCTTTTTTTAGTAATTTTTTTACCTTTCCGATCGTGACAAAATTAACTTCATCTAGAAACTTGATATTTTTGCCATGGATTGTAAGCCATAATTTAAAACAGGACTTGCCTAAAAAGAGAGGAAAAAAAATGGCGTAATGAGGCTCCCAAAAGGAGTTGTAATTGGGAAAAACAAGGTACAAATACGAACCTTTTTTTGACACCCTTTTACACTCCTCAATAACTTTATCTACGTCCTGAACGTGTTCTAGTGCTTGAAAAGAAATAACGAGATCAAAGATATCTTTGCCAAAAGGCAAATCCTCGCCGGGTGCCTGCCAAACCGGCACCTTCTTGATACCCTCCAGTTTAAATCGCCTTTGAATTATTTCAAAACATTCGCGATCAGGTTCTATCCCCGAGTATAAATAACCTTTTTTGGTTAAAAAGAGACCCATGTTTCCAAACCCGGCGCCAACTTCTAATATTTTCCATTTTTTGCTTATAGGAATATATTTCTCAAGTATTGAAAGCCGTTCCTCTTCCTTCTTGTCGTTCAGGGTTTCGTTAACCAATATTTTCCAGTCAGCAGCAATACCCTGATAATTCATCTTATAGAAACGCATGATTAGGTTTCTTGTCTCCTTGATTTTCTCCTTACTTGCCGAATCGATCTTGCTCATCTTTTTCCTACTCTGCTTAAATCAGTAAAGTTTAGCGCCTGACTGTTTTTATTTATAGTTCGGCAGATTTCTTTCAGATTTTCTATAACCATCGGCTGGGCGAGACCACTCAAGGGATTAACGGGATAAACATGGCAGTGGGCCGGGTTACCGCCAATAACTTTTGTGTGACTTACGATTGTTAAAACAGTCCCGTGGTATTGAAATATTTTATTAAGATAATTTAACAATTGGTTTAATTTTTTTCTGTTTTTTGTCCTGAGATACTCATCAATGAAAAGGCAGGGGTATTCCTGTAAATTTGCCAAAGAGAGCTTGCCGGCTTTCTCACTGAACAAATAGTAAGGAATAGGAGGCGAGGGGTTCTCTATTTTAAGAAGATCGGAAGAATCAGCATATCCCATTTCGGCCAAGTAACCGACCACTTGACTGGAGCGTCGAAAACCAGGGTGACGATGAAATCTTGTAAATTTAATCCCCTCCTTACCGAAAAAATTTGCCAAACCTTTTATTTGTCGATTTAATTCCCCCCTACTAAACTCACCCCTAATTCCCAACTTCGCTTTTGGAACATGATTTTTAACACTCCAAATCAGGAGACGAAATAATTGTGGCAGATCCCCCCCCGAATTAAAAAAATATTTCATCTTTGGCAAAAACCCCATCGGTTGGCAGTGAGAGTTGCCATAAAGAAGCCATCTTTGATGATCCAGGGAGTGGGTTCCAACCGAAACTTGCTCGCTTGACGAGAGTGATCTCAAAAAGGAAACATTATCTTCCGGTTTGGCAAGCGCGTTTCCAAAGGCGTCTTTGGACTCCTGACGCAGATCGCTCCCTGTTACCATGAACGTCGGGCGGATTCCCAGGTTGGTCAACCTCTTGATACTTTCCCTAACCAAAACATTCGATCGCATGTCGTCGCATTCGTTTTTGTCTCCTTTTAACTCGGTGCAAACCGCATTTTTATTATCATAATAGATGTGCTGATCTTCGGCGTCAACGGTAAAAAGTGTAATCGGTTCCTGATTTGACAGAGATAGATTCCAAAATTTTTCCAGAAGTGATCGATGGAAATGAAGAATAGCACAAACCCTGCTGGGATTAATCTTGCCTGACGCATATGCGAGAATTTCCTCAAAATAATCAGCTAAAAACTGGGGGCGTACCCAAGCATTATCATCCCTTTTAATAACTAAACTGTCTCCAGAGAAAAAAAATTCTCCGGGAACTTCCTCTGTCAATCTGGTTTCGCCCAGATTATAATCAAATGACCTGCTTTTGGTTAAATTGCACATCTTCCCCTTAAGAGATATTGGAAAAAAAATTGCCTTATTTACTTTTTCAAGATAAGGACGGAGATCACTCTCAAATCCGATAAAAAAACTGCTTCTTTTCTTGTTTTTTATTAATTTAAGTGAGCAAAATTCTGGAACCTCGGCAATACTCCTTAAAATCGAGGCCAGAGCTAAAGCAGATTTTTTAACTGTCAGGTCATCACTTGTTAGGAAACAACAAAATTGTCTTGAGTTGCCTTTCGGTAATATTATCTCTATTTTGTTCATTGGCACCTTTGTTTTCTAAATTTTATTATTACCTCTGTCCCGAAAGTAGAGAAAAATAACTGGCAAAACGAAGCTAGAAATAAAAAACTCGGATAGAGTACAGCTATAGCTGTTTCATATTTGAACCCCAATCTGGAGAGCAGATAAGCGCCTTTTGACATGTGATAGAAAAGATTAAATGGTAGATACTTTTTCAACAATTCAGTCCGGAATCCCTCTTTGGCCACGATACCCTTAATCTTCTCCAAATCAAATCCCCAGTGAAGAGTTTTTGCTCCGGACAACTTTTTGTATGGTAAATAAGTTTTACGAAAATTAAGAGGAATTCCCAAATAATAAGTACCGCCGGGATTCACGAGTCTGGCTGTCTTTTTTAGAAAATCTTTCGGTTCCACAAGGTAGTCAAGCACACCCAAACACAGTACGGTGTCAAACCGCTGAGTCAAACCTAGATCTTGATCGAGGTTTTTTTGAATCGTTTTTATGGGCAACGAATGAAGTTTGGCGTAACCAGAGAGTAAGCTGAGAGTCTTTTTAGAAATATCAATTGCCATTACTCTCTTACGGCTTAAGCCGTAAAGCAGACTAAACTCCCCCAGACCGCAACCGACATCCAGAACATTTTTAATTTGAGACATGTCCCCTTGCATTTTCGGCCACAACATCTTTAACCGGAAGTGTTTTCCCAAAAACGGTAAACCCCAAAGGGATAGATATAGATTTATTAATAATGATGATTTCTTCTCTCCGGCCAAGACGTAACGATAATATTTTTTAAGCCCTGCTTTCACTCTCTCTTCTTTCGTTCTCTTTTATTATTTGCCAATAAAGATCAATCAATCTCTTACTGTTCTCCTCCCAAGAAAAACTTTTCGCCCTCAATCTTGCTTTGTTCTGATAGCTTTTCCAATTATTCTTCTCTCTTATAGCCTTAACTATTCCCTCTGCCAGCGCCTGAGAGCTATTTGGCCGAACTAATATGCCGACATTATCACTGAGCATTTTGTCGCAGTCGGAAATTGATGTTGCCACAATAACTTTGCCCATAGCCATATACTCGGGAAGTTGTGAAACGAAACCGCCGCGGGTAATTTCATTATCTTTACGGGGAGAAACGAGAATATCGGCAATCGTTAAATACTCTTTAACCTCATTATGAGGCACCATCCCTAAGAAAGTGCAATGTTTTACAATACCCAGCCTCTCTGTCATCTGCTGATAATATTCCTTGCCCAAGCCCCCATCACCCAAAATTGCCAAACGAAAGCGCACCCTCTGTCTTTTTAGTTTCGTCAATGCTTTGAGTAAAATATCCAAACCCTGATAATCTTTGAGGGTGCCAGCATACATAATCAGCGGGGCATTATCCGGCTTAAGTTGCCCAATTTCCGACGGTACCCCCGAAGACAAAGCAAAACGCCTTAAAAGAACATAATCAGAAAACACCTCTGCTTTAGATTTATTCTTAATCCGAGTAGACACATATGTGCGAAGTCCCTCCGATGTTACCAGTAACCGACTGCAAAATGCATACATTACCTTCTCGGCAACAACAAACATCCAGATGATCGGGCGAAAGTTGGGGATCATTTTATAATGCATCAACTCGGGTAGCAACGGCCCGTGTAAGTCAGCAATGATAGGTAAGCGGCGCCAAGCACGCATGGAGGCCAATATGGCAATCAGGACACCTTCGGGGGTATGCCCATGGAGAAGACTTAATCTTCCTTGACGAATATCACTAGCCACCAATCCGGCCAACTCCCAATCAAGCATCAGTTTGCCCAACCAAGAGTAGTATCGATAATAATCATCCGTTTTAAGTTGTCGTCTGGCGAACACGATTGTCGCCCCGGAAATGCGAATTGATTTTGTCCTTGTCGCCGCTTGGGCACAATAGAGTCTCATTGCAACTCTTCTACCAAGTACTTCAACTTCATTTTGGACTCTGATGCCGGCCGCTTTGTGCGGCGGAAAAGGCATCGCGGCGATCATGCCTACAGTGATTTTTTGCTTCATTTAATCTCCATTGATAAATCGCTCGAACCACATAAGGCTGTTTGCCCTGAGATTCGTAATAAGTCCTCATCAATAACTCTGCTAAAATACCGGTTAAAACGAGCTGGGCACCAACAATTAAAAACATCGCTCCAACCACCGGCAGTGGAGTCGCGATAAATGAGCGGCCATCAACCACCTTCAGTATCACCGCCCAAAACTCAAAACCTGATCCTACAGCAAAAGCACAAAAACCATATTTACCAAAAAAGTGAACCGGCCGACTCATATAAGAGTGAAGAAAACGTATAACCAACAAATCAAGTATTACCTTAAAGACCCGGGAAAAACCATAATTACTCTTGCCAAAACGACGAGGCCGATGATTGACAATAATCTCGGTTACTCGTCCTCCCGACCAAGCAGCGAAAACCGAGATAAACCGATGCATCTCACCGTAAAGAGGGACACCCTCAATTATCTCTCGCTTGTAGGCTTTGAGCGAGCAACCATTGTCGTGTAGCCTTACTCTGGTTGCCCGAGTAATAATCCAGTTAGCTATCTGTGATGGCAAAACACGCAAAAAAGAATCTTTTCGTTTTTTCCGCCAACCTGAAACAACAGAGTAACCCTTACTGATTTCTTTTAATAGCCTTGGGATATCTTTGGGGTCATTCTGAAGATCCCCATCTATTGGTATTATAATATCGCCGCTTGAAAGAGCGATGCCGGCTGAAAGTGCAGCAGTCTGGCCGAAATTCCTAGCGAAATCAATGATTTTAATTTTATCATTCTTCTTGGCCGCTTTAATTAACTCACTCAAACTATCGTCCGTTGAAGCATCGTTAATGCATACTATTTCATAAGAACTTTTAAGATTATCAAGAACACTTCGCAATTCTCGAAGAAGAATGGGGAGATTTTTCTCCTCATTAAAGACGGGTATTATTACAGAAATATCCTGATTGCTTTTCATATGATATTAACAATTTCTATCAATCGAGCTACCCTGTTATGATAAGTATGATGTTGTAATACTTTCCGTCGGGCTTTTTGAATAAAAGTATGGCGTTTCTCGGGATTTTTAAGATAATAGTTAATTTTTTGCAACCAATCATTACCATCTTTAGCCACAATCATTTCATCACTAGTGAAGTATTGCCTGATACATCTGACATTGTCGGTTATCTCGAATCCGCCGGCGAGGGGGATTTTAAATGTTCTTTCATTGCAATCACCCCCATATTTTTTCTGGTAATCTTCGTGAATGTTAATTGAAATCAGCGAAGAGTTATAAATCGTAGCCTCATCCTCCAATTGCAATTTTGGTTTTTGGATTGCAGCCAGGGAATGAATATTGAAATATTGACCGAAGCGCTGAACCCAACCCTTGCTCCGATCCAGTAAAGTCCAGTCCTGACCATATAGTCTAAGATTATATTTTTTAGCAAGAGGAAAGACATATTTCTTAAAATATGCCCTCTTTTCAGGAAGGTTGGTGCCAATAAAAGAAATATCAGCCTTAAATTTATTATCAAAATGCCCCTTAATAATCATTTTATCAGCCGCCAGCGGGACAGTGTGGTATTTGCAACCTGTTCCCTTTTCAAACCCGGCCATTCTCTCATCAAATTGTTCACAGGGGCTGATGTAGGCGTCGGCAAAAAGACCATTTTTAATCAGATTTACATACTCGCTATTATTTTCAAGGCCCGAAGTCTCATTGATCCTTAGTTTAGAAAGGGGGGACCGCCAAAAGGGAGTGTTGGCTAAGACATTGAGGCCTTTCTTTCGATATTTTTTTAAGAGATTGATGTCCAAATAGCGCAGAGACCAGCGGGTAAGACCGGTAATCAAAATATCCGGATGGTAGTCCTCCATAATCTCTTTAAAATTGTCATCGGCAGTATAAGGCTTAAATTTGTGTCCTAGGTCCAAAAAAGCATTTTTATAGCCATTGTAGATAGTCCGGCCGGCATATATCGTCGTCAAACTGGGAATTTGATAAAGAATCTTCATCCAATCTTTCCTTCCCTTTACAAAAATTTCACTCGCCGATAAAAACTCAGGGCATTAACAGATCACTGAGCAATCTCGAATGGATGCCCTGATATTTTGCGGCCAACCCATACGATTTTTTTGAGTACTCATTGTAGTCATTTAATATGGCAACGATTGCTCGTTTATAGTCGTCTTTCTTCATTCGGCAAACCACGCCGGCGCCGGACAGCTTAATCTCATCAACTGTTGAGTGGGTATCTGTTGTAATCACAGGCAAACCATAACAAAAAAATTCTCGGCACTTCATGCTGTCGCCATAGTAATTAAAATTCCACTTGCCATTATAGAGAGCGAGGCCGATCCCGCTTCTGGAGATCTCGTCTAGTGCCCGGTGGTGGTTAAGATAACCCAAAAACTGAATGGTGTCATCCAATTTTTTTGCTTTAACGTAATCTTGGCAGTAGCGTTCTTTCGGTCCGCTTCCAATAATCTTTAGGGACAATTTGGGATATTTTATTTTTAAGTCGAAAAACGCATTAATAATTCCCTTAAAATCCAATTGATCGCCAATTACCCCAAGGGTGATAAGCTGATACTTATCCCTCTTGTTATTAAGATACTTTTTGTAATCATCGGAGGGGACATTTGGTACAAACAAGTTCCGGTCATCGGACAAAAATTTTCGGCGTTGTAGTATTCGGGAAGAAACATTCCAGACACTATCAGCATAGTTGGCGCAAATTCTATCTATAAGGCGATAGAAATAATTTAGGATTTTGTTCCCAAATCTCTTGTCAGCATAATCAGCTGAATAAAAAATAATTCTTTTGGTTCTTCCTATCTTTTTTAATAAGATACCGCAAAGAGCATTTAACGGATCAACCCCGATAAAAACCAGGTCGCTTCGTCTGGCGTGAACGGCAAGATGAAGACAAGTTGAGATCAATTCGGTTGCATACCTGAAAATTGAAATTTTTGATAAAACCCAAAGTTTTTTTTCACTAAAGACTTTTCCGCCACTGCAAATATAGCAAAATGAAGACATCTTCCCATCTATTGAGTGTCTAATAAGAATAAAATCTTCCTTTTTTCTTTCAAGCACTTCTATTAGTGTACTGGTTGGAACTTCATGAATCTTTCCACACACCAAATAAGCGTGAGTTGCAATTACTATCATAGATTTTGCGCCAACTAATTTGCGGCGTCTCATTATTGCAATATTTTTGCCCAGCTTGGCGGCATCTTTTCCACAATTTCAATCGCACCAAACTTTCTGGGTTCTCGGGGACCAACTTTAACCGCCCAATCCACCATTCTATTAACACCTTCATCCAACCCAACTGTCTTATTGATGCCAAATACCCCCTTGCCTTTTCGTGACTGGAATACGCGTGTGCGACCTCATTACGGGCAGGCAAAAACTCAATTTGGGGCTCTCTCTGCATTGCCTTCGCGATTGTTCGAGCCAGATGCAAAATAGTGTAGGGCTTGTCGGCACCAATATTAAAAGTTTCATTCCTGGCACCATTAATATCAACGCTTTTGGCAATGTAGGGAGCGACATCATCAATGTGAGTGAATGCCCTGGTCTGTCGGCCATCTCCAAACACCGTCATCGGCTTTCCGCTCATAATATTATTTACAAAAATACCTAGAACGTTTCGATAGGGATCGCCGTGGTTCTGCCGCTCACCATAAACATTATGCGACCTGAAAATAGTGTGATTCAAACCGAACATCTCTGCGACCGTTCGCAAATCTAATTCGATAGCATATTTAGCAATACCATATGGATCTTCGGGTTTAGGCGCCAATGTTTCCAGCATGGGAAGTTGGTTGCGTCCATACACAGCAATACTGGAGGTAAAGACGAAATGCTTGACCTTAAACTTAATTGCCCTATTGATAAGATTAATCGAACCAATAAGATTATTCTCGTAGTTAAACCTTCTTATGAAGTGGCTGAGACCCTCGGCGGCATAAGCTGCAAGATGATAAATATAAGAAACCTTATGTTGTTGAAATATCTTATCCAAAATATTCTCATCCACAACTGACCCTTTAACAAAAATGGACTTAAAATTAACATTTTCTCGAAAACCGCCGCTTAAATCGTCGAGTACTATGACCTTATGCTTCATTTTTATAAGATGATCAACAACATGTGAACCAATAAAACCCGCCCCGCCGGTAACAAGTGAGATTTTTGTTTGCATATTCGCTCCCATCTAAAGACGATTATGTATTGTTATTTTATTCATGCCCCTAATAACCTGAAGGTGTCTCTTTAGGGAATATGTCCTTTTTTTAAATTTTGACAGAAGGAAAAGGCCAAGAGAGAGCCCTTTAAATCTGGCGACTAAGTTCCTGGGGTGTCGAACATCTGAAACCAGCAGAACCATTCTTAACAAAAGTAGTAGCGGTAAATATAAGAAAAAAAGTAGATTGGGTAGATTCTGCCAATAATTCAAAATCCGGTTCTTCTCACACAAGAAAACCTGAAAGCTGGAGGGGAGCCTAGACCCTCCCTGTAAGTGTTTGACGAAAGTGGCATCAGTTGAAACCACAGCCATTCCATAATTATTTACTCTCCAAGAAATGTCAACATCTTCATAATACATAAAATAGTCGTGAAAATAACCGAGTTGTTTAAAGAGCGATGATCTTATCGCTAGCGCACAACCACTTGCCCAGAAACATTTGTGTAATGAATTTCCTCTAACAAAATCAACTCTTCTCTTTTCGCCCAGTGTTGTCCCGGTCCAAAACAAAAATCTGCCCCCCTTAATATCAATCTTCATATTGCCATCAACGACGGTTGGCATAATAATTCCAACCTCTTTGTTTTTGTCTAAGACACCGGTGATCTTCTCAATGAGGTATCTGTCACTTTCGGTGTCATTATTGAGCAATAAGTAATACGAATAACGACCTTTTTTTTTGTCCAGATATCTGCAGACAAAATTGTAGGCACCAGTAAAACCAAGGTTGTCCCCAGTGTTAATTATCTTAACACAGTCATAATTTTTTATTGTAAATTCCCTTGATCCGTCTGTAGAATTATTATCTACGAGAAAAATATCAAGGTCTTTTGATGTTTGGCACAGAAGAGAGTTAAAACACTTTTTCAAGTATTTTTTCCCGTTGTAATTTAAAACCAAGACCGCTATTTTTTTCATTACTTTCCTTTTCTTAAAACCACATGGAAGCGCGTGGCAAATCTGCGATCCGGACAAAGGTCAATCAGATAGCCCAGTATGTTAGCGCTAAAAAAAAGGGGGGGGAGCAATTAAGAACAAAAAAATACGCATCCAGGGATTACCATTTTTAATTCGACAGACCAACCATTGATTTGTCATTGCCGCCAAAGTTGTGCCATATCCCGTGTTTGACACTATTTTTACAACCTTTAGGTGGTTTTTTTCTGCAATATAGTAAAAAAAACCTTGGGCATACCTAAAATAATCCAGCCGATGATCGGGATCCCCTCCGTGCATTCGGTAGAGAAAGGGGGAGGAAAAAATAATTTTACCGCCCGGCTTAACCACCCTGGTCGCTTCTAAAAAATATTTAAGCGGGTTATTTATGTGTTCAAGCACCTCAAAACTCAAATGGGCATCAAATGAGTTATCGTTGTGCGGCAAGCTTGTGGCGCTGCATATATTATCCAGTTTAATTCTCTGGCTGTAGCCAAAAAAAATTTCCGCGAGTTTCCCCCATTTTTTATTCAGTTGATTAAAATGTTCAAACTCCCTATCCCAATCCGCACAATCGGTTGCCAGGTATCTCCTGATATTTTTTTGAGTTGCTAAAAAATAGGCTTTTCTGGATCCGTCGCCCGCCCCAACTTCCAAAATATCACCCCTTAAATTTTGCGTGACCGCCCTATCGCCTTCAATCTTCTTCCTCACCTCCAACCAATGAGGATAAAGGGGGGAGTGCACCAACAGCGAAAGTAAGTGCAAAATCATAGCGATAACTCCTTTTGCTCGGCCTCAAAGCCAAGCATTTGTTTGGCTTTGCTGACATCAAGAAGCAAATCTCTTAAATTATTATTCGTTGGGGCACATTTAACAGTAAAACGATACTTCTTTTTTAAAATACCGATCAGATCGTTAATGGAGACCTTGACTGGATTAGATATATTAAAGATTCCCGAGCCGTCGTAGTGCAAAGACTTTTCGATGGCCAAACAAGCATCTGAAACATGAAGGAAGTTCCTTGATTGGGTCCCGTCGCCGTTTATTGTGACCTCCCCTCTCTCTTTGATGTCGCTGATAAAATTATGAATTACCCCCTTGTCGTTCTCCGGACCGTAAACGTTGGGAAAACGCAAAATGACATATTCAATCCCCGAATTATGATGATGGTAAAGTAAGTACTCCTCGGCATATTTTTTCGAAAGCCCATAGTAAGTATTCGGCCTCAACTGGTCATCCTCTTTCGACTCTCCGGCCAACGGTTCGCCATAAACGGCGCCAGTTGAGGTAAGGATGATTTTTTTAATGTTGTTTTGCGGCGCGGCCCACAAGAGATTGGCTAGGGTTACGACATTTACCCTGACTAAATCCTCAAAGCTCCCAGCAAAGAGGCCGACGAGATGAATAATTTGGTTGATATCTTTATTTTTAACAAAAAACTTAACGGCATCATCCTTCTTCAGGAGGTCACCGGCAAAGGGGATAACCTCGATCTTCGGATTAGAATCTAATCTTTGCACAAGATTCCGTCCGATAAAACCATTGCTCCCTGTGATGCAGACTCTTAGTCTCTCCATAGCCAATCCTCTTTTTTTAAGATGGCGGTAAACTCCTCATCGCTCAGCCGTCTGGCATTATTGGAGTTAAACTCTTCAAACTCAATCGGTTTCAGAGAGCTGTATTTTTTCTCCAGCCCGGGCCTGTTATATTGCGGCAAAATGACATAATACTTATCACTAAAAACCCTGGTTTGGGGAGATTCGTTTTTTGAGACCAGCACTTCGTGAAACTTTTCGCCCGGTCTCACCCCGATGATTCGCCGTTTGGTCTTTTTGTTGCCAAATATAGAAGTCATCACATTGGCAATGTTCTCCACCTTGGTTGCCGGCATTCTCATCACAAAAATCTCGCCGCCGACGGCATTTTGAACGGCTTCAAAAACCAAGCCGATCGCCTCCTTGGTGCTCATTAAATATCGAGTCATCTCGGGATCGGTAACAGTGATCTCGTTGCCGCTTATAATTTGATTCTTAAACAGGGGCAAAACACTCCCGTTCGTTCCCATAACGTTTCCGCCCCGAATGCAGACGAACTTAGTGTTGCTAATGTAATTTTGGTTCGCGTTGATCATAAGTTTCTCGCCGCACGCCTTAGTCACACCATATAAATTAAAGGGGTCAACTGCTTTATCGGTTGAAATATCGATAACTATTTTAATATCATTTTCAATCGCACACTCGATAATATTTTGCGTTCCGTAAATATTAGTCAGAACGGCTTCCCAGCAATTCTCCTCGCAGACAGGCACATGCTTCAATGCCGCCAAATGAAAAACATAATCAACGCTCTTCATTGCCAAACCAAGAATATTTTTATCTCTGACGTCTCCGATAATAAATTTAAGTTTCGGATTGTGGCCAAATTGGCGCTTCATCTCAACCTGTTTGTGCTCTCCCCGCGAATAAATTATCACTCTCTTGGAATAATATCTATCCAGGAGTTGTCGAACCAGTTCGCATCCCCACGAGCCGGTCCCGCCGGAAACAAAGATTGTTTTGCCGTTAAAAATTGTTTCGTTCATTTGCTCCTCTCAGGTTGCGTCCTCTGTAAAAGAAAAACGAATTGAAGTGTAAAGAGGGTTGGCCAAATATATTTTAGAATATGAAAAAAGAAAAACCTCGACGCTACTTCGTTGTGTCTGGTCGTTTTAATTATCTTCAGATCGACTTCCTTGAAAAGTTCTCGCATTGTTTTGAGGGTATAAAATTTGACATGCGTCTTGTCCATCACTCCGATCTCCTTATAGTCAAAGAAACCCAAGAGGAGCTTCAATCTGTATAAAATAAAGCCTATGTTTGGCAAAGAGACGACAATGAAACCGTTCTTCTTGAGGTGTTTTAAATAATAAAATAAAACTTCTTTCGGAAAGAGCAGGTGTTCCAACACATCGGCAAATACGATCACATCATATTGATTCTCGCCGATACCAGGATCTTTAATTTGATTTAAGTCAACCCTAAAAACCCTTCGGTATCCTCTTTTCTGAGCTAGTTGGAGAGCTCTGTCACAGTTGTCAATTCCGTCCACCTCGCACTTTTTTTCTCTTATCAATTTGACACCAAGCGAGCCGCTCCAACAGCCCACGTCCAAGACAGAAAAATTGTCCGGGACGAGGCCATAAACAGATGAATTAACGTGCTCGTACTTTGAAAGACGTGTCGTTTGGGTTTTTTTATTCTTCACCATAATCACTCTTTTGAGTTTCTTATCGAATTAAACAACCAGATTTTAATTCTAGGCGGAATCAAAAAGATCGAAACATACTGCAAATAACAGTACACCCTATCCCTTAAGCTCATTTTATAACCATATTTCTTTGCATATTTTTTTCTAATGCGTATGGTATTAATTTCTATTCTTTTTAACTTGCTATAAGTCGCCGAATCAGGGTGCACTCTATATTCAAGAAGCACTTCCGGGATATTGGCAAATTTATACTTGGTGCCAATGCGAAATGCCATATCAAGATCTTCAGCGGGAGGGCAACTTAAATCATACTGTCCCAGCTCTTTGAAACACTTCGTTCTGATCATTGCCGTCGGCTGAGCCACCGGTGAATATAAAAATATTTTCGACCTGACAGTTGAATCGTTAACAGCATATTTTCTCACTCCGATGACCCCTTTCTCATTAAAGAAACGAATATACCCTCCGCACATTCCGACAGACGAATGTTTCTCCAAAAACCTATATTGCTTTTTAACGCGATCCGGTAAAGAAATATCATCCGCGTCCTGCCAGGCAATATATTTTCCCTTGGCTAAAGAAATGCCCCTATTTCGGTTGCCGGCGATTCCAAGGTTTTCTTTATTTCTAACAAAAACTATTCTATTATCAATCCGGGAATATTTTTTGATAATATTCCAAGTATTATCGGTGGAACGGTCATCAATAATAATATATTCAAAATCTTTAAACGACTGACCGAGGATACTTTGAATTGTTTCGTTCAGATAGCGCCCGGCATTGTAAGCAGGCGTTATCACGGATACTTTTGGTGGTTCCATTGTTTTGGGTTATCTTAAGTTGTTCCCCGATATCTTCCTAATTCAAGATCGGCAATACCCTTCGCCTCTGCGGTTACGCGACCCTGATAAGCCTCCGTTTGCGCCAACTGTTCATCCAGATTGGCATATAAACGATGTCTTACCGCCAAAATATCTTCAGCTGCAACGAAAATAACTTCGACCGATCCGCTTGAAATATATTGGAGAGATTGCTTTAAGTCTTCGTCGCTAGGTAGCGCTAATTCGGACAACATTTTAAACATCTTGTTGACCCGGGGAATATGGTATCGATTTGTCACTACCCCAACCTGCCGCCAACCCTTCTCACGACACAATTTACACAGCTCGAAAAGTTCAGTCAAAGTTGAATATGATTTCTCCTCCAACACGATACGCTCTCTTGCAATGTGATATATTTCGGTGAGTTCATTTCCCGATAACCGTTGCATGGGTCGGTTCCGATTGCGTTTTGGAATGAATTGACCGGCTCGTCGTCACAATGTTTACCTCGGGAAAAGCCGCGGCAATTTCCGCCGCGGCAATCACCCTCGCCCTCCCCCCGGTTACACCGAAATCATCCTGGTCGCTGTATGAAGTTGATCGATATTTTAATTCGCTTTGCTTCACCTCTTTTATACCCCCACTCAAAACGAAAATAACCTCCGGAACAACACCGAAAACATCTTTGATCTCATTACGCCTCTCGTCCTGTTCGCCCTGCATTGTCGGCAACGATTCCGCCATTTATTCTCCACCTTTCACTTCGCCGGCTAACCTACGGCCGATCCTCATATCTATTATTTAAGTTAACGCTGGCATTTGATTAGGCGACTAATCATCCTCTTCTCCGCTACGGCCAAGTTATCACACGAATACCGTCTGGTAAAATTATGGCCGTTATCACCAAAACCTTTGGCTTGCTGGTTGTCAGTCAACAGATTTATCACTGCTTGAGCAAAAGAGTCTATATCATTCTCTTTAACTGCAGTTATGCGACTGCCAAAAATTGAATGATAAACCGGCAGGTTCCAAGCAACGACCGGCACGCCGCAAGCCATTGCTTCGGCAATAGCGATGCCCCACCCCTCCTCGTGGCTGGGAAAAACAAAAACCTGGCTAGATTTGAGAAGAGCGTAAGCCTTTTCGTCCGGCAGATAGCCGCAAATTTCAATGTTTTTCCCAAGCCCTCGCGCCAAAATCCTGTTCTGCAAACTACGCTTAATCTCCTCTCCGCCGCCACCGATGATCTTCAGCTGGACCTTGGGTAAACTCTCCGCAACCTTGGCCCAAATTTCCACCAGATCATAGATCCCCTTAGTCAGATTAAGCCGGGCCAGAAAGCAAGCCTGAAGAGGCACCTTTTTCACTTTTATCCGATCAAAGTATTTGGTGTCAACCCCGTTGGGATTAACCTTAATCTTGCCGGGGTCGAAGCCGGCAGTTATTAATTCCATCTTAACTGAATTATTAACGGTAATGATTAAATCGGCGTGTTTTTTAATTAAGCGGAAGGAGTATTGCTGCAATATCTGAGCTAGGAGATTTTTTAACTTGTTGCCGGGACGCCGGCGCCAGTCCGTGTAGATATGGTGGATAACTTGTACCCATCTAGTCTTTCGGTGACACTGGCGATACCTTGTCGCCGGCCAAACGTCGGGGAAAAAATCGGAGGTAGCGTAAATCAAATCGTAATTACATTTCAACATCTCATCGCCGGCCCATCGGCTTCTCCGACAATAAGCTCTTAAAACATTGCCCCTATTGAATTGATCGGGAGAAACAACATAGTCTACTCCCTTTGTCCCCTTTGCAAGATAACTCTTGGCCAGCCGGGAAACATAACAATCAATTTCAAAATCATTGCTTATTCTTTTTAAAATTTGCTTTGCGCGCTGATCGCCGCCACTCACCGTCCAGAAGGCATTCATCAAAACAGCGATTCTCTTTTTTGACATTTTATTATTGTTTCCAGCCATCCCTGTTAAACTCTTTTGGTTGGAAAAAAAACTGGCTCATAAAACCTAGGCTGTAAATCCAAACCGATAGCCAGCAAGCAAGCGGATGAAAAAACCAGGCTCGGTCGGGCCTCTTAATATATCCGCGACAAGACTGGAGAAAAGCAGGAATTACTAAAGTCGAGAATAGAATGAATTTGACGAAACCGATCTTGTTAAATTTAGTCCAGGGATACTTTCGGATATTTAATCTCTTGTGGTACGCGTAGTCTGTGATCCGCCGTTTCTGCTTACGAATGAAGGTGTGAACATCGCCCGAAAATACATGGATAATTCCGACTTTGACTTTGGCGAATTTATTTTTACCCCGCGACACGAGTTCCGGAATAGCATCAATATCAAAAAGATAGTCCCTCACTTCATGAATAATAACCTCCCTTCGGAACAAAGTCCCGTTTGCGCCGATAGTCGGAATTTTATATTTTTCGAGGGTTAGCTTAAGATAATTTCCCTTATTTTCATTAATAACGGGCAAATCTGTCCAACGACCGGTCAGGTAATTTTTGCGGTCATAATTACCCAAAAAGAGACAGATCGGGTCGTTCATCCCCATCAAGGCGCAATAGCGGGTAATATAGCCGTCCTCTTTCCGATAGGTATATTCGATCGGCTCCGAACCGATGATCTCCGGATCAGCAAAGGGCTCGACCATCCGCTTTAGCCAGTCCTTGGAGGACAGGTAGTTGTCAGAATCAATCAGAGCAATAATCTCATTTTTAGCCGCCCTAACACCGGCGGCCTTGCCAGCCTCGCCGGTTTTAAGCTTATTCTCAACAATCTTGGCACCAAATTTTTTGGCGATCTTTCTTGTTGTGTCAGTTGAGCCGCCATCAGCAACAATAATCTCCACCTTGCCTTTAGGATAGTCTTGATCGACAATGCGCCTCAAGCACTCCGGTAGTGGTCCGGCGGCATTGAGAGTGGGAATAATGATCGAAATTGTGGGCAGATTGTCTTTCATTGTTATTGAACTACGATTAGAACTGCTGGCAGCCTATCTCGTCTTGGCGGTTTTTTCCCTCGGCGAGAAATCCATTAAGTGGCCCAAGACTTTGCCGGCCGCTCTAAAGAGAAATTTGACATCGCTAAGATTTCTGACGCCCAGAATTTTTCTCAAGATAAACTTCGGCGTGATAAATGATTTATAAAGACCTTGCGTCAACTCTTTGATGTCCTCCTCTGTCAAAGGTGATTTCATCACTGCCATGCGCTGGTCGTAATCCTCCCAGTCCTCCGTTAAGAGCCAGCCATTCTTTTTGCACTCGGCAAAGAGCGGCGTGCCCGGGTAAGGGATAACGATGGTTGCCTGAAGAGTGTCGACATAACCTTTATCAAAAAGCTTCTTTGACAATTCGATTGTTCTTTCGGCGTCTCTCTTGCTCTCCCAGGGATACCCCATCATCGTCGTTATATGGGGCTCAAGTCCGCCCTTCTTGGCCATCCGGACACCTTTTTCGATTTCCGCTACCTTGAGGTTTTTATTGATCCGGTCGAGCGTCTTTTGGTTCGCCGATTCCAAGCCGTAGAGAATAAAGCGAAAACCGGCCTTCCCCATCAGATTATACTCCTCCTGATTTAGAGCTTTAAGGCGCATATTGCAGTCGATTTTGATCTTCTTGTTGTAACCGCGCTCAATCATCCCCTCACAGAACTCTTTGAGCCATGATCCGATGGGAAAGGAGCCGGAGTCGTCCATAATCTCCTTAATGTGATATTTTTCAATCAATGTGCCGATTTCGTCCAGCACTCGCTTGACCGAGTGCTTGCGGTAATCCTTACCGGGATAAAGGGTGGTCCAGCTGCAGAACCCACATTTTCCCCACCAGCAATCGCGAGCGGCATAAGTGTAGGTCCCAGGTGTTCGCTTGTAGTTACCGTTCTTGTAGGCGTAAAGATGCCACTTGGTGAGATCCCGGTCGATCAACGGGAGCTCATCAAGATCGTGATTAAGCTCAAAATGCCCCGTGTTTTGGTAGTTGGTAGCCAGTGATTGGTATTTGGTATTTAGGGATTGAGTTTTGGAACTTATTTGGGATTTGGGATTTGGGATTTGGGATTTTCCAGAGCGGTACCAAATTCCCGGCTCGAGTGATTCGCCGTGATTAAGATGATTAGCGATATTCAATAGAAGAAAATCATAATCGCCGCCGGTGGCAATATAATCTACCTTTGAATTTTCCATTGATTCCCGCGGCAAAGCAGTCACATGATCACCGACCAGGACAATTTTCAAATTCCAGTCTTCAGTTTTCAATGATTCTTCTTTGAGAACATCGATTACCTTCCAGTGGCGCTTGACTACCGGCGCTTTGGTTTCCAGCATTATAAGATCCGGCTTAAACCGCTTAATCCGCTCCAGCCACTCCTCCTGTGTCAACTCCTCGGCAATACCGTCATCCCACATCACTTCATAACCCTGATCCTGAAGCAGTGAGGCCGCGTATGAGGGGACCATCGGATAAATATAGGTCGGATTATTAAACCATTGAAACTGGCGGTTCTGGCCCAAACAGGGGGTGCCCTTCTCGTCCGGCATCGGCGGATAGGAAATCGCTACCTTGAATTTCGCGTTCTTCCTCCGCTGATCTTCTGTTGGTTTGGCAATATGTTTAATTGGTCTCATTGGCTCCTCAATCGTTAAATTGCTGGCTGGCTAATTTTCTGGTCAAAAACCCTTGTCCGAATCTGATCCCATACCACACGTGGGTTAATAATATCATAAGCGGCGTCAAGATTCCAAGCAGAGGGTTGCGCCAGCGCCAAACGGCCACCGAACCATCAACTAAAACACCAACCAGATAGAGAAGCAGGGGAATTAAGACCAAACCAAGAGGAAACCCTGAACTTGAAAATTGAACTATGAGTCCTAAAAGATATAAATCAAAAAGTAGGGGCACAAAGTAAAAAAGGCGGCGGGAGGTCTCCGGATATATTCGGGCGAAGTGGCCGCGATGCAGGGCATAGTTGCCAATCTGGTAAAAATGTTTGCGCAAATTGCTCCGGCGATGGTGATAAACTATCGCCTTGGGCTCATAGACAATCTCGTAACCGGCATTAATCAGATCAAGACAAAGCTTGGTGTCCTCGCCGGGCCAGTAGCTGCTGTCAAATCCGCCCAACTGCGCAAAAGCATCAAACCTAACCAGAAAGTTAACGGTCGGCCAGTCATCAATCCGCCGTGGTTTGCCAATGGGCAGATAGCGGCTGCGGGCGCCGCCCGCGCCGAGGAATGATTCAAAAACAGCGCCGGAGGTTTTCTGCAAAACATCATCATCGGCCGGCGTCATTGCTGGCCCGCCCACCGCCGCGACTTTTTTCCGGCGAAAGTGTTTGACCGCCCTCCGAAGCCAATCGGGTTCCGGATAGGCGTCATCATCCAAAAAAGCCAAGATCTCGCCGCGAGCATACTTGAGGGTCATATCGCGCTTCTCGGCCGGGCCAACCTTTCCCGAAGCAATAATCTTTGTTTTGGGCCAGCGGTGCTTTCTGTCCGGCTTATCCGGAATCACAATAATTTCATAGTCCGGCCAGTCCAACTCTAAAATCTTCGGGATCGATTCCTGAATATAATCGTTGACGGCAACAACCGGAATGACAATTGAGACGGAGGGTAATTTACTCTTCACGCGATCACCTTTTAAAGGAGTCGAAGCCAATATAAAACACCCCTAGCTTGCGCCGCGGGGTATTTTTTAACGCACTGAATACACCTGCGGCGTTTACTATCTTATTTACCCCGCCCTTACGGGCATGGGTCTCTCTTGTTATAGCGTAAATGGGCCGGAACGTCTACCCCGCCTGATTCAAGATTGATTCGAGGTGAGATCTGATGGCCTGACCGGTTTCGGGATTTTTGAGAGCGAAATCAATATTGGTTTTAATGTAATCAATCTTATTACCAATATCATAGCGCTGGCCGTTAATCTCGTAAGCGTAGAGTCCCTCTTTCTTGGCCAGCATCCTCATCGAATCGGTAATCTGAATCTCACCGCCCTTGCCGGGCTTTGTCCGCTCGATATAGCCGAAGATCGCCGGCGCGAAAAGATAGCGCGAGGCCACCGCCAGCCGTGAAGGCGCCCGCGCCGCCGCCGGCTTTTCAACAAGATCATGGACATCAAGATATTTCACTCCGGCGGAAGTTTTTTGCGATTTGTTTTCGCCCGGATCAATGATGCCGTAGCGGCTGACATCAGCGGGATTTTGAACATATTCCGTTGCCACGACCGATTTATCGGTTTCGTTAAAGATCTCGATCATCTCACTTAGACAGGGATCGCAGCCGTTCGAGTCGATAATCGTGTCGCCAAGAAGGACAACAAAGGAATCAGCGCCGACAAAACTTTTACCCTGATAAATGGCATCGGCCAAACCGAGCTGACGGCGTTGGCGAGTGAATTGGATCTTGGCCAGGTTGGCGATCTGCCGCACCTCTTGTAAAAGTTCGGTCTTTCCCTTGGCTTCAAGTAAATTCTCCAATTCAAAGGGGGGATCAAAGTGATCCTCGACCGCTCGCTTGCTTCGGCCGGTGATAATAAGAATCTCGGTGATGCCGGCGGCAACCGCCTCCTCAACCACATATTGAATAACCGGCTTGTCTACCACCACCAACATCTCCTTGGGTTGAGCAATCGTTGCCGGCAAAAAACGGGTCCCCAGGCCCGCCGCCGGAATAATGGCTTTTTTAATTCGGCATCGTTTCATTTAATTAGTTGCGACAACCTTTTCCTTGCTTCGTCCCGCCTGTTTGGATGTCCCGAACCGGCCGACGGAATAATACTCAAAGCCCAGCTCTTTCATTCGGGCCGGGGCGTAAATGTTCCGACCATCGAGAATTACCGGCCGGCTCATTATCCCTCTAACCTCGGAAAGATTAATTTGTTTGAATTCATCCCACTCGGTAATGACCAGGAGGGCGTCAGCGCCACGGCAGGCTTCTATTGATTTTTTTGCCAAAGAAGCTTGCGGAAAAATTTTTGCGATGTTCTCCGCCGCAACCGGATCGTAAACCGTGATCTTGGCGCCAAGAGAGAGCAAACTTTCAATAATACTGACGGCCGGCGCATCGCGAATATCATCGGTTTTCGGTTTAAAGGCGATTCCCCAGACCGCAATCCGTTTCCCCTTAAGATCACCTAGCGTTTCTTTCACCTTTAGCACAAACCGCTGGCGCTGCTCTTTGTTGACCGCCTCCACCTCCTCCAGTATCCGAAAGTCAACTTTGTTTTCCCTGGCAATCTGGATCAGGGCGGAGACATCCTTGGGGAAGCAGGAGCCGCCGTAACCAAGACCAGCGGAAAGAAACGCCCGTTGACCGATTCGTTTATCGAGCTTCATCCCGCGAGCGACATCAGCGACATCGGCCCCAACCTTTTCACAGACATTGGCAACCGAATTGATGAAGGAAATTTGCGTTGCTAAATATGAGTTTGAAGCGTATTTAATCATCTCGGCCGTCTCTAAGTTGGTAATCAGAATCGGAGCGCCCAGCACCATATAGAGTTCGGCAACTTTATAGGCTGCTGTTTTGCCATTGTTGCAACCAATGACCACGCGGTCCGGGTGCATAAAGTCATCAATGGCCGATCCCTCCCGCAAAAATTCGGGGTTTGAAACAACATCAAAATCGCCGCGATAATATTTTTTAATTGTGTTCCGAACGAGTTCCCCCGTGCCAATGGGAACGGTGCTTTTGTTAACGATAACAGCATAATGGTCGAGACACTTGCCAATCTCCGCCGCCGCCGCCAGGACATATTTTAGGTCGGCCCGCCCCGATTCGTCCGGCGGGGTACCAACAGCGATAAAAATAATTTTTGTCCCCTTGATCTGCTGAGCCAGCGAAGTGTTAAAGCCGATTCGTCCTGCTCCGAGATTCTTTCGGATCAACTCCTCAATTCCAGGTTCATAGATCGGCGAGACACCTCGCCGCAGTTTGGCGATTTTCTCCTCGTCAATATCAACACAAACAACCTCATTGCCAAGTTCTGCCAAACAAACACCCTGGACTAAACCGACATAACCCGTGCCGACAACAGCAATCTTCATTGCACCTCCAAATGAAAAAATCCCGAATATGATGACAGTCAAGATAGTTGAATATCTCGCTTATATCTTAGTTCGATTCACCTGTTCACAATATTATCAAAACTGAAAATTTTAAGGAAGGACCCCCGCCACTCGTGAGTGGCAGGGGTCCATAGGTTGTCCCTGTCTAGAGACGAAGGAGCTCAAAGCTGTTGGCGGAGTCTCTGATCTCGTTCTCCAGCCGCCCGAACTCGTCCCTGAGCACTCTGGCAAAAGCCAGGCTTGTGCCGCGAAAGAGCCGCTCGGCATCGTCAACGCCCTCGCAGCGGGTAGCGTTGACGAAATCGCTAAAGCTCCAGTGTGTCGGCTCCGGTCCCCTGATGTAGAACCGATCGCTCGGCAAGAAGCTCACCGTCGCCTGCAAGCCCCAGAGCGGCATCGCCAGCACGGCGCCGATGCCGGCCTCCATCGCCAAATCCGAGGGATTGCCGGCCAGCGCCGCCCGCGCCGGCACCGAATATAAGAGTGATCGGATCGGCCAATCGTTCCCTGTGATCTCCATCTCCATCTCCTCTCATCAGAGACCATCGAGAGTGAAGATAACCGATTGTGCAAAAATAAGCAAGTAAAGCTCGTAGAGCAATAAGACTATATAAAATAAATGCCTTACCAGCTTTACTGCGGATCTATTGATTCATCCTTTATCATTTTGATTTTTGACGCTTAAACCACTCTATTGTCTTCTTCAGTCCCTCCTTCAATTTCACCTTTGGCTCCCAATCGAGTTCTTTTTTGGCCAATGATATATCGGGGCGGCGCTGGCCGGGGTCATCTTCGGGCAGGGGTTTGTGAATGATCTTCGATTTCGAGCCGGTCAGAGCCAGCACCTTTTCGGCCAGCTCCAGCATGGTAAACTCCTCCGGATTGCCAATGTTGATCGGACCCTCGATATCAGAGCGAATCATTCTTAAGTTGGCTTCGATTTGGTCGTCGACATAACAAAAGGAGCGTGTTTGCCTACCCTCGCCAAAAACAGTTAAATCCTTGCCGGCCAACGCTTGCCGGATAAAAGTTGAGACAACGCGGCCGTCAAAAGGCTTCATCTTGGGGCCGTAGGTGTTAAAGATGCGAATAAGACCGGTGTTGACGCCAAAATCCTTACGGTAAATGTAGATTAGAGCCTCGGCATAGCGCTTAGCCTCGTCGTAGCAGGACCGTTCGCCATAGGAATTAACACGCCCCCAATATTTCTCGGTCTGGGGATGTTCCAGGGGGTCGCCGTACACTTCCGAGGTAGAGGTGTGAAAAAAACGGGCTTGATGTTTCTTGGCTAATTCGAGCAAGTTTTTTACGCCGACCGAACTCACTTCCAGCGTCTCGACCGGATAGCGACGGTAATCGAGCGGCGAGGCCGGGCAGGCATAATTTAGGACGTAATCAATTTTGTCGTTGATTGGTAACGGCCTTCTGACATCATGTTCTAAAAAACGGAAGTTGGGATTGCTTTTAAATTCCTCAATATTGGAGAGCAGGCCGGTGATGAGATTGTCGACGATGGTAACCCGCTCTCCCTCATTCAATAGCCGATCAACTAAATTGGCGCCCAAAAAACCGGCGCCGCCGCAAACGAGGTAATGCTTCATTGTTCCGCCTCCACAATTTTGATCGCTCGAAAAGTCTTTGTCTGATCCGGCTGGCGGCGATAATAGTTGAGGACCCGGGCCCGGTAAAAGATCGCCAAGGTGTCAACCAGCATCCTTTTGATCGTGCCAAAGGTGGCCGCGCCAACTTTGCCGGCGTTAAACTTCATCTCCACCGGCGCCTCAAAGATACGGTGGAAGCCCAGCTGGCGGGCAATCACCAGCATCTCCAGATCAAAGGCATAGCGCTTGACCAGAACTCGCAGCATAACATCCTTGGCCGCCTTCTTGCGCAGAAACTTCAGACCGGTTTGGGTGTCGGTCACATTCAAGCCAAAGAGAATTCGCACCATCTTGTGATAAGCATAGGAGTAGAGGCGGCGAGCCGGAGGATAATTAATCTTTGAGGCAGGATGGCGCTTGGAGCCGATCACAAAATCGGCATCAAAGATCTCCATCAGCTTGACGCACTTATCGAACTGGCCCGGATCAAAGTCGCCGCCGGCATCGGTAAAGGTGATAATCTCCCCCTTGGCAATTCTTGTTCCGACCTTTAAGGCATAACCCTTGCCATGATTTTTGTCGTACTCAAAAACTCTGACCTTTTTGGAGCGATGGCGCCGTGCCTCTTTGGCGGTGTTGTCAGGCGAGCCGTCAACAATCACAATCACCTCGTAGTCATAGTCCAGAATATCGTGCGCCTTCAAAATATGATCTACCGTCTGATAGATGTTCTTCTCCTCCTTATACGCCGGAATGATGATTGAGAGTTTCGGATTCATCGTAAACCAATCAAGAATGGATAACTAATTTTCCAAATGACTAATGACGAATATGACGATCCCCTTATTGGTTATTCGTTATTTGGATAATTTGTCATCCATTTGTGGCGCGATTGCGTAAGTAATCGCCCAGCATTTCTTGCCACGGCCTAACCTCGATCCCTAATGCTGATTTAATCTTCTCTTTGGAGAGATAGGAGTAAGCCGGACGCCTGGCCACCTGAGGATATTCTGCACTAGAGATAGGCTTTAAGTCAAGAGTTGTCCCGGTTTGAGCGAAAATTTCTTTGGCAAAATCATACCAGGAGCACGCCCCCTCGCCGGAGAAGTGGTAGATACCACATGGCAAGCTTAAGGCCGGAGGCTTAAGGCCGGAGGCTACATCAATACTGCCTTCGGCCTTTGGCCTTAGGCCTTCGACGATCTGGTTAATGAAACTGACCAGATCCCCCGTATAAGTCGGCGAGCCGACTTGATCATTGACGACCGACAACGAATCGCGCTCTTTGGCCAAGTGCAGCATTGTCTCAACGAAATTTGTGTCGGGATGTCCCTCCGGCAATTCGCCGAATATCCAGGCTGTCCGGATAATGTAATAGCCGCCCTTCGGGGACTGTCCCCCTGAGAGCCTGCCCCGTACTCGATACGGGGGGACTGTCCCCTTGTATGCTCTCTCAACCGCCAGCTCCCCTTCATACTTTGTCATACCGTACACCGAGAGCGGATGGGGCTCGTCGGTTTCGACGTACGGGACGCCATTTTCGCCGTCAAAGACATAATCGGTGGAGATGTAAATCAGGTTTACTCCGGCCGCAGCCGCGGCTTTGGCGACATTCTCGGTGCCGGCAACATTGATCCGGCGGCACAGCGCCTCGTTCTCCTTGGCCTTGTCAACTTGAGTGTAAGCCGCCCCGTGGATAATCCAATCCGGTTTCTCCCTTGATATGACCGCGCTGACTTTATCCGGATCGGTGATATCCATATCATCGGAATCAGTCAAAATCAGCCGGTACTTAGTACCCAGTAATTCGGAAATCTTATGGCCAAGCTGGCCTTTTGCGCCGGTAACCAGAACCTTCATCTCACTTGCCCCAATTCTTATATAATGCCTCGCTCTTTTTTTTCAACGGTTTCCACCAATTCGAGTTATTGGCATACCATGAAACAGTCTTCTTTAGTGCCTCATTAAACCCGTATTCCGGTTTCCAACCAAGTTCGCCTCTTAATTTGTTCGAATTCACAGCATAGCGGACATCATGACCGGGCCGGTCTTTGACGTATTCAATTTCGTCTTCGTTTTTGTGAAAGAGTTTGATGATTTTTTTGGTGATCTCTAAATTGGTTTTGCGATATCCCGTACCAATATTATAAATCTCCCCGATTTGCCCCCTGTGCAAAATTGCATCGATGGCGCTGCAATGATCTTCGGTAAAAATCCACTCTCGGATCTGATTACCGGGAGTATAAACCGGCACTTTTTTCCCTTCTAAAAGATTAGTGATAAAACGAGGAATTAATTTTTCCGGAAACTGATAGGGGCCAAAGAAATTGCAAGAGTGAGTAATGATAACCGGGGCATTGTATGTCGTAAAGTAAGCATAAGCCAAGTGGTCGGCTCCGGCCTTAGAGGCAGAGTAAGGACTTCTTGGTTTGAAGGGTGCCTCTTCGTTAGTTGTTCCCTTTAAAACGGCGCCGAAAACCTCATCGGTTGAGATCTGAATAAATCTTTTAATCCCGAATTTTCTTATCGCCTCAAGCAAAACACAGGTTCCCAGAACATTAGTTTTGACAAATTGATCGGGATGCAACAAGGATTGATCAACATGTGTTTCTGCGGCGTAATTGATTATCGCATCCACACCCTCAATGGCTTTTTTAACATCATTTTCATTTGCAATATCGCCGCAAACAAACTGATAATTCGGATTATCGTCAATATCTTTTAGGTTCTCCGGGTTGCCGGAGTAAGTTAATTTATCCAGGTTGACTATTTTGTAGTCAGGATATTTTTGAAGAATGTAGCGGATAAAATTGGAAGCCATAAACCCGGCCCCGCCGGTGACTAATATTTTCATATTACTCCTCTGTTGTCAAAGAGTCCCAATTAAAGTTAATGCTTTTATCATAGGGGTCGATACGCTCCTCGTCAGGATTATCGCGATTGTAAGCTTTGGTCGTATGATAAAAAAGCAGGCAGGGCTCGTCAGATAAGACTTTATAACCGTGAACAACACCAACCGGAATCAAAACCAACTTGTAATCATTGCTCCCGCCATAGATAATCTCCGTTTGACCATAAGTAGGTGAATTTTTGCGTTGATCGTGCAAAACGATCGCTGCTCGACCGGAGGCCAAGAACCAAAGATCGTCCTGGTGTTTGTGCCAGTGAAAAGCCTTGATCGTACCCTTGCCGGCAATGGTAAAGTTACTCTGGCCAAACTTCGACAACAATTTGTCATCATCGCGCAGGATCTCCATAAAAATGCCCGGCTCGATATCCTGATCGAGATCGGGTTTATCGCGATGCACCACTAACTCCTTAATTTTAACACCTTGTATCACAATGACTCCCAAATCCGATGCTAATTTACGAATGCATGCTAATGATACGAATATTCGCAATATTCGTGTACCGATTTGTTATTCGCATCGCCTGTTTTTCTCCGCCATGATCATATTGGCCCGCAACAGGCTGTCGAATGTTCCGGCATCCTCCCAGACACCGTCGATAATGTTGACGGAGAGTTCCCTGTTTTTAAGATAAATATTGTTTAGGTCGGTAATTTCAATCTCGCCTCGCCCTGATGGTTTCAAATTCTTAGCATAGTTAACAACCCGATTGTCATAGACATAAAGCCCGACTACCGCATAATCGCTCTTGGGTTTCTTGGGCTTCTCCTCGATGGAGAGGGCCCGCATCTTCTCGTCAAATTCCACCACCCCAAACCGCTCCGGATCATGAACCTTTTTGGCAAAGACGCAGGCGCCGGACTTAAACGACTTGATCTGTCGAGAAAAATCGCGATCAAAGATATTGTCCCCCAGAATCATCGTCACGCTGTCTTTGCCGATAAAAGTATCGCCGACAATAAAGGCATCGGCCAAGCCGCGCGGTTCCTCCTGGATCTCATAACTGAACTTGGCGCCAAACTCCCGGCCGCTGCCCAGAAGGTGCAGGAACTGGCCGGCGTTATCCGGAGAGATGATAATCAAAATATTCTTGATGCCGGCCTTAATCAGCGTCTGGATCGGATAATAGATCATCGGTTTGTCAAAAACCGGCAGAAGCTGTTTTGAGGTTACTTTAGTCAAAGGCCGAAGACGCGTCGCCCGCCCGCCCGCTAAAACGATGCCCTTCATAATATCTCCTTTGTTAATCCTGCACCTCAGAGTCCAAACTTTAGTTTGTGGGAAACGGCCCTTCGCCCAACAATCCCATTCTGCACACTAAAGTGTGTTCTCTGGCGAGTAAAAAGTGAATTATTAACTTGCCTCGTCAAAATCATAGTCGCCTCTTATGACCGCTGAGAGCTGCTCCTTTTTTGTATAGAGATAATAGCCGATCATCTGGATAAAAAGCAAGCACAGACTGACAATCAAAATCCTGACCACTGCCAAAATTGAGGGGTGCCAAAGAGTTATGGCGACAATCTCCACCGCCATAACCAAACCGAATACCCAAAGAAAGAAAAAGTTCCGCACCGCCAAGTAATAACTGACAATCAGGCTGATCAGCGAATACAGGAGGACAACCATGCCTATCTCCGGCAAAATATAATGGAGACCAGTGTAAGATTGACCGTAAAGAAGGCCAATCACCTTTGCCGGCATCACGATATAAATTCCCAGTATGACCAGCGAACCCAGCAGGGTAAAGAGCAGGGAAAAAAGGAAGAGCCGATAGTGCTTCTGCCCAATCGTCCGCTGCTCGGCAATCATCGGAAACATTACGGCCACGATCGGAGTGGTAGCGTAAGTAATAATTTTGGCGATTGTTGAGACAGCGGCATAAGTGCCGGCCTCGTCGGCGGGGAAATAATGTTTGACCAGAATAACATCGACATTTAGGGCGAGGACAAGCAGGAAGGAGGCCAGCAAAGCCGGCAGAGAATAGTTGATTATCTCTTTCTTGTCAAACCGGAAGGCCTCTTTCTTGCCAGTTTTATCTCGGCTGGCCAGAATTTTTCTTAAGCTCACCAGGGAATAACCGTAAGCGATCGCCGTGGCCAAAACCCCCGCGCCGATGGCGCCACTGACGGAGAAGCCCAGCCACACCAGAGCGATACCCAGAGTCAGCCGCAAGATCATCTCTAAAATTCCCAGAAACGAGAGAGGAACAAAGCGCTGTGTTCCCTGAAGGATGCCGCGGCTGACGACAATCAAAAAACTGAAAAAGAGGCCGGCGAAAGCCAAAATTAGCGGCGAGATCTGATCGATCGTCAAAAAGCGGCCGATTACTTTGGAGAACACTAAGCCGACCAAGAAAAGGCCGGCCGCCAAAATGAAAATATAGCGCGAGAAGATACGAAAAAGTTTCCTTAGCGCCCGATACTCGCCCAGAGCATAGAGCTCGCCCGAGTAGCGCATTGTAACAGTTAAAATACCGCCGCCAATAACCGAGATGATCGTCAGGAAGGAAAAGATCGCCGTCATCTCGCCGTATTGCGCCGGACCGAGCATCCGGCCCATAATCATATTAAAGAGATAAGAAAAGAAACTGGCAATCAGGGTGCCGCCAAAGACAATCGAACTGCTGGAGAGCAGCTTTTTAGCACTGGAACTCATCGCGCCTTTTACTTTAGCAGAAAGCGCCGCCAAATCCAACGCTTGATTTCGGAGTTTTGCTTTGGTTATAATGGACTGGAATATCATAACTCAAGGAGGCAAAGTGGCGGAGAAAACGCAATCATTACTGGGACAGATGTTTAAGTATGCCCTGGTCGGCGGAGTCAGTACCACCATTGATATTGTTATTCTTCGCCTTCTGCACAACAATCTCGGCCTGGTTCTCTGGCTCTCTGTTGCTCTCGCCTTCCTCGCCGGCACGATTAACGGCTACTATATGAACTCGCGCTGGACATTCGGTTATAATACAAAGGGCAAGGAGGCGATCAAGTTCAGCCAGTTCGCCACCGTTTCGCTCATCGGCCTCGGCCTTACCGAGCTGATAGTCAATTTTTACGTCGCCAACATCAGTCAGAGTCTCAGTGTTGCCGGCAGATTGATATCAGCCTATATGGTCGGGAAACTCATTGCCGTCGCTATTGTCTTTTTCTGGAACTTTGGCGCCAACAAACTCTGGACCTTCCGCGAAAAACCTACCGGTATTGCCATCGATAAGCTAAACTAGATTACAAGGTAAAACTTAGCACAATGACTTAAGGCAATAGTGATAGATGCTCCTGCAAAATTACAAATTCAACAAAATTACGAATCTTACAAATATTTGTAATATTTGTAGTTTCGGGAGATTTGCAATTTTGTAGGAGATTGGAGGTAGTGATGCTCGAGGTCAATGTTGAAAAAATTATGCCGGTGACGGAGGCAAGAGACACGCTTAATAAGATCGTCGACGAGGTTGCGGCGGGCGATGAGCTCTACGTCTTAACGGTGAACGGCAAACCCAGCGCCGTCCTGGTCGGTGTCCATCATTTAGAGAAACTGACCGGTACCAAAGAAGAGGATCTGGTAGTGACGGCGGCAACATTGCCGGCACCAACCGTCGAAACGGACACATCAATCCCGCTTAACTCTATAACCGAGTCAGCCCCGACACCCCCTGTTGCGCCGGCGGCATCAACTGTGCCCGAACAGCCGGTCGGGCCAGCCCCGGCATCAATATCCTCGCCGCTTAATAATACCGATCTTTTTGGCGAGGACGCACTATCAACCCCCGCATTCGACACCGTTTCGCCGGCCGCGCCGACAGCTTCGCCAACCCCTCCCGCTCCGCCCGCACTGGAACCGGCGCCGCCGCCCGAAATTAATCCCGCTGACGTTTTTCCCTCAACCGACAATATGGCAACACCGCCGCCGGCCGCGCCGGCAACCGGCCAAATGGGAATTCCAGCCGTGACGAACAATCAAAATCCGCTGCCGGCAATTAACAATCCCCTAAATCAATAAGACGGAAGAACGATGACACCAGCAAACACTCGGGGAAACAAGAAGAAGACCACTGTTAAAATTGATCAGGATCTCTGCGCCCGCTGTCTAAACTGCACCCAAATTGTCGAGGAGGTTTTCTTCTACGACGAGAAGGAAGATGAGGTTAAGGTCGACAACTCTGCCATCACCGACGAGAACATCGATCTGGTGAGAGAGGCCGCGGAGTGCTGCCCCTCCCAGGCAATTATTATCAATGAGGATTAATTGGGACCAAGTCCCAGCTCGCGCCTGATCTCCTCCGGAATCATCTCCGGCGACCAGGGCGGATCAAAGACCACGTCGGTCACAACTTCTTCTATCTCTTCTATCTCCGCTGCTTTATCTTTGACATCATCCACGATCATCGCCGCCATCGGGCAGTGCGGCGTTGTCAGCGTCATTGTCACAATGGCCTTGTTTTTGTTAATTTCAACGCCATAAATCAGACCCATATCATAGACCGAGATCCCGATCTCCGGATCGGTCACCTCTTTGATCTTTGCTAAAACCGCGAGAGCCAATTTATCATTTTTGTCAATCTTCATTGTACCTCCAGTCCTCCGACAAAACTACAAATTCAACAAAATTACGAATTTTACAAATACATGTGGCGAGCAGAGTCGAATCCATTTGTAAATTTACAAGAGAAGTAATTATTTAGCAAACCGCTCTGAAACTTTTTCCCAATTGATGATATTCCAGATACTATTAACATAATCAGCCCGCATGTTCTTGTACTTCAGATAATAAGCATGCTCCCAGACATCAATCAAGAGAAGCGGAGTGTGGCCCAGCGACAGAGGCGAATCCTGGTTGGGTAAACCATAAATTTTCAACTTGCCATTGCTTCCTTTAACCAACCAGCCGTAACCGCTGCCAAATTGGTTGGTTGAGGCTGCAGTTAACTTTTCCCTAAACTGATCGAAGCCGGAGAGATCCCGCTCCATCGCCTCCGCCAGCTCCGCCTTCGGCCTTAAGCCTTCGGCCTTCGGCGCCAAGCTCTCCCAAAAAAGATTGTGATTGATGTAGCCGCCACCCTGGTTAATAACTGCCATTCTGATATCATCCGGAACCTGTTCAATATCGCGGAAAAGATCATCGAGCGTCTTTTCGTAGAGCTCCGGATACCTCTCCAGAGCGGCGTTAAATTTGTCGGCGTAAGCCTTATGATGCTTGTCGTGGTGATAATGCAGGGTTTCTGCATCGATATAGGGCTCGAGAGCATCATAGGCGTACGGTAGCGCCGGTACTTCATATTTTTTCATACAACTCCTTATCTAATTGTCTTCGACCGGTCAACCGCCAGCGACTAGCGCTTCCTCAACCGGGGAAACAATCGGCTAATTAATCCATCAACAATCTGCCCGCGCCGGTAACCTCGACCGTCCCGACTTCCGATCAAGACATACCGCACTACCGGATCTTTTTTTATTCTCGCTTTTTTCATTAGAGCAAGTCAAACTACTCCGAATAGCCCGGGTTGTCAACCACGCCGGCCTTAAATTGAAAATCATCACCAAAAATGTTAAAATGTTTGAGATTGGAAACGTGGCCCCGATAACCATCGGGGTAGACGCCGCGGTTGAATGCACCGGTCTTGCCGCTTGGGCGATCAGCCGCAGGCTGAAAAATAATTTACATGGAGAGGTCGCATAGTGGTCTAGTGCGACGGTCTTGAAAACCGTTGAGCCGCAAGGTTCCGTGGGTTCGAATCCCACCCTCTCCGCCAAGTTTTACATTCAGCGAAATTGAAAG
>ERZ1292632.81-Hain-H43-01um-R2-81-length-89183-cov-12_pt1 | contig 89183 bp, 121 predicted proteins | sample MGYA00564407_ERZ1292632 | MGnify/ENA primary metagenome ERZ1292632 (study PRJEB36523, sample SAMEA6512637) | groundwater metagenome | collected 2019-01-08 | study: AquaDiva: Metagenomics assemblies of 32 groundwater samples | reverse complement strand
CTTTTCTGTATAGAGGCATAACAGATTCATTTAATTGAATATGCTGCGCTTCTCTATATGTTCCGTCTCGCATCAAAATTCGATGATCGTATGTACAAACAAGATCAGATCCATCATCAAAAATTAATCTTAAGGTCTTATCGGTCTTTGTGTAGTGTGTATTCTTAGCGCTCGCACAAACCACTTTCTTATTTTCTAAATCGTAAGAAAAAACCGGAAAAGTTTCATCTGGTTTATATTTTTTGCTAAGTTCTTCAAGAGTGAAACACCCATAGGGGGTATAAATTTCCGTAGTCTTTTCAAGGCAGTAGCGCGCTAAACGCGAATACATTCCGTAGGACGCCATTTGGGAAGCGTAAAGATTAGTAGTACTCTTCAAGAATGCACGGGCCGTGCCAACCGGAGAATGTGTCTGTCCGGGAGGAGAAATCTTATTTCCAATTCGTTGACGGAAAACCGGGCTACCGCCTTTGAACACTCTGTTCAAGTTCCGATAATATTTTTCAATATCAAAATCTTTCTTATCGTCAGCCATTAATTAATCCTTTATTCTCCCGGTCTCACCCCATCGAAATCTTATTTTTCGCATCAAGAAGCCAATTCAAATTTTCTTCTCGTCCGTCAGACATAATAATCTTATTCTGATCCGCAACAAATTCAGCAATTCTATTTCTATCATAAATCCCACTTTGATTAAAGTTAAATTGTGGAACATTTCTTGTTGTCGTCTGTTCAACAGACATTCCGGCAAGCAATGCTTGATTGAGATTATTTCCTCCCCGAGCAACATTCATAAAACTTTCTTCTCTAATCCAAATTGCTCCGCATAAGGATAAAACAAGGTCGTCATTATAGCCTTTTTGCGCTTCTGGACGGGAATTATTCCAAGAAAATGTTCTAAACTCATCTAACAATCTACTACTATTCAATTCAATTTGTTCCAAACGAACATATTGTTCCATTTTCGCTAACATTGGTATTCTGTTCAGCGGTGTAATTGAATATCCTGGAATTGCTACATCATTAAAGCTTTGTGGATCTGCGAAATGAGCATAATACGGATCTATAAACTCATGTTTTCTTCTTGCTGTATAATAGATAAACGGATAATTCGCTTGTCTAATTTTCAATATTGTTTGCCCCGCCCAACCACCATTGTTTTCAACTGCTATAATTGCGTTGTTATATTTTTTGCTCGCTTCAACAAGAATATCGCCAAGAACATCAGGAGTTACTTTTCCTTTGTATTCTCCAACTTGCTCAACTTTTTGAGTATCTATTCGAAGAATATGAAATGCCGAAAAATCTACGCTGTCGCCCCTTGAAATGTCGGCCGCCAAAATGTACGTTGCTCCGCGAACAGGATATTTCCATATCCAAAGATTTCTATCAAAGTTGGTTCGTTCAATGGGTTGTTTGATTTGTTTTTCCAATCGAATAAGATCTTCAGAAAATATAAATGTTTCACCAGACGACGCAAAAGAACATTCAAATTCCTGCCCCACTTCTCGTCGAGATTTTCCTCTTGTCTCGTTTTCAAACCATGCTAAATCATGTTGTGGGTGAATCCACCAAGGCAAATTATCGTTTACAATTTCTTCTGGTTTGTTTGGATTAATATAGGTCCCAAAGCGACAATTAAAATTATTTTCATTATTTTGTGCTTGCTGGTAAAGTTTATGAAAAAGATTTCCAGTCCCGTTTGGAGAAGAGGCTAAAATTGCACGACCGCCAGTTGAAATAACCGGAGCGAGACCGATCCAAAGCTGATCGGCGTTTTTCACAAATGCGGTTTCGTCAACGATCAAAAGAGATACTGCTTCACCACGACCAACATCAGACGCTGTTGTAGTCGCTTTAACGCGAGATCCATTATTCAATTCAATTGATTGTCTATTATCAATTAAGATTTTTGAAAGAGTTAACCATTTTGGAAGATTTTTAGATGCTACTCGAATAATTCTTATGATATTTTTGGCTACTTCTTGCTTTGTAGCAACAACAAGAACATTTTTGTTTTGATAAAAATAAATATACCAAAAAATATAACAGCCAATTAAAGTAGTAATACCTACCTGGCGCGCTTTTAACACTATATTAAATCGATGTTTCTGAAAAGCTTCCAACAGATCATTTTGATAATTAAAAGTTGAAAACGGAATAAGTCCCAAAACAGGATGCTGGATTTTAATGTAATGTGTAAAGAAGTATATAGGATCTTTAGCACAATTTAAAATCTCGCGAGTTAAGTCTTTTTTCGTTTTAAATTCATCAATCATAATATTCTTAACTCTCTCAATCTTTTTTCATTCCACAATTCGCTATTTTGATATTCCCCGCAAAACCAATCCCATTTTTCTTTGGCATCTTTTCGGAAATAACCTTTAATTTCTACATACTTATCTTCCTGTTCTAGATAAAGATCGCAAAAATAAACCCGTCCATCAGGCATTTTAAACGGTATTTGAAAATCAAAATCTATTTGGTTTTGATTTAGATGTTCAACAACTCTTTTTTCGTAAGAACCAACACATACTAATTCTTCTGCGGTTTTCCAATGCGTCAAAGTATGAGAAGTATTAACTGATTTTGCTTGTTTTTTGGCTATCACAGGAGATTGAGAGGGATTCTCTACTCCGTATCTCTCCAAACAGGTTTGTTTCTTTCTTATTTTGGATCTTTCGGAGTGAAAACCTTTTTTTCCTAAAACATCAATAGGTTTGGTCCACCACTCACCAAATTCACGATCAATAAAACGACACTTGATTGTTGTATTGACATACGTTGATTCATCTAACGAAAATATATCTCCATATAATTGTTTAATTCTGTTTTTAACTTCTTCTACAGATGTTCTTTGAATAATCCCGCCGTTTATATGTCCTCTTTTAGGGTGCCCGGTTTTTCTTGAAAACATCCAATTTGGAGCTGTCCACCATTCACCATAATCTTTATCAATAAATTTACATTTGGTATGGGTGTTTTTGTAGGTAGAAACATCTAAAGAAACAACGCTTCCCTGTAATTCAAAAATTTTTTGTTGAATATCTTCTACAGAATACTTCTTGGTTCGACCCTTTTTCGGAACATGTTCTCGTTTTGTTTTTTTAAAGTCTTTATTTCTTCTATTTCTGTTGTCTCTATTGTGACAACCCCTACATTCGGCAGCATAGACGTTTCTTTTTGGATATTTTCTGAAATTCTCTAACGGTTGCTCTATCCCAGCAAATTCACAATCAAGGCGGGAACAAATCTTTGTTATTTCATTCATCTTTCATATTTTGATTTAATTCAAATAAATCAAATTCATTTTAAATATCAGGGAAATCACTATCTTTGTATTCGTTTGGAAATTTTACTTGAGCAAGATTAGTTATTTTCGTTATTATTGACTCATATTCTTTTTTGGGGTTAATATCATTTTCGGCAACAATAACTTCAAATAAATATGATAATTCGTAATATTCCATTTTATCTATTTCGGTTATATTGGTCCAGCCGGTGCGCCACATTCGCTTTGGATATCCAAGAAGAACGTCTTTTTCTTCAGGAGTAAGACTAATCTGTTTTTTTTGTTGCCCCTGTTTCGCCGGACCGGACGACCAAGGTTGATTTGTAATGGGGTTATGCGTGGAGGTTGTTTGTTTCACGTCTTTACCGACTTTTAATAATTGTCGTACATTATCTAAATTTGCCGGCTGACCTTTTGTGTCTCTATTATGATCTGGATTATTTGCCCACTCTATTTCTTGTGCTAATCGATTAAAACTTTTTGAATCCAATCCCAAATCTTCTCCAGACATCGCCGTGAGAGCCTCTTTTGCCGCTTTCGCATCATCTTGTTTGAGTGCCTTGATTAGACTATTCTTATCTTCTTCAATCATTCGTTGGCGTAATCGCCGTCTATCAACTGTTACTTTCATCATTTGTTTTTCTCCTTATGCTGCGCTACCCGTAGCAATCGCAACCCAACCCTCCGCAGAATAGACACGAAGACATTTTCTTGTCGTGTCCCACATTATCGCACCGGAAAATACAGGAATATCTCCTCCGGGTAAGTCCGCTGTGGTAGTATTCAGTGCCCCGAGGGCAGAAGAAATACGCACCAACGAACCCACAGAAGAGGAAAGAACAAGATGAGAACTATTTGCTCTGACGTGAGAAAATGTTGAAACCGCATCCACCGGGAAACTAAATGTTGAACCACTCAATCCGTCATTAACCGAAACACTTCCCGTAATCGTTACAGAACCAGACGATCTCAATGATCCAGAAATATAAATCACAGAACCGACAGAGGATGAAAAAATAAGGTGTGAATTATTTGCTCTAATATGTGAAAGTTTTGAAACAGCGTCAACAGGAAAACTCAATACAGAACTGCTCAAACCATCGTTAATGGAAACGCTTCCTGTAATAGTTACAGAACCCGACGATCGCAATGATCCGGAAATGTAGACTACTGACCCGACAGAACTTGAAAGAATAAGATATGAATTGACGGCGCGGAAATGATATGCTTTATCACTATTCACGAAATCCATCGAAGAAGAAACAGCAACAACAGAACCAACGGTTGATGAAAGAATAAGATGGGAATTATTTGATCTAACGTGATATGCTTTGTCGGTATTCAATAGATCCATTGAAGCAGATAACGCCACGATGGAAGTAGTTGAAGAAGAAAGAATTAACGGAGTATTAACCGCTCTAATGCTATAATTCTTATTTTCTGGTTCCAAACCAATAGTAATTGCTCCGGAAGCGTGTATCTGTCCGTTTGAAGCGGAAAGTATTAATTTTCCAGATCCACCAATAATCATAGCGTCATCGCCATCGTGACCGAGCGCCATCCAGTCTGCCGTTGATGTACTCGAAGAATACTTATTGGTATCAAAAAAAGTAGCCATTTTTACCTCAAAAAGTTAATTTTTATCCCCAGACCGCTGGACCTTTTTCTGGACTTCCGCTTTGTGGTTTTGGTGCGTCAATTCTATATGTTCTATTGTATGTAAGAAGAAATTTCCCAATGATACCGCCATAAACGGTCGAACCATAAAGACTTTGATGATCGGCGGTCAGGCGGCCATATTTGTCTACAGTCTTATTTTCGTCCAATTTCTTGACTTCGAGAACTTTTCCAGATAATTTTTTAAAATGTTTCTTCAGTTCTTTGAGTATGCCGTCCAAAAACTTATGTGCTTCTCTTTCATATGTATCTGCGTCTTGAGGAGAACCAGTAAAATACTTGTGATATGACAAAGAAAATCCATCAGTTCCTTGACGACGCATCGTAATGCCTTTGAGTTCCTCAACAAGCATCGTCCAACCGTATTGATTTTTCTCTTCTTTCATGTTTTGAAAGGCTTGGGCAAGACACGAATTCATATCAAATTTGCGATTATAAATTCGTTCTTCAGGCTTCTCTTGCTTTCTTTTTCTCGGTGCTTCGTTAATCATTATTTACCCTCACGTTAGAAATCTAACATAGGTAAATAGGTAGGAGTAAAGATTAGGGAATTAAAAAGGTAGGAAATTATTTATTTTTGGAATGTTTTGTATATAAATCTTTTGCCCATCCCTCGCCGAGCAATTGAAAACTACTCAAACTAATCAATTTTTTCATAGGAGTAGTTGCCGAACAACGAGAACATAGAGGCGGCGGGTCTTTTATCTTTTGAATAATTTCTATCTTATTCAAACATTGTATACATTCAAATTCATAAATCACAAATCAATATCCTCTTTCTTGTAACCTTTTTTTAAAAAACTCAACATCAATGAGAGGTTTCTCACGCCCTTCCACCAGCGTTACAAAACAATGAAGACAAATTCCAAAATTACGCAAACTATCATTATCAAGCGGTGAGGAAGTAATCATTCGGCATTCTTCTCGCGGGCAATACAAAGGTAATTTTAAATTAGAGCGACTTGAATTTCGCTTTATTTTTATTTTATAGCCCTTTCTATTTTCTTTAGAATTGACCTCTGTTGAATTTTTATTGTTGTTTGATACTTCGTTACTCATTTGTTATTAAAACCTCTTATATCGCATTCTTGTGCGTTTGGGAACGATTTAAAACGGTCTCCAACCCACAGAAGCACCAATTGATCTATTTAAGCCTTCTTTTCCATTGAAGAACAAAACAAACGGACCAACAGAAAAAGAACCAATATCAAAAGTTCCTCTAACTTCCACCGTAGGATCTGTTCCTGACCAACCAAAATCAGTAGAAATCATTATTTTTTGATACCATTTCTTTTCAAAAACAGAAGGATCTACCCTCAAAGACATATTTTCTATAGCAATCATATCTGGACTGTTATTATCCAGGTACAATCTATACTGTTCATTTTTCTTTGTGAGAACAAAAGAAAGTTGTAACGGTCTCATCCAAGAAACTGAAAGTTCTACTTCAGGAGGAGAAGTAATACAAAAACCTTCAACCTTCCAAAGATCTTGTTCTTTTTCAAAATCTACCCTTATTCTTGAAATACCACTTTCCTCTATGGGAGTTTGTTTGGCGTTCTTGATCTTGAACAATTGTTCTTTCAGTTTAATATTCACCGTCCCCAAAACGGCGACTTCTTCATTCTTTCCGTCAATCTTTTTTTGGAGATCTTTGCTTTCTGCTTCAAGATTTGATAATTTTTGAGCAGCAATAGAATATGCTGAACGAGTTTCTTGTTCCAATTTTTGAGAGGCGGCAAGAGAATTATTCAAGTTAATAATTTGTCGGTTAGCATCCCAAACTTTATAGCCACCTACAAGACACGCAATAACAAATAAACCAAGAAAAAAAACAGAAAGATACTTGTACATTATTTTTCTTCCTCGTCGTCAATTCCAAGTTCATTTTTCAATTTTTCTGCGAGATCAGAGAGACATCCCTTACAAATATATGTTTTCAAAACAAACTCGCCGAGTTTCAATTCGGTAATCATGTCCGTCGTTTTTTTACAATTCTTCAAAAAACATCGTGCCTTCACAGGTTCTCCATAATCAATCCCCCAAGTCCATTGATCTGGCGGTATCCAAATATTATTTCCGGTTTGTGGAAATATAACTTTCTGTTGTTGTAAGATTTTACTCCAGTCTTCGTTAGTAAAATCATTAATCCAAGGATTTCCAGTGCCAGTAGTTGTTTGGTTAATAGATTTTGTTATTTTTGCTACTTCTTGCGAAATTACTTTATTTTTCATCTTCTACTTGTTCGGGAGCCGCCGCTAGTTTATCTTTCGTATTGCGCCGTACTACATACGAACCAAATGTTGCGCCCATATAAGCAACAAACAGGGTTGAGTCAACCGGTTTTAATGTTAAATCCAACAAATCTCCGAGTTTAACGGTACCATCTAAAACAGACAGTCCCAACAAAACAGAAGCAATGATCCAACTACCAACTACTAACGAAAAAACGCCATCGGGTTTTCCGGCACTATTCTTTAACATCCAATTCATTTTACTTTTTATCCTTTACTAAATTATTTAAACAATCCAAAGCATCTTTCACTTTTTTAGATACATTTTCAGAATTAGTCAACGCATCTCTCAATTGTTTGTTTGTTTTGCTATTAGATAATTCAGCATCCTCAAAGATATTTACCATCTGTTTTATATCTTGAAGTATTTTACCTTCATTTTTATTAAATTCTATACGTCTAAAAAGATCCATTATCGTAGAGAGATAAATATAAATAGTCGAAGGTGAAACAGGTATTACATTATTTTTCATAGCAAAAGAAAGAAGTTCTTCGTTATCAATGAAAGATTGAATATATATCAACTCGCTATGGACGTACATAAGACAAAAATCGGTTGTATTGTCTTTTGGAGATACATATTTTGCCGCCTCACGAATACGATCTCTAATTGCTGACGCTTGAACCTTTTTGTCTGGGTTTAATTTTGTAAATTTACTATCAATAGGCAAAATCCTATTCCCAATTTTAATTGCCGTGTCAACTATTCCCACCCCAACAAGAGGATGCTGTACGAGAACAAAGTCTTTCGGAAGGACATTTTCAAGCAAAAATTCTAAATTCTTTTCTCCAATCGTCTTCAAGCCTTGAGGAGACGTGAGCAACGCTGGAATTTTTTGAAATTCTTTCAGATCTTGTTTGAGGTTTTCAAAAATCTCTTTTTGTCGGTCATTATTTTGCTTAATAAAATAACCCAAAAATAAAAATAAACACATTATAAACAAACAAACAATTATGGTCAACATTTGTCTCCTAAAAAGATAATTTATTCTTTAATTATTTTTTCTACCTTATAACCTTTATAAGGATAACCTTTACGCGGTTTACATTTACCTTTAATTACGTTTCTCATACTACTTACCGTTAAATTGTTATTTTCACAGTAAACTCTTAAATTTTTAACAATTTCTATCTCACCGTTTGGTTTTGTTATTTTATACAATGCAGACTGTGCAGATCGTATATCAGAAAGCTTCTTTTTCGTTTGTTCGTCATGATGCTTACCGAAAAACCCATTATTTTCACCAGATTGAGACAAAGATAATTTTTCTCTAGTTTCTTCAGAAATGGAATGTCCTGTTAGAGTTTGAGAAATTTTTTGTTTAGTCTCTTCCGAACGAGGTTTTCCATATAACGGATGCTTTTCGCCGGGGCGACCTATTTTTTGTTTAGTTTCTTCTGAAAGAGGCTTCCCGAGGCGAAATTTAGAAATTTTCTGTCTATGCTCTTCGGAAAATTCTCTACCGGTAAGCGCTATAGACAGTTTCTTTCTTGTTTCTTCAGAGCATTCCGAAGGAGTATCTCCGCCGGTAGTAGAATTATATCCAAAATTATATGAATTATAATTACCGATTGTCCAGATTTCCATATTATTTAACATTTTTCTTGGAATATTTTCATATAACACTTCCCATTTCCAATCTTCTCGTCTGTATTTTCGAAGAGCATTACAAAATTTACTGTTACTATTATCTATATTTGTTTTATTATAATGTCCTCTAATACGTTTTTTTAATTCAACTATAGTTTGACCAATATAGATTTTTCCATTAATCAAATTAATCGCTTTATAAATTATTCCAATTTCCATATCAAAATGAGATCACGAGAATACATCTCTTACTCTCATAAGTAAATAGTCTTTTTCTGTAAATAATTTGGCTGTATTTATCTTTTCTTGAAATTGATCTTTGAACATACTTCCTGGATCTTTATGGAAATTTAAATCAATCAGATATGCTTCTATGTTGTGCCTAGAAAACTTATATGCTAATCTATAAGCAAGTTTGGTCGCATCGCTATCCAAAGCAAGATAAACTGGAGTTTGATATTCTACTATCTTTGAAAATAATTTAGAGTTGAGGCTCAAATCATTCCCAGCCAAGAATGTAGCATTATCTCCAGCATTGAAAAGATCAAAAAATCCCTCAACAATAACCAATGGTTTTTGAAAATCTATATTTAATTCATTGAGTATTATCTGATTTTTCCATCCCTTCGGGACATCTATATTGTCATACTTTCTAAATTGAGTATCTTCTATTGATCTGCCTATCACAAAATTGAGAAATCCATTTTCATCAAAAGACGGAAATATTATTCTTTTTCGGAATTTTTCATCTTCAAAAGTTATTCCTAATTTATATTGAAAAATTGTTTCTCTTTGTACCCCCCGCCTCGAAAGATAATTGAAGAATGGATTGGTTGAAGTAGTTTCTTTTAATTCGGAGAGAGGAAGAAATCCTTTCGGCAGGGCGGGGATAAAATCAAATTGTTTCTTCGGTTCTTCGCCTTTGAAAAGTTTATTACAATGTTTTATCTCTTCGTTTGAGGCAAATGGCTTGAGAAGAAATCGCAGAGAACGACCGTGAATACCACAGACCCAGCACTTGTATACACCCGATTGGATATTGATACTTAATTTCTTTTTATTCTTGGAGAGACTTGGACAAGATTTATTAGTACAGAAGAATAAAGCTTCCTGTCGATAGACATCTGCTTTACCGAGAAATCGTTCAAGATAGGAGAGTTGTTTGTTCATCAAATCTTACATCAGATAGAGGCATCGTAATAGACCAAAGCAGTATACCGGCAACTTTAATTTTGGAACAAAGATTAAAATCAAATGATTTTGGATTATATCCGTAGGACCAAATCCTATTTCTCAATAATCTTTTTGCTTCATTTATATCTACAGAACCATCGACATATATCGTTATTTTTGGATGATCATATCCAGAAAGAAATGATGGATTCATCCAGGACTGTTTATATAATCTTTATGATGTTCCCACCTACAATACGAACAAAGAAGATCTACGTATGAACCATTTTTATATTCAGGTAAACAAGTACATTCTTTTCCTACTCTTTTATCTTTTTCTGCTTCTTTAATTCGTTTAAATTGTTGTTCTGATTGCTTTTCTTTTTCTAACCAAGAATGGATTAAACGAAGGGCATATTCTTTATCACTACGATTTAATCTTGACCATTCTTTATCTAATTGTTTGTGAGACGACATTATGAAAACTCCATGACACGATCCCACTCACTTATTTCTTTTTTTAAATTCGAATATAATTGTTCCGACGCTATACAAGACAATCCTGACATCTGAAAATCATTCAACTCAACCAATCGAAATCTACCATCTTCGTGCTGAGCAATATCCATTACCCAAGCATCAATATTTGGAGATACAATTTCAGCAATTTCGCTCAAAAAATCTTTTGGAACCTCTTCTACATTTGGATGAAACTTTGCAATAACTTCCGGATGATTCGACCAATAAAAACCAGCGGCGATAATTTGCCCCTTGAAAACAAAGAAACGAAACTCTTTCGTGATAGGAAGACCATTAATAGCCATATCATACATCACAAATCGTTCATATTCTCGAATAACCAATCCTTGCTGATCAATAAATTGATCTTCTTCGAGACGATACATCACGGGAAGAATATCTTTTCGGGACCGGGCGAACATATGAGAAGACCATCTATGTTTTCGAGAATTGGTTCTTCCTTTAACCACAAAGGAATGTTCGTCCCACATTCGAACATCATCATACTGAAAATATGTTTTTGGGGTAAACTCTTCAAGATCCCAATACCAATTTTCAATATCTGCTACATATCGATGTTGTTTGAAAGAATTGATTAGTTGTCCCCCGTTCAAAAGAACGTCTTTTTCCAATTCTTCATAATACGGAAGAGCAGAATAACGACAAATAATTTTATCCCCGGGGCGGACAAGAGAACGACTTTCGATTACTTCAAAATATCGTGAAGCAGTCGCGAATTCATTTTCTTCGGCAAGGGATTTACGGAATAGGATTTTGGTGGTCATTCAACCAAGAAGTATATCACCGACCGACAGAAACGTCAACTATTTCTTTATTCCCAATTTGGGATGATTTCTACTCGATATCCTTTATGCTGTTTTTGCTTATTTTTTATAACTCTAGACATAGCACTATGATCTAAATTATTATTTCGACAAAACTTTGCTAAATTTTTAATAATTTCAGTTTGTCCGTTAGGCTTAATAATTCTATAAATAATTTTGGAGTGTAATTCAGCTAATTTTTGCTTTGTATTGTTTGTATGATGTTTACCAAAAAAAGGATTACTTTCTCTTACGCGGCCGAACATTGGATGATTTTGTCCACTTTTAGAAATAGATATTTTTTTTCGAGTTTCTTCACTATGATTTCGACCAAAAAAAGGATGATTTTTACCTGTTTTACCAAACATTGGATTATTCGTTCCACTATATTTACCTATTTTGGAAATCGATATTTTTCTACGAGTTTCTTCTGTCGGTGTTCCTCCCTCTCCTCCAACTGTTTTGTTAAAACCAAATATTGGATTTGTTGATGTAAACATATAAATTGTTGTTCTCTCTGCTACATCTAATTGTTCAACAGAAACTTCACAAATTATTGAATATTCGAAATTATCTGATCCGTATTTATTAAAACTTGACTGAAGATGTTTATTTATGTGTTTGTTTCTGATCAAATTGTTATAGTGTTTTTTTAGTCTACTAAAAACATCCGAAGATTGTCCAATGTATACTTTATTATTTTTAATATTTTTTATACAATAAATACCGCTATACATTTTTCATTCCCAATTAGGTATTGTTTTTTTGTCTTTAAATTGTTTGTTGAGAGTATTGTAGTATGCGAAAACAGGTACGTTCATTTCTTTAAAAAACAAATCAGCTTTTATGTTTTCAGAACCAACTATAACTACTAATTTTTTAAACTCTTCTGGATAATGTTTTTTGAACCTTCTAATCGCTGTTTTGGACTTACCGTCGAGATATCCTTTAATTTCTATCCATTTATCAATAGTCTCATCATAAATATCCGGCAAATAAGATAATGTACCACACTTAATACCGTCAAAGATAAAAGTTTTTGGCTCATATTTCCAAATATGACCTAAATGATTGAGATATCTAAGCGTATTTGCTTCCCAAGAACTGCGCACAAATAGAGATAAATCTTCTCTTCGCCCAATATTAGTTCTTTTTTTGGAGGACGCTTTTGGAACTAATTTCCCGTCGATCTCCAATAATTTTTTAGCAACAGCATTTCGAGACTTGCCCATATAAAGACACAATTGATTACGATCATCTTCGCGGTGAGACTTCAAGTAGTCGATATCGAGAAGACTCCAAGAAACTTTGTTACGAAAAAACACTCTAACTCCTTGAAATCATTACTAATTTACCAGTCTTGACGTAGTTTTATCAAATATCCGCTTTCTGTTTGTTTTTTCACCGGTTGAGCCAGTTGGGCTATTGCTACTAATTCGAATTGATCCGAATACAATCCCACTTTAGTAATATACGGAACCAAAGATGAACTAACAATCTCGCGAAGGTTCTTGTGAGATCCGCTTGGAGGAATAGTATAAAAAGTAGAATTGGAAGTCGCATTTAATTCACCGGCAGGCGCCCTACATTTGAAAATAGATACCGGGATCTCCGACACTCCCTTCAAATGAAATCTCCAATTGAAGTTGGTTGAAGAAACGGATCCAAAATTATTAATATCACCCTTGGTAATAAACGCCAAACCTTCATTATAAAAAATATGTCCAACAAGAGTTCCTGAAACAGATCCCGAGTACAATCCACCTCTACCGTCATCATAAACAAATCTATCTGCTCCGGCAGCATTCTTGTCTGATCCTGTGAAAGAACCTGTTAATATTTTTTGATCATAATAGATCTGCGGAACAGAAATAACTCTGATTGTTGTCGATTTCGAGCCAGTGAAAGTAATAGCATAATCTGTATTCTGGAGAGAATAATAATTACAAAGTCGATTAATTGTCGACCACATAGCGCTATTTGTTCCGCCTGACGTTGCTGTTTGAAGATCAATGCTTGCCGACAGAGAACCTGTTTTTTGGATCAATCCACCTTGTTTTTGTGAAAAACCTTCGAAGATGCGATAACGAAGATTTGTTTCAAGAAAAGGTCTTTCGAGAAAAACAGAACCAGTTATTTGATGACCTGAATTCTCAACAGCAAAAGCGGGAAAACAACGAATTGTTGTATGGATAATGTCGTCGGGTCCAAATCGATAAAAACTCATTCAATGGATAAAATCCTCAACAAAACTAATAACTCAAACGAATTTTCACCGAAACGAGAGCGTCCGGAGATTTTTTTACGGGTTCTGAAAGACTTGCCACGGCAAGTAATTCATTTTGGATCGAGTATAACCCGCACTTAGTAATGTAAGTTCGTGTAGTATTGTCCGTCCCAGAAGTTGGAATTATTCTTTGATCACTATCTAAAAATGACGGATTTGATGAATAATTGAATTCGTCGTGATTGGCTGTAAGGAAATAAATCGTACTGTGTAAATTAGTCTGATTATTAAAATTACATTGATTTATTCGATTTTTAAAACCGTCTATTACATTATCGATAGTCCCCGTAACCGCAACCGACATCAAAGTTCCAGAATGAGTTGTGCGCAATGATCCAGACCAATAAATACCATCAATCGCATTGTTTTTCCCAAACGCACCAGAACCAATTGCTACTATACCAGCATTATAATATACTCGCCCAATATGCGTAGAACCAGAAAATAACGGTGCTTCGTCTCCTGCCGGTCCAACAGTAAACGATGTAGCAGCCCCGCCATCGGTTAGGATTAATGTATCCGCTGTATTACCCGACAACTGAATGGTAATTCGAGTATTACCTTTGCTAACTTCATCTTTGAAAATACGTCGTTTGAAAGTAAGAAAGAAAAGATCATCAAAACGAACACTATTAAACGTAAATAATCCTTTCTTGTCGTTGAGAAGATGCCCAGCAAATTCTTGATACACTCTTTGTTTTTGTGCCTTCATATACGTTTCTGAATAACTTGAAATTGATGAAGACACAGAAGTACCAAAAGTAAGATCAACAAGAGCGGAAGACGATATTGATGTAGGAGCGCCATCATAAACTGATTCCCAAAAGCCACCTGAAACAGCGCTGCCGCTGACGATGTTGATGAATTTTTTGGTATATAGGGTTCCGGTAAAGAAAGTTCCAGTTAGTGGAATTACCTCGTTTACTATACTTTGCTGTGTACTTATGTCTTTCGTCATATCCAGATCTTTAAAACTCATAATGTTTTCAACCACTTACAGATATTTCTGTAATTTTCTCCTGTTTTTGTTTGTTGATTCTCTGTAATTCCAATATACGTTTCCACAACCCTAATTGTTTAAGCTTTTCTTTATCCCACAATTCAGAGTTGGGATATTCAGAACGAAACCAGTCCCATTTTTCTCGGGCATCTCCAATAAAACGTCCTTTAACTTCTACCCAAAGATTTTGCTCATTCAAATATAAATCAGGAGTATACGTTTTACCGCTAGGCATTAAAAATGTTTGAGGTTGAAAATTGTAATCTATTTGATTTTTGTTAAGATATTCAATTACAGAAGACTCAAAAGAACCGACGCAAACTATTTTTTTGCCTGTGTTCCAATGAAAATATATAGACGAATTATTTTGAGATTGAGCAGCCTTCAATGCAATTTCTGGAATTTGCATATTATGTCTTACGCCATATTTTCTTTCCAAGGTTTGTTCCATTTTAAATATGGAATTTTTTCTTCCGCAAATCTTACACCAACTACCAATCATTAGATTTTGAACTCTAATTTTGGTTTTATGATTTTTATCGCATACAAATTCAACATCTTTCAAGTCTGTATTTAAAAATTGTCCATTTTGTATCAAAACTTTATTTTTAATTTCTTCTTTTCTACTGTTTATTGCTTTTTCTTTATTACAAAATTTACAACCACCGCTTTTTAACAAACATTTAAATACAACATAATAAATATGGTTTTTAGAACAACATACTTTAACTGGAATATTATCATTTTCATATTCACTTAACAAACACATATTTACTTTTTCTAAAGTTTCTTTTACGTTTTTTCTTTTTAGTTTTATTGCCGTTCTGTTTTTAGAGCATTTTGGGCACCATTGTCCTTGTTTCACGCAATAAACACGCATTGGAAAAATATGTCCAAAAGAACATTCCCAATCTAAAATATCGTGGGCACCACTGCAAATAAAAGAGAGACATTTACCTTTATTTTTACAAGCTAATTTGTCAACTTCTTGTTTATTGTACCTAAATCTCATCTTATCGCTGGAATTCCTCTGTTATAGTGACCGTCACGTCTTTGCTTAATCCCGAACTTAAACCAGTACATCGAACAGTTGTCGTTATAGTTCTATTTGGCTTAGTTCCAGACCCTACGTAATCCCAGAGATTGGATGCGAGAGAAGCTACTGAGAGATTAAACGATACCTGCGCGCCCTGCGAAACATTCAGAGCTACCCGAGGAATTATTAGAGTTGCAATCCCTTCCGGATCTACAGAAACCGGGGTGTTCTTCTCAACAAACAAAAAATCATTATTTAATTGAATCTTGAATGAACTATCGACGATTTCAGCCGGAACAATTCTTCCACCGGTCATAGTTTGTTTGAATTCAAGAGTCTTACCAACTTGACTATCTGTTCTTTCGCCTAACGAAAGAGTAGCGACAGAAGCAGCAAGAGTAGGCATATATTTCAGATCAGGATTACTAATTGAAACAAGAGGATATTTCAAAGCAGTTTTTTCATATGTGCTAGCCTCTAAAATTGGAGTATTGAGAATGTCAGTATCTTGTTGAAGAGTTCCCGTGGCCGGAATAAATAAACTATAATCTATTTCATCATCTCCGAAAGTGAAACGAACTACTTCGAAACTCGAATTATTTTGAGAGATTTTATCACGACCCAAATTTGTTAAAATTGCGTCCACAGTAATAATATTATTATCGTTATCTAAAAAACCCATATATTTCAACTACTTAGCGAATATTGCCTAGTAGCCTCCTGTATTTTCAATATCATAAACCATCTTCTCTAATTAGTAAACAATAAAGAAACTTCATCAAATTACTTTATTTCCTTATTGTTTTGTAAAGTCAATACCAATTCTATTTTTTCGTGAGTATCCAATGATGTAATCTTGATAAGAAACTTCTTATTTTCTTCTCTAAATCTTGTATTCGGTTTCAAAACAATATTTTTTCTTGCTATTAGGTTTTCTTTTCTTTGAGAAAACTTTTTCAAAACAAGATCAATTTCTTCTGGTTTTACACCTCCGCCGCTCACAAAAATAAGATCTTTTTCTTTCTTTTCCGTTTCTATATTCGAATTAAGTTGTACCTGTATCTGTATCGAAAGAAACGATTCAATACCGTGTACATCTATAGAAGTAACAGCATAAATATATTTTTGATCAAACCCAACATTTCTATCTACAAATAAAGTTTCAAACTCTTTCAATCCTTCAGCGATAATTTCCCAAGGCTGTCCTATATGATTTCGTCTATAAACATTATAAAATCTTACTTCTACCTCGGAAACAGGCTTCAGCCAAGATATTGTCATTTCTTTTTTTGTACTATTCGGAAAAATAATAATATTTTGAGGGTACGCAGGTGGCTCGATTTTAACAGCATCAACAATTATCCAGTCACCTGGATTACTTTCATAGTACATCGAAATGTATTCATGCTCCTGAGTCGCCTTGGCGTTTTGTTTTTGAATATCAAATAATGTTGAATTAAATTGTTCCTGTGACACTGTTCCTGTATTGTTTTTAACTACTTCAGTTAATACAATATTATTGTCTGATTGTAATTTTGCTTGAACGTTATCAGAAAGCGATACAGTTTTACTCGCTACACCCGAAGAAAGTTTCGGTTCTATTCCGCTATTGCCCTCAACCTGAAACTGTTGAATAGTACCTATTTTTTTAGCAATTTGATTGTCTAGGCTTTCTTCTGCATATTTTTGTAAATTTTGTTCAAGAAAATTATCAAGATTATCTTTTTCTCTCTTAGTGGTAATCTTAACTACAGATTTCATCCTGTATCGATACGTGTATCCATAGGCAACTCTTGTATCTCTAAAAATATTTGTTTTGGAACCGATAAATCTAAATTCATCTGTCCTGATCCATTGATTATTTTCCAAATCAAACCTTTCTTTTTCCATAACATAACCGACATATTCTAACCCAACAAGATCCGGGATGCTTTTAAATTCAATTGGTTGCCCGCGAGGAATTTTTAATGAAGACAAAAAATCCGAAACTTTAGCAATAGATTGTTGGTGATGAGTATTTGTTGTATCAACTTGCGTCGAATTCTTAAAAAGTTCACCAAATCCAAAATTTGTAAAATTAAAATTCATTTCTTGATAATATCCATCAAATTAAATATCAAGCTATTTTCTGTTTTAGGCAATTGTATTTTTGCTTGTACAGAATTAACAAATTCGTGTTTATTTGATACCGAGTCGAACCCTTTTTCTATATCGTGAATATCAACTATTTTTCCTTTTATTGCACCTTCTTTAACTAAATTAACATTTTTTAATGAATTAGAGATTGGTTTATTTGTCACACCGGCCGAGTATCTTCCTATTCCTCTCGGCTGATTAAAAATTGTATCTTTAATTTTCATTATTTCAGCAACTTTTGAAATAGTATTTTCGGTAGTTTGTTCTATTGTATTTACCGTGTCCCAAATAAATTCAACATATTTAGGAACTTCATTTAATTTTTGGTTCAATAAAGGATCTTGTGAAGGATCTTCTTGAAAAAATAAGTTTGATTCGTCAACATCCCAGTTTTGATAAACAAATTTTGATGATTGAAGTTGTGGCATTTGGAGCGTATTATACTCTATTGGATCTGACGGAAGCGACCGCATCGCAATAAATAAATCTATTTTTTGAGCATCCAGCAAAACAGAAAGAACTTCGTCTTTCGCCAGTGTTTCGCTCTGTAAAACAGATACAATTTCTTCTACTTTTTCCGGATTTCCTAAATTTTGTGCAGAAACATCTTTTGTGGTATCTTGAATAACCACCGTAGAATTAGGTTTAGAATTAGCGGCAGCAAGAATAATTTGATTTTTTGCAATATCATCTACTAACTTACCGACAATTGGGTCGTTTTTAGTTGTTTGCCCCGATAAAATAGAAGATGCAGTAGTTTTTACTATTTTAACCGGAAAAGATACTTTTTTTGTAGTAGTAATAGTGTTTTTCGAAATCAAAAATTGACCATATGTCTTAGATGTACCCTCCGTTTTTAATATTTTTTTCATTTATTCTTTTGTTGAAACAAAGAAAGATACAGGAGAGGCGCCGGATGTAATGGATTGAGGGTTGTCAGAAACCGGAAGAGGTTCAAGAAAAAGTTTGTTTATGTTTTTTAATGTTTCAAATATTTTTGTAAAGTTTTCAAAAGAATTAAACGAAATACTACCTGTATTTTCAAAAGAAAAAGTCTTTTTAGAAGATAATTTTACTTTAAATACTTCAAAAGAAAAAGTACCCGCTGTTTCGTCTATTGATAACTCAAAACAATCTTTTATAAATTTATTTAACTGTCCTTCTTTTTTGTTTATAAGACTTATTAAATGAGATATGACTTTTTTAAGACCAAATAAATAAATTGCATCATTTATTAATTTAACTAATTTTTCATTATCTTTCAATATGAAGATACCATTCTCAAAGTTAGATAACTGTGGTTCTATATTTTCAAAAAATGAAACTTGCACATTAAATAATCCAGATGTCCAATTCAATAATTCGGATAACTGTTGTTGAGTAGATGGATTAAAGACGGTAACCATCTCTTTACTCTTTAAAATTTCACTTGGGCTAAAATCTTCAATTTTTTCAGGAACCAAAGCCGCCCTAACAAAATATTCATATATTCTATCCTTTTTAACATTATCATCTAAAATAATAAACATATTATTTTCGTTAAACGAAAAACCGGAGGCAGATAGATATGGTAGAAATTTTGTTGTCTCAGAGTCGAGAGAAATATTATTTAAAAACAAAATACGTTCAAATTTTGGATTATTATCAAACTTGTTTCTTTTGTAAATTTCATAATGTGTCGCGTCAGAATAACGCCGAAAAACAAATAACGCTCCTATTAGTTTTTCGTCTACAATATAATCACAAGAAAATAATATTTTAGGTTGGTTGCTAAAAAATTGTTCAAATTTTGTTTTAGATTGCTCTAAAATTACCTTAACAGGAACAAAATCTTGACTAACTTTGGCCATAACTGATGAAACAGTTATGTCGCTAAACTTAACAGGCATTATACAGAAATCCTTGTTTCTATGAAATCAGTTTCTCGACCGGAAGCGTCCATTGACTTAATTCTATATAAATAATTACCAGAACGAATATTTCGATCAAAAAATTCATTTTCGAAATAGGCATTTCCTATATTTGCAAAGACATCGTTTACATTATCCGTTTTTCTTTGAATTATAAATCTGTCTGGTAAAAATTTATTTTGCTGTATATCCCACGAAAGATGTACTGTTATTGGTTTAATTTTTGGATTTTCATTTACGGCTATAAAATTGATAGGAGAAGCAAGAGATTGAAATGTCGATAATTTCATTTCTTCAGAAAAAGGAGAAAAAGAACCTTCTGAAGTCAATACCTTAACTCTGTAAAAGTAAAAAAGGTTTTCTTTGAGAAAGTCTAGAATTCCATTCGAACGACCAGTAAATTGTTTTTTTTGTATAATTTTATCTGGAGATGGCACATATATATCGTCAATTTTATCTCTAGAAAACTGAACAGCGTCATCTGTATAGACTTCATCAATTAAAAATCTATTTTCTGTCAGCGGAAAAGAAGCAAATGAATTGTGCCCAGTACGGCGATGTATTTCAAACAAAGGAATAACTCCGCCAGTATATTCATTCGCGTCGTCCCAAGTTAACTTTATTCTAAGTGGGTTTTCTCTAAGAGTTTGTATGCCAATATTGATTGGAGACTTCAATAACTCTTGTTTAATTATTTCAATAGTTTGATATGAATTACTAGATTTGTTTCCAAATCGATCTTCTCCTGCTATTCTATATTGATAAACATGTCCGGCAGAAACAGTATCGTCAATAAATTCTACAGGAACAGGATTAATCCGATCATAAAATATTTGATTCGACGACCATCCATTTCCTCCGTATCCATTTGTTTCTTTTGACGGAACAATAAATTTTCTTTCATCTATAAAAAGATCTCTTCTGTCGATTTTATAAAATAAAATTTTAGTATCATTCGGAGAAATTACTAAACGCGCTATATTTTTTTGTTGAATTGCATTAAAAACCGGTTGGCGAATATTATTCGATTGACTTTTTTGAATATTCGTAGAAGAAAAAAACTTAATTTCTTTAGGCGGAGATAACACGCCGTGAATATTTCTGACAAAAATTCTATAAATAAACTCTTTTCCAAAGAAAGCCTTTTCGTCAAGAAAACTTGCAGCAGAAAAATCAACATCTTTTAATTCAGCAATTTTTACAAATAAAGAATCATTATCTATTTCTTGTCTATAGATTATCACATCATCTATTTGATCTTGTTTTTTGTATGTAACGTTCAATAAAATTGAATTTTCATTTATTTGTTTAACGAGAACTTCAGGGGGAGATATTTGTTCGTTGTCTTCCACAAATACGTGTATTGTTTCAGACTGAAAAGTTTCTTCAAGATAGGAAGAAACGGCAGAAACAAAATAATCATACTCTTCTCCAAGTCCTACCGTTAAATCTTCATAAAAAATAGAAATATTTTCAGAGTCTACCGAAAACACTGTCTTCAGTTTTTCTTTACCGATAAATTGTGTATAATCAACAAAAGCAATTTTTTCAAAATTATTGACTTTAGGTAAAGAAAAACCCGCATCTTCTTGATTTTCTTGTATTTTTATATTTGAATTAAGACTATTTTGTGGTATTGTTCCTCTTTTAACGTTGAAAATACCTTTTTTTTGTTCTGAAAATTCTCCATTTTTTTTAAGATTTGCTGTTAATTTTTCAAATTGTTTGGAAGTTAGTTTTTTATCAAAAAACGTCGATAAACGACGACGATAGACATTAAACCCAATAATTTTTCCGGAATCGATATCAAATCTAGGTATTTTCCAATTAATTCTAATGTAAAGCTGCTTTAGTGAATCTCTCAAAATTTCAATTAAAAATAAATTTGGAGTAGATAATTGTACGGAACCTACGCGGGAATCAGAACCTATACTAAAAATTGTAGAGCGAATAGATGGTGTTTTAATTTCTTGCGGGGGTTTAATTTGTTCGGTAACAGCAAATGCTAGTTTTTTAAGATCTAAAGAAATAATTTTAGTTTTTGAAATCATTTATTATTCCTAAAATTAGAAATATTCACGTTAGACAAATTCTGTAACCTTACAGGTATCCTCGGTATTTTTAGTGTCGTAGTCGTATCTAAATCTATCTCTAAGTATTCAGAAAAACCAATTTCTGTGATATTACCATATAGATCTTCTACACTATCTTTATATAATTTTGTTAATTTACCGTCTGTTCCGCTCAAAAATACTTCTATAAGAAATCCGTTTTTTGTTTCTATTAATTGATTGGATTTTAAAACTAGTTCTACTGTTTTTTCATCGATTGCTTTAACTTTTTCTATATCCGCCCTAACTATGGTCTGTTTCTCTGTGACCGCAGAACCTCTTTCTGTACTCGTCGAACCTAACAAATTATTTTTAGACAATAATTTCTTAACGTCTATAAAACTCATTTTTTAATATGCTCAAATTGTTTAATTGTATAAGACTTATTTCGTATAGCGGGAGATTGTTCTGTTTGGATTTCTTCCACCACCACAACATAATCCAAAACATTATCTTGTGCTATTATTTTTTCAATATCTTCTGGAGACTTAACGATATTTTCAATTTTCTCAACAGAATAATTTCTATTGAGAGTAAAACTACCTGTAATACTTGAGACGAATTGAGGGACTACCTCATCTCCGAGGGGCATCGTAAAAAGAAAATTATTAATTGCTTTATCGTTTCTTCTAGTTGGTTCAAAACAAAATGTATTTGTATGTACAAAATCATCGAAAGATGAGCCTGTACTTGTTGGCTGTGCTGACTGACGAGCAGAAAGAGAGCCCGAATAATCTACACCATCATCCGAAAAAATATAATAAGTAAAGTTTAATCGATTTTCAGATAACAATTCCCGTCCTAAATCAGTTAATTGAAAGTCAATCACGCGAGTTTTTTGATCTAACAGTCCCATTTATATAACTATGTAGTTGTCACAATTTGCCACGTATTGATATAAACCTGCAAAGATCCTGACGTCGTATTGAAAATCATTGTTCCGTTTGTCTGTCCAGTTAATGCGTCTTTTTGCGCGTTTGTTAATCTTGGAGGCAAAAACCCCCCGTCTGTTCCTCCGATTGCTAATTTTGCAGAAGTAGTAGCAGCGCTCGCTCCAATAGCAGTCATTCCTGTGCTCAAATCAGCAAAAAATAAATTTTTTCCTACACCTCCGGCGTCTGTTAATGATCTCACCAAATATTGACTAGCATTATTAACTGCATGTTGAACTGTTTTTTCATTTTGTACGCCACCGGAAACTTCAAGAAGCATATCTGCTACGACTGTTCCCGAGCCTTGAATAATCAGTCCCCAATAGCCATTGGTTCTATTGACCATCATAGAACACGACAAATTCGCAGGGCCAACACCGCGAGGGATATAACTTGAAGATAAACTACCGACGATTAAAGTTCCGCTAACAACAACAACAGAAGTATTGCCTCCGGCAAGATTAGCAGAAGAGGAAAGGATAAGCCGCCCTAAAGAATTATTGATTGTATTGTTAATTGTATCTAACGCACCAGACAAAGAACCTGAAAATGTGCCGGAGGCATTTATATTTGATAATTTACCTCCGAAAATATCGACAGAACCAGACAAAGAACCTGAAAATGTGCCGGAGGCATTTATATTTGATAATTTACCTCCGAAAATATCGACAGAACCAGACAAAGAACCTGAAAATGTGCCGGAGGCAATACCTAAAATATTTAAATTACCGCTAATAGCAATGTATGATCCGACAGAAGAAGAAAGGATTAGATGAGAATTGACTGATCTAACGTGATAATCTTTTAATTCTTCTCTAACGTCGAGCGCCAGCGTAGTTCTTTGGATTATTTTATCAAAATGGTTTAATATAATTTTATTCATTATGTTTCATTATGATCTTTGCTCTTTGTGATGAACCTACCCATCACAATAAATTGCTTGTTTTTTTCTTCGCTTTGTCCCGCTTTCTGTCTACAAGAAATCCTTATTTCTTTTACGTTTTCTAGCGGAACATTTATCTTCCAACTACGCTCAGTTAACGATACATCCCCGTAGTCAATCTGTTTCCTAAAAACATCGTCACGAAGTAACGCTTCGCTTTCAAACGAACTTGAAATAGTTTGTTCAATTGTTTGATCGATCATAAAACCACTACTATTTAGACCGCGCGTCTCTACCCTAACGAGAATTGAATCCATTGTTCCGCTAACGAGAGTAGAGGCGGCACAATTTAACGCTAAATGATCAAATCCTTTCCCGTCTATATCGACTATTTCCCCTGGTTCCCAGGTAGTCAATAATTTTCCAGGCTGTCTTGCAATCTCATATCCCTTCGAATCAGCATCTTCTTGCTTGGGCCACAAAACTCTCACAAACGAGCCGATAAATCGTTTTTGAACAATAGAGTCATCTGTTTTACCTGCCTTTCCTGATGTTTTTGTTCCGAGAACTATATTGGGCATCTGAAAAAGACCAGATGAATGAGGAAATTCGGATATATTATTTAAATTAAATTGCTCTTCAGTAACTAAAGTATACAAGTTTCTATTATGATCTCCGTCTGTAAGCGTTGTAAAATTAACTGTTTTAAGATTTTTAAAAGATTCCGACAAAACATAACCAAATGAAGGAGTTAATAGGCGAAGTCCAATAGAAGAAGAATTTGCTGCTAATCTTCCTTTTCTGAGAACTGCCCTGTTTTTGATAACTCCAGCCGCATATATTGTTTCGTCTGAGATTATTTTGGAATCCAAGACACATCCGTATGGTATTCTATCAATCAAACTCCAAGTAGTGCCAGAATTTAAAGTTTTAGCAACAAACCAATCAGCAATATCGGGTTTAAACCCTACATTTTGTGCAGGATCTATAAATGATAATCCACCAAAAGCATATACGTGCCCTGTTTGGTGATGAACATTAATTTCCGGAATAAACGCCGTATAATCAGGAACCCCCAACCCTACGTCGTCTAAAAAAACCATACTTTGGCTAGCAAAAGTTGTCCCATTGTCTGAAGAACTAAATATAAAAGCAGTATTACCAAAAGTTGAAGGAGCAGTAGAAAAAAATATTGAACTACCACTTGTAGCGCAAGCAAGAAACTCATTATACGCATTTCCGGTATCATCTTTTAATTCAGACCAAGTTGTTGTGTTTGTCGAACGATGTATTCCTTCGTCTTGTCCTCCATTAAACCCACCACAATATAAAACAACCCCGCCGGAAACATAAACGTCAGAAAAAGGACCTTGATCTGGGGCGGGGGATAAAAGACTTATTTTCCCCCAAGTTTGCCCAGCATCAGAAGAACTAAAAATACGTTGACCCACGGAGACAAATGTTCCCGTACTATGAAAATCTATTCCTGCCTTGTAATAAAAAAGTTGATCTGTGGGAGATACAAAATCACTAACAACATTAGAAGGAGTATATTTATTCCATAAATTTCCCCTGTCGGAAGAGACAAAAACGGACCCACCGCCGAAAGTATATAATCTATCTTCAGGATCAACACCAAGTCCAATCAAACCACAACTAGCAGTTGTAAAAATATTTTTCCAAGATATTCCCTGATTAGATGATTTTCTAATATATGAATTATATTTTGCCACAGCCGTAGAGCTTGTCAAGTATGCTCTACAAAGTGTATAAATAGAACCAGAAGTGTCCAAACATACATTATAAAAAGAAGCAGATATTATTATAGTATTTTGATGATCGTCTATCGGAAAATAATCGTCAATTGTTGACCATCCGTAATAACTTGTGTCGCGAATTCCCATATTATTATTCTACCTTAGGCATAATAACTCTTATATATTCAGCATTGTTTTCGGAAAACTGATTATCTAAATTCTTTAAATATTCTACGCCATCATTATCTAACATTTCAAACCATTGCATTTTAGCGTTTCTGATCGTAAAATCATAAGTAGAAGAACTCACTTTCAAGTGAGTATTTCCATTTTTATCATAAGGGAAAACCAAACTAAATACTTCGTCTGAGCCAAATGCGGAATTTGGAATCGGTATTCCTTCAAGTTTTGTAAAATTATCTTTAGTTTCTCCGGTTTTCACAGTAGAAAATAGCACCCAATTAACTCCGGGACCTTCTCTAAACTCCGTCAATACATTTGAAGGAGACTGTGTTCCGGAAACTTCCAATTTAATAATGGGGATAAATCTTCTGTATTCTATTTCATCAATTTTATTTACAAACAATTTTCTTCTTGTGGTGTCGTCTAGTGGTATGTTATTGGTAGAATCATAAAGACTTCCACTTAACTCTATATGATTCCCTCCAGATAATGCAAAAATTGTATTCGCTTCATTAAATGTTCCGCTAGAAAACTTAAATTCTATTTTTATTGATTTTTTCAACCCACCAAAATAATGCTCATTGTTATCGGAGGAATTAACAGAATTTATAACAAACGCATTTTTGCCAATCTTTGGATGAATAAACGAACCCGAGTGATATCCGTCGCCGTTTTGATCAAAATTATTACCTTCAAACTTTATTTGTTCTCTTCGCGCCCATTCATTTTTCCAATTTAATCCAACATTTGGATTATTGATTTCGTCTTGTTGATCTCCGGAATATTTAGTGCGATAAAATGAATTAACATTTTGAGAACGATCAGGAACTTCCGCACCATCAGAAAATGTTGATTTGAACTTTTTACCAGAATTAACAACTCCCGCGAGGACCAAAGAAGAATCTCTGCCACTCCGGCGAAATCCACCGTAACCAACACTCACATTACTTTCATATCCAGATTCAACATATTCATATCCGGATTCGTATGTACTAAATCCCCACGTATATGAGGCAAAAGATTGCCCGAATCCATCTTTTTCAAAAGAACTTTCAGCAACAGAACCTCTCAACGGATGAGAAGTTTCTAAAGATGATTGAATAGAACCACAAAATTCAATAACACTACCACTTCTATTAATAATTCCTTCACCGGTTTCTTTTGGCGTTCGGAAAATTGGAAAAATATGTTGAAATTTGGGTCTTTCGAGCATATGCGATTCAACTACAAACTCACCGCCAATAAATCGTGTACGAATTGGGAGAAGTTGTTTGATCGCCGTCCCAATTTTTTGGTCAAACCATCTAAACAACTTGAAAAAATTAGTAAAATTAACTTCTCTAGATAGTCTTTCAAAATAGACTTTTCTGTATGCTTCCAATTCTACGTATTCATCACGATATTTATTAACCGGTTCTCCTATGAGATTATGAAAGTCATCAAGATTAATGAAAATCTTTGAAATATCTTCGTTCAATGCATCAACAAGATTAAACTCAAGAGCAACTTCATTGGTGTCTTTACCTACTTCGTCAATTGAAAGGCTGCTCTTGTTCCTGATCCTAATTTTGTTATTATTCCACTTAAGATCAACGGAAGGAGATATATAATTCATAGAAAGCAGATGCTTTTTGTATGGACTAGCAGAAGCAAGAAATTGAGAACCGGTGGCTACAAAATTATGATTTGAAAGATCTGTAAGCCCCTTTACAAGACCGGCAGAAGTAGCGACAATGTTTTCGTCCAATCCTATTCTAACTTTCAGTGGATTTGGAGTTTCAAGTGGATCGTTCAATCCAACACTTTCAAAATTCAGCGCGTGATCATCAATTTCTGAACTCGAAAGCTGTCTTGACCAATATCTTGCTTCGCCAAAGAATCCATGGGTTTTGTATGAATAATATGAACCAGAATTAGCGCCAACGATGAAATCATATCTACTGCCAGTAAACACACCGGTTAAAGGAACTGCACCAATTTCAGAAGCGCTAAAATTAATAATATCTTGATCAATTGAACGAAGTTCAATAAACGGTCTCTGTGAGGAACTCAAACCCACGGCGACGGAAAGTATTCTTCCGTCGAAAACAGGATAGAAAGAAGTAGAAAACATATTTCCGTCTGACCCGGTAAGAATAAATGCGCCCGAAGGAGAAGTTAATGATATTCTTTTCCAAAGAAGAGTAAATGACCCGGTGGCATTATTTCGATCTGTAAATTGCCAAAGAGAGCCGGTAATTTCTTTGACGCTAGAAGAAAAACTCGACGAGGCGTACGGTAGCTGAGTGATAATCTCGACAGTGTATTCATTATTACTGCTCGTAATAAGATTCCGCACCTTCACAAACGAAGAAGAAAGACTCCCGGTTCCTATACCCAACAAATATACATCTTTTTCTTTATTAATACGAACTGTTTCAATGCTACTTTTATCTGAAATAAAACCATACTCTTTGAGTGAAATATTACTTCTATTTATTCCCAAAACATTGAAAAGTGCATCTACAGAATGTCTTTTCCCTTTACTTTGGAAAAAGTAGGAAATATTATTTAATATTCGCTTCCAAAATTGGCTACGTACATCTTCAAGTGTTGTATCCAAGCTACCCGAAGAAAGAACGTTTTCTCCAAAAAAGAAAGAAAGAGGATTGGCGTTATCAAAACTTTGTGTAGCGTTCCATCCGAAGTATTTCAATACCGTTCCCATAAAAAGATCAGGAGTTTCGTTGAATTCGGTATAGTTTGATGATCTAAAGTTGGAAAATTGATCAACCATCATTTTCAATTGATCAAAATAACGACCCATTACAAGAGCAAATGCTTCAAGAAGATTTTCTTGTTTTCCATCTTCAATCAACAGACCAGAAGGAACTAATCTGAGAATATAATTGTTATTATCAGCGTCGTGAGTTGATGCCGATAATTCAATACTAGAAGTAAAACTAATAACTCCGGAATGAAATGAGTAAAGTATTGGATCTCCGGGGTCAGTAAGCATAACGTTTCCGGAAACACGGCAAGAAGCGTTGTATCCAGAAAACAATCCGTTGAGATTACTCTTTGACCAATCAACAACGTTGAGATCAACAGAAGAAGTGCCCGTTGTACCTTCATTAAATGTATATCTTAATTTAACAAAGTCGTTTGAATCAATGGGTCTGCTATAATATCTTTGATGATATAGTTCGCTTGCGGTATGCTGTACTCTTACTTCGTCCAAATTTCCTGAATAGAAATTGTAAACATTTGCTACTGTAGATAGAAATTGACTACCGCTACCGACAGCAACATATGTCGGTTTCCATTCTGACGAATTATACCCAACAGAAGCAGAAACTTTTTTATTTCCGTTTATCCAAAGAGAAATAATATCTTCGGGGCGGTCATAAACTACTGATACATTATTCCAAGAGCCGGTGAATGTAGTATATGACGAACTGATTGAGGTTACGCTCGACGCAGAATAAAATGAAAATTTGATGTGAGGATCTGTAGCGCCGGAGAAAAAGAAATCATATCCATATTTTGTTCCGGCAGAAATACTTCCACTTGCTACTTGAAGAATAATGTTTTGATTAGTAATAACTGGGTTTGTCCAAGCGGAAACATAAAGAGAAGAGGTGCCGAGAAGAAGTGAATTATTATTATCTGATGCAGAAATAAATTGATTTGATCCATTGAAACTGGCGTGAGATACGTTCCGCGGCCACTGATCAAAGATATATTGTTCATAAGCAGAACTACTTAATTCAAAATTTTGTTTTTCTTCGGTACTGCCATTATACACAAAATCATTAAGAATTTTATTTTTAGCAATAGAAAATTTTGAAGCGGCGGAATCAAAAAATACATGATTGGCGAAATTTGAGTAATCAATTTTTAATTTTATGTTTTGAGAATTATCTAATTTTCTCTCTGCCCGGAGACGTTCCTGTACATCATCGCCGAGGTCGTCATAACTCAAACGCTTCGTTGCCGAAGATGGCTTCAAAAGCTGATCAAAATTGAAACCAGAAAAAGGATTTTGTTTATCAGCCAAACGATATTACTCCATTTTCGGTTAATATACGCTTAACATTTTCTTCTGTAACGGGCTCCCAATAAGGGATACGAATGAAATATTTAACGTCTTCGGGATGGGAGGCAATTAGATTATTTTTGCGAATGTCTCTTTCTTGAATTTTTTGAAATTCTTTTATTCCACCAAAATCAAGAACAGGTTCATAATGTTGCCTGCCGTCATATTCAATAGCTATTTTTCTTGTTGGATTCCAACAATCGATTTCCATTCTCTTTTTATTTTTTGGTCCGAGAAGCCAATCAAAATTCTTAAATCCAAAAATCCATCCATTTTCTAATTTCTGTAAAATTTCAAAAAGATGTTTTTGAGTTTTCCCAGAACAACAATGAGGACAACCAGAACCTTTACTTTTAATAGAATTAAATGTTGGCGCCCATCCAAGAAAGTCATGAAATCCACAGTTCAAGCATTCAACATCTAATTTTTGTCTATTATTTTTATATTTAGAATGAAGCTTTATGTCTTTTCGTAATAAAAAATTTTCAACAAATTTTTGAGTTGGTTTTAAATTTCCGTAACAGTCAGGACACCCAGTTTGTCCGTTTTGTATATTATCTAATCTCGGAGCCCACCGTTCAAAATCGTGAAATCCACAGTTCAAACATTCAACATCTAGTTTTTGTTTACAATTTTTATATTTATCATAAAGCTTAATCTTTTTTCCTAATAAAAAATTTTCAATAAATTCTTGCGTTGGTTTTAAATTCTTAGAACATTGAGGACAGCCATCGCCTCTGTTTTTAATGTTAGTAAATTCTGGAGACCATCTAACAGAATCCATCAATCCACAAACTAAACATTCAACATCTAGTTTTTGTTTACAATTTTTATATTTACAATGAAGTTTTATGTTTTTCTCTAGCAAAAGACTTTCAACAAATTTCTGTGTATATTTTTTTCTCATACAATTTTAAACAACCAATTCTCATCGTAAGTTTTTCTACTTTTATTATCATAAATTTGAAAAATAAATTTGTATATAAAACCGGGCACTCCAAAATTAAACGGCAAATCAAAATAGTTTCCTTCTGAATTATAAGACAATCTTGTAAATTCAACACTTCCTGTTCCAAGAGAAACAACCACCTGATTTGTGTGGGCGTTTACAATACCATAAAACATCTTCTCTATAAAAAGTCTATCAACATTTATTGATCCGGTAGCAACAATTCGAATATGACTCTTTTTTAAATTTTTCTTTCGCACCGATACTTTAATTCTGTCTCTTTCATCCGTTTGATATTCAGATTTCATATCTACAGATATATCAAAATCTTCATACGGATCAAACATAGTACCGCTATTAAAAATAGGGAAAAAAGTACCGGTCATAAAAACCGACGAAGCGGCAGAAGCAGTTAATCCTAAAAACGAACCGGAACACCATATATCATACCACGAACTTGAGAAACTTGAAGTAAAACCATTAACGTAAATGCTTGCCGAATATATTCCTGTTGAAATTTCTGAGGCTGTGTGTATCGTGTTCCAAGACGCACTCTGATTGATTAAATGATCTTTTATTTGTACTAACACGGGGGAGCCGGAAGAAGTCAATTGCCCGCGGGCGAAGTTATAGAAAAATAATTTATTGTTTTGGTTATAATAAAAATTCGATCTATTATCTCTCAAAACATCTGTATCAAATCTTGCCTCAAGATATGGAATTTTATCTATAAATTTGGATTCACGACTATGAAACATTTTTACATAATAATTTGTGCCATTCGTCTCCTCGGCGCCGCCGAGTTTAATAACTAGACCCGAATCCGGCAATCCTCCCGCTTGACCAATGGAACTTGTTAACCAATTATTTACGATTTGAGTAATATTTACCTCTAAATCTTCCATTCCTCTGTCAAATAGTTGCGAACCAGATCCGTAATTATTTTGTAAAAAATCAGAACCTGTTAGCGTCCAGGTTTGAGTAGAAGAAGAAGATAACCAGTTGGTCCATCCATAATCTCTCCAGAGAGATGAATCACTACCCGTACCTTCCGTCCAACTCCGGCTCAACGGATATATATATAATTCAAAACTTGTTGGAATAGTCTCTCCGTGAATAAAATTCGGGCATTTCAACGTATATGTAACGCTTGAGGATGGTATGGTTTTATCTACGTAAATGCTCCGAGAAAGATCGGTAACATCAAACTGTAATAGAGTTCTCGCTAATTCAACGCTTCCAGTAAAAAGTCTATCTTTAAGGGCAAAAACTTGAAGAGTTGGTGACGATCCGAGGTTTGATCCGGATGCGCGATGACCATCGGTCATATCGGTAGAAACATTTAAAATTGTTGTGTCTTTCACTAACGGAAGACGATAGAAACCCATTTATTTTGAACTCCCGCGAATGTCGTGATTCATATATTTACACTCGAATATCGAATTTGTTGGACAATAAATTATATCATTTTTTGTATTATCGGCAATATTAAACATTGTTGATGAATAACTCAATCCATCCAAAGTTCCAACAAGATTATTAATCTTCAGATCAAACACAGTAATTACACCAGCAACATCATAAAGAAGTCTCAATAATTGTGCCTTGATTATTGGTTCTCCCATTTGTCTTTTTGTGATATCAAAAAAATCTTTGAGAGCGAGAATACAATTTCCCAATACTTCAGTTTTGTTGTAATCTGGTCGGCAAAGAATACTAAAGTCTACTCCAAAATTAATAATTTCTCCATCTAAGATCTCAATCGAGTCAGTTAACATCCTGAATCGAGAAAGATAAGTTCTCAAATTACTTTTCAACGTAGCACTGGCGGTTGTTACTTGCCCAGAAGCATTTCTTGAAACTATTGTTAATTCAACACTGCTTTTATTAATATCTCCTGCTTTTACCCCCGCCCTAAAAATAGAACCAAATCGCGTAGGCATAGATAATGATCTTGCTATGTAATCTTCTGCGGTAACAAGACGAGATTGAGCGGCAAATGATGCCGGAATTAGATGTCTGATTTCATCAACGGTCAATTCGTCCCTACCTCCTTGAACCGGCCGGGGATTCAACACAGCAAATGAGTTTTTTACATCATTAACTGTTGATAGGCTCAAACTTGAATCTGAAACCTGAAAAAGAACTTCAGATGTAGTATTGATTTGATTTGCTCCGGCATTTGTATTTAATCCACCACCGACACGATATCTTACCGTCAATGTAGTATTTGTTGGAGCAAGACCAAGGGTTCTTGTTTTCAAAAAGTTTTGCGGATCTATAGAAAAATCACTAAAATTATCTTTTCCGAGCAGGGGCAGAGAAAGATCCCCAAGATTAGGAATTAATTCTCCATCAAATTTTTGAGCATCTCCTGTACCAAAAATCATTGATGTTTTCTTGGTTTCAGAATCATATTCAGCGATAAATCTATGTGGTACAGAACGTAAATGAAGAATATACGGTACGTTCAAAGAATCGGTTGCCGTATTGGTAAGACTATCAAAAACAGTATCTTGTGCAAGAAAATCAACTTCATACCAAAGATTTCCTTCACTATCTTTAACGTCTATTATTTCAAGAACATCTTCGTCAGGTAAGGCCAAAGATAAAAACGGTTGATATCCTCCAATAGTAAAAGACGTAGATTTTGTTTGCCCCGCTTTAATATCTATATCTATTTTTTTAAGAGCAAAAGACGTTGGTTGTTTAGTTACAGAATCTACGTCTACAATAGTGGTAAAATTGAGATCATTGATATCCACACCCGAAAAATCAACATCTTCAAGAATTTCATAAATAATACCGTTTGCTCCAAGAAGTTTGGAGCCTCGAAGAACTTTCCCCGCAAATCGTAAATCTGCTTGTATTTTTTGATTGGTCGTAATTGCCGGAACTTTCAAATAGCAATCAATTTGACCTTGCGCGGCGGCTTTACCCATCACTGATGTATCAAAGCCGAGGTGACGAGCGTTCTTGAGAATATTTTTTGGTTGTTTGGCTGTTTCGGTAAACATTTCTTGAAATTGTTTATCAAGGTAGAAGTGAAAGGAATCCCCAGTAAAAGCAAGGAGTTCCACTAACATCATCCCGATTGACGATTCGTTGAAGTCATTATAATTTTCACTAAAATGAACACGAATATGTTCAATTAGGTCGCGTTTTAAACCCTCAAAGTCTCGACTTAATCGGCGAACGTTTCTTTCTTTTGTTGTTGCGGTTGTAGTAGCCATTATTCTATTTTCCTAAATCTGCCTTATACACCATTTTTATCAAAAATTGATACCAACTATATCTTTCTGTTGAAAGTCGCTCATATCGCATTTCTGTGCGTTTAGGAACACTTTAAACCTTCATCCTAACTTCGATAACGTCTTCAAGATTAGAATTATTAACTGAGAAAAAAACTTTAATTCTTGTTTCGTTTGAACCCAAAGATAAATCAGTTTGACCTGTTTTAACTTGAATATCTTTAACCGTTACGAACGGCATCCATTTTTCTACCGCCGAGACAATTGAATCTTGAATTCTTGTTTCGAAATCTTGAGACATATTTTCAAATAACAACCCTCGAAGATTAGCCCCGAAGTCTCCATAAATCAATCGATCACCGTGATTTGTAAGCAGAAGTATACGAAGATCATCTTTAACTGCATCCAAGGTCGTTTTGTTTGTCTCAAACGCCCCAGCGAGACCAGTACGCAACGGAAAAGCGATATTTAATCCTTTTTGTTTAGTAGTCTCTTCTCGAAGTTGTTTAATACTCATCTTTTATTAATTAGTCAACAATCAATCTTTTACCTTTACTGTTTTAGAACCCAACTCTTGAGTTGTGCTCATTTGAGATAATGGAGGAGCAGCAGTGCCGGTTTGTGCTGCTGCCGTACCGGTGGTTGCTACCGTATGTGTGTGTAGATTGAATACATTCTTTAAAGCATCCAGTTCTGCCTTTACTTTATTTACTTGAGCAACCGTATCCGATGCTTCGTTTCCAAGAAGAATATTGTTTGCCTCAATCGTTATATCTCCGCCTTCAACAACAATCTTCATACCTTTTCGAGCAACAATTCTAATTTCGTCACTTCTCACTCCAATAGCGGCAACTTGAGATTGGGAACCTCCAATTTGATCAGTTTTAAAATTAGTATCTATATCGGTTTTCATAGAAATCTGAACTGTTGAAAGATCATTTTCAATATCCAAATCTTCTTCTTTTTGTCTTCCGACAACGACATGTATTGTTCCCGCTTTTTCTTTTTGTCCAGAAGCAACATCGGAAACTCTGTCTCTTCCGAGAACAATCAGAGTATTATTTGAACCCTCAATTACTCGATCGCCAACACGAGCGGTAAACTTTGGAACCTGTTCTTGCTGAAAATTTGAAGAAACTTCTAATGGTTCTGCGGAGTTAGGAAGATCTTGAACATCTTTTTCTGAAACATCCGAAGCATCTAATTGATATTTTTTAATCCCGGGCGTTATATTTTTACTATCCACCTCAAAAGGTTCTGGAATACGAGAAATCCACAATCCGTGGTCGCCTTTTGTTCCGTCGAAGCACACATATGCGTGTTCTCCCTCTTTGATGGGAAATACATCAAAAGGAAATAACGGCCAAAAGACCGGTAAATTTTTATTTTCTAAAAATGTATGAGGAGAAGGTTCGGAAATAATACGGGCACGAATACTGTTTTTGGGGTTTTTTTTGGGTATTTCTTCTAATTTTCCGCCGAGGTGATCAATTTCAACTACAAGAGCGCGGAAAATAAAAGAATTATTTTCTAATTTCCCTTCCGAAAGATCACGCAGAGAAGAAAGAATAGTTTTCTCTGGGAAAAGAACATCGTATTTACTTTTTTTCCTCATTACCTATAGGTACTTCAATCTCATCGATATTTATTTTTCTTTTGTTTAACTCTTCAGATAAAATTATTAGTTCCTGCCTAATTTTACCATATTTTTCAAGATTTTTGGCTAATTCTATAGATAATTTTTGATAATCTATAGTCAAAAATTTAAATCTATCAACAAGTTCTGCCGTTTCCGAAGTCCCTAAACTCAATTTCCAATCTCTTTAAAAATATCTTTTTTGTCATCGTCACCTAAATGTACATCATCTTTCGTTACTTCTTTTTGATTTATCTTAACAACCTCAATAAGTTGGCTAGTTTGTTTCAAGCAAAGTTCGGCAAGTTTAGATAAAACCAAACCCTGGATCGCATAATCTTCTTTTGTGATTGTCTGTGATTTTAAATCGTTATATGCCTTTAGCGCCAACTCTCTATCTTCTTGTAATTGATACCAAAGCTTATTATACATTTCCATCAAACTATCTCTTTCGATTGGGTTACTCATTTATGAAACTCCCTCTTTATATCTTACCTTCGTAATATTTTTTCTTAAACGTCAAATACCGTTTTTTTAACTTTTGTAAATTTCCGGCAATTTGTTTAGTGTTGAATTTTGTGATATCACGAAGATAAATATATACAGATTTTTTATTTAACAACTCAATATTGTCAATTTGTTCAAAAAGAACGACGACGGCAGTAAGAACTTTCTTTTCTTGTTTACTCTTCACCTTGGTACTCCAAGAATTTAGTTCTTTTTTAAATAATTGTAAAAATTCCAAACTAACAACTTCGTCTTCAAAGGGAGAAACTATAAACTTCTTACCGTCTTCAGATTGTTCAAGCAATTCTTTGCTAATTGGTATATTTTGTTGTATTCTTTTTTTTCTATTTTTAATTTCCTGAAGAAACCAGTTTTTACATATTTGATTAAAGTATGAAAATCCGGCACCTTTCGACAATTTGTATTTATAAAGACATTCAAAAAGATAAGAAACACAATCTTTTTCAAGAATATCAATATTTTCTAAAGAAGACCTAAACTCGTACACAAAAATCTGATTTTCAACGAGTTTTTCAAAAGCGGGGCGTATCTGAGAATTGTATATCTGTTTTCTTTTTTCAGGATCGCTTTCTTCTTGAAAGGATATTATCCCCTTTTCTGTATTTTGGTTAAAATAATTTTTAGACACTTTTTATTATTAGCTTTTATTCCTTTTTAACGCATCAGAGACGGTTGAATATTTTGATATCGTTTCGGTCATTAATTGTACTGCGCGTACAAAATTAGCAAAATCGGGATCAGAAGATACGGCTGGGCGTTTAGATAGAATATCTACAAAACGAAATATCTCATCTAATTCCGCTAATGAATTTTCATAAAAAGTTTCATATCCGACAATTAACTCACCTGCTTGATTTAATTTTTCAAGCATATCACCGTGAAATTCTTTGTGTTGTTTTGAAACATCTTGAACAATCTCTGTAGTTTTAGATAGTTTTTCTAAAATTGTTTTTGTGTCGTCCGTTTCAAGTATTTTCAATTCTTCATTTACTGTCTTAATGGCGGCCGTTAAGTTTTTTTGTTCATTTTTAATTTCAACGAGAAGTTCATTCTTGTTGCTTTGTTGTTGTGTTTTTACTTCTGTAAACGCGGCGGGAATAAAAATAGTCGATACTTCGTTTATTTTAGTTTCAAGTACAGAAAGTTTTTTAATAACTTCCTGTATTTTCTCTTTCATTTCTTTATCTACGAACATTCAACGAACTCCTAGGTTGTCGTATTTTAACTTCCATTCGTTTACTTTTATTAAATAATTAATAGTTTCTTTAGGATATTCTGGATATTCGCCAGAACGGACCTTTTTAGTAAAAGTTGGACCACAATTATACGCTCTTATAGCTAAATCCTGCTCGCCGAACAATTTTATCATTTTCCAAAGATAATAACTACCAAACTGAATATTATCTTTTATTTTAAATAGATCATAATTCCTCTTTCCTGTCTCTAAAGATATGGTTTCGGCGGTGTCTGGAATAATTTGCATTAATCCACGGGCCCCGGCGTGTGAGATTGCTTTAATGTGAAAATTAGATTCAACCGTAATAACCGCCAACATCAAACTCACAGGAACATCATTTTCTTCAGACGAATCCACGGCCGCCGTCGATATATCTGTTAATTCTTTAATAGTTAAAGAATTGTTTGTGTACTTAATCGTATCTTGTATCGCTTTTCTTACCTGTTTAATTCTTACCCATCTCTTCTCGTCAGGCTTTATTGAAGCGTCTATTATAGACACATTTTCGTTTAACTTGTGTAAAGAAGTATTAATTGCTTTATTTTCATTTTCTAAATCTGTTTGTAGTTTTGTATACTTCTGTTGTAGTTCGTGATTTTCTTTTTTTGTATCCAATGTCTTAAAAAACAAAGAACCGCCCATTAAAAAAATCAGAAAACATAAAATGTAAATAATTTTATCTTTCATCTAACGATATTAACAGAAACGATTAGAAAAGTACAAACTTTTTTACGAAAGCGCAAAAAAGACTTCAGGTTTTTTTATAAAAAAGAAATAATTTTTACACTTTTTACATTTAGTTTTTTTGTAGACAATAGATGAACACTTGAGTTCTATCTTACAAAACGGACACTTCAAAAGTTCTTTGGATTTTTTCATTAAAGCAAAAACATCTTTTCTCTTTCTTCTTTTCTTTCTTGATTAAACCTTTCCATGTCTTTGTTAACAACCAAAATAGAATAAGAGCCGTCATTTGGTAAAACATATGCGTCACAAGAAGAGGTAAAGATATTTTCTTTATCGAATGTAAAAATATTATTTTCTTTTATTAAACGAAACTCTTGAGGCTCCCATTTTCCGTCATTTTCAACGTAAACAATCTGTATTTGTTTTTTCACAATTTTTTAATTTTTTCAATAATTTGACTGATATCGTTAACTTGTACGTGTATCCCTAAAGATAAAAGTGCTGCTAAACTTTTTTTACCCAAAATCCCGTCTACTTCACCGATTTCAAAATGACCCAATCTTAATAATTGAGACTGAATAAATAATTTTTTAGTCTTTTCCAAACCTTCATTAGGGTCCCAATTTCCAACATCTAAAATAGCACATTGAGCGGTTTTCAAATATCCAATTTTTTCACGAACGGCGGCCCATTCACCAAGACGATCGAAATGCCACGACTCTGGAATACTTAAATCTGGCTTATTTATAATAGGAGTAAAGCCAAGAGGCTTGGATAAATCCCAAAACTTTTCGAGCCATTTTTCTTTTGGTACATTTTTAAAGTTTAATTCTTTAACAGCAAAATCAATCGCTCGGCCGGCTTGATGAAATGATTTTCCGGGAGCAGAAGCAACAGGATATTTTTTTGGTTCTTTAGCGTGAAGATCAAATAATTCTTGCTGTTTACTCCAAGTGCGATAAATAGAGTTAATCTTTAACTCTCCACCTTGGGCGGAAACAGATTTTTCTAATTCTTGAACCGCTAAATGCGTATCCGGAGTAAGATAGACTTCTGAAACGGTCCTCGGGTTGGTATATTTAAATCCTATTGCTGGTACTAATTCAGATCGTTTGGATACCATTGTTTTAAATACTTGTCTACAAATATAATTTCTTATTTTTTGTATCATAAACGAAATAAGCGGTAAGAATCCGACTCCTCGTGATGCGTAGATACCTCAAGCAATTCACTGTTCAACAAACCGGTCATCATGTGTATTCTGCCCGGCGGAACGTGAAATGTATCCCCTGGCTCCAAAATCTCTTTTTCCATTTGGTCTAAGATATTTGTTGTTCCGTAAAGATTGATGTATTTTTCGAGTTCTTCAAGATTGTCTGAAAAGCGTATTTCTACCTTTCCGGAAAAAAGATAGAACGTCTCCGTTTTATCTTTATGATAGTGAGCCGAACAATTACCTCCTTTTATAAAAAATAATATTTTTCCACAATACAACTCATTGTTCTGGATCCATAGTTCGTGTCCCCACGACTTTGAAGTAAAGGTAGTTTTATTTTTTGTAATTCTCATTTCATTTCATCCTCGTTTACAACACACGTCCCTTGTTTTTCAATAGATTTTTCAGCAACACAAATAGCAAATTTTATTGATTTATCTAAATCTTGTGATTTTAAATATTCAACTACCAATCCAGATAAGAATACGTCACCGGCGCCGCAGACATCAGGATTTTCTACCGGACGAACAACAAATTCTTTAACCAATTGATTGTTTTTTCTCAATTGTACCGGCTTTTCTCCGTGAGTAACCACAAGATCTCTAATTTGCTCTACGTGTTTCGCTTGCTCAAATTCTTTCCAATTAATTTTAACAATAACGTTGCCTAAATCTTTCCACGTAGAAAGATCTTGTTGCTTGGTATCAACAAAAATTGAACAACCAATACCTTTAAGTTTGTTGACCACCGACCAATCAATACAACCTTTGTTATAGTCACTAACGACAATACAATCAAAATCTTCAATTATAATATGCGAAAATGCTTTTTTGAATTTTTTGATTATTTTATCACTAAACTTCAATCTGTTGTCTGTCCGCACAATTTGTTTGTTTGTTTTTGCGTCAATAAATCTTTCTTTGATCAATTCATCTCTAGATGGTTCCCACGCTTCGTCCGTAAATTGCTCAACTGCGTTTCCAATATTTCTAAAAATCAATTCCGCTATTGTCCATCCGGACATTGGAGCGGCTACAAAAATATCATTTTCTGGATTTAATGATTTAAGATTACAGGCAACGTTCAAAGCGGCGCCGAGCCGCGTACTTGTGTTTTGTATATCTAAAATAGGAACTGAATTATCTTCCGGAGACATTCGATTGATATTGACGAATGTAAATTGATCTATAATTGGATCGCCAATAACGAGGATTTTCACGCGGGCTCCGAAAGCTCACAACGATATTTCTCAAGAACACGCTCGATTGTTTTCGATGTTGAATATTTTTCCATTGTATTGAAATATACTACTTTTGATATATCACTTCCTACTACGGCATTTTTCCATTGGTCCGATTTTAGAATTATATCGGGTTTAATTTGTTTAATTAAATTATATAATTCTTCGTTAGTGTTGAATAAATAAACCTCATCTGGAATTAGCGGTAATTGTAAAGATAATATCGCTTGACGACGCTCTTCGAACGTAAAAATAGGACGATTTTGTCCTTTATCTTTTTTAACTTTTTCATCACTATCTAAAGCAACAAAAAGTCTACCTTGATCTCCCGCCAATCTATGAGCGTAAAGAAAAAGATTAAAATGTGCCGGAGTTAAAAGATCAAAAACTCCGTTTACAAAAACAGTACTCATCAATAAACCTTTTGTGTTCGATAAATACGATTTAATTCTTTTCGATCACGTCTTAACTCTTTTACGTATTCACAAATTCTTTTCGCAAAATCAGAAGTTATGGTAACGTCATCGCCATCACTTGTTACTTCTTTCAACCATTTTATTTCTTGATAAACGGTAAGTTTCATTTCTTTTTGAAATCCATATTTTTGGTAGTTGCTCCGGGTATTTCTTCCCAATCGGGTTCCCTCAGCATTATATTTTTAGTCCAAACAGTATCCAAAAGAAGTGGATCTACTCCGTTTTCTCTCGCAAAAAAGATCAACGAATTCAAGTCTTTGGGTAGACATTTTCCACCGAACATTCGTTTACCGTCCGGGCCGGGAACGGAGAGGTGTGAAGATCCTATGCGTTTATCCAACTTTAAGAGATCTCTCACGGAATTATAATCTACATTTATCGCTTCACAAACATCATAAATCTCATTACAAAAAGCAATTTTTGTAGCAAGGAAAGCATTAGTTGCGTATTTCAAAAATTCGGCTTGTTGAGACGGAACCCTAACAATAATTGCTGGTTTTTTTTGAGCGGAAGCGAAATCTTGAAATAATTTATCAACACGGGCAAAATGTTCTTTATTTGATGTAAATCCTAAAAAAATCCTGTCCTGTTCAAGAACATCTTCAAAGGAACGCTTTTCCGTGAGGAATTCCGGTGAAAAAATTAAAGTATGTTTAGGATATTTATCCTGAAGTTTTTGGGTAGTACCCGGTGGAATTGTGCTTTTAACAATAATGGATTTTGGTCTTTTTGCGATACTATTGACCTCTTCAATTACACTTTCAATAATTGAAATATCGCAAGAACCATCTTCGTTCATTGGAGTTGGAAGCGCAATAAAAAGAATATCAGAATGATTGACTACGGTTTCAAGACTTTCGGTATCTTTATATTTATCATATTCTCTTATATCTACTTTATCGCCAAGAAGCAGATTAAATCCTGCTGAAACAGCAGAACCTACAAATCCACAACCGACGCAGGCTATCTTATACATTATCTAAACCATTAAAAAGATTTAGTATCAACTTTATAATTCGCCGTAAGAGCCCTCATTGTTTCCACAGTGTTCTTGGTTCGTTCAACATCCGCACGAACGCGGTCAAGATCATTACGGGCCTTTGCAAGAAGTTCTGTTACAGCGGTCAATTCCGTACGCAATCCTCTTGAAGTTTGCATCAAATTCTCTTCAAGAAAATTCAAACGATTATTCAGCCCAGTTACTTGCGCCTCTAATTCATTTTTACTAGCCATTTTTCAGTTCTCCCTTTCTCATTTATGAGATATTTCCAAATATACACTATTTTTTTCCAAGCGTAAACTATTTTTTTCTCTTTTTTGATAATCCTCTATCATTTTCACTCATATTTTGTTTCGCCCACATCGGGCGCAAGTTTGTATAGTGCGCAGCTTTGAGAAATTGTTCTCTATCCGATAGATCAAAAGCAGAAAGAGGAATAATATGATCAATATCCCAACCCAATTGCCCATTCGGGCGGCCTTGATTTTTCCAAGACATTAGTCCAAGGATAGGATCGGGAGGATTAAGCGGAAATATTTGTTCAAAACGTTGTCTTAATTGCCCAATAACACATCCCATGTCGCGAACAAAAGAACCAATTTTAATATCACTCGCCAGCAATTTTCTTTGTCTTGATCTTAACAACTCAGCTATTCTAAAATTGGGATCTTCTTTTCTTTTTTTGCTTATTTGTTTGTTAATTTCTCTTCTGTGAAGTTGTTTATACCACTTATTGTATTTTTTTATTTCTTCTTTGTGCTCTTTGCGATATCCTTTAATTTCTTCTTTATTTTTTATATAATATCGTTTTTGATATTTAGATTTTTTTTCTTTGTGGGCTCCCCGATATTCTTTTTGTTGTTCTTTTATTTCTTTTTCATTTTTTTCATAATATACTTTGTTGTGCTTATTTCTACATGTTTTACAATTAGAAGACAGACCAGACTTCTTACTATTATCTTTACAAAAATTTTCAAATGGTTGTGGCTGACCACCAAAAATACAATCTTTTTTAGAACAAATTTTCACTTTATCATCAACGGATGATTATTCATTATACTTAAATGCTTTCCTTCGTAAAGGAAAATCGTATGATTATCGTCAGTTATTTTACCGTTTTCATCTACTTTCCAACCATAGTCCCAATCTTTTCCTAACCCTCTGCTCATCCACCAATCACGTTTCTGATTGAGTTTGTCGGTGCCCTTACAGAACGAATAATGAAAATATTTAATATCTTCTCTGCGAATGACGTATGGTGCCGACCACGGAATACCATCCCAAGACAAAAAATTATCATTAACAAATCTACATTCTGGAGTAATCCTGAATAATCTTGGAAAGTGCTGAAATGTGAAATGTTTGGCGTCATTGATGAACGTCATTGACGTAAAATAGGCAGCGTGAATAATGTTTTCTTTCTCTGCCGCCTTACACAGAGACTTAACTTTCAACAACATATTTGGATCCCACACTTCATCGGAGTCGACTATCAGAAACCAACCATCTTTATTGAATTGTTTTATCTTTTCAAGACAGAAATTGCGTTGTTGTGGATCTGATTGTTCGTTAGCCTGAAAGAATAATACTTTCTTACCGTCTGCGTGCTGACGGCAAATATCAATAGTCCCGTCTGTAGAACGAGCAGGAATACCCATCTTATGACGTTCAGAATAGGAACCTTCTGTGATCACCAGTTGATCTACGTTATCTTTGATACTTTTAATAGATGCGTCAATAAACTCAACATCTTGAAACGTAGTAATCATCGCAGATAGTTTCATCAAACACTCCCGCTCAATTTCTTATTTACCGTTCTTCCACCAGCGTGCGAATTATATCCATTTTCAAAAGAATTGTAATTAGCAATCGTCCAACGTTCTGTTATATCGATATAATTTTCCGGGATGCCACTATAAAGAATAGTCCATTTAAAATTAGAATATCCATATTCTCTAATCGCTTGATGAAACTTAACTTTATATTCTCTGCGGTGTGCCTGTAAAGAGTATCGGATGTGTTCTTTAATCCTTTTAGCGAAATTATCAGTCTGGCCGATGTATTTTTCTCCGGTAATGGTATTAGTTGCGCAGTAGATTATTCCCAGCCTCATTTTTTGACCTGATAGAACAATAACGTATTCCTTTGATTAGAATACATAAATGTATCGTCAATAATTTGATAGATCTTCATAAGATCTGCTATATGGAAATGTGTTTTTGAATTTATACTTTGAAGATAATCACACACCGCCTTTCTTTCTTCAGACGAGAAATATTCGTCGTAAGAAATATCGTGTATAGCAACCCAACAACCATCTTTCAGTAGAGGGAAAAACTCTTTAATATATCTCTCTGCGAACTTCCCAGAATGATCGGAGTCGATCATTAAAAAATCTACCTCTTTCAACTTTTCTCTATCGAGAGTTTCAAATACATCACCTACATTTACTTTAACGAAATCTATATCATTTTCATATAAATTAAACTGTGTTAAATTAGCATTTTCTTTTTCTAGTTCGTGTGTTTCAAAAAAATCTATATTATTTTTATCTAACGCTTGCGAAATAGTAATTGTAGAAAATCCGCGAAACGGAGAAAACTCCATTATTTTTCGAGGAGAAATCCTTTTAACGAAATTATAAAGAAAGTTTCTTTCGGTTTGGGTCATTGAAATATCGTCTTGTTTTTTGGACAGATCAGAAGAAATCAACATTTCTTTATTTAAAATGAGACTATCGATAAAATCAACATTAGAACAGGTAATTTTATAATAACGATTTTCAAGATATTCTTTAGGAACGTTGTCTAAAAGAATGTTTTCTCGTCCCTTTGTTTCAGCTTCAGCGTAATAAACGCCATCGCGTATTTCCTTCCCGAAAAAATACCCAGAAACAGTAGATTTATCTTCCATTAAAAAACCTAATTTTGAAATAATAATTCTTCGTATCTGTTCAATCATCGATCTTCTACTGTTCCATATAAAATCATATTATTGTATAATTTGATATATTTTTCACAAGCAACTATATTTGAAAAATGTTCCATAGCATATTTTCTACAATCCTCTGGATTTATTTTTTGTATATTTGCTATTGCTTTCGGTAGTTCATTTTCATTCTTACAAAGAAATCCTGTTTGCTCATTTACTATTAGTTCTGGAAGAGAACCGTTAGTCGAAGCGATAACCGGAGTTCCTGAAATTAATGCCTCCGATACAGTTAACGGACAGGCATCGTTTAAACGAGTATAAAAAATAAAAGCTTTTGCCTTTGAAATTAGTTCTGCTTTTTGTTGCCCGTTTACCGGGCCTACATACTCAATTTTTGAATTACAATGTCGTTTAATTTCATCAATTATTTGTTGGTTTTTCCCTGCTCCGGCAATCTTTAATTTAAATCCCATTTTTTTAGCAAGAGAAAGAGCAACGTCTAATCCTTTATTTGTCCATCCCCAATCTAAACCAGAATACCAGAGAAAATAATCATCTTTTTTGTCGGAGTAGATGAAATCATCAGGGTCAACACACGAATGAACGAATTGTTTTTTACCAACAAGTTTACAAATATAATCGCTTACACAGACAAAGTGTGGATCGGTCTTCCAAGGAGCGTCGAGACTATCATTTCCGCCTCCGTGTACTGACGAAATCCACGGAATACCACAGTTAGAAAAATTTTCTCCTTGACAATGGACTATATCAAAAGTCTGTGGTATCTCTGCTACAACCGGTGCTGGCGTATTTTTTGAGTTGGGGTTAATATGCATTACAGTTTCATGACCCAACTTAACAAACCCTTTAGTTAGCGCTTCAACAACACGTTCGCTGCCTTGTGAATTTTTTGCAGGATAAGTGTAATTGCAGTGCATTACAATTTTCAATATAATCTTTCCTTTGCGAGAGGATGAGTGCGCATTATTTCCGGATGTTGACCAGTAAATTCTTGATAACCTTGTTGCTTGAAGAAATCCCAATTTCCATCTAAATAATGTTGAAGATGAACACTTCCTGCGCCTAATCCTTCATAAATCTCATAAAATTTCTTTTTGAATTCAACTCTTTTACGACCCACCCCAGAATAATGGAACACCTTTAGAAAACTCGGATAATCAGCATTAACCTTACGAACATTCTCGGGAACGTTGTTTGGTTCAATAGTTTGCCAAACTCCTCGTTTCCAGCCCATTACATCTCCCGTTGAATACGGAAGAAAAATATCATCTGTTAGTCTGGCTATTCTTGGATTGTAAAATGGCTTACAATGAAACATATCTGGAGCAAAATAATTCATGTGGATGTTAATTCCTAAAATACCATTTTTCTCATAATTAGAAAGAATATTTCTCATTGGTTTCAATGCTTGATCTCCCCAAACTTCATCTGCGCCCAAGTGTATGACCCAATCACCCTTGATTTGTTTGGCTAATTCTAATCCCGGAACAGATAATTCTGTATAGTTTTTTGGCTTAATCTTAGGTTGAATTAAATGAACTTTATTTGCTTTTTTCTTCCATTTTTCTATAATTTCAATAGTTCTGTCTGTAGAAGACGGGGGAAATCCCGCGTCGATCATACACTGAATAGCGGTATCTGTAATAACAAACTCATCAAAATAATCAAATGTTGACGCTATAACTTCGTCCAAGAACAGATCTTCGTTGTAAGCCGTGATTAGAGCAATAATTTTCACTATAAAATACCTTTTGATTTAAGATATTGCTCATTCCATAATTCACTATTTGGATAAGCCTCATGAAACCAATCCCATTTTTCTTTCCCATCACCCCGAAACCAACCCTTAACCTCTACCCAAAGATTTTGATCTTTTAAATAAAGATCTATAAAATATTTTCTTCCATCGGGCATATCAAACGGGATCTGAAAATCAAAATCGATTTGAGCTTTATTTAAATGTTCTATTACTTTTTTTTCATAAGAACCAATACACACCAATTCTTCATTTGTTTTCCAGTGAAACAAAACAAATGAATTATTTTGTGCCCGAGCATTTTTTAGCGCAACTTCTTTATTTTGTATAGGCACCTTTACACCATACTTTATTAAATTGGTTTCTTGAGTTTTTTTTCTTATTGTTTTTGATTTTTGAGGATTAGAAACACCATAATTTTTAATACAAGTTTCTTCTTTTTTTTTCTTGATACCATCTAATTCACATATGCTATTCACCCCGTATCTTTCAATACAAGTTTGCTTTCTTTTTTCATTACCCCTCTTTGGGTGAGAGGATCGCTTACCAGAAACATTATGAAGACTTGCCCACCACTCCCCAAAATCAACATCAATAAACCTAGATTTTTCGTCATAACCAGTATATGTATTTAAATCTATTTTTACCAAACTACCGTGCGCCTCAAATACCTTTTCTAATATTTGTTTTTCTGTTAACTTTTTGGGCACTTTATTTTATTTTCCACAATTTCATATAATGATCGCGATGATCGAGAAGAGCGTCTTCCAAAATAACTTTTGGTTCCCAACCGAGTATTCTCTTCGTTTTACTAATATCTGCCTGTGACGCACGAGCCTCGGCTGGACGCGGTGAAACGAAAACCAAATGAGTTTCTTTATCCAAAGAAAGAGCTTTGAGAATTAAATTAGCAACATCCAAAATAGTACGATTTATTCCAGTTCCTACATTGAACACTTCTCCGGGACCGATATCACCTAATTCACAATGTTCTGCCGCTTTTATATTAGCAGAAACAACATCAGAAATAAACGTCATATCGCGGCGTTGAAATCCATCGCCTATAATCGTCAATGGTTTTTTCTCCAATAAAAGCTTTCTAAAAAAAAGTCCGATAACGGGAGCAAATTCACCATCGAGAACTTCGCGTGGACCCCAACAATTAAAATAACGAAGAGATATCCCGTGCATTCCGTACAATTTACAATAGGTTTTAATCAATTGCTCGTCGGCGTATTTACTCCATGCGTATTGATTTAGACAGTCTGGTTCATAGTCTTCCTTTAACGGTAACCGATCTGTATGCATCAATCCATAGATTGAACTTGAAGACGAAAATACAATATTGTTAATTTCGGCAATTCTCATCATCTCAAGAATATTCATTGTACCAAGAATATTTCGCTTCAAACAATCTTCTGGGTTTTGAATACCCATTTGGATCCTTGCTTGCCCGGCCGTATGAAGGATCGCGTTAACCTTTCTTTCTTTCAATCGCAATCCCAATTCTTTCATCGCTACCGTATCGGTAATATCAGAAAAAACAAACTCAAAATTAGGATATTTTTTAAGAATATCAAGATTTTCGTGTGTTCCGGTAGACATAATATCGAGACCAATTACTTGATGTCCGTCTTTCAATAATTGTTCACTTATACTACTGCCGATAAAACCCGCGGTCCCAGTTACAAGATACACTTTCATTTTTTATTCCTTTATTTAAATGGTACCAATCCCATAGTTCTGTTGTTTAGCCCTCGAAGAGAATTATATATTTGTTTCATTTCTTGTTCAAGTTCTTCAACTCTTTGTTCGAGAGGTTTTGACGCTTGTTCTAATTTTTCCCTCACCTCTTCCAATTCTTCTGTTAACTGTTCAACCGTTTTTGATAGTTCAGAAACTTGTTTCTTTTCTTCAAGACATTTTTCGAGATAATAGTCTTCAAGAGGTTTTCCTCTAGCGAATGTTTTACAAAGTTCTTTGTTCTTCAATAATTCAACTTCAGGATCTTTCATTTTCATAGTTCTTTTAATACTCTTTCGGCAATTTTTTCAGCACTCAAACCATATTTTTCATACAACTGATCAGGAGGTCCACTTTCTGGAAATACATCATTGAGACCAATTCTTGTTAATTTCTTAGGACATTCGTCGGTAAGAACCTCTGAAATGATTGAACCAAAACCACCCATAATTGTATGATCTTCGATTGAAAATAGATTAAGATCAGCACGTGCGCACTCAACAATAATATCTTTGTCGATAGGTTTAAGCGTGTGAAAATTAATTACCTTAACAGAAAAATGACGATATTCATTTTCGATAATTTGAGCGGACTTTAGAACATCCGGAAGAATACACCCGGTAGAAAATAAAACTACTTCTGTTCCTTCCTTAATTACTGTCGCTTTCCCAAACTCAAACGGTTCGTTTCTTTCTTCAAGAACATCTTCAATAGGTTGGCGTCCTAAACGAAGATAATGAGGACCGTCGAGTTTTGTTTCGCAAAGATATTCAATACATTTAATCGCTTCTGAATATGTAGCACAATTTAATATTTTCATATTCGGTAGAGCGCGCATTAGAGCAACATCTTCCAATCCCATTTGCGTAACGCCATCTTTTCCAATAGACATATTTACGTGTGTTCCAACCAAAACAACCGGACAATTAGAGTAAGCAATACTACAACGAATTATATCATAACGACCGGTTAAAAATGAAGCAAAAGAAGCTAAAAAAACTTTTAATCCGTATTGAGACATTCCAGAAGCAATACCAATCGCATTAGCTTCGGCAATTCCGACTTGAAAAAATCTTTCAGGAAATGCTTTTCCAAAACTTGCTATTTTAGTAGCTTTCCCCAAATCACAATCAACAGCAACGATATTATTGTATTTTTCCCCCATCTTCGGGAGAACATCACCAAAAGCATCTCTTGTCGCTTTTTTAATCATAATCATATATTCAACTCTTCCATTGCTTTTCGAAACTCTTCTTCGCTCGGCACAGCACTATGATAAAGAGGATTATTTTCCATAAAAGAAACACCTTTTCCTTTTACGGTATTCAGTATAAGGCATTTTGGAACAGTTGTATTATAGTTTTTCAAGTATAATCTCAATTTATCCATATCGTGCCCATCAATAACATCCGTATCCCACCCAAATGAAGAAATACGTTCTTCAAGATTATCGTACATTGGAATAAAATCATTACAAAACCCATCGCTTTGTAGTTTGTTCCAGTCGACAATACAAATAAGATTTGTAAGCTTAAACTTGGGAAACAACATTAACGCTTCCCAGATCTGCCCTTCATCTAATTCGCCATCACCGAGAACACAAAAAACCGTTCCCTCTTCTTTTTTTAGATTTTTTGCTAATGCGTGTCCAATAGCAATAGACAATCCTTGTCCAAGACTACCCGTAGTAGCATCCATTAACGGCAACCGTACTTTGTCCGGGTGCCCCTGTAATCGTGAATTAATCTCACGAAAAGTATTTAATTCTTCGTCACTAATCTTACCAATTTCATTTAAAACGGAATAAAGAATTGGAACTGCGTGACCCTTGGAAAGAATTAATTTATCCTTTCCTCCAATATCATAATCAGAATACAGGGCCGCAATCAGTTCCGCAATAGAAAATGAGCCTCCAATATGACCAGATTTCTTATCATAGACCATCTTGAGAACTTTTCGACGAAGAGAGTTGGGATCAATTTTCATCTTGGACCTTCTGTTTGAGCATTCCAACAGCAATATGTGTAAGGGAAGATAAAAAATCTTCATAAACTAAATTAGAATTATTCCCACCAGTTTGACCCGGAAATGACGTCTCAAGGTTAACGCACAAAACTAAATCAGCAAACTCTCCACATTTATTATTTATATTTCTTGTGATTAATACGGTTTTCATTCCTTTTTGTTTGGCTACTTTCATTGCTTGTAAAATATTTTTAGAATTACCGGAGCCGCTCATTCCAATAAAAATATCATCTTCCTCGCCCTGAAATCTTAATTGTTCGGAAAACACAAACTCAAAGCCTAAATCATTGGTTACACCCGTTAATACAGATTGATCGCTACATAAATTAACACATTTAAACTTATTTCTCTTAACCGAACTTTTAGATTTATCTTCACTGGTAAAAGGATGAAAATTAAAATCTGCTACCATATTTTGAATATACGAAACAGTTCCTCCATTTCCAGCCGCGAAGATATTTTTTTCAGCGGCGTATGTACTAAATACCATTTCAACAAACTCAATAATTTTATCTTCCGATACACTTTCAAAAGCTTTTAATAGTTCTCGTTTATATAGCTTTATTAATTCTGTTTTATTCATTTTTTAATCCTAAAAACTGCTTGGTCATATCCACCAGTTCCTAAATATTCCGCCAAAAAAGATTTATTTTCAAGAAACTCTTTCCACCCTTTCGCTTCATAAGGTTCCATATATTCATCAAAAATAATAAATGTTCCTTCTTGAAGCAATGGTTCACAAAAATCCAACGCTGTTTTTGTAGAGCTATAAAGATCACAGTCAACATGAATTAGTACCGCCTTTGGTATTTTTGATTGAAGTTCACTGGTCAAAGAAGTTTCATAGAACCCCGGAACCAACGTTATATCCTCAATATTTCCTAATTTTTGAGTTAATTCAGAAATAGTGTTTTCGAACGTTGATGAAGCACCACCTTTGATCCAATGATGCTCGGAATGAGGCATTCCCTGAAAACTATCAAATCCAAATATTGGATTATTCATATTATTTTTTCTACAAAACAATGCTATTTCAGACAAAGAATATCCCTGAAACACTCCAAATTCAAGAATAGAACCAGAAAGATTATCTAATTTGATCATTCCTAAACATTGAAATATTTTGGCTATTTTTTCTAAAGCCACAGAGCCAATCATTATTTTTTATGCTCGGTTTCAATTTTACCGCTTGGGCGGTTATTATCGTCTTGGAAACGCACACAATCATTCAAATGCGCGGTGCTCACTTCAAGAGCAACATAATCAGTAATTGCGATCACGCGGTGTTTAGTCTTCAGAGGAACCACCCAACCTTCACCCGCTTTATATCGCCTACTTTCCATCTCACCTTTTTCATTTTCTAACAATACTTCTACATCGCCCGAAATAACATAATTAGCTTCAATTTTCTTCTTGTGTAATTGAAGGCTACTTCGACAGCCCTGTTTCATTTTAATCAATTTGAAAGCGTAATACTTATTAAGTACGAGCCAAGTCTCATTTCCCCACGGCTTGTCTACAAAATAATTACTTAAATCAAGAGGATGAGATTTCGCATTATCAATTTTATCCTGATATTGCGCAAGCGCTTCCTTTACCCATTTATCCATCGTAATTTCTCCTATAAACGATTTTTAAACTAAACGAACCCCTTTTCCTTCATAACCCTCTCAAAAACTTGCCTTGGGGCTTCCAGACCCGTATAAAGACTAAATTGACGCATCATTCCTTCAAGACACATCATTGGACCATTAACTACAGGTTTTCCTAATTCTCGCGCCAGTTTTACTAAATTAGTTGATTTTTTATTTACAACATCAAAAACATATTTAAATGGCTTTACAAATGTTTTGGAAAATATTGTATCTTCAAATCCATTCATTCCAACTGGTGAAGCATTAATCAACCAATCAAAATCATTAACCGATAACGGATGAATTAATTCCTCTCTGGAAGAGAATACCTTAAAAGGAATAGAATATTTACCTAAAACACACTGTATAGTATCAGAAACGGCTCCAGAACCAATAATAGCAGCAAAATGTGGGCCACTTAATACATCAAAACACGCTTTTTCAAACCCCACATAATCAGTATTATATGTCGCAGGAGCAGGCTTATTTTTAGAAAATACTAAAGTATTAGCGTTTCCGGTATCAACAACATTTTCGTCTTGAAGAGTAGCAAGATTAACCGCTATTTTCTTGAAAGGCATAGACACAGAAATACCTTCGATAGAATAAAGTTTAGCATATCGAACAATATCTACAAATTCACCAATATTTTCACATTTAAGAGGCTTGTAAGCGGCATTAATCCCACAATGCTCAAAAGCAGCATTATATAAAGAACTCCCAAAATCCCCGGGACGAGAGGAAACGGATACAAATAGTTTAGTATCTTTATTTATCATTTTGTCGTTTTTTAATAGTCTCTTCTACAGCCATCACACACAAAAACTCAGAACATCGGCCCTTCTCGGCGCCGAGCATAGCCAGTAAAGCGCCATATTGTACACGGATCCATTCGTGTGTTTGATGACCACATTTTAAACATTTATTCATCGCCACCTCAATCCCATAAATTGACCTTTAAATGGTTTTCCGCTTTTCATTTCAAAATCATAAGCAGCATCCAAAGTCATTCCGTAGTTTGTTTCATCTTGTGCTTTGGGGTTTGTAATTAATTTTGAGTGAACCCAATAATTTGGATGATACCAAGTATACCAACCTTTAGAACGAAGAAAATCTTGTTTTTCTTTTTCAGACATATTTCCCCTTCCAGTCCCAGTTAAACTTTTCCATTAGATATACGCAAGCAGATGCTACCGCTCTATTCCCTGTATTTCTTTCCAATACAACATCTGCCGCTTGTCTTGTATTGTATAACGCATCTTGCACGGTAATTCCAAGAAAACAATTCTCAAGAGCACAAAAATCATATATTCCATCACCCATAAAAATTATATCTTTATTCGGAAACTGATTTTTCATCCACTCCCAGCGTTCTTTTGGCAAACGAGAAACAATGTTCAGATCCCACCCCATTTCTTCTTCAATTCTTTTTTGAGTTATCGGAAACCCCTTTTTGTCTGCTGTAATAAAAGACAACTGTACAAAATTAGATATTTCTTTCAACGCATCCCAATCGTCACAAGAGAACGTTTTTAGTTGTTTTCCTTCTTTAGAGTAGTACATCTTTCCGTCTGTAAGTATACCATCCACATCAAGAATAAAAATTTTATCCATTTATTTCATTATACAGATTTTGCTTCGCAAAGTAAAACAAGTATTTATTGAGCGGATCAGAGTGTAAAGCAGCCATATTCAAAAAAACTATAGCAGTCAATACTTTCACTTTTTTCAAATCAAAGCCTTCATCAATAATCCATTTTTCAAATATTTCTTTTGATTTCTGAAATGTTTCTGGTATTTCTATATTTGTGTCTACCAACCCATCTTTTTCGACTACTGAAAACTTCCCATCATTTGCTGATTGCCGGGGCAAAAGAAACGAACAATAAAGTTTAGCAAAATCATAGTAGGCGTCAAACTTATCCACCAATCCACCAAAATCTTGTCGAAAATCTATTAATTTGAAAGAATTGTCTCGGAGAAAAAGAACATTTGAAAGATTTAGATCCCCGTGTCCAATACAAGGAAATCCATCAGAAATCCAATCCCAGTCAATTAATTTGAAAATGTCTTCAACCTTAGGAATTGATTGTCCGTTAATAATATCTTCGCGATCGACGACAGAAGATTTATCATAAAAATTATTTAATCGAGTTAATGTTTTTTGATAATAGAAACCCAAACAAGCATTTCTGAATATTGCTCTGTTTATTTCATCTAATTCTATCTTTTCCCAAAGATGTTTTTTTGAAAAAGAAAGAAGAGGCAAAATCGTATCCTGTATATTTTCTACAGTAGAAAGATCTTGACCTTCCACAAACTCATACTTATAATAATTTTTAGTATATCCAAGCAATTTTGGAACAGCATTACCAAGTAATTGATTTCTTGCTATTCGCCCACGAATTGAACTATCGTTATGAAAATATTTCACGGCGGTATTATTAACAAAATAAATCTCTTCATCTGGCTTATCAAGATTTTGTAAGCCTTTAAAGTGTTCTCTCGCTTTCTGAATACCTTCTTCTGTCCCTGTATCCCACCAGTCCAAATACCAAGAAGAAATATTTGGAATTGATAAAATAGAAGGAGAAACCTGTATTTCCTGTTGTTCTGTTATTCCTTCTTTTTTCATCCGTTCCCAGAAAAATTGAAAATTGTTAATAAACGCTACACCCGTAAAAGCGTTGTTTGTTCCGTTTGGAGATTTATTGTGATACCCAACCACTTCATAATCTCCCCAGCCGTCGCTTTTGACTTCTACGGTACAGTAATCTTTGATTTCCCAGTCGTCTATATCTGCCGTCCCCGCCCAATCCATTTGATTGTGAAGTCTATTTTCAAGATCTACAATAGCGTCACAGGAAACATAATAAAATGGACACTGAAGATGCTGTTCGCAATCTAAAATCGCTCTTCCGGGACCACTGCCGGGTTCTCCCATATATTTTTCAGACCAAACAAAAGTAAACTTTCTTTCGGGATAGGTTAGTTCAAGATATTGCTTAACAATATCTCCTTTGTATCCAAGAGCAATCACAAACTCTGTATCGGTCGGAAAAGCATCAATTGTGTGAGAAATGACCGCTTTGTCCGCGATTTTGATCAATGTCTTGTTGAAGTAAGTCATCCTACTTCCAAGGCGAGAACCTTTTCCGGCGGTTGGAATAAAGACTTTGTAATAATTTATTTTTTTACCGACTGCGGTAATTTTCCGTCCATCAATAAAATTACCTAATTTAGCAAAAGTCTCTAAAACAGAAAGAACTTTCTTTTCGCTTCCCTTTTCAAGAAAACAACGACGATAATAATTCATTAGCAATCGGTATGTGTGTTAATATATTCTCTAACCAGTTTATCACATTTCATCAAAAATATTTTATCATTAAAATGTTTCTTGATTTCTTCTTTATCTGTATTTAGTTTTCTACCAAGAAATTGTCTTACGTTAGGAGATCCCAAATGTGTAATAAATCTATGCTGATATGGTACATCAAAGCCATTAATCTGTTCTAAATATCCCGTTCCATATAATCCAACAGTTCTATATCCAGAAAGCAAAGGATCAATAGAGTTGAGAAATTCTGAAAGAAGAGTTAATTTATTCCAACATTCTCCGGCGGGATAAAGAGACTTAGGATACATTCCTTCATCCGCATGTTGAAGATATTGATGTAAAATTGAACATAATTTTTCATACATTTGAGGATTTTGTGTTTTTAGATCTTTATATTCTTCTGTATGACGAAATCCATTTGTTGCCGTGATACATTCATTGCTTATCAGAACTCTATCCCCGTCACAGTATTTAAAAATCTCCGGTGTCTTGCTTGGATAAAGAAAATCTAATGCGTGTTTCAGAAATAGACATTGAACTGGATAGCCAAGAATACTATCGTACGATCTCCACGGTTGATGACCGAGGCATACTTTCCCGATTGGTAAACTTTTTAAATGAGTATTTTCAATAATCGGTTCAGAATATCTACTGTTTATCCGATCAACGAAGACCTTTAGCCAATCGTTTGCGTTTATCGACATATCATCGTGTAGGAAAAAGTAATATCTGTAATCCTTTCTTTCTTTCCATACTAAACTATAGTTTGTTTCTACTCGCCCGTTGGGGACTGTTTGAATGGTATATTTTTTGGATAACCCCTCAAGAACTTTTAACTGTGCCGGTTGATCGCTTGAAGCGTCGGCGATAACAATATCTGTATCGTATCCGGCAGAATAACGTTCAATGGTATCAAACATATAACGAAGAAGAACTGGATTATTTCTTGAGACTATAATAGTGAGGATTTTATCTTTCATTCGATACCCAGCATAAATAAAATATCTTCAACAATAACGTCGGCATTTAAACCAGCAAGATTTCGAAGATATTGTTGATCTCCCGATACGTGATAAAACTGATCCTTTATACCAAAACGCTTAAACCGTACATTTGCTTGAGTTTCATACAGATATTCCGCAATAGCACTTCCAAATCCGCCCACAATATTATGTTCTTCTAAAGATGCAACACAATTAGTTCTTGCGACAACTTCATCAAGATTGTCTATATCTAAAGGTTTTATAAAAGGTGTTGAAAAAATACTACATCTAAGACCATAACTTTCTAATTTTTCTTTAACTTCTACGGCAACAGAGACAATATTTCCCGTCGTTACAACAACAACATCTAACAGATCACTTTTAAAATTAAAAAGAATTCCCTTTTCATCATATGCCCGGCCGAGACGAATATAGGTTGGTGTATTATTTTCGTATGTTTTACGAATAACCATTGAAGTTTCTTCTGTACTCGACGGACTACAAATAACGATATTTGGTATGGATCTCAAGGCACCAATATCATCAATACCGTGATGCGTAGGTCCGTTGTGCCCATAAGTAAATCCAGCACCATAACCAATAATTTTCACATCTTTGTTGTTATAGCAAACATCATCTCTAATTTGTTCGCAACACCTCGAAGTAGCAAACGGAACAATAGAATAACAATAAGGTTTCAACCCGGAATGAGCCAAGCCGGCTGCTAAACCAATCATATTCGCTTCTGCTATACCGACATTGTAAAATCTTTTAGAAAATCTTTTAGCAAAATCATCAAATATCTTATAGCCTAAATCTCCAGTTAAGAGAACAACTCTTTCGTCTTTTTCTGCTAATTCAATAATTGTGGAAATAAAAGCATTACGCATCGTTTATCTCTTTCAACGCCGTGGCAAGTTCTTGATCATCTGGTGATCTATAATGCCACAATAATTCATTTTCCATAAATGAAACACCCTTGCCTTTAATTGTATTGGCTATAATTACCTTTGGTTTTTGTAAATTTTTAAGCATACGGAACATATTGAAAGCACGCATCAAATAATTAATATTATTTCCATCGCCTACCAAAACACTCCACCCAAATGCTCTAAATTTTTCAGATATGTCAGATTTGTCAACAAATCCTGCTGATTGCATTTTATTTCGATCAACGATTGCCACAATATTGTTGAGGTTGACATTTGACGCAAACAAAGCACTCTCCCAAATAGAACCTTCATTGCACTCGCCGTCGCCGAGAAGAACAAATTCTGTTCCTTCTTGTTTTTTTATTTTTCGGGCGAGGGCACATCCAACAGAAATAGCAAAACCATGTCCAAGAGAACCGGTGCCAACATCAATACCGTTGACGCCTACTGGAGGATGTTCTGGTAGTTCTCCTCCATTTGTAGAATATCTGTCGAGATATCCTTGATCAAATAAACCCTTCTCTTTAAGCGCGGCATAATATGACATACAGCCATGGCCTTTACTCAAGATAAAACGATCTTCTGGCTTCATTACATCAAAAAATAAACAAGTCAAAATATCTACGCAGGACAAAGCAGAACCTACGTGAGCGCTTTTAGCATCGTGAGCCATTTTTACAACGTGAGTTCGTATCTTTTTCGCCCATATTTTCAGATCATTTTCCATATTTCTCTGTCCATTCAATTGTTTTTTTAAGTCCATCTTCAATCGATACGGTAGATTTCCACCCAAGTAATGCTTGTGTCTTGAAACAATCAGAAACCCAATTCTTCGTGTCCCACGTTCTACTGTTTTCATTCCAAAAACATTTTGGTGTATGTCCGGTTAACCGAGAACAAATATCAACAACTTCCTGAATAGAGGTTTGTTTACCCGTACCGACATTAAATATTTGTCCTACATTTTTCTTTAGGGTATCTATTCCGTTTGCACAAATATCTACAACATTGTCAATATACACAAAGTCACGAACTACACTTGAAGAAGATAGTTTTAATTCTTTTTTATTCAAACAAGCATCAATTACGGCAGGTATTAGTCTCGTCTTTCTTTCGTGGGGACCATACACACTAAACAATCGCAAAGTAATTACGGGTTTATTCTCAACCAAACCATACGTCTGAATAAGATTAGTTTGCGCTCCTTTAGAGAAGGAATGATAACTGTTTGGTTCAAGAACGTCATCTTCGTTCATTGGATAATCTTTTTGACCGTATTCTGAAGATGATCCTAAATTAACAAATAATTGATAATTACAATTTCGAAGCGCCTTTAACAGATTCCAAGTACCAACAATATTTGTTTGAATATCCTCTTGCGCACTTTCTTTTGAAGAAGATGCTTTATTTGCCGCACAGTGATAAATAATTTCGGGGTTAAATAATTCAATCTCGGCTAACATTCCATATTCATTCGCCAAATTACTATTTAAAGTAAGAACAGAATGTTGATCTTGAAGAAAACGAGAAAGAAGATTTTTCCCAATAAATCCTGTGGCTCCAGTAAGTAAAATCCTCATCTATATTCCTTCATCTTTGCCAATTGTTCTTTAATCTCTGGAATATTTTTCCGAAGATAATACTCCCACAATTTATCTTTTGTGCCGAGGGCGCGATAACAAGGACTGTCTGTAGAATATTGTTCTATTTTTAGATCGAGGTTCCAAACATCACTAATTTGATTTAATAGTTGATATTTATTTACAATATTTGGAGAAAATATGTGTTTAACGCCATACCAACAAGTCTTTTCTTTAATCATTAAAGAAAGTAATTCAGCCAACTGAAGACACGAAACCCCATTCCACCAATGATTAGTAAATCCCTTAACTACATTGTCCTTCTGGGATTTCACCCATTCAATCAAACTTCTTGATTGTCCCAATTCCTCTCCAATAATCGAAGTTCTAATTACACTACATTCATCATTTTCGCCAAGAGATTTTGATTTACCATATAAATCTGTTGCTGTATGAGGATCAGTTTCTATATACGGAATAGTTCCAAATCCATCATATACACAATCGGTTGAAATATGATACATATGAACTCTTTTTTCTTTACACGCTTCGGCAAGCAATCTTGGAAAAATTGAATTAACAAAAATAAACTCAACATCAGAAACATCATTTCTTGATTTAATTACTCCGGCACAATTAATAACAATCTCTGGTTGATAAAGTTCCAGTGCTGCTTCGATTTGAGATTTTTTAATATCAAAAAGATCCAATTCTTTTCGAGTGAGACCAACTACAGTATATTCACCATATAGACGAGAATAAACATATCTTCCAAGCATACCATTGGAACCAAATATTAGAACTTTCATATAATTTTATTCTTTTTGAGAAACTGTTCAAGTTCATCTCTAGACATTAAACAATCCGAAGATGAATAAGGATTTTGTAAATCATCAAATGTTTTTTTACTCAGCATATCGTGAATGACCCAGTTTTTGCCGTCATCTTCTGTTTTAAATAACTCATCAGAAGATATCAAACCTTCGTGTAATTTTTCTCCGTTTCTTACGCCAACAATTTCAACCCAATCTTCGGGTAAAGAAGAATATTTCAAAAGAACTTTAGCAAGATCTGTAATTTTAGCTGATTTAATTTTTGGAATAAAGATTTTACCACCTTCACTATCTTCTAAAGCATCAAAAATTAATTCAACTGAACTTTCAAGAGAAATAAAAAACCTAGTCATTCTTTCATCTGTAATTGGAAGTTTTTCTCCTCTGGAAAGTTTCTCTTTAAAAAAAGGAATTACAGAGCCTCGCGAGGAAATTACGTTTCCATAACGCACCGCGTTATACACACCACATTTACCTCGAAGATGAATACGTTCCTGTAGCGATTTGGTCATTCCATAGGTTGTAAACGGGGCACAAGATTTGTCTGTAGAGATTGAAAGAACTTTAATTTCTTTATTTCCAAAATCTTCAACCGCCTTAACAACGTTATATGTCCCAAGTGTATTTGTTTTGAGAAACTCAATCGGAAACTCTTCGCCTTCGGGAACATTTTTAAGAGCAGCACAATTAATTATTATGTCTGGTTTAATATCAAAAATAAGATGTTTTACCGCGTCAAAATCACGAATATCACAAAAATAAGATTTAATATTAGAATAAGAAGCAAATCTTTGACGAAACTTTACTATTTTTTCTTCGCCGCGGGAAGCAACAAAAATTAGATCTTTAGGATTGCGTTGAAGTAGTTTTTCAACAAGAACAAGTCCAAGCGAACCTGTCCCACCAAAAATTATATATTTATTCATTCAAAAATACCTTCAACAACCTTTTCGTATTTTTGCCCTATTTTCATCTTTTGCCGAAATTGGTCAATTGTAATTCCCCATTTATCTCTAAACCTTTTTTGACCATCTGGTCTATTTTGAGGTAATTTCGAAACGGTTTTAGATGAAAAATGAAATACTGTTGGTTTAGCCAACTCAATAAAATGTCGACAACCTTCTTTGTATGCCGAAGCAGGAATGTCGTGGTCTGTCGCAATTCCGAACTCATAATTCATATCTACACCACCAAAATCATCCCAAAGTTGTTTGGATATACAGATTGGATGTGAATATTGACTAGTCTCTTCGTGGCGAGATTGTAGCACAGAATAGAAGTCAAGTAATTTCTTTTCGTCAAAAGTTAACCAATCAGTTCCACAGTTGAATATTTGATATTCTGGATTATTACCAATCGGTTCGATCAAACGAGAAGATATAATAAACTTATCTATTTTCTGTGTTTCGAACTTTTTAATTTGTTTGAAAAGAGCGATATCCCACCCGGGAAGAAAAAACATATCAGCGTTAACATCAACAATGTATTTATATTTTGCTTCTGCGGCGGCAAAGTTAACTGCGCCCACTCCAAGATTTGTAGCGCTTGAAGTATAATGAACATTATTTTCTCTCAACCATCCCAAAGTTCCGTCTGAACTATCGTTATTGTGAACTATAAACTCGCAAGGTAAACGAGTGTATTTCTTGAAACTTGAATAAAGAAGTTTTAAATATTCAAGATCATTCCAACTACACAAGCATATACTAAACATTATCTTCCTTCTCAAAACATTTCAAAATCTTTTGTGCGTGTTCGGCAGAAACGTTTTTTACGGGTCGGGCGTACAATAAATCAAAATATTCTTTTACAGATACTCTAATTGGATCCCAAAACTCAAACTCTTTAACATAAAAAGAGCCATTAGTCAAGAAAGCATCAGAAAAAGAATAGATCCAACGACAAACATCCTCCGGAGAGAGGATTTCCAAAAGTTGGGTTTCTTTCAAATCTTTGAATTGGAAAAAATTATTTGAATTAATTATCGGATCCAATTTCATTAGAAACCCTTGAAATCCTAATTTATTGTATTCACTCACAAACGACTTTAGAACGTTTTTTGAGACCGAGAAGGCATCTATGGTCAAGTTTCTTTCTACACACGTCAGAAAGCCCTTTCCGTGCGAATAGCAGGCATTGATAACGTTAAGCGAACCGTTAATATTGGTTTGGAATATTTCTTGTTCTGGATGTGATCTGTTTTTTGTTGCAAGATGGATAACAAGGTCTATTTTCTTGACGAAGCGTTCTATTTGTTTTTCATTTCGTGTGTCGCCCTCGAAAGATAATATTTTGATTGTTCTGCTTTGTTTGGCGAAGAATTTGGTGAGATAACCACCAAGAAAGCCACGAGAACCGAGAATACCGATGGATTTCATTTATTTTTTTCTAATTTATATTTTTGATATTTTTTTTCAAGATCTTGTTTTACTCTATCTTCCATATATGGAACTCCAAATATTAACATAAACGCAATGACTATAAAACCGATCCAAAGCCGTCCTTCAAGGTTCATCAAATATACCCTTTGCCTTTATTTAATTCATTCAAATTAAGGTATTCTTGAAGCACCTCTTTTGAAATAGTATTGTTTACCATCATATCTGATGACTGATGATAAAAATAATGATCAGGAGTTTTATCGAGCGGGAACCCCTTTTTAATCAAATCGCGGTAAATGCGTGTACCATAATATGGGCTCATTATACTCAAGCTATAATACTCTGCTTTGATACTTTTAGCAAGAGAAATCGTTTGCCGAAGATCATCATCTGTTTCTCCCGGAAATCCAGTCATTAAATACGCAGTATAAGGAACGCCAGCGTCTTCCAACAGTCGGCAACCGGCAATAATTTCTTCTCTTGTTTCGTCTTTTAAGATTTCTTTTAAAAGACGCGGGCTGCCGGTTTCTATACCAATCTTCGCCCTCACACAACCAACCTCCTTTAAAAGTTTACAAATCTCTGGATCGAGATGATCTGTCCTCATTTCCGCCTTAAAAGGCATATTTAATTTCTCATCTATCATTCCTTGAAGTATTTTTTTAACTCTTTCTTTTTTAACGGTGAAAATATCATCGACAAAATAAATTAAAGAATTATCTTTAACAACAAGTTTATTTTTATCTTCAATATTTGCTGATTGAGAATAATCATATTCTTTAACTTGGTTCCAATAATTTTCCTTAATATGTTTCAGTTCCGCTAAAACATTTTCTGGTGCTCGTAATTGCGTCTTGTCTCTTTTCCAGTGTTCAGGTGAAGCGCAGTAAGAACACCTGTAAAAACAACCTCTTATCGTTACTACGTAACTAACATCAACAAACTTTCGTTCTTCTTCTGGTATTTTCCAAAACTTTTTACGTTCAGGAAACGGCAACTGTTCTACTGGTTTTATAACTTCGGCGTCTCCATTGTCGTGAACAAAGCCAAGAGCATTTCTTGAACATACTCCAGAAATCTTTTTAGGATCTTCTCCGTTTACCAAACGGAGCATCGCAAACTCGCCTTCGCGTTTCACAGCATAATCTAAAGTTGGAATTTTTTTCAAAATCTCAGGATCCATCGTTGGGTGTGGACCACCGACGACTTGTTTTACTTTAGGCAAAACGGCTCTTAATTTTTTAGAAAGGATTTTTACACTTGTAATATTGGCGGTATAGCAAAAAAAACCAATCCAATCAGGATTAAACTCAACAATATTATCAACCTGCTCTTTCCAAATGGGATGTTCTTCATCTTCAAAATACTTTTTATAATCATTAAACTGATCAAATATTTGTTTTAATTTTAAAAAACTTCTTTCGTTGACGTAATCAGCGTTATACAACCAAGCGTCGTGATTATTTTGGTTAAGAACCGCCGCAATGTAGGCAATCCCAAGAGAGTTCGCATTATATCGCGAACCGAGCAAACGATAAAAAACAGGATTAACCAATAAAACTTTCGACACTTACAGCCTCTTATATTGGATAAATCCGCCAATATGCCCGCGAAGCCTTGACTCGGAGCCAGAGATCCACTTCACTTCAAACCCTTTCTTCTCAAACAATTTCATCTTGAGGCTTCTATTCCAGAAGTCATCGCTCATTTGATCGTCGAAGAAAACAATAAAATGTTTCGAAGATGATTGTTTAAACTCCAATAATTCCTTCGTCATATGAGAAAAAGTATGAAGCGAGTCGTGCGAATATAAGCCGGCGTGATGTGTAGTTCGAAGAAACTTCAAAGTTTTAAAATATTCAAGAGAACTTGCTCCCATTCGAAGATCCCAACCGGAAGCACCATCAAGTGGAGTTCTCAATTCTTTTGGTATTAATTTCCCGACCTCTTTTTCGTCATCCGACAGTTCAAGAGAAATTAATCTTCCAGGATAATTTTTCTTCAAAGCGGCGAGCATAAACGTTGTATAAAATCCTCCTGCTACGCCCGTCTCTAAAACATTTCCCATATCAAAATGCCGGATTAGAGCATAGAGAATATAGGCGTTAAGTGTCGTACCCGGACCTCCCAATTTTGTTTCAATCTTCCAATCAAAATTATTTTGTCTACGTTCAATTAAAGGAACAAGAAGATCGTTTTTTTCCACTTCATTTTCTATGTATTTTTCAAAAAGATTTTCTTTAATACCGAAACAATTTTGTACATCTTCAGTTCCAGTCCTACATAATTCTTTTATTTCTTGTAATTTACTCATAAAATACCAAGTGTTTTAAGTTTTGGTTTATCCCACAATTCACTATTTAGATATTCTTTATGGAACCAGCCCCATTTTTCTTGAGCATCTTTTCGAAAGTATCCTTTAATTTCAACCCATTTATTTTCCTTAATCAAAAAAAGATCTGGTCGATATGTTTTCCCATTAGGCATTTGAAAAATAGTAGGCTGCCATTCATATTCTACTTTTTCGTAATTTAATTTTTCTAAAACCTTTCTTTCGTAACTTCCAACCCAAATACAATTATTATTGTTTTTCCAGTGTTTAATAATTCCAGAATTATTTAAAGACAGAGCAATTTTATCTTGTATTTCCTTAATTTGAGAACAATGACTTACTCCATATTTATTTATCATATATTTAGACAGTTCAAGTCTGGTTTGATCTCCGCGACAACCACAAGAAACTCTTTTGCCTGCTTTAATAGTTTTTGCTGATGTGATTACAAAATTGCCACAATCACATTTACAATTCCAAAAAGAGTTTTCTTTGTTTGTGTGAGAAAAAGAAACGACCATTAACATACCAAATTTACAACCCGAAATATCCTTATATCTCAATTTATTTTTATTGTAGCACCCGCAAGATTTAGTTTCTTCTTTTATTATACATTGAGAACTTGTTACAAACTCTTTTCCGCAATCACATATACAACTCCACCTTGCTCCAGGGCGGGTATCAGGAACTCTTCTTTTAACTATAAAAAAGAAAAAACGTTTATTTTCTAAATCAATAAAAGCAGGCACTCATCTCACCGTTGTTTCAAAAGGAATTAATTTTGGATGATACTGCCCTGGGTGCTGAATATCAGGATACCACTTCCGCCACTTTTCTACAAAATATTTATATGGTTTATCACTATCACGATCTACATTTTGCTGCTTATTACTTTTCCCGCCCAAATGATACACAAGACTACCCCAAGCCATATAAAAACGGCGAACGCCAAGATGATACGCTGTCTGAATTATGTCGTCATCCTGCCCAAACGAAAAGTAATTTTCATCAAAAGGACCATCACAAATACCATTTTTTTGGTTGAAATCAGCCATTTTATCAAGTAATGATCGATGGAGAAAGAAGGGCATCCTCGCCCCAACCTCTATTCGTTTGCTTTCTTGACTATCAAAATATTCTTTATTGTACCAATTTTCAAGATCATCTTTTCGAAAATCATTCCATTCTCTACCAAAATCTAATATCTTATGATGATTGGTATGCCCTTTTGTATGTTCAACTGAGCGGGAACAGAGAAGTAGTTTTGAAGAAACCATTCCGCGAGTAGCATTGAGAAGTTCAACATCCCAATTCGGTAAAAGATATTGATCGGTATGCGGAAGATAAAACCACTCGCCTTTTGCTACTTTAAAAGATTTATTATATGCTGCGTGAAGTCCAATATTCTTGCCGTCACCAAGACTATAATCATTCTTGCCCCATTGTGTTACTTCGTCAGCAGAATGTTCTACCCAACAATCACGGAATATTCCATTTTCTCCATTATCATAAACAATAAGTTCTACATCGGTAGAACAATTCTTTTTAAAAGAAGGCATAAAAACCTTCTTCATCAAATCCATTGATTTAAACGCCGGCAGCAAAATTGAAATCATTATTCGTTTTTCCACCAAAGCGTTGTACTTGTCTCACTATTCTTTGTATTAAATGGATTTGGATTTCGATCATTCACTCCAAATCTATTAGCCAGATCCCGAACATAAAAATATTTCTGTCGATTATTCTTTTTCAACCAATCTACAATAACTTCTGTTTCTCCGTTCGGAGGGTCAAAAGCAATATCGTGCACCGCGACCCAAATACCTTTCGGAATCAAATGAAAAAACTTTTCTACATATTTCTCCACAAACTCTCGATCGTGATCGCTATCAATAAAAAAGAAATCACATTTTTGAAGTTTTTCGAGATCCATTGTTTGAAGAACATCACCTTCAACAACTTGAACTCGATCAAATCCAATTTGTTTCAAATGATTTTTTGTTATTTCTACACATTTCGGATCAAACTCATAGGTTTCAAAAGTTTCAAAGACGCCGTATGTAGATGTTGCTCCAGCAATAACCGCCGTAGTATATCCGTATGACGGAGAAAACTCAACTATTTTTTTTGGCTGAAACCAAGCAACCATATTAAAAAGAACATTTTTTTCGTTATCGACAAACTGACCATAGAACGCTTTACGATCAATTTCTATGTGTGGAACAAAAATATCTTTAGTTAATTTTATTTCGTTAACAAAATCAAAATTAGTAAAGAATACTTTTTCTTTTTCTTCTTGTTCGGCGGCGAGATTACGAATATTATAGATAAGGTTCATTTATTTTTAAATACCAGCAAAAAAGTTTCTAATACGGAAAATATATTTCCACGGCCACCAGTAATACTTAGGCTTAGAAAGATAACAGGGTAGATTTAACGGACTCCTACTATCTCTATTTGTATATGAACCACGTTTATCTTTAAAAATTTGACCATCTAAATAATATGGCTTATCTTTTTTCCCATCCTTGAATATTGCACTAACGTGTTTATGTTGAAACATATTTGGGCCAACTTCCATCCAATCAGATTCTAAATCCGTAACTGGATTAATTGGCTTGTAGTCTGCAAGTTTATTAAATAGATCTCTTACAATCGAAGCAGACATTCCACTGTGGCCTTGTTTTGCAAACACCTCTATTAATTCCAAAACAGCCGGGCCAGTCATACCACCATAAAAATCCTTATCTTTGTTGAATAATCCAGATTGTTCAAGTTCTTTTTTTGCAAAATCAATTAAACTCATTTAATCTCCTTATTTACTTTTGTTGACTATTCCACCAATCTTGAAGTAATTTTGGTACTGGTTTATTTAATTTGAATGTACCCTTAATTTTATCACTATCTTCCCCGCCTTGCGCCATTAATTTATTTATCAAATCCATAAATTGTTCTGTGTTTGAAAAATCCACTCCAGGAAACCGATCTTGTGTTTTTTCATGATATAAATTTGACCAAAGTTGATCCCAAATACCACCTGGTTGAAGTTGGCGAACTTTTCGAGGTAAGTCGAGCCAAGATGTATGATAGACGCTTGGAAGTTGAGAATACACTTGGTTCATTGCTTCGCCAAATTGTTGTGGTTGATAGTTACGAAGAACTTCAAATTGTTCGTTCCAAAATCCTTTATGAGGAAGAGGTTCATAATTCATCACATTACACATTTCGCAGCCGTCCGACATACCTTTGCGCGCATAAACTTTACCGGTTGTTTCATCTGTAAGACGAGCATATTTATTAATTGCGTGAGTAATTTCAGGTCTGTTGCGCGACATTCTCCATTTCCACATTCCGCGACGAAAAGTGGAATGGTGCAAATCTCCCCATAATTCCACCATCGGCAAATGAAGAATGTCGGTATCTTTTGGAAACTTCTTGGCTAACGCCTTCCATTTATCAACATCTGCTTCGTGAGCAATTTCATCTACATCGAATTGTACCAATATTTCATTTTCACAAAGACAACGAGCGAAAGCCTTGTTTTGACCATCGCATCCCGGATCTTGAAGAAACTCGTTTTGATAAACTTTAATTCTCGGATCTTGTTCGGACATTTGTTGAAGTTTTTCAAAAGTTCCATCTGTAGAATATCCGTCAACCACTACACATTCTACCGAGAACTGAAGAAATGATTTAATGGCGATCTCAAAAGGAAACCCTTCTTTGAGACAATTATATGTTGTGGTATAACAAGATATCGGAACTTCAACTGTTTTATATACGAAATCAGGATTACGCTTCAACATTTTCTTCAATCCTCTTATATCTAATAAGTCCCTTCATTTCATCTTCATTCAACGAACTTTCATAAAAGAAATAATAACAATTTTCAAACTCTTTACTAATTCTTTCCATCGCTTCCATTTTAGTTTCTTTTTTCTTTAATCTACGAATTTCTACGCAAAAAGCCTTAACTTTAACTTTTCCATTATCATCAAATTGAACCAAAAATGAAGGTAGCGGGGTAATATAAACTTTATCTTTTATCTTTTTGTGATCATATATTTTAATATCTTCACAACTATTTTCTGGAGGTACTAACTTCATTGTTGTTCTCTTTGTTTCAATAATTTTTCACACGCCTTGAAAACATCATTTTCCAAGATTTCATTGATTGGCCCAGCAGGATCTGTTGACTTTTTACATTTATTTTTAAAGCAGGGCTTCGATTTACAACCAGTTAATCTCTCTGATTGTAGAAGAAAAAACTTTGCTTTCTTCAAGTCTTTTACCCAAGGACGAGTTGCTCGCGCGGCCGAACAACCGAAAAGCGCTACAGTTGGAGTATCTTGTGATGCCGCAAGATGCATCGGAAAACTATCGACCCCAAGATGGAGTAAAGCATTTTTCAGCACATAAGCCATTTGTTGATAATTTGTTTTTCCGAGAAGATCAACATCAACATTATTCAGTCTTGGTTCATCTCCCATTCCAATTTGCACTACCTTGAGATCAGGATATAAAGATTTTACATTATCAACAACTTCTTGAAATGATCGATAATATCGACCTTCCCATTGTCCCTTTCCTGACGTTTGATGAACGGTTAAATAATTTTCGGGTAATCCAAGAACTGGTTCTTGATCAATAAAATAATCTCCGAGATCACAATTACAATGATTAGCATATTCTTCCGCAAGGCATCGTTGGTTTGGACCATTATTTATCCAATTAGAAAAAACAAAGTGCGTAGTAATTTCGGGAGTAAACGCCAAATCAAAAACTTCTTTCAACATTTCTGACTGAAGCATTCCTTCGTTCCAAGGAATACATCGATAAACATTTGGATTATTTTTCAGAATATCAAAATATTTTGGTTGCGTTGCGAAATAGATTTTAGCATTTTCCGGTAATTGTTTTTTCAGTCCATCAAGAACAGCGGTACTAACATAAACATCACCCGCGCTCATTCCCATCGAGTAAATTACATTAAAATCGTCAGGCGTATCTACAAACGAACGAAGATATTCAACAGGATCAAGTTGTTCTGCTACTTTCTTGAGCATCTCTTGTTTGATTGTATTCACAAGAAATTGATTAGTAACTTTCTCGTCAAATTTTTCTTTGATCTCGACCGCCAATTCTTTCGACCATTCTTTTGGTTTAGAATATTTGGCAGCCATTTTTTGTAGACGACGTTTAGCATCTTGTTCTCGAACATTTGCCCAACGAGATCCCTTCACAAGAATTGGTTCCCAAACAGCAACTTCTGGGATTTCTTTCATGTCATATTCAACAGGAGAAAATAAACCTTTTTTGAGAAATGTTAATTGCCCGCCCCAATTTGTTGAAATAATCGGAAGTTCACAAGCAGCACTCTCAAGAAGTGGTAATCCACAACTTTCACCGTTAGAAAGTGAAACAAACGCTTTGATCTGGGGATGAGAATACAACGAAGCCATTTCTTCTGGATGAAGATATCCGTGAACAAGATGAATTGGCGGAACATCTTCTTCTTTGTAATTTGCCTTGATCTCTTCAATTCGCTTCGTAACCATTTCTTCGTCAAGAAGATGATTGCGAGACATATTAACTTTGAGTACCAACCCAACATCTTTTCGACATTGAAATGCTTCAATGAACCACCGAATGGTATTTGCTATATTTTTTCTATCTTCTCCGAAACCGCCCTTGCCCCATGTACCCACACAAAGAAAATTGAAATCCGCGGTGAACTTCAATGACTTGAAAGGTTCTGATAATTCCTCCGGAAGAAGTTTTTTGAATACGGAAGTATCAACTCCCTCCGGACAAACAAGAATTGGTTTATTTACGGTTAACTGACCTTTTTCGCCTGTTTGCTGATTTTCCCAATCAACTACGGTGTCTGTAAATGATTGTTTGGCGTGTTCAGAGGGGACAATAACAAGATCCATATTGTTACAGGATTGTATCCAGTTCGGAGAAACGCGGTCAACTTCTGTACCCGCTGTAATACCGACAACGAACTTTCCTCGTCGATCGAACTCATTCGGAATACGGCAATGAATATGAAGATCCCAATCATCTGGGTGATTTTCTTGTTTGTGCCGCATATATTTTTCGACAAGAGGGCGAAGAATTTGTTTGTCTTTTTCTTCGATAGTCCAAGAAGTTGCGCCCCAATTTAATGACTCGACGGCGACATCAAAAACGGGGTCGGATAATAATGACTTAACTATGGCACGAGCGTGCTGCCCGTACCCCGAGGCAGTATGTGTTGGAGCAGAAATTAGCGTTTTGATTTTCATTAGAAACTCCTCACTCGAACTCTTCGTGGATTTCCGTCCTTGAAATCATCCACGCATTTTGTAATTGCCTTATCCCACTTATTTATCATCATATTCATATCAAATCGTTTTAACACACTTTCACTTGCTCGTTTACCGATTTCTTTTCTTTGGGCGCGGGAAAGAGAATACATCTGAAATAACGAATCAGCTATTTGTTGATGAGATGGATGGTCGCTGTAGATGTAAGGGATTTGTTGCGACCCGACAAGAAGTTTTGACGCCGGTTCAATACTTACTCCATAAACTTCTCCGGTTTCTGGTTCGATATTTTGATCCTGTAGACCACCAGTTTTTGTTGAAACCACAGGAGTACCACACATTAGACTTTCTAAACTCGAAAGTCCAAATCCTTCTTCAGCCCCGCAACAAGAGGTAAGATCAGCAATATTGTACAACAAAGCCAACTTATCAAACTCAATTCTATTCTGTGAAAAAGTAATCTGCGAAGGTTTCAATTGAAGCATTTGGGCAACCTGTAGGAGGTCGGAACCTTCAGGATCTTTTGGATCGGTATTCATAACAAGAAAACATTTTTCGCCGTTCTGATCTCCAACTTTATCCGCTAACTGTTTGAACGCGACTAAAAGATCATTTGTTTTTTTTCGTCTCGCGTTGCGCGAACAATAGAACACAACAAAACTATTTTCTTTTTCTTTTCCAAATAATTTAACTTTTTCTTCTTGAACTACTTTTTCGTCCATTGGATAAAAAATAGAAGAAGGAACTGCGTGAGGAATATATTCTGATTTATTTTCAAGACCAAGATCCTTCATTATCCCATAAGTCAATTTTGAAATACAGCCGAGAAAATCACAAGAATTATAGTAAAATTTGTTGAATGACGGGGTAGGAAGATTGTCCCAAATGGTGTTATATAAAAGAGGGATGCCGCGATCAGAGATTTCATCAACCATTTCAAATAGATAGCCGTAAAAACGAGGATCAGTCATTAGCCAAAGAGCGTCTGGTTTTTCTACGTCCAACACTTCTCGTAGAAATTGCGGATTACAATAACCATCGATAGGAAGAACAATCCAATCTCCGTTGTACTCCTGCACCCTAAGTGGTTGATAATTCTCGTGTTTTATCGCCGCGCCGAGGGACAATATTTGAAATCTTCCTGTCTTGAGAAGACCTTCAAAAATATATTTTGATTCGAGAGCGACTCCCGATAGCACCACAAAATCTTTTGGCTTTCACCAAAAGCTGGACTATACCACCAACCTAAAAGGTTGCCCTTTGGTAGTCTCTGAGGGCTTTAGAATTTCCTCTACTGTCCCTGCTGATTGCCCATTTTTCATCTTTAGAATTATCACCTTGGTAGGTACCTAAAGCTTTAGGGGTTTCCAGCATATTCAGGGTTTTCATCATAAATTACTTTATGATGCCGCTGGCGTCAACGGCATATCGCTGATCGTTAATAACTTTATTTTCTTTGGATTTTTTTCTATCAGCATCTTTTATTATTAGATACTCCTTTTTAATTTTCTTTATCATTGCATTCGATAAATCTACTCCAAATTGTTCTATCAGAACTTCTCTTGTTAGTACAGATATTTTGATATTTGGATATTCTTTTTTAAATGCTTCTATTTTCTCTCTCGCGCCACGAAAAAAATGTCCTTTAACTTCATACCAAATATTTTCATCAGGTAAATAAAAATCCGGCATATAAATACCTTCAGAGGTTGAAAACTTTTTTGGTTCATAAACCCAATTTAATTCTTTAGCGTCAAGATATTGTTGTACAAAAATAATTTCATAAGTTGATCTAAAATAAAGTTTTCTTGATTTTCGATCAACAAATACTTTATATGGACGAAAATCTTTATTTCCCATAGTTTCAAGATATTTTAAAGATCTTGCTATTCCGGTTTTAGTTCCTCGCCGACAAGTTTCGGCAGATCTGCTTATCATAATATCTTTATTTTGGTTCCAAATAAATAAACTTTTACAAGAAGCACTACAAAACTTACTTTTTTTATCTCTGCTTCTTATTACAGAATAAGTTTTTTTACAAATCTTACAGATTTTTTCAATTTTATCGATATTTTGGTTATGTGTTAAATTTTCAATGGTTTTTTGAACGGCTTCGCTATTTTTCATATACCATTTCGAAGCACAAGACCGAGAACAAAATTGAGACCCCTGCCGATTAAAAACATTTTTTTTACAATTAACGCAATCAATAAATCCCCAGTCTCGAAGGACGAGATACGGCGCTTGAAAAAAATCTCCAACACCTTTTACTTCAAACAATATTTTAGTTCGCATATTTTTAAAATCTTGAATATTCTTGATTGTTATACGATCACCGTGTTTATTTAAAAGACTTTTAATAAACTCTTCTACGGGAACTCTCTTTGTAGATTTACCGCCTTTCACTTCTCTTCCTTCCGATATTGCTCCTCTCTCCTCAATCTTTCTATATGTTCAAGCATCTTGGGATCAAAAGAACGGGCGAGGCGGAGGATTACATCATAATTCAACAGAACTGCTTTCTTTGCTTCTTCAACCGTATCGAACGGCCCCAAGTTGAACAGCATTGGAACCATCGCTTGATATTGTCCTCCCGCTCTCACAATGTTACCGTAATAACTGTGACTAAAAACTTCAGGAGTTTCATCATCTTCTGCGTCAGGTACTCTTTCCCATCCATCAACTTGTTCAGACATTTTCTTCTCCCTTAGATTATATCCATATCAACAATTTCAACCATAGCAAATTTTTTCAGATCATCCGAAAAACAAAACACTTGATTTCGCGGAAGATCAGGCTCAAAGTATACGTCGAAATAATTATACATTCTCCCTTTTTTGGTATTATATGCTTCTAATTCTTGAAAGGGTAATAACTCAAATGTTTCGGTCGTTTCAGTAGAGCGTTTTCTATAAAGTAGTGCTTGCTCAAATGTTGGCTTATACAAAACTCCACACTCGAAAATAATAAGAACATCGGGGCTTACTATCGTACTAAATTCCTTTCCTAATCCATAATAATTTCCAACATCTATACAAGTGTCCATTAGAGTTTCATACCATTCACGAGCAGTACCAGTAAATGAACCACCAACAATTTCTGTTCCTGTATATTTGTTTACAAGTTTACCCGGGCGGCGAGACCAATACATCTTATTTTTTTCTGCTTCGGCAGAATTACCAAACACTAACATTTTTAAATGTTTCTTAGATAACATCTATCCTCCTTCTTCTTATTTAGAATAAAACAAACTTCCAGAAAAATCTACAGTTCCGGATATCACACTTCGAACCATACTATTTACCAATTGTTGTACTGATAAGTTTTTGTTTTCGAGAAACTCATCCAATTTTTGATAATCACTCATCTCAATTCTTGAGGACAACATTTTTGTTTGAGTAAATTTTTGTTTTCGTCTATTTACCATTAATTTATTTTCCTCGCTCGCGAATTATTGTACACGCAAGCACACAACATATAAATAGTATTCAGTATACAAAAAGAAGAATTATTTCCATCTTCCAATATTTTGATCAATACAATCTCCGCTTTTTTTATAAGGGCAGAACTTACAACCAGTCCGATTTTTTACAAACAATTCTAACTCTTTGAGATTTTGAATACTTTCATTGAGAACTCTCAAATGATTACTTGTTTTCTTTTCTGCTGATGTAATCTTATGTAATCCAATTGGCTTCTTGGATTTTGGATCTTTTTCAAGGAGAAGAAATATTGTTTGAATATCTTTCGGTTCTAACTTGTGTTTCAGGGAATAGAAATGTTTATAAAATACCAATTGTCTTTCTTTTTCTTTACCGGCATACTTCTTCCACATAAAGGCACTGGAACAAGATTTCAAATCAAGGATTACCAATCTTTCATTTTTATGATCTAATATTACCAAATCAACAAATGCTTTAAACTTTATATCTGTATTGTCTATACTACTTAGTAGTTCTTCTTCTACAGATAATACTTCAAAATCTTTTCCAAACTCATTTTCTACAAATAAATTAATGTTCTGAAGTATTATTACCCCGGCGTCGAAATATTTATTTGTTTGCTCAATATCTAAATATTTTCGATAAAGACCACAAAACTTTTTCCAAGTTCTTTCAAATCTATCAGTCTGCTCTTGTTTAGTTTGTAATTGTTTTTGAACACTGTTGTGAATGACGGTACCAAAAATTGTATCTACACTTGATGTTGATATATAGATCCCGTCTATACGGGATAATTTAAATGAATATGGGCAACGATGAAGGTCGGAGAGGCTAGAAAATGATATTGTTTTGGGAAGCTTTATCAAGTTGTTTCTTTAGATTTTCTATGTAATCGAAAACTTGTAGAACCCACTCTTCTTTTTCTTGACGACGTTTTTCTCTTTTTTGAACAACTTCTTCACCAAGAACTCTTATCATCCATTTTGTGGGTTCGTCAAAAAGAAAGTCACGATATTTGGGCAGTATAAGATACTTCTCCCCCATCTGTAAAATATTTGAATATTTCTTGTACGCTTCTTTCGTTTCTATTAAACAATCTGCTTTAATTTTATTAATATTCTTAAATATATGAAACGAACAACCCGGAATATTTTCGACTAATTCAAAATCTTCTTTACAGTAAACCTCATCAAACAAATCAAATAATTCCTTTTGTTGGCGTTTAATAAATCCAAAAGATATTCTTTTTTTACTAGTCCATAAAATTAATGTGTGTCCTTGCTGTTTAAGGATGTCAAGAAGATCTCTAACACCAGGGCGAGGTTTAACGGAAAAATCATTTCCATGTTCTTCTACGTCAATGATAGTCTGCGATAAACCGAAAGCAATTCGTAAATTATTCATTTAACCTGTATGGGGATTGGAGGGGAGAACGGAACCCTCATCATTGTTAATTAGATGTACACAATAAAAATCAATGATATAGTTTTGTATCTTTAACAGATAATTCTTCCGTTCCAAAATGTTTTTGTTCAAGACTTTTTAATACTTCTTTGAGATGTTCCACTAATTCAAGACCGCCTATCTCATATCCGGGATTTGATATATTTACAAATCTAAAATCATATGTAAAGTTTTTCTTGGTAGAAAAATCAAAATCAATAATTACTCTGAATTTTTTACTCATTTCGTCTGGACATTCCACGAGCGCCTTCTGAAACGTTCTGTTTTGCCCACATCGGTCGAAGATTGGAATAATGAACTGCTTTCAGTAATTGTTCTCTATTCGTCAAATCAAAAGCGGCTAACGGTATAATATGATCGATGTCCCATCCCATTTTTCCGTTTGGACGACCATAATTATCCCAAGACATCACTTCACCAGTTTCGGGATTTGGACAAAATCTTTCTTCGAGATACTTCTTAAAATTAGTAATAGACATACAGAGATCGCGAACGGCAGAACCGGATTTATATCCTCTTTTAATAGCGCTATTTAATCGAGATCTTAAATTACATTTAATTCTGTATTCTAGGTTTTCCTTTCGTCTATTTTTTTCATATTCATTTTGAAGTTCGTTTAATTGATCTTTATTGTTTTCCCTATATTCTTTTTGATATGTTTTTATCTGTAATATATTATTTAGTGAATATTCCTTTTGATATTTAAGTCTTTCTTCTCTGTGATTTTCGTAATATAATTTTTGACGATTGTTTATTTCCTGTTTATGAAATTCATTATAGTTTCTTTGATTAAGACAAATTTCCTTTTTATTTTTTTCATAATGTTGTTTGCCGCAAAACTTACAACGACAACATAAACCATCTTTTTTGTTTACATCTTTGTTAAAATTTTCTAGCGGTTGTAATTGACCAGCAAACAAACAATTTTTATTCGAACAAACTTTCATAAACTATTTCAAAAAATCTCGCAATTGATGATGTTTCATATTTTTACAATAAGCGTCAGAATTGTTTTCAGTTAAAAGCCACAGCCACCGTTCAGGAAACTGCGGATTAACATAATCGCCCATACCATCTGTGATACAGACAACCGCGCGGGGGTAACGTTTAAACTTTTTTTGTATATAATTTTCTACTGCTAGAAAACTCGTACCTCCTCCTCCGCTAGGTTCTTCATTCATAACATCAAATTCATAGCATTGAGTATCAAACGTAACCGCTTCAATTTTAAATCTTTTTGGAGAGTTTCTAACTACATCAACAAACAAAGATAATTGTTCTGGGTTGATTGAACCAGAAGCATCAATTGCCACAAAAACAGTCTCTACTTCTTGAGGATCAAATCGAGGAAGAATTACATCGGGATAAATACTGGTCAGTCGTCTATTTGGGCGTGACCATTTATCCTCGTCTTTTTTGCTATCGATTATATCTAAAACCAATTTACTCCAATTTATATAATTTCTCCCAATTTTCACAACTGGTCGGCGTTGACCAAGAGGTTTATCTCCTGCTCGGCGACTATTTTGAAAGACTTCCGCAACATCTTGAAGTTGTTGATTTTCTTCATCAGAAAGAGCAGAATTATTAATATTTCTTTCTATAAATCCTTTTATCTTTTCGGAAAAATCCTTATCAATATTCCCGGCGGCGTCTATAAATGTATCCCAGTCGTGAACATCAAAGGTATATTCTTTTGCCTCTGGAAGTAATTGATACACTTCCATCATCGAAAGATTTTCACAATCAAATCCAACAGTTTTTTTACCGTATACAGCAATATCTGTTAATTGCGCTTTCAGTTTATGAATGTTAACAAGACTATCGTTAACTACACAGTCCGCAGCAATATTAGACTTCATCATAAAAGTATTGCTTTGGGTTATTTTTTCTTTTTCGGTTAATGATAAATTTCTTTTTATTTTTCCTATTTGCTCGGCGATCAAAAAGATATGACAAATAGCAAGATGCATTGCTTCATGAGCAACAACAAAAGTAAACTCTTCATCTGATAGTTTCTCTGAAAATTCTTTGTTGAACTCAAAACAAACCTGTTTTTGTTTCTTATCCCAAGATACAGCCGCTGTAGGAATTCTTGTACTGTATTTTGGATATCCTAATTTTGTTACCTCCGTAGCAAGATTACAGGAAGAATTATACAAACTATCAATTGCCCCCTTGAAACGCTCGTGGATATCAACCATTTTTATACCTTGAAAGTATCGGCAGATTGATCAAATTTAAACGCTCGGGCAATCTTAGGATAATGTTTCATGTCAATCCCGTTTGTTTCAAATTCTTTCTTTAGTTTAGTTTTAACAGTTAGAAACTTTTTATTAGCAACACTTTCTACAATATCGGGAGGCATTAACTCAAGAAGATCTCTAACCTTGAACATATCTTTTTCTTTGAATTTTACAAGAAAACCTTTAACCTTGAGAGCAAAAGAAGGATCGTCTTTGATCCGTTTTACATATTTTGCTGTATTTTCAAGAATATCATTCTTGGTAATTTTTAAATCTTCATAATGCCCGAGAGAAGCGGCATCGAGACGCTTGAAAAGATCTTGAACTGGAAATGTGTGTCCAAGAGGCATCGCGTCCCTAAAGCCTAAACCGGCGTCGATTAATTTACCGATATATTCCACTCGGCGCGGAGTAACCAATGAACGTTGTTTGTCGTCAAGATCGTTGGTCCACCAGTCACAAAGAACGTGAGCAGTTTTTTCATTCATTACTGTTTTAAGATAATTTGGATCAACATTGGCTTTCATCTCGACATAAACGTGGAACCGATCAACCAATGCTGGATCTAAATCCTCAACATTAACACGGCCGTCCGGTGGGTTTATACAAGCCCAAATCATTTTAAGATTTGGTAAAGGAGTTCCGTTAATTGTCTTAAATTGTACAATTTCAAGAATTGCGTTCAATACACGGCTGTGAGCCCTATTGAGTTCGTCAAATAAAATAAACTGCGCATTCTCAAAATCTTTTGTACGTAAAAAATCAACAGTTTTTTCTTCTATATTTGGAACCGGCAGACCAACCACATCGATCCACGGATCTAGAGTGCTTGATGAATAATACTTAAATCTCAAATCAAGATCTCGGGCTACTTCCATCACAGACATTGTTTTACCAATACCTGGAGTTCCTACAAGCAAAACATTTAACTCATTTCGAGCATAATCAAGAAATTTATTTTTTAAGGTACTCATTAAGCGTTCCTTTAATAAAGTTTACGTTTATCTTTTGTATTTTACTATAAAACTCGTCTACCGTAAGAGCCCCCTCCTCCCCGTGGATATTTCGGATTACTACAAATCTTCATCTCAGCCCATCTTATCATATCTCAGCAATTTTTCCAATAAAACTTCACAGCCGGCAAAAGAAATTCATTTTCAAACGTTCTTGCTTCAATTTCTCTAACAGAAAAATAATCTGCCGGTTCAATGGAAATCTCAAAATCCATATTGTATCCGAAACCCCTAGCCACAAACTTCTTCGAACCAACCTTTTCTTGCTGCTGTGCGTGTTTGATTTCATGAAGAATTGTTCCAATTAATTCATATATTTTTGCTTTTTTATTATTAAATTGAAATTTCTTACTGGAAATTGTTATATCGTGTCTTTGTTTTTTAGAATTGTATTCATATAATCCATATGATCCAATTCTACCATCAAAACATAAAAATATATCTTTCTTTATTTTGCTAAACTTTTCAATCAATTTGATTAATGATTTTTGTTTAAGTGGTGTTTTATTGATATTTCTAATTTTAATCATCTTCCAATATTTTAGTTTTAAAAAACTTACCTCCCTCAGAAAAACATAAATCTCCGATTAATTGACTTCCGTTTGCGTACGCTTCGAGAGTATATCTATTTTCATTTTTTTCTTTAAGAACGGATAAATAAAATTTAGTTTCGATTTCATTTTTTTTAAGATTTATCAAGTCAATAACTTCTTCTTCAAAAAAACTATTTAATTCAAATTGTTTTTGAATAAAAGGAGTTGTAATTTTAATTCTATTAAAATCAAGAAATTCAACAAAGGCTTTTCTTTCAAAAAACATAATTAAATAAACACTTCCAGGATACGAGACGTTGTAGTAGAAGCAACTTGATCAAATTTTGATGAACACTTAATAATTTGAGACATTAATTTTGTAATTTGTTCTTCAGTTAAGCAAAGAACAAACATTTGAGAATGAAGTTTAAAATATTCATCTCTCCTGTCTTGTACACACTTGAGAACATTATTTTTAAAAATATCCCAATGTTGTGAGCGACAAATTAACGATACCTCATCTGAGATTGGAAGCGAAAATTTAATGTCACTCCCCAACAATGCTCCGCCGGTGTCCCAAATTAATTTCCCTTCATCTAAAAACAGAGGCTTCCCCTCTTCTATAAATACTTGTCCAAACCTATTTTGAAGATCTTCATAAACATTTTGAAAAATAATATCAGATAAAATAAAATGTAATTTAAAATCAGGACCGTGAATGGTTTTCATTTCTATAACCTCCGGAAACGAATATACCACGTCCGACATAGATCTTCAAAAAGAAAAACCCACAAAGGAATAAAGCATCCGATGTGGGTTTCGTCTTGATCGCTTTAATAATTAATACATAAATCGACGAGAGCGACCATATCGTAGAAGATTTCCTGCGGTATGATACGCTACACGGCGCCAAGGGCGCTTTTGAAAACGTCCTTCTTCCTTGAGCGTTTCTACTGCTGTAGGCGAAGCAAACCTTTCGGTTAAAGTCGCAATAACCTCTTGTGCCTCTTCGGCAGTCTGTACAGATTGAACTACTTGTTTAACGGTCATTTCTTTTCTCCTTGTTTCGGGATATCATCCCTTCGTTACGACATTTGTATACTATTCTATAGTAAAAGTAAAATAAAAAAATCAGGAAAGATTTTTAATTCTTTTTTGAAACTTTTTGAGTGCTCGGCGTTCGAGTTGTGATATTCTCATTTTCGATAAACCAAAATAGGATCCAACCTCTTCTTGCGTCATCGCTCCTCGCTCATCAATAAGACAAAAAACACAATTTTGATGTTGAAAAGAATTAATGAAATAACGATGATCTTCAGATAACGTTTTATTAAAGTGAGAACATTTCAGAAATTATCACCTCCTTATTTAAGATTTTCTATTAAAAACCAACCGACTGGTGATCATTAGATACTTCTTCCTCAATTTCATTTCCTCTAGCAAGAGAATAAACTGTCGCTAACGATACCTCCTTTTCAAATATTCTCTCTTTTCCTGTTATGTTTTTATATATTTCGGATGCTTTCTCAGGAGTCAGAAGACCTACGTGAATACGCTTCAAGAGACGCCCGGGTCGAAGAAGTGCTTTTTCTATTTCGACGTGAGAAGCATTAGTGGTCGCTATAATACGTAAATCGAACAATGTCCCAAAAATACCATCCGTATAGTTGAGAAGAGAACTAATCGCTGACATATTGTCGGCCGCGCGAGGGGCCAGAACACTATCGGCATCTTCAATGATTAAAATTAAAGATTTGCCCTTGCTTTCATTTAGGTTTCTCATTCCAGGAATTGAATTAACAGATTTAGCAGATTTATTTTTCATCAACAAAGGAATAAGGTTTGGTTTATCTAAACCCTCCAGCATAGAGACGGGCACAAGAACACAGATACCATAATTCAGTTCATTTAAAATACCACGAATGAGATAAGATTTTCCGGTACCCGGAAATCCATCAATCAAAACCATTCTTCCTGTCGGATTTTCCGAATTCAATTCACTGATTATATAATCAACTTTTTTCAGAGTTTCTTCTTCGTAATTGTTTCTATTGAGAGGAGAAGAAACATTACCCATTGGGTAAAGAGAAACTTGCTCCGTATACTCGTCAGGAGCAATCATATGTATCTGTTTTTCTTTTTGTATTTCTTGAAACTTGCTACCCAGGAAGATGCATATGCTTTCAAATAATTGTTTTTTTCCGCAAATAAACTCTACTGTTATTTTTTTAGTATTCGGCACATATATAGAAAGATAACTATCGTCAGAGAAATAAATAATTGTTTTATCGTCTTCTTCCTCTCTTTCTGTTACTTTTTTGAAGTTAGATACTTCTTCAAGTTCGTCTAAAAACGCCGCAATATTTTCAACAAGACCACCAAATTGTTTACTGTAAAATTTTTCGTTAGTTTCCAAAAATCCTTGAAATAATTTATAAACTAAATAATTATTTAAATATTCCTGTTGATTAAAATAATTAATACTTGTTAATTGTTTCATTTCATTCTCCTCTTTTCAATATCCTATCATAACAAATAATAGAGCCGGCGACGCCTACATTTAAAGAAATATTTTTCGATGTATCAATCTTCACTACCTGATCTACAGATTGCAAAATATGAAACGGTATTCCATAATCTTCTGATCCAAGTAAATATAATGCCTGTTCTGGATGATGAAATGATTGAAGATTTTTTGATCCTTCGGTTAATTCTACACCAACAAGAGAACAGCCTTTTGGAAGGTGCATGCGAAGATCGTTGATATCTGAAAAATGAAATAGAGGAAAATGTTTGTGAGATTTCATAGTATCAGATCTCATGGTTTTATATCTCTGTGAGCCTATAGTAGCAATAAACGAAGCACCAAAAACAGACGCAGAACGCCAGAGAACGCCGACGTTGGGCTCGTGTTTTGGTTCAAATATAGCAATTCCAAAAAAACCTCTAGAAGAAGACGCATTATCATTTTTTTCACGAAATTGAAACATGACCGAATATTCCTCTCAAGTACAAGAAAAAATTATTTCTTTGAAATTTGGATTATTTTTTATTTCTTCAACAACTTTCCATTGATGTTTTCCTGTATTGGATACCTTACAGGGGTCATCTTTAGTTTCAAAAATTTCAAAATTACAAAAAGAACAAACATATAATAATTTCATGCTCGTTTCCAATAACAAAGCCGTGGGTGAATTTTTTCTTTGATTACTTTTTCTTTTTTAACGAGTTTATCTAATCGCTGTCTTAACGAACGTCGATCCATATCTACGGAAAGTTTGCTGGAAATTTCTCCAATCTGTACACTTTTGTCTCGCGAAAGAGCTTCCAATATTTGTTCGTCAGAAACTTTCTTCCAAACTTTCTTTGTTTGAGATATATTTTCTTTTTGTCCACTCAATTGTTGAAGTTTGTCGATGTATTCAGAAAGAGACATATCGCTATCTTCGTACATCATCGCAAACGCTTTTACAATTTGTTTTTGTGTTTCAGGACGCATTATTTTCTTCTTTCAGTTTTTGAATTGTCTCACGTAATCTTTTTCCCAGATCAATTCTATATTCTATTCTAAATCTCGAAACTTCCTTTTCTGCTTGAGATGTTTGTACACTATCTGCCGCTTCTTTCAATAATTCTAATAATTCTTTTTTATTCATTATTATATATTTTAAGCATACTATTCATTACAAACTTACAATCTCCCACTTGAAGTTCTTTACTGTCTCCGACAAGGCATTTCAGTTTTCGCTTCGTAGAACCAGACAGCTTATGTAGTCGCACCATTGGTACACCTTCCAGCGCTGCGGCGGCTTTCAAAAACTTATGTGCCTCGGCACTTTCAGGAGAATTCACTAGACATTGAAAGTCTTCGTGTACGCCGCGAGGAGAATAGTGTTGCGCTCGCGGGCGAGAAGCGTATACAAATCGTGATTCTACTTTCTTCGTAAGGCGGATACCTGAAGAACTTTTCTTTGATTTTCGGCGGGACATTATTTCTTTTCCTTTCAGTTGCCCAGCGGGCAGAACACACAATAGCACAACGAACACTTTTTTCCAACACTTTTTTATGAAAACTTTTTATGTATGTGATATGATCGTCTAATGAAAAAACTATTATTACTGTTCCTCGTTTCCTGTGGGCAAGAAGAAGACGTTTGTTCTATCTCACCGCTGACGAACCAATTTGAATACAAAACCAATTTCAATCAAACTACTCCAGACGGGGTGAAAACTGATCTCTCGGGGCAGGGAACAGAACTATTGGGGCAAATAGACACAAAGATCAAAGAAACAGAAACTTGTGTGAAAAAACTAATTCCAGACTTTTCAATCAACAGACAGTGTCTTCGTGTGAAGATACCAAATGATTGGGTTCTTTCTTGCGACGGAACGGAACAATTACTTCCTTGGAACGCCCCACAGGAACTTTGTAACCAGAAGGGTTTCCTTCCAGATCCGAACTGTCCTTGCCTCTGGCGAGCAGGATATCAGAAACCAGACATTCTTGTTTCAACACCAAACCTTCATCTTTTCAAGGATCCACTGATCAGAATGTTCACAAACTGGAACAACCCTTGGGAAGGAATTATTTCGGAATGTTCAGAATAGCAGAATTGCGACACATTTGTTCAAGAATATCTTTTCCCACTATTTGTTCGATACATTCGCGGACAAACCAATTTTTGGAAACAATAGAAATATTTCTGGTTGATCTATAATTACCACAACCGCAAGCACACCCGTCGGACCAGTATTCTTCTTGTTTTGGTAATTTCAGATCAGAGCATTCTTCAAAGCAAGAAGTGTGAAACGGAATACGGTGGCCGCAATGATAAAGGGCATCGCCAAGACAGGTTTCCTTTTCACACCACCAACATCTCATCGATAATACCTCACCAGATACACAAGGATGACTTCAGAACGATTTCTATTGAAGATTGATAGTTGGACATCAGTTTTCTCTGAAAATCGAACAGAGGTCAAATTAGAGTGTTTTCTGGAGTATCTTCAAAAAGATATTCCTCTCCGGCACATTCAATGAAACATTCTTGATGAAAAAGTATCTGCCCGAGAATCATCGGATCGGAACATTTCTGTTTCCAGTAAGTCCAAACAACAGAATACTTTAATTCATTATCTGGAGTAATTTTAGATAATTTTCCTAATCCCAAGAAGAAACATTTTTCATAAACAATAATTTCTTTTTTACAAAGAAAACAAATTGGAGCGACGCAATCTTCTTTAGTAATCATTCTTCAAATATCCAGTCTTCACCGGCGTCATCAGAGAAACATTCTTTGTGTACTTCTACATATTTCATATATCTAGAATCTTCTAGAAATGTGCTCACCTTCTGAGCACCTGCACAATATTCGATTATTTTAATAATGGGAGATCCTTCTGTTGTTTTTTTGCAAACAAAACAGATACAATATTTGCTTTGTGTTCGCTCAAAAGTACAACACTCCGATACATCTTCGATAGTGATCATTAGAACTTCCAATCCTCGCCGGCAGAGGAGAAGAAACATTTTTCGTGGACGAGAAGTTGATCTTTTCCTGAAAAAAAATCTGAACCTTCGGTATTGATTGTTTTTTCTCTATAGATAAATTTCCAAGGAGAAATAAAACCTTCATCATTTATTGTTGCTTTACTAATAGCAATAATATCGGGTTCTTCTTTTTTGAGAAGTTCACCGCAGACTTGGCAATGATTGTATCTAGTTTCGATTAATTCGAAAAATTCTTTTGTGGAAACTATTTTTTTCATTGCAACAACAATATCATACATCTTCAACTTTTTCAATTTTTATTTTTTCGGCATTTTTTCAAAATGGTCTATCGGAAATGTTTTTAGTTTTCTGAATTATTATATACTTTATTATTAGTATACAATTTGATTATTATAAAATTATATTGAAACATCTTCAGGGGTTATTTGGGGACATAAATGTCATGGATCTCTATATTAACCCATACCCTTGATATCATTAATCTTTTCTCCTAGGGCAACAATCATACCATCCGAAGCACGACTCTCATGTCACATCATGACGCAATGCTCCAAGTATCCACAATCATTCAACAATCTATCTAGGGCAATTCCCATACCGTCGTGCACACGACATACGGATCACAGTGATGCCTCCGTACATCATCGGTGCTGTCTATAGTCTACACTCCTAAGATAGCGTAATCATTGGACAATCCACAATGTGATGTCTACAGTCTACACCTACGCAAGCCATGCCAAAGGAAGGGAAGGGATCTCCCAGCGAATTGCGATATTCTCTAATCATTCCGAGGCACTATCCCATATCTCACGAGCAAGGGACCGTGGCACGCGGTAAGCAATAGACTCTATCACAATCGACAACGCACAAAGCGTGGTCGCAACAAAGGAAAAGTCAATGGCCGTTACCGTGCAGTCCCTTTTGGAGTCGAAGGGTTTCTATGAGCAGATCAAGGGTTTCGCCAAGGCGAATACCACGGGGATCCCCGACGTGATCTGCGCTATGGTGGAGCATGTGCTCACGTCGGACAACGCGGCGGATCTGGTGTCGGATCTGCTTTCGGATTCGCCCAAGCGCTCCAGGGGGCGTAAGCCGCTGTCGGATGAAGAGCGCGCTACTCGAGCGGCGGAGCGAGCCGTCAAGGGTACGGACACGGAAACGTCGGTCAAAGCGCTCCAGGCTGCGATCGATCGTTTGCGCAGGGCATAAGGCAATCTAACAGCATACCTAGTTCTGGATATCTGGGATTAGGTATGCTTCCTAGGTTTCTTTTCGTGCCGTGCCCAAAAACACAAAACAAGGGAGTGTCTCATGGAATTCATCGTTCTGTTTGCCGCTTTGATCTTCGTTGGCGCGATCGTCGTTGACTTCGTGAGAAATTAGCAGGCTGTGAAATTGGGATCGGCATTGTCTGATCTCAATTTTTCAATCTGTTAATCTGAACAAGGAGGTTTTTAAGAAGATCAATGTTTTCTGAAATTGCTTTTGCAAACTCCATTCTCGACTTTAATTGTCGGAGGTAGACGGTGTTGAGATCCCCTATTATCCATTTTTGAACTCTGAATATTATTATTTATTATTAATAAATATATATTTGAGTATCAGGGTATTCTGATCAGTCTTTATTTTTGGGGACGATAATAACTAACATTTATTAATCTGGGATATTATTGTTCGCCCGGCCTCAAAAGTATGAAAGTGTCTATTTCGCACCAGGATGACTTATACGGCGTTTTCAGAAAAGGTTGGTATCTTCTTTCATCCCCGGCAAAAGAATTTAACCTTGATGCCTTTCTGTGCGTTTGGAGGGTATCGGTAAAGTTAGTCGGGATGCTGTTTTGACCAGGAAGGTATTTTGGCTGATCAATGGTTTATAGTTTACTGTATACTATCAACTATAGAGAATAGTAATCTTAGTTACTAGATCAGTCTGATCACTATTAATAACTGATCTAGAACAGATCTAATATTACTTAGATCTACTATACAATATACTGATCTATACTATATACAGTTAACGCAATATCCCAGCCCTGCCTCCCTCTAAAATACCATAGATTCAGATACTAGTAAAATAAAAGATCAGACTAGAACTGATAATTAATCAGGCAAGATAATCTATCAGATACTAGTTATTAGTATGAAAGAATTAGATGATGACGATAAGTATTGGATATCTCAGAAGATGATAGAACAAATTGAAGATTTTCCAAGAAGAAGATACAAAGGAGGAAGACCAGAAGATAAATTATTAGTAATTACATATAGTTATCTATCAGATTACTTTGGAGTATCCAAGTTAACTATATCAAGATGGATAGATAAAAAGAAATTAGATCCTACTTCAATTGAATCAATTTATAATCTGAAACATTCAGGTTCACTTTGATAATTAATCAAGCCAGATAAACTGATCCCAACAATAAAAAATGTTTGGAGGACGGGCGTACAATATGATATACTTCCAGATACTATGGGTAGAATTACCAGTAAGGATAAGTACGATCTAGTAATACCTCTATATATCTGTTTTCATTGTAGAAAAGAGATAGAAGATCAATCAACACCATATGAAATATCTCAGATAAAACACGATAGTGAACGTCCTGTAGTTGAAAGATATATGCTTGTATTCAAATCTAATACACAGTATAAACGAATACTATTTCATCCCCAGTGTTTTGAAGAAGTAGCAGGGGAAGATTATTGTTTTTCAGAGGATGATTGATGTTAATTGTTGATGTTACAGAAAATAATAAATGTCTTATTTGTAAGAAGAAATATACATTGGTACCTAATGAATGGATTAATGTCGGACAATTATTTGATCTTTCAGGATGGCGAAACCAAATGTTTTGTATTGATTGTTGGATGGAAGTAGCAGGAGAAGAATATGTGTTTGCCCTCCCAGAAAGATTGAAACAGACAGGCGATGCATAACTATTAATCATCCATCTATTATTATTGTTATCATCAAAAGGAGGTCGCATGAAAGTATTTGTTGTCTATTCTGTATTCTATACATACACCTACATCGATAAAGTCTTCTCTTCAAAAGAAAAAGCAGAGGAATATATCCTATCTCAAAAGGAATATTCTAAATCATTCCATATTCAACAAATGGAAGTAGAATAAAAATGAACAATATTAACATTGGTTCGATTGTCTATGAAATTGGTTCACCACAAAATCCAGGTATTGTTATTGAGATCAAGCCAAAACCTAGCCAACTTGTTTGTATCCGATGGCTCAAACTAACAAAGAATAAACAGGAATGGATCAATAATATGTATCTCAACGATCTTGATATTCTAATTGAAGATCATCGAAAGAAATTGAATACACACGAAACAAATAGAAAATTACTTCTGGAAACAGAACATTACTTTGAAAATAGTGACTACTGTATCAATTGTCGTATTCTGAAAGAAAATATTACGCCCGAGGCCAAATGTAAAGGATGGATTGAATGAAAAATAAATGTAAACATCGTAATACTTCTATTCTGTCTGAAGCAAATACGTTTACTCATATTGCTACTGTTCTTTGGTGTCGTTTCTGTGGTGCTACTCGATACAATTGGGATAATGTTGAATACAATAAGAAATATGGTAAATGGAGATCTCCAAAATATTATTCTTCGCCCGAGCCCAAAAAGAAATAATCAACAATGATCTGTTTCATTTGTTATGAACAAATACCGAAAGAAAAAGAAATTGCTATTGAATATGCTGCATTGTCGGGTAATAGTTTACCTCTGAAATATAAATATTTTCATTGTTCTTGTTTTGAGGAATGTGGTCTGGTTATTGATGGATTAAAAAATAATCCAAAAGCAAATATATCCTGTCCTTGGTGTAATATTAATTACAGTTATTCGCCGGGCATGCGGGGTTGTGTTCAAATAATGATTGGAATGATTGGATGGAAAGTTATTTCACGCCCGTGCTCAACTTGTTGGAATAAATATGGAATATCATTGGAATAATTTCAAATGAACAGAGAAGAATACATCAAGAAAAATTGGAAATGTGACGTTTGTGGAGAGGTAACAAAAGATTCCAAAAGAAAGTCTATTATTGTTACAGAACAGTATCCTGGGAGTGTTTTGATCGACGGATTAGGAATTATCACTCTTGAGGATAGTATTCAAGTAAAAATCTATCATTCAGATTGTTTTTCTTCTGTCTCTGGGGAGGATTACTGGAATGATTAATAGAGAAAGTATAAATTGGTTAGCGGAAGAACCTATTTGTTTTGTTTGTAGAAA
>ERZ1292632.74-Hain-H43-01um-R2-74-length-91316-cov-10_pt1 | contig 91316 bp, 132 predicted proteins | sample MGYA00564407_ERZ1292632 | MGnify/ENA primary metagenome ERZ1292632 (study PRJEB36523, sample SAMEA6512637) | groundwater metagenome | collected 2019-01-08 | study: AquaDiva: Metagenomics assemblies of 32 groundwater samples | reverse complement strand
CCACCAGCCGCGTCCGCGAGCGGCCCGCTCGCCGGAACAACAGCCACAGCATCCAATCCGCGCGGGCGCACGCGAGCCACCCCTCGGCCAGGCTCCGATCCCCCAACCACGTCACCGCTTCTTTACACGCTCCCAGCCGCGTCAGCGTCCTATTCATCTTTCTCTCTCCTCTCTGTGGCCGGCCCGTTGTGGGCCTGGCCCTCGTCGTTGCTCCCCGACCTCGCGCCCCGTCTCTCTTGTCTGACGAGCCGCGAGGACGAGGAGCAATCCCCGTCCCCTGTCAATCATTGTCGCCTCTCGCGGATTGCCGCCCGCGTCCGTCTCTGGCCCAGCCTCGCGTCATCCCCGGACCTGCCGGGTATCTACACGCCTGTCCGCTCGCCCGCCTCTGCCCGCTTGCGGGGTATGGTTGCCCCGCGCGCTGCACCTGCCGCGCGACCGCGCTACTGTGTTGCTGCGATGCCTCAGTCTCCGCTCGTGCTGGCTTTCGGGGGCCTCTGGTCTCTACCCGGTGTCTCCCGTGCCGCAGCCGACCACTAGAGGATAGGTCGGTCTGCCGCGCCCATCTCGGCCTCTCCAGTGTATGCTGGATTGCCCGCCCGCTCTGCTCCCGGTGGATTGGTATGGTTGCCGCTCCGCCGCAAACCGCGCATCTGCGTATAGTGAGATGGTCCCGCGCTGCACTCGCGTCCACTGTCGCCCACAGAGGGCACATGCCGTCTTTCTCGGCACTGCATTCCCTGCGACTCGCACAGCCCTCCGCGCGGGGATGGTTCCGCTCGGTGTTTGGCGGGCCTCTTGGCCCCCTGTGCTCTCAGCCAACTCCGGTTTTCAAACTCCACCTGGACTACTAGCAACGTCCGGGCCAAACTGTACCGGGCCAAGTGATAATACTTTAAGTCCTTATGGCGTAAGGAGTTACAAGAATAATCCCATGCTTAAGAATGGCTATTCTCAAGCATGGGGATGCGTATTTCTGGTCGTTCTGGCGGGCCATTTTGGCCCGGTCCAGTCAGTATGACTCTGCCTAGCGCGACCACATCCTAGCGGCGCACATTCCACAGAGACCTCCCAGAGCCGCCTGTTCGTGCTGCGGTCTGACTTGCGTAGATTCTCGGCTACTAATTGGAGCGCCAGGCGTTCAATCTCACCGGGCGTGGTATCCCTGCCGACTACAAGTACCACGCCTTCGGCGTCGAGACTCGGCCTCGGCCTGTACAATACCATCCGCGATCCAGGGGCACCAGGGTCATGGAGCGTGACGGAATATCGTCCTCCCCGTGGACACATCACATTATAATCCGTCTGTGGATAGGAGATAGTTGGCAGGCTCATCGTGCAGCCCCTACTGCGTGTTCCGCTATTAGTTTTCTGATGCGCTCCTTTCCGTCCGGCCCAATGTGATGCACTATCACCGCGTCCTTCGGCGCGTCCTCGTACTTTCGACCAACCGGCTCGTGCACCAGCCAGTTCAACTCCGGCGGAAGAACCTTTTCCCTAGAGTTTAGGGAGCGCGTTATGCGATGCAATAACAGTTGCTCACTCTTGGTCTGACTCATCCTCGCGGCCTCTGCCCACAGAGAAACCACCTCCCCGTCTCGGTGCATGACCAACACTCCGCCATTGAACATGCTTTCCTGGCGGAGTGGATCAATCACTCCCGCCACCTCTGCATTCGATTCGCCTTTAAGTTTAAGCGTCAGTCTCTCTAGTAAGCCACGAACCTCGCAGTCGGCATCCAGCCAGATGACGGTCTCAAATGGACTGGACTTTACGGCCTGCGGCTTAAACCACCACGGATTGACGACCTCTCCGTTAGACTGCTGGTAGTAGATGTGCCTGTACGCCCAGGCCAATCTCCCACCTGGGAGCAGCGATTCCCTTGTCGCAGGAGACAGTCCGAAGTCTGACACGCAAATAGGCATCTCTGGGTTGTGCTTCCTGACATTAGCGAGCCACCATTCCAAGAGAAACTCGTGCGCCTTGTCCAGGCCAGTAACCACTCCGATGTCACGCTGCGGCTTGTGCCAAAATCGGTTTATAGGCAATTGCGACGGAAGTTCCTGCGCCTGTATAGATGAAAGCGCGTCCTCTATCCTCGTATACGGGAGCCATTGATTCAACTCAGATAGCGGGGATGAGCACCGAAGGAGGCACTCTCCAAGTATCTCTTTCTTGGACACTACTACCTGGATGCCCCGCACTAGGGCGTCGTAATCCGTCTCTCCGTCCTTCGGTGCAATCTGCGGGCGCTCTGCCCCGAGTAGATAGATATCACGCACCCCGGCCCATGCCAGTAGGTGAATCGCCGTCAAGGCGCTGTGATTCTCCCACAGGAACTTGCCAGGCGGCGGAGCGCATAGAAACCCCTTGTGGTGCGTCAACTCAAGCACGGTTGCTCCAATATCCGCAAAGTACATCTGCGGGTAATCTCTCAGCTTCTTGGCGTGAAACTTTAGTTCCGCTGCGCTGCTCGCGTAGACCTTGGGGATGGGGCGCGCATGGAGGTCTGCTGGGTAGTTCGCGGGCCAGCGCATCCCAACGAACAGGTCGGGCGTGCAGTACCTAGCTCCGTCGCCCACTCCGACCACGAGGATTCCGGGTCGGTTCAAGCGCAGCCTGGCGGCCTCGAATGCGGACTCGCCATTGAGCACGACCACGGCGTCGCAGCCGTGGTATATGCCGCGCCAGTTGGCCTCTACGAACTTCTCGCCGTCATGTCTCCAGAGCGGCATCTGTCCTCCTCTTCTTCCTCTATGTCCCTTTCCAGGTCTTGAATGGCCTCTATAGCCCTGAGTAATCGCGCGTTCTCTCGCTGCACGTCCCCGTCAAGACGTTCAAGGCGCTGGACACACTTCTTTTCCACTCCCTGCCAGTGCCGCAGTCTGGACCGTAGTTGCTTAATGGAGTGTAGCATTGCCATCTCCTCCCTTGACCTTAGCGAGTTTACCGGCCAGGGCTTTGGTGTAACGCGCATGGCATCGCCAGCACAATGTTACCAGATTTTCCATAGTTGTTCTTCCACCCTCGACTACCGCATGGATGTGATGCACCTCCCACGTAGAGTTATACAGGGGCACGTTATTAGCGCATAGACACTCCCTTCGTATGCCGTGGCGTCTCCACTCTTTCAGTTCTGCGTCCAACTCCGTGCAGTCCAGTCCGCAGTCTCGGCACACGCCGTGGTCCCTAGTCTTCACGTAGTAACGCAGCGCCCATCCACAGGCCACGTCGCAGGCTATGTGACACCCCCTGGAACAGTATGGACCCCGACGACGCACAATTGTGTTGCCGCAGTAGCGGCAGGCTCCTGGCGCGGAAGGGAATGCCTTATTTCGACTCAGGTATCGCACTAGAGCCTCACTTGCTTCTCGCCAATCCCTGCCACTGCAAGGTCTGTGATTTTGTGTCATGTCGCTTCCCCTTTTACGTCCACGGGGGAGAATGAATCTTGGACGGCGGGGGCCGGTAACGCGCCGTCACTCCGGGCTGCACAGGCTTCACGGGAGATTTAGTATTCTCCTCTTGCGACTCGTGGCACTGCACATGGACGGCGTTTGTGCCCCGCTCCCACCAAATGTCATCCCCCTCGGCGATATCCTCGCCGCAGACCTCGCAGCGTGATGGAAACTTAGCCTTGATTATCATGCCAGCTCCTCCTCTATTGCGCGCGTGGCCAGCGCGGGGAAATCTATGGCCGGCCTTGCACGGACGGCGTAACGCGCTGAAGCCTCAATATACAACCATACGGACTCTTTATTCGTCGCCTGTTGTGCCGCATTCGCCGTGCGAACCGCAAACTCCGCATAGTCATTAGAGACCGTCTCTCTCGCGGCATCCGCACAGAGCTGGGCGAACCGCACTTGTTGCGCCATTGTAATTGTCACCCGTGGAATCTCCTTCACTAGTCGCATCTTTGAGAATCCACTCTTTAACGTGCCATCGTCAAGGCGTTGCCCGGCACACTCTGCCTCCCATAGCCGTTCAGGGGGATATACCACCATCGCATGTATCAGTACTCCAGCCAGTTCCGGCGACGAGAAGCAATGCAGCCAGCCCGGCCCGCAGAGTTTGCCCTCTCCGCTGGTCTCTTGCCACTCGCCTTCAGTCCATTGGAATCCGCCGTAGGTGCGGTTGTTCGCATCTGTGAACTTGTACATGGTAGTGCTCATGCCAACTCCTCCTCTGTTTCGGACATGTCCACTAATAAGGGCGCGTCGGCCACGGCCCCGTCCTGTGCGTCAAATAGCGTCCGCGAGCTGTGTGCTGCGTGTTCAATGCGCGCCTTCGCAATCTCCACGTATTCGCGCTCCATCTCTATTCCAATGAACTTGAACCCCTCTATCATGCACGCCTTGCCAGTGCTGCCACTGCCCATGAATGGGTCAAGCACGACTCCGCCCGGAGGCGTGACTAGACAGCAGAGCCAACGCATGAGGGCTGTGGACTTGACCGTTGGATGGTGGTTGCGCCGGGCATTATTCGTCCGATTTCTCGGATTTTCTCCGCCAGGGCCGTTGTCCTTCTGCCTATCCGCACGGCGCTCTGGCGTGAATCCATCCAGCCCTTCTTCACGGTCTTCTTTGGACGCCTTGCAACAGTAGAAGAACCTCGCAGCGGAGCCGGAGTCTCCGCCCGTGTCGTACTGTGTGGCCACATCCGGGAACCCGCCGTGATACCCGCCTTTTCCCTTGCTGTCTTTACGTGTCTGGCCTGCGCGTAGAAGTCCGCCAGTCGTCTCTGGGAACAACGCCACGACCTCATCGCTTCCGTCGTGAACTAGATTTGCGGGCCATCTGCCAGGGGGGTTGACTTTAGTGCCGGTGATTGGAGTGTTCACCCCTGGCGCTCCCCACAGATTGCCATGCGCTGCGGACAAATCCTTCATCCTAGTGCGTGTGCTCTCTCCGCCCACCCTGCAACCGTCTATGTTCAGCGCGCCCGTGCCGCACTTGAGGACATTCTTTGCCACATTGCCCTCAAGGGGCTTACGGGCGAGAATCCAGTGCTCAATGGCGGGCTTTAGCCCCATGCCGTAGCCTGACCACTGCGCGGCTTCTGCCGAGGCCGGAGCGGTGATGGTAAACTTTCCCGGCCACTGATAATCATCGTCGGAGAACGAGCTTCCATTGGGGCGAGCTGCGTCTCCGGTGCGCCCCTTCCCCTCTCCAACGATGACGGTCCTATCCGCGCCCAAGTGGCGGTCTATGGCCCTTGCCACGTCCAAACTTTTCGGAAATCCAGACCCAAAACAATGGTGAATTACATCCCTCACCTCGAATCCGGCATCCTCTACTGCCGTGGCCGTCCAGTGACTCGTGCGTGGCAACGCCCAGACAAGCGCGTGGCCTCCGGGCTTAAGCACACGCAGGCATTCGCGCATGATGGACGCGAGCCATGCAGTCCACTCATTACGGCCTCCCTTGTGGTGGTCCCAGGCTTTCCCCATGAAAGAGATTCCCGCCGGCGGGTCGGTGACAATGGCATCTATACTCGCATCTGGCAGGCGCGGAAGGATGCTCGCGCAGTCTCCGTGGTACAGGGTTGCCTTATCTCCTGCAAAGAACGGCACTAGAGATTCCATTTCAATGTCAATTTCGCTCATGCTTCCTCTCCCCGTGCAATCCTCAGTAAGTGCTGTTCCAGGCGCTCAATCCCCCCGCGGGCCAACTCGTCCGCCTCCCGAGAAGGGCTGATGGAGGCGTCCTTCAGGGAGTCGGTATCCCATAGATGTTTAATCCCATGCCTTGCACACACACGACGCTCCGCCCAGTCGTTTAGTCCAGCTATCACTCTTCGCAGGAGACACTTAGCTTCCTGCTTCACTTCTTCATCTTTGAGCATGTGCCCCTCCTATTCCATGATGTCCGTTAGGTTTACCGGAAGCCGTGCCAGTAGCGACTCGCGCTGGCCCTCGTCTGGCGCGGCACTGGCCGCCAGTAATATCATTGAAATGTCATGGCTGGACTTCCCTGCGTCAAGGTGCCTGGCCGCCTCTTGCATGGACGCGAAGGTAAATTGCTGGTATCTGCCCGCCGCCTGGCGCAGGGCCGTGGTCATCCGTTCAAACTCGGTCATGGCTCATCTCTCCTTCCGGGTCGCGTCTGGCAAAGGGAGGCGCAATCTGTCCTAAAACCCGAAGGCTCTCTATAGCGTCAACAATTCTACGAACCTGCGGGTGTTCCTTATCTCCTACCACCAGGGTCATCTGCTTAATCCCTTTGTCCCATAGAAAGTGAATCATGGTAGGCAGGTTCTCTGGCGATCCTCCCAGCCGTTGCCATGCCGTTCGGGAGTCCGCATCTCTAAATATGAAGCGGTCGTCAGGACACCCCGCGTCTTTATCGCTCTCCACAATGGCATAAGGCCAGGTCAAACGGATCAACCGGCACACCTCGTCACGCGCGTTCTCCGCGTCCAGCGTGCAGCCGTAAATCAAATCGTGTCCGCCAATCTTCATGCCACCTCCTCCTTTATTGCGCGCGTGGCCAGCGCGGGGAAGTCTATGGGGTTCACTGCCGCCTTCTGCGCCTTTCTCGCCGCACTTGACGACCAGATTTTGACCGCAGCCGCGTTTACCGCCGCGGCTGACATCGCCGACTCCTCTGCCGATGCCAAATCTGGTGCCAACGCCAAAGTATGTACACCTGATTTCAATGTTCGCAACATGGACACCGACGCTCGCGCTGCCAGTACCGAGCGGTCTAGTTCGGCCAACCACGCACTCGCCCACTTGCGCCACCCCTGGTCCTTGCAGACCTCCATCGCGCATAGGATTGCAAATCGGACGCGCTGTGCCTGTGACAATAATGGCCGAGAGATTTCGCGCACCAAGCATATCTTTGAGAATCCGCTCTCTAGCGCGCCCTCGTTCATCCGTTCTCCTTTGCACTCCACCTCCCATAATCTCGTCGGGGCATGGAAGCACATTGAGTGAATCAGTAGTTCTGCGAGTTCTGGAGACGAGAAGCAGTGCAGCCAGCCCGGCCCACAGAGTTCGCCCCTCCCAGGCGTTTCTTTCCACTCGCCCCGCGCCCATTGGAATCCGCCGTAGGTGCGGTTGTTCGCATCTGTGAACTTGTACATGGTAGTGCTCATGCCAACTCCTCCTCATTCCTCTCTGCCACTATCGCCAGAAAGTCCGTACCCCATTGCACTCCACGATGCCAGCGGATGACGCGCCACTGCGACTCCGCCCCGTAGAATCTATGCCGGAATATCATCTCGTCCAGGCTTTGCGGGTGTCCTGTGTCCCGAGGAGTGTGCAGCCACTCGAAAATCCTGACGAGCTTACAGGACGCCGTTAATGTTAGTAGCACCAGTTTCGGGTCAGTTGTGTGCTGTAGGCAATTATACATCCAGCCCTCATCATGCCGAGTAATAACGGAGTAGTCCTCCCCCTGCGAATGTATGTACTCTATACCCGACGCATGGTAGTGCTCCTTCCGCCCTTCCTGGACGGGCATAGGGTCAACCACCACCGACTTTCCGTGCCTACTCCAGAGTAGCATGGATATAGGACCGCCGCCCATGTCTAGTACAGACTTGTCCTTGGCGATCCCCGGAGTCAGGAGCATTTGTTCGGCGTAGAACTTCTGCTTCTCCGCCTCTTTTGCCCACCGCTCGCTATTCGGGTCGTCGCCCCACCACTCCTTCTCCCATTTCTGGGCCTTCTTCCAGTCGGAGCCATGCTGCGAAGCGGGCGCAACTTCCTTGGACACTTCACTCGTAGAGTGGTCTACACAGGGAAAGATTGGCATAGGAGTCCTCTTCCGCAGCCAGTCAAGATGCTTCCTGTTGGGGCGTCGAGTATACCATCCCTTATCGGACTTCAAGTCAAGCAGGGACTGAAAATACTCCTCGTACATCTGGCCGACTCGACTCAGGGAGAAGTTGTTTACGGCCCAGTCGTGACACGCATCGCTGTCAATGTGGCCCTGCTCTATGCGCTTGGCCGCGAACACGAACTGCTCAAACGTCCTACAACGGTATCCCGTAATGCCGTGCAGGACGGTCTCTGCGAAACCACCCCAATCCGTTGTAATCACCGGACACCCCGTGGCCATCGCCTCTATCGTCACGCCACCCCACGGCTCCACGTATTCGGTCGGAGCCATGAGCAACCTGGCCCGGCTCAGCAACTCCCCGCGCTCCTTGACTCCCACCGGGGGATGATAGTCTACATGGTCATTGCCTCGCAGGAACGGCTCCGGGTCTCCCTGGCCGCAGATCGTGATGCGCCTTCCGCATTCCCTAGCCACGTCAACGGCTATACCCACGCCCTTGCTGCCAATGAGTCTCCCCATGTACAAGAAGTGATCCCCCCGTCTTTGCGACGGACAATATGAGAGGGCGTCTACGTCTATGGCATTCGGTATCACAGCGAAGTACCACTTCCTGCCGTCAAACTGGTTGTCGCGACCCATGTGCATGTGCATCCAGGCGTAGGATTCATACACTCTGAACTGCGAGAAAATGTGCGGATACCCGATGCCCGATTCGACCACGAACTGATGCGGCTCTATGTCACGCACGCAGTCCTGGTGACCGGTGCCCCACGGGCAGCACACTATCTCCGTCTGGCGCTCTCCGCGCCGCCACTCTAGCTCCTCCCTGGCGCGGCGCGCAAACTCGTCAAGGATGTATCCCTTGGCCCCGTCCCGTCCAAGGTCGTAGAAGTCCTTGCCGGGATGACTATAGCCCTGCTCCCATAACGACCGTTTCACGAGCGGGACGTTCTCGGAGCACTGCGGAGTGCTGCCCTCCACGCCCATAAATATCACTTCATGCCCGCGGTCGTGCATCATGCGGCACAGGTGATACGCTTTCATGGTAAAGGCGCACGTGGACCACTCCGGGTCACAGATGGTATGGGGCACACCCAGGACGTAGATTTTCACTTATCCTCCTCCGCACTTAAGGCTCTCTACTATCAACTCCAATGTCGCCGCGTCACGCTCCCTGCTAGGCATGGTCCTCATCTGTTTTGCCATGCACTCTAGGGCTTGCAGTTCCGCCTGTTCCGGTACGTCAACCTCAATGAGTCCAGGAAACGACAACGTATTCATTCTGACTCCCGACATCTCATGGCGGCTGAATGGCATAAAGTGCCACGCATACTCGCCATCAACAAGACGGTGCAGCAGTATCACTCCGCATCTACACCGAGACTGCCATGAACTTCCAACACTCAGACCTCTATGAATATCTCTAAGGCTCATGCTTCGCTCCGCACCGCCTCTAGGGATAGTTCTATGCGGGCCGCTCCGATGTCATCCCGCAGATTATTCGGCATGTCCCTAATTGGTATTTCGTGGCTAACCCAATGCCTGTCGTAAGATTCGCAGAACCGTTCGTCTACCTGACAGGTATCGTCGTCAAGTCTGGCCACCCAGCAGAGTTGAGAAACGTAATTCCACGTCTGGGGCTTCTTCGGAATCACAACCGGAGGATTATCATCTAAAGACGGCACTGGTCGTCCTCGCTTCCCCGACGACACATTACCACAACGGGAACAAAGTCAACCCGAATCCGTGCAGCCACTCCTTCAGTCCACTGGAATACGGCGCGCGGTAGCACTGCCACGCGGGATAGTCCAGATGCCAGTTCTCTCCGTCTTCCGGGAGCCAGAGTGCCGCAGGAACCCCGTAGCTGGCAGCAATGTGCGCCGAGGCCGAGCGCGGTCCGACTACCAGTATGGCCGAGGCCACGAGCGCGAGCATGTCCAGGGCGCTGCCAAGACGCGAATAGTCCAGGTCCAGGCCACGCCTTGTGCGCTGCGGACTTCCAAAGGCGAACACTGGCGTACCCGGCCACGCCCTTCGCACTGCCGCAAGCGCCTCTGACTGCCAGGGCGGGGGTGGGTTGCGTGCGTAGTTGGAATGCGGCTGGAACACGATGTGTCCACCAGCACGAAGTCCCCGTGGAATAGCGAGCGTCGGCAGTTCCAGCCTCGGGGACTCAAGCACCGGAAGCCCCGCTGCAACGTGCCACGTCCCAAGGTAGTTCTTGCATACCAAGCCATTCTTGGCGCGCTGGAAGCTGGAAGGAGTGAGGGTCCATAGCGCCCCTACATTCTCCGTGCCAACAAGTTCATCCCCGTAGGCTCTCACCACCCCTGGCAGGATCGTCGTGTTTACGCGCACTTCTGGACAGCGCCGCGCATAGGAACGGGCCGTGGAAATCAGACATAACTGGTCTCCTAACCCTCTGTAGGGCGTGGAGAAAAGTACCGTTCCATTACCAGGCGGTAGAAGTCCAGATTCGCAGACCGGCATTGTGCGAGTGTCCTTTCGCCGAAGAATGCGTAGTTGAACTTGGACGACCACGGGTTGCGGACTATCACCTTGCGGCCCATGAGTGAGGCCCAATAGGCCCCATGATAGGAGTTCGTCACCACGGTCTTTCCACTGGAAAGAAACCGGATGGCTTCATCAAATGCCACTCTATTGGTCAAGTACGGAGACCCCCGGAGCCGTGGCAGGTCGTGAGATTGGTGAGCATAGTACACGGTGTCGTGTTCGGGCGGAGGTTGATTATCAAGTAGTGCAGATATACAGCTTGGACAAGGCACCCAGTGCTTACTGGTCTTGTCGCGCAGACCCGCCAGGTGTCCAAACAGCCGAGGCGGCTCGTCAGACTCCTGACCATGGGCGTTGAATCCCATGCCCCATAGCACGACGTGCTTCCATGACGCAAGCACGTGCTCCACAAATCCCCGGAAGTGGAATAACCCCCCTCCCCCCAGGATTATCAGCGTCTCGTCATCGGGAGCCAGGCCCAGTGATAAGTATATATCGCACTTCGTAACTGGTACGGGAAAGGCAAAGTAGTCCAGTGGAGAGCAAACTGCGTCTCCAGCGTTATGCTCGTCCTGCCGCTTGACATTCACGATGCGCGTTATTTGCGCCACGCGTCACTACCCCTCTAGCGCCTTACGCCAGAACGAGAAGTTTCGCTCGGCCTGTTCCTTGGTGTATTCCGGCCAGCGGGCCGTGTGACCTCTACGGACTCCGGCCACGGTCACGCGGACGATGAGCGGCTCATGCAGCGGCAGCGCGTCGTCAAGCAGGACGTGCAGCTTGCCCTCGCGGTACACTACGGCGGTATTTCTCAACGGCATTCCGTCCGAATGAATGGACAGTACCTTTATGGTGTCTGGCTCGCATACGTCCACGAATACAGGGTCAATCGGAGCCGACATTCCGCGCGAATTGATTACCGCCTCCACTACATCCAGAAACATAGTCTCGGGAGACTCAATGCACGTCAGTCCGCGCCATCGGCCCTGCGTCTCTACGATGGCCAGCTTATCTCCGGTAGCCCCCTGCGGGCCGGTGGCTCCGGTCACGCCGTCAGGCCCGGTGACGCCCCCTGCCCCAGTGGCTCCGGTCACCCCTGCGCCCGTAGCTCCGGTCGCGCCAGTGGCCCCGGTCGCGCCAGTCGCCCCCGCTCCACTGGCTCCGGTCACCCCAGTCGCCCCGGTCACCCCTGCGCCCGTAGCTCCGGTCGCGCCATCTGAACCTGACGGTCCTGGTACAAGGATTTGCATGTTCCCTCCTTACTGCCGGGGTTTCTTCCTGCCATGATGCAGTTTAGGCGTAGTTTTCAACTTGTCCACCGGATTCCTGGAGAGATTCTTATTCACGGCTCCGGTTATTGCGTCAACTGCACATCCAATTATCATCTGATTCACGGAGTCCACGACGACGTTCACGGCTGCATTGGCGAATACTTCAGCCAGTCCGGGAGCCTTGTTTTCCTTTGACGCGACGGGCGCGACGGGCGGAAAGGCGGCTTGTACTTTTGCCGCTGCGTCTGCGATGTCGCGCAACTCCTTCTCCCAGCGCAATCGTTCATTCTCTGCGCGCAGCCGCCCCTGCTCCGCTCGGTACTGATTCTCGCGCTGCCACTGCTCCCTATTGGCCTGCTCTCGGCTCTCCTGCTCGGCCCGCCTGCGGGCCTCCTCTTCCCGGTAATATCGCAGCCGTTCCTCCTTGCCGCGCGCCCTGTGGTCTTGTCTCCTTCTGGCTCTTTCCCGGTTGACGCGATACGATGCGCCATAAAGCACATCGTCCGGCAGCACTTCGATTATGAACCCGCCGCCGCTCCATCCTCCAGAGGACGGACTGACAACTACTGCGCCACTTCCGACGCCGAAATACCCACCGAAGACTCCGCCCATGTACTCGCCAAAGTAGCTCATGTAGGGTCTCTGCCTACAACCGTCCGATTGCCGCTGACTATGGTTGCGGACACCCGCACCTTGGAACTGTCAAGGCTTTTGAACGTGGTGGACGGCCCGCCCAGCGCCGCCGCGTCCCCGACTAGAATGGAGGCCATGAGCCGCAGAATGTCCTTGGCCGTATATGCGCCCTCAAGAACTTCCGCCCACGGACTAGAACTCGCGTCTTCGATAAGCGCCGCGCTAGTGCTCTGGGCAAGCACGACCTGCGTGTACGCAGTCGGCTGAATCGGAGACGTATCATTGCCTAGTGCGTCTACTGCAACCAGGTTGCCCCCGCTGACGGTGCATTGCGCGTAGGACGGCCCCAGCCTAGCCTCAAATGCCAACTTGGCGTTCTGAAGTGTAACGGTTATGCCAACCTTGACGCCGCCCCCGAGATTCTCCTTTCCGGTAGCGTCCAATAGCGAGTCGTATTCCAGGTTCTCCGGTTGATCCTCCCAGTCCCGAGCCAAGTCCACGAGGTCTTGCACGGAAATCCCGGTTGCGGGAGATGGCACCGTGATGATGCGCGGACTAACGTTCGGGTCAACGATTATTGCCACGGCCCGCCTCTACTGTGATTGTCCTTTCCGCTTTCTGCCGGAACTGCTCCTGGAGCACCCCCACGATGCGCTGATACTCCCGCTTCGTGGCCCGTTCCTTTTCAATGGCGTCCTCAAAGACCTTGATGTTCTTGTTACAGGTCTCCACCGCCCGCTGCATCGCGCCGAGGTCAAGCTTAGTCTCGTCCATTCCGCCGTCCTCGTTATGTAATGATGGTATCAGTGGTCCGAATGGTGGCAATGCTGCGGCTTGTGCCAGATGTGGAGTCATCCGTTGTGAAGGGCAGAATCTTTGTCGCCGCCGAAGAGTTTCTCACAACCACGCGAAAGTTAATCGTGCCACTGTACTGTATTGACACCTCCGCCGTGGCAGCGGCAGCATATTTGTCAATCAGCGGCACATACACGTCGTCCGCCGTATTCATTGCGATTGGCACTGCGTTGAACTCAATCTGGTCAGTGGAGACCTGTCCGGTTATTGCCGGGGAAATCGTAACCTGCGTGTCACTATCCACGCTGATGATGTAGGAGATGCCGTCGTGTCCATTGCCATTGTTGACTACAATGTCCCCGCGCTTCGCGGCGGCGTTGAAGCCTCCACCGGACTTCACGATGGTAGTGCTACCCGTGCCCGCCGTGGCCGTGAAGGCGTAGTTTGCCAGCGTGAACGTGGAGCTGGACCAACTGGCATAACGCACCCTGTATCCCTGGTAGTTATCTGAGGCATCCCGGATACGCAGCACTCCGCCGGATGTCTTTCCGGGCACGTCCTGCGGGATGGCGGCATCCACAACGATGGTCGCATCACCGATAGCCTCTCCGCCCGCAGCAGAAAACTCAGTCTTATTGATGGACCCGCCAGCGCCAGTAAGCCGAAAGACGGATACGCGGTCGTGCAACACGCTGGTCTCTGCGCCGCCTACGAGATTCGTCACTTCGATTGTAATGGCAGTCGGCCTGGCCTTGGTTTCCCCGTCAACCGTGGTGAGCTGGAACTTGTTTTCGTCAGCCGTGACCCATTCACTGATGAGAACTCCGCGAGCGCCGAAGAAGGTTCCACCCGCAAAAGTCCCCAACGGAGATGCCTTCTTGGGAGCAAACGTCACTGCGGCGGAGTCAATTTCAACAGTACTGGTCGTGTCATTGTCGGTCAGCGTGGCGGTCGTGGCGTGCGTGACGAACGTTCCGCGCGTGTTACGCAGGAGTATCACCTTGTTTACCGTATCATGCGAAATGATGACGCCGGTAGCTCCGCTTGTTTCCTGCGTCACGTCATCGCCTTCATTGATCGCTCCCGAAGGGGAGCCGGTGTACTTCAAATACACCTCTCCGCCAATATACATTTCTCCAGGGATGCCATCGGTACTACTGGTGCCCGTCGCGCCTCCACGGGTGATGTACTTCAGCCACTCATACACCTCGTCAAGTGGATTGGAGTTGCAGTCAATGGTAATGCCGTAGTATTCCGCAGTGCTGTCATTGTCAATGTCATAGGTCGTGTTGGCATAGGCAATGGCCGGAATCACGCCGGACGTAAACCAGGCCGCAAGTGCCGGTCCCTGGTTTACGGGGACGCCGTTGACGGTGCCCGTACCCGTGTCGTCGTCATTGTTCACCGTCTCTGTATCCGAGAAGTCTATGGTCGGAACATCTCCGCCAAGGAGATAGTAGTGCAGCGTGGGTGTAGGATTACTGCCCGAGACCAGCGTAATGATGCCACGCGCGCCACTGGTTCCGCCGATTATCTCGTCCCCCTGCCCCCAATTGCCGCTTGCGCCAGAAAGGGTAATTGACCTGTACCCCGTAGTGTTGTCCAAGTCTGGGCCGCAGGAGAGCGGAATGGGGTTTCGCCCGCCAGACGTGGTTGACGCGGCCACTTCGTAACTGTCGTAAAGCGTATTACCTCGGCGAGCGTAGACCGTGCCGTAGCCTCCGTCTATTACGCTCAGGGTCGCCGTCTTGTAGTCCTTGATCGGCAGCAGCATGTCAATGTGTCCGTCAGTCCACCAATCCTTCGTAGAGTCCGTGATGGATACAACGCGAACCCTGCCCGCGTCCGTGTTGACAGGCCCCTGGTAGACGTAGACGTGCGAATCGGTTTCAATCGTGCCCAGGGAGTATAGATTGGCCCAGATTTGCTCTCCGGTATTGCTAACTGCGCCGGATTGACTGGCGGTGTGTGCATTGCACGTGATGGTCTGTGCCGCAGTCGTAAATTGGTCTGAGGCCCCATTGGTATTTGGGCGGATAACTAGATAATCCGTCGCGCCCGCCTCAATGACCTCTAGGAGCGTTCCTGCTCCAGTAGTCGCGCCAGAGATGTCCAATCCCACGTCTCCGGCCACAATGTTGTTTGAGGTAACGGGAACAATGATAATGCCAACCGCCGAAGTGTCCACGTGAGTCCAGCCGTTAGTTCTTATGGCACCACCCTTCAAGTGCTCCATTGACTTGTATGAGATATACCAGGGGTCCAGGTCTCCAGAGTCAATGATGCCGATAGTGTATTCCACGGGAGTCTGGGCGGACATAGGGATGCCGTCGTCCATCTGACTCTGCTCGTCGAAGAAGTCTTGCAGCGCAGAATAGAGTGCATTGACTGTCCTGGGCGGATTCGCCCCGCCCGTCCATTCAATCTGCTTGCGCCGATTGTCGTCCAAATAGTATATCGTGAAGTCCCCGCCCAGAATCGTATCGCTCATGGCACTCTCCTCGTCTCACTTGTCGTGCCGCTGGCGTCCCGATGCCCGGCATACCCGTCAGTCCCGCTTGTGTCAATGTCAAAATCACACATTCGAGTCTATGTAAAGCACTACTTTCACGGACATCCCGGTGCCGGCCGCAATTACGGCTGGCCCGCTGACGGGGACATAGCGGGTTCCGGCGGATGACTTCCTGACCTTGTAAATGGCGTTCGACGGCACACTGCCGGTCCAGTCTCCAGACGCCACGCCACTACCGTCAGTGTCCTCGTTAATGACCTCCGTGGCCCCCACATACACGGAGACTTGCGCCGTGGAAATCGGGCTGTTGTTCTTGTCTACTACGGTCACCGTCACGGGTACGGAAGAGTTGATGGTCGTGGCCGACCCGCCGCCAATATCCTCTGAGACCAGTGGGTATGTCCCTCCCGATACGTTGATAGTGATTGAGCCGCCAGACTCATTGCGTACATCCTTCGTGTTTCCAGAGAATGTCAAGCTGGTAAAAGTGAACGGGGTGCCCGTAGTGGATTCAAACACCACCGCCCTGGAACAGTTCACGAATAGGCAGGATTGCAGGTTCGTCGTGGACTCCCACAGGTGCGCGCCATCGTCGCTCGCGGCTACCGAGTTCAGGATGTTGCAGTTTCTGATCTCCATATTGGAAACGATGCGCCCGCAGCCGTTGAAGGTATTGCTAAAGCAGTCGTCGTCATCTACGCCGGTGCCCTTCAGGTCAATGCCCCCCTCTAGGTTGGAGAACGTGGAGCCGTAAAGGCTCAGTGTTCCGGCACTATCGTCCGTGACAACCGTGACCCTAGTTCTGGCCGGGGTGGACAGGACGGGACTGTTATAGGAACCGACAAATGAGCCGGAGCGCCCCTTGTCCGAACCGACGATGACTCCTAAAGTTACCGAGGTGCTGCCAGTGCCGTTGCCCACAAACGCCAGGCCGTTGTACGACGTGGCCCCGTCACTCCCGGTAGTTCCTCCAGAGGATGCGTCAGGGATGGCCTTGACCACATTTGTCCCGTTGTGGTAATGAGGCGTCTCGTAGACCACCACCTCGTTCTGCGAAGAGAAGGTGAGCGAGCCAGTGCCCAGGTTGTCTCCAAGGATTATCTTGCCACGAACGTAATAGATTCCGCGCCTCTCCGTGATGACTCCGTACCTGTTATTGATGGTGCCAAAATCAAGCGCCGTAATTTCCTTGAAGCCCTCACCAGTGGCGGCAACAGTGCCAGAAACCCTCAATTCTCCTCGCCCGTAGTAGATGGCATCCACTCCAAACGTCTGTCCCTTGGCACCAGCAATGTACTTAGCGCCTCCACCAAACCACCGAACCGCCGTGAGGTCGCAGCCTCCGCCATAGGTCGTCGAGGCGGTGCTTTGAGGATCAATCACGTAGCATATCCACCCGTCCGTTCCTACGATGGTATTAGAGCCGTCAACGTACCATGCGCTCCACACACCCGTAGCATCCGCAGGAGCAGTAGCCCCGGAGCCGAGAATGACGCGGATGCCGCCGTTAGCCAGCGTGTCCACGAGGGAGGGGGCGGTCATACGCATCCAAATGTAAATGAGCTTGTCTTTATGGCTCCCGGTGGTGAAGTTGATAGTACTCCCGGAGCCAATGTCGAAGCACATGCCCTTGATGGCCGAGCCGGAACTGCCGCGTGAAATGCAGTTCGCGTTCTGCGCGAAGAAGTCAGGCTCCAGCGCCATTGCGCCCGTTCCGCCAGAGCCGTAGCTGGTCCAGCCAGTCGCGGTCTCGGCATCCGTAATGCGTGTCAAGTCGGTAGTAACTGTCAGCGCCACGCTATAACTCCGTCAAGGTGTTGTCTGACATGCGTAGTGTGGCCACTACGGTCAGTCCAAAAGACTCTGCCGTAGAAACTGACGCATTCACGTCCTCTTGCATCCAGCCAAGAACGGCCACGTTTGTCCGGTTGCTGGGACAGGCGTTGATTCGCTGGCCGTCTATTACTCCGTACCCCTGAACTCCCGACAGCAGTGCTGGCGCGGCAGACCCTGCTATGAATATCACGGTGTTCAAGTGCTTCAACTGGAACTGTAAGTATGTCCACCACGCGCCGGGGTTGGACAATACAGCGTGCAGCATGTCCTCTGCCGATTCGTAGGCTACAACAACGGCGTGGTGATAGGGGCATTCCATTGTCACGCCCTCTCTAGGGGTTGGCAACGTAGCCGATTCCACTTGGAATTCAACACGATGTTGCCACCAACGTCGTGAACAACCACAACATTCCTGCCATTCCGCCTAGCGATCCCGACGTTCCGAGAATGCGTGTCCGCAAGTAGAATGCCTTGCGAGTGCCACCACAGGACCGCTTCCGTTACCGGAATGAACGACCTGTGTTCATCAGACAGTAGTTTGATAGTCTCTATGGCGTCGTGAATGCGTGATTCTGAAAAGGCCAAGCCTACAAAGTCATTCAGTATTCCGGCGCTGTATCCGGGAAACTCCACTTCCACGGACGCCAGGGCCTCTCGCCATATCACAACCACGCCCTCATCAGGAAGACATCGCACCGCCGCGACTTGCACGGTTCCCGGAGGCACCTGCCTTCCCGCGTCCACAAAACCCTGGTATGCCATTGCAAATACGGCCTCGGATTTGTCTGCTGTGACCTTGATTACTATGGAGTCGGACTCCGTGGCGTAGACGCATCCGTACATCCCACATCCGAGATACTCGTTGGGGCGACAGGGCTTTCCGCCGCGCAGTTTGAGGCGCGGCAGGCGTAGTTTATCCGCCGTGGCGTTGATCCTGCCGCAGTATACCTGGGCGATCTCGGCCATTATGGAGTGAACCTTTCGCCGTTGATCCAGACTTCTTCCGCTAACGACAGAGGCACCTTCCCACGCACCGCCAGTTCGACAGAACTAAACTCGTCAAGACCGGACTTCCTTAACTGCTGCATTGCGGCAGTCCCTCTCTTCTCTCCCCCGCGCCGGCCTGCCTGCCGCAGTGCTTCCTCTATTGCGCTCGCAGTCTCCGTTGCGGTGTTTAATTCGTACCTGTCCACCTCTCGCACAATTTCTCCGTACAGGGCAAGGAAGTCCTCGCGCCTAAGCCGTGCATCCATGTCCCTGATTAGACGCAGCGCATCAAAGACGAATCCATTCTGATTCTCGCCGCAATACTTGAACTCGCCAAGGGAGAAAAATACGCACTCCAAGTCTCCGGCGATCACGTCGGGACACTCAAAGCGGCTTCGCTCGAACGACCGCTTCGTCAAGCCCTGTGCCTCGGCGTAGTCCCTGCCTAGCAACCTAATGGCATCAGCGGTAGTGTCCCGGATTCCCCATTCTCCCTGCATCTTATCTGCCCAGTCCACGCACAAATCCCAAATCCCCTGTCCATGAAGACGGGCCTTCCCTGGAACGAGATACTCTCCGCGTAGCACGTCCTTCATGGCATCCTCGCCGCCCTGTACACAGTGGTAGGCCGGGTATCTCATTCACTCTCCCCTCGTCGCGCTTGAGGTATTGCCCGGCGAAGTGAGTCCACAATCATCGCCATCGCATCCCCCAGACTGTGCGCGTCTGAGGCATCCGACGCAGCATCCCGTTTGGCCAGGTCTATCGCGTCCAGTACCGGAAGCAGCGCCAGGATGTGCGGCCTCAATGCCGTCTCTTCGGCGCGCTCTACGTGTTTCTGCGCGCGCCGCGTGTAGTCGCACAGATTCACGCGCTCCGTCTCTATTCGCGTCCGCAGATCGGCGCATTCACTTTCAAGGGCGGCCATCTGCGCCCTCCCATCCACGCGCAGTGCCAGATGCCGCACCGCCGCCTTTAGCGGCTCCTTGTCATCCTGAGAGTTCACGGCGTCTATGCTCTTGCACAGCGCCTCACCTGCGTCCAAAATGCTCTCCATGTTATCACCTCGCCGCCCAGGCGTTCAAGATGGACTGCTCAAAGGCCCCGCCGAGTTGCGACTTGCGCTGGAACCCGCGGTCAAGGCATGACTCCGAGCAACACACTGGATGGTACTTGGTGAAGTAGTCTGCCAGCGCCACGGGAATCTTGCGCCTGAACAGTCTTAGCCTCAGCGGCACAAGTAGAGGCTCTATGATTGCCGCCCTGCGGCAGCAGTGCAGTCCTAGCTCGGTGCAGTAGAAGGCGTCAATGTTATTCTCCTTAAACGCAAAGTCATAAGGCTTACCAATCTGCTCTGCCGCCGCCTTAACGATAATCTCCTGTTCGGACTTGCGGCCCCACGGCCTGACCGCTAGGGCATAGTCGGCGTGCATGAGTACTTCTCCGAAGTCCTGGCAGACTACGCCCTCAGAAATCGCATGAACGCAACACCGCTGGTAGACGCCGCGGGGGGGCTGAATGGCCGTCTGGTGCTCCACCCCAAGCGCGCTGGCGTTCTCAATGAAGTGCGTCTGAGAGTTCTGCTGGCCCTTCACTGCGCCCACGTACACAGCCAGGTGTTTGAAGGAGCCTGGGATGGCCGCATTACTACCGAAGAACGGCGCGCTGCGTGTCAGGAGAAAATCTCCGGGCTTCAAGAGCCGCGTGAAGGCACGGTAGTCAGACCAGAGCATCTCGCCATGCCGCATCCCAACGACCACGGCGGGCCACGGCCACACGGCCACGGAGGACCAGTCGGCCCAAGTGTCGCCCACGGTGCCAGCGATGGAGGCCCAGAGGCTCATGGCTTCCCCTTCTTGAGCACGGCCAGTTTGTCCTCTACGGAGTAGCGGACTGCATCGGCAAACCTGCGACTATAATAGTCGTGCGTGGCGTAATAGTACAGCGCGTTCAAGTCGTCGCGGCGCGATAGTTTAGCGTTGTTGCGAACCATCGTGTTAAGCGCCAGCGTCGTCGTCGGCAGTGTCATCAAGTCCATCGCGTACACCGCAGCCCTTCGCTTGTCGCTGCGCCATAGGCGCTCAAGTTCATCCTCCAGGGAGTGCACAAACACTAGAACCCTGGCGATATACTCGCTTTCAGAGTACATGTAGTTTGCCCAGTCCTCATCGGTTTTCAATTCACTGGCCCGAATAGGCATCGGCTTGTCAGCCCGCGCCTTGGCCCAGAACACCACATGTAGCACCTCGTGCATGAGCACTTCTCTAATCTGCGTAAAGGTCAGTCCGCGGGCGACGTTTACGAAGATGGGGATGTACAGCGCCCCCTCGGCTTCGCTACAGTCTTCTATGTCCACCCCGCCGTCCGCCCGAAAGTCTGCATCGTGCATAACCAGCAGGGAGATACGCAGCGGCATTCCTCGCGCCGACTCTCCGGTTTCAAGTTCGTGAGTTTTGACCTTATCGCGTCCAGGCTCTCTCAGGCGCATGGCGCTCCAATGGTCCGCGATTGCCGTGGCAGCTAGTCCGATCTCGCTAATGGCCGTCTTTGACAGAGACATTTGGTGAGGGTTGAAGGTCATCCGCCGCTTCATCGGGCCTCTCCGGTTAGGGTCAATACGCCCCAGTGACATCTGCGCCCCCTACCCCTTCTGTTGTCTCCTCTACAAAATCCGGGTCGCCCTCCACTTCATCCTGGAGTTGACGAAGCCAGCCGCGCAAATGTCGAATCAGCTTGTCTCTATCGGAAGGCTCGGCCAGCGTGTTCACGCCGTTTTCGATTTCGGATTTGAGGTCTTCAAGCACGACCAGCAAGTCAGAGCGCATCCCCGCCTCGCTTTCTCTTGCCGCCGAAGTCCCGCGCGCATTGTGCACGCGGGGGCCTGGCTGTCAAGTCAAATCGCGCCGTTGTCCCGGCTCTCCCACCAGTCTGGCTTCGGCATTCGCTCTATGACGAAGGGCAATCCAAGGCAGTGCACGTCCCTTCTCAGCATCGTCTTGCCCGCCACTCGGGAGTAGCACCATGTCAAGTCAAACATCATCCCCTGGTCAACCACGGCTATGCCGCTGCGCGCCTGTTCCTGACGCTCGTTGCGCCCGAGGTCCACCACCTTCGCAGGCTCCTCCGGGTCACTCGGGTCTGCCGACCAGAACTCCAGGGTCTCGTTTGGCGCGAACACCGTGAACCGGAAACACGTCTTGGGTTCAAACCTCGGACCCGACTGCGACTTCTTCCCGCTGATTAGTGGAACCATGCACTGCTCTCTACTTTCCCTGTGCGCGAACGTGAGTTCGTACACGGTGCAGTTCCTGGCTCAACCAGCGGTATTACGGCACCGCTGTCCCCAGGCGTAATTTCCCCGCAAGCCGCGGGTACAAGCCGTTTGGCGAGCCCGCACAGGTTCCGCGACGCATTCACGTCCCGGTCCTGCACGTGGCCGCACTGGTCGCAGCGAAAGACTCGCTCCGCGAGCGAAAGATGTTCCCTCACTGAACCGCACCGGTTGCATGTCTTCCGGTCGCATCCAGCGGCGCGCTCAAAGTAGCGTCGCTGCTTCACAGTCGGGTCCAAGGCTATCCTGTGCGCAAGTATCACTTGGCCAGCGCCTCCCGTTCTAACCAGCCTGGCACGGACAGGCTCCCTCCTGGTTTATGCCGCACATGGCACAGAACCGCTGGTAGCACTTGTACGCCTCTGAAAACAAGTCCTCGGCGTCCAGGTCATTCCCTTCGGAGCGAAACTTGCATCCGACTTCGTACAGGCGCATGGAGCCGCCAAGCAGGTGCTTCGCCATGCACCACTTCTCGGCGTCGTTGCCCTTGCTCTCCTTCAAGAGCATCCGCATGAGCTTGCGCCGCAACGTCCTGATTTTGTCCGCAAACTGAGTGTACTTCTGGTCTCCGGTCTTCCTGGCAGAGAAGAAGGCGTGCTCCTCCAGGGATACGAGGTGCATGAGCGCCACGGCCAGGTCTTCGGCGCGTGACAAGTCCATGCCCTTGGAGTCCAGCAAGGCCATCTCGTCAGCTCCAAGGCCGGAAATGCCAGCGTGATTCCTTCTGAAAACCAGATACGCGGCGGTGCCTATTGCGGCCAGAGCCATGACGCCCTTGGCATTCATGGTACGCCCTCCGAATCCGCCAGAGTCCCGACCGCCATGCACATCCTACTTCAATCCCATTCCCTTTTCAAGAGCATCTTTCGGGGCTAGTCTACTCTCTATGCTCGAACATCCAAACAGCATGAGCATGGACGCCACGGCAAGGTAAAGCAGTATGTCCTTCGCCGCGCAGAACCACTCTCCGATTGTCAAGGCGCTTGGAAGTTTCATGGTTCACACCTTGTATCACGACCCATGAGAAAGTCAAGCGCGAACGGACTACATGGGGTCTATCGCATCCTCGGCCTGGCTCACTGCCTCGTCCAAGGACGCGATGGCAGCAGCCACGGCTGGCGAGGTGTCAAACGTCACGGAGTGCGCCTTGACTCCCGTGATCCGCTCAGGGTCAGACTTCTCCACCATCTCGTCAGAAGCCTTCAAGTCGTGCATCGCCGCCATGCGTTCCAATTGAGCCATCCGGCGCTCCACGAAATCCAGACGCGCCTCTAGTTTCGACAAACCCCTGACGAGTTGCTGTATTTCTGGAAGGGGGTAGGACCGTTCCGTGTACGGAGTGGACTCGCATCCTGTTTCTACCGGCCCTGGTGTCCACTCACTCGGCCCCTTCCTTCTCCCGGAAGTTCTCCGTGCCTTCTTTGTCGCCTTAGCCTTCATCGCACTTCTCCTTTCTTCTCTGCGAGGGGTCATGCTTATTAAACGTACTTTTCCGACTCAATCCCTGGAGCAGCACCGTCCGTTATAGCCGCTACTACCGCAGGAGATATATCCACTGAGGTCACGTAGTGTCGCTCTTCGTCGTGGACGGTCAAGTCTCGACTGGCAGTAGTTCTCTCTAGGTCTTCAATTCTCCTTTCCAGCGCCAGTATTACTCCGCCCAACTTGAATATCTCCGTTTGCCATGCAACTGCGCCCCTGGCGATAGTCTCCCCCATGTGTTTATAGTGCTCCTCCACAAGGACATATAGTTCCTTAACCGTCCGGGGATGTTTTGGCATGGAGCCGCCCACCGCTCCATAGGCGAAGACGCGCTCCACGTTAGACGTGGACACTCTCTTTGCCTTGCTCGCTGTCTGTTTTCTCTTCATGCTCGCTCTCCTTTCTTCCGTAAAGCCTACGGAATGGCTCCTTCCAGTCCAGCGCCGCGCCCCAGCCTTAATGGCCTTCACGCGCATGGCAAGAGTCACGTCGTAATGCGGCAACCTTGCATGTTCCTGGAACCACGCGCGCTTGAGTCCAATCTTCTTGGCCAGTGTGTGCAACTCCGCCTCTGTGTCGGCAAAGAGATGCGCGGACCAATTGTACGGCCACCGCCTGCTCTTGATACATGGTCTAGGGTCGTCAACGTAAACCATGTGCTATTCCCCCTCATCTCCCTTCCACTTGTCCGATTCATCCAGTTCCTCTAGTTGCTTGACCTGGTGCTTGATGAGCTTCTTGATTAGCTTTGGGTCAATTCCCACTTCCTCCAAGAGGTTGCCCTGTACTGGAGAGAAAACCTTCTCCCGTCTGGCAGTGGTGATGCCACTAAGCCATGCAAGCGCCTCTATCACCTCTATATGACTACCCTTGGGCAACATAGCAACCACAGACTGTGCCTCGCGGAGTATGGTCGTTACGTCCGCAATCGTTCGGGGAGTAGTCTCTGCTGAGACATCTCGCTGAAAGTTCTCCATCCCTAGAAGATTCAGAACTTCCAGTCCACATACCCTGCACAGCAATTCTATCACCTGCTTTGCATGAGAACCCCCTCCCGCTTCGCTAAGACTCCTGTGAATATCAATAGCCTTGACCATCGCTTCACTCTTTGACATCGCTCACTCCTTTGCCTTCGCCGCCCCCTGGAGCATGATGTTCCCAAGGAGTTCTTCTTTCTGCGCCGGTGGCTCGCCCTCGGGCCACAAGTCCTGGTCGCAGGCCATTGTAATGTCAGAGTCCTGCATCACGCTCACGTGTATCTGGTAATCCTCCAGGTCTTTTCCCCAGAGCGGGTGCCGCGACAAGGCCCGCGTGTACCCATTTGTGAACCTTTCCATGATACGGTCCGCCTCTTCGTCCTTGACTCGAATGAGCTTGTAGACCTGATTTTCTCCATCCCACTTGACCACTCGCCCAAGCGGGGCCTTGACCTTGAACATCTTTAGGACAAACGCCCAGAACCTGCGCCAGCGCACTGCGCCTTGCAGCCGCATGATTTCATCACGCAACCACGGTGGAAAGGGATTGGCAGGCCCGGCGGGGATGAACGCCTCGCCCCTGGACGCGGCTTCCCGTCCTCGCTTGTAGATGTCTTCAAGCGCCGCCTCGCGCTGCTCGTTCGTCATCTTGAACCACTTGCGGGACATCAAACTGAACTGAATCGTGGCCATCGTTTATCTCCTCACATCTGGCAATCACGCACTACCTGGTCTGCGGCGGAGTCTTCCCGCAACTGCTTCCACCATAGGCCAAACACGGCCTGCGACGCTTGGCGGATCAACTCCTTCATCATACCGGATGCTCCGTCTCTGGCGGAGTAGTATGATTTGTGGTCACGGGCGGCGGAGTCGGAATATCTGCGGGCGCGGGGTTGGCCTTGGCCTTCTCGTACAGCACCCGTCCAATCTCACTCATGGACTTGTTCAGCACCTCTACCGCATCGTCAACCTCTTTGCGATCCACGGCTCGGGACAACACTTCGCGTAACTGGCGCAGGCATTTCTCGGCATTGTCCCGAAAGCCCGGCGGTATCGCCGCCTTCTGGCCGTTCAGGAGTTCCTCGGTCTTGTAGATGCTGTGGTCGGCCTTGTTCCGAGCGTCGGCCAGTGCCGCGCGCTTGCGGTCGTGCTCCTCGTTCTTCTTGGCCTCTTCCACAAGTCGTTGTATGTCTTCCTTCGACATGCCCGAGGAAGCCTTGATCTCTATCTTCTGTTCCTTGCCCGTGGCCTTGTCGCGCCCGGTCACGCTCAGGATGCCGTTCACGTCTATGTCAAACGTGACTTCGATCTGCGGCACTCCGCGGGGCGCAGGCGGAATGCCGGTCAACTGAAAGCGGCCCAGCGTCCGGTTGTCTCCAACCATAGGGCGTTCGCCCTGCACAACGTGTATATCCACACAGGGCTGCATGTCAGTGGGCGTGGTGTACGTTTCCTTCTTCTGCGTCGGGATGGTGGTATTCCTGGGAATCATCACCGACATCACCCCGCCCATCGTCTCTACGCCCAGTGACAGTGGCGTCACGTCAAGCAGCACGATGTCTTTCACGTCTCCCGCTAGTATCGCTCCCTGGATAGCCGCCCCAATGGCCACCACTTCGTCCGGGTTCACGCCCTGGTGGGGCTGTCTTCCCCCAAACAGTTCCTTACAAATGTCAATCACCTTCGGGGTTCGCGTAGAGCCGCCCACAAGCACCACTTCCGAAAGGTCGTCTGGTGACACCTTGGCGTCCGTCAAGCATTGCCGCACCGGACCGGACAGCCGCGAGAATAGCGGCCCGCAGACATTCTCGAAAGTGGCGCGCGACAGGCTCTCCTGAAGGTGCTTCGGACCCCCGCCGTCCGCGCTGATGTACGGCAGCGAAATTGACACCGTGGGCAGGGTTGACAACTGGCACTTGGCACTCTCGCAGGCTTCGGTAAGCCGTTGCAGGGCCATCGCGTCTTTGTGAAGGTCAATGCCAGTCTTCTTCTTGAACTCCCCGGCCACGTAGTCCACTAGCATCCGGTCCCAATCATCTCCGCCAAGGTGCGTGTCTCCGTTAGTGGCGAGTACCTCGAAGACGCCCTCGCCTACGTCCAGAATGGAGATGTCAAACGTCCCGCCGCCAAGGTCAAACACCGCGACCTTGTGGGACTTCTTCTGCGCCACCTTCTCTTGAAGCCCATAGGCCAGGGCCGCGGCGGTCGGCTCGTTGATGATACGCAGCACTTCAAGCCCTGCAATCTCGCCCGCCTCCTTTGTGGCCTGGCGCTGCGAGTCGTTGAAGTACGCCGGCACAGTAATCACGGCCTTCTTGATTCCATTTCCAACGTACACTTGTGCGCTCAGCCGAAGGTCTTGCAGTATGGCCGCAGAAATCTCAGGAGGAGAGTACCGCTTCCCGTCAATGTCCACATGCACCAGCTCGTCGGCGCTGCCCACAATCTTGTAGGGCACCTGCTTTTCTTCCAGCCCCACTTCGTTATGGCGGCGTCCCATGAATCGCTTGATACTAAAGATGGTCCGCGTGGGATTAGTGGCGGCCTGCGCCCTGGCGGTGCGCCCTACCAGCCGCCCGTCGTCCGTGAAGGCCACCACGGACGGAGTAGTTCTGGCACCGTCGCGGTTGACTATGACCTTGGTTTCGGAGCCTTCTCGTATCGCCACGACACTGTTCGTAGTTCCAAGGTCAATGCCAATGACTGCCATGCCTTTGTCTCCCGTTGGCCTGCTACTGAAGATTGCAGTTGTATTTCCGCCTGGCATCGTCAAATGACTGCTTTAGCACACAGGCCGCGGCATCTTTCATCATCTCCGAATCAAGCCCTTGCGGAAGAAGGGCGTCCATTACTTCTCGAATCTGGCCGAGCGAAGGAGACGCCACGCTGATGTTCTTGTCTCCCTGTATGGCCTCAACCGCGCAGATGGGGCATAGCACAAGGCAATGATACTCCTCGTAAAGCTTAAAGCTGGCAGGAGAAATCCATACCCCGCGCTTGCAGACCTCGCAGTTGTGTTTCTGGCTTCCCGGAACGTGCGGCTTGGTTATTGAAGTGCATACTAGCACATTCCTGGTTTCTGACGGAGGCTTCAATCTAGTCGGTCTCCTTGAACAAAACAGTTCGTGGGCGCAGGGCCGTTCTGTGAGTCTTGACAGGCCCCATGTGAATGGGTTGAGACGTTCCTCCAATGTGTTTGTGGGCTGACATCCCACTGGACATTTCCCCGCGCCCACGAACCCAACGACTGCCGTTTACCACCAACTCCACAAAAGTCAAACGGATTGCAGCAGGCTCATATTTCTACACCTGCCTATCCGGTCTGGACAATACGACCCATTACTGGTAGGCGCATGTACTCCAATGATTCCAAGGCGAAGTAGCCATCCTAGGCTTGACTTTAACGTGACGGCGGATACTCTTAAAGGCGTCTCAGGGCGGAGGTTGCAACCTCCGCCCTGGTAGACGGCCCATAGGTGAGGTGACACCCATGAACAGTCGTTTTCCGCGGTATCCGCCGCCACTACCCCTTGGGGACATCTTTGTGTACGCTCCCAATGGATGGACCCTGTGTGCCACGGGCAAGGCAGAGAAGGCCGCAATCGGAGTTGGCCTTTGTCTCCTCGTCCTCTGGCTGCTCGACTAGCCGGGCGTAGCACATCTAAGATATGAAGGTTCCGTGTACTCCTAGAGCGCCGCAATAGGTAGTGGCATTTTACTTTCTGTTGTCCAGACCGGATAGGCAGGTTTCTACATCCAATGTGTCTAGTTACCGTGACGCTTCTACCACTTCCGTTTGTTCCATGACCAGTCCAAGCCGCTTCTTGGCAATCTCCACGTGCTCGGGGTTCATCTCTATGCCTCGGCTTGACCTGCATGTTATTCCCCTCCATCCCGCATTCCGGCCAGATTGTACCGTGCCGCGCTTAAAGTCAACCTGAATCCGAGGTAGTGCACTGTAGGCTAATGGTGGCCTTGCGGAGTCGCAGAGCCTAACCAGAAACAAGGTCTCATAGTCTAACACGTTATCGGCAAACGCCTTAGGGCTATTGTGGATACCCTAGACACTACCGAGAGTATCTCCGTTCGAGCCAAGGCCCGCCAGGAGCATTTCTAGGCCCAGGTGGCACTTTGATGCCTTTTGGCCTAGAAACGCGCCCAGGCTTGCCGCAAACGTGGTTGCCGGGCACACCAGAACGGACTCACAGTTCACATTCTAGCTCCGCGCCGGGCATTTTCGCCGATTTCTTGGCAAACTTGTATGCCTTGACTGTTTCAACCAGCGGGGCCAAAGCCCCGACGTTAGGCTCCTTGGCGATGAACTCTCTGGAGTCCAGGACGCCAATCCCGTCCAGCACTTCAACCCTGACCATGCCCGCATTCTCGCGCACGACGACGCTCAGGTTCTCGGATTCACGGTCCTCGACGATGTTCCATGCCAGGAACGGGGTGCCGTCGTTGTAGTGCATCAGCCACGGCTCAATCCTGCGGGCCGACCTGAATGCCTCAAACACGAATGGCGGCATGGGGAGATCGCCCGGAATGAGTTTTGAGTCTTCAGACGGGGCTTCTTGACTCTGAGGCTTGACCACCGCAGGCACTTCGTCTTTTCTGCCCGGCCTTTCGACTCGGAGCATGACAAAGCGGCTTTTCTCAGACGCAAAGCTGCGTCCTTTCGAGGGCTTGAGTTCGTCGGACTTGAGTGCGTCCCGAAACTCCGCCGCCGACGCCTTGCCTTTGTAAAATCGAATGAACGGTTCTCGTTCCAGGACAAACCACTCCTGGTGCGACGACTGCCGTTCGAGCCATGCGTCACATCCAAGCAATGCCAGCCTTGCCGAAGGCATCTCCCTGAATTGCAGGAGCAGTGTTCCGTCCCTGGCCGTCTGCACCTCCGGCGCTCTCACGCCTGCCTCTCTGAGCCTGGAAAGAAAAGAAACGGCATTTTCGTTCTCGCCAGACGAAATCAGGCAGTTTGAACGGATGCGCGAGTAAACGAAAGCCCAGTCACGCTCTGTGGCAAACAGGCCGGATTCAATCGGAGGCCACTTTCCCTTGATCCTGAACCGGACGAAGTACAGCCAGACCATTTGGCGCTTTCTAACCCTGAGATCAATCCACCTGCCGTCCCGTAAGTGAAGCAGGGCGTCCAGCACAGCCCTGCGCTTTAGCCCCGTCCAAGAGCGTATTGCGTTGGCTGACACCACGAGTTTTCTTCGGCGTCCAGCCTTCTTCGCCAGTGCCATGTACACCACGGCACTGGTCGGCCTCTTGCCACTCACCATGTCACCAAGACTAATTGGAATGTTCATTCCTTACATCCTTTCCGTGCACATGTGCTGCACAATGTGTGAGTGTGTGTCGCGGGGGGCGGCGATAATTTTGGGTTCTCTGTCTTGCAGCGGTAGTAATAAGCGGATCAAGCATTAAAAGCGATGATACGCTTACTACTACTGCTGTAAGCAGTAGTACCCGACGTTTACACACCCTTTCCCCTATGACAAAATGTTCATGTTGGGCTGACAGAGTGGTAAGGTGCTCAACCATGACACCTTACTACCATATAGTTCTTGCAAGTCAAGCAAAATCAAGGACTTTTCCTTTTGGAAAATGCGACCACTTGACGACATCCACGGTTTAGCATGTTTCCTGCGAGTGAACACACAAATTATATCGCGAACCACATATACAAAGGAGTTTGAGTTATCGCGTATAGATGCTCCAGTCACAACGGAATGCTAAATTGGCGTTTTTTCGTTTTCAAGATAGCTGCATTTTCAATGACCGTAATCCAAACTATCGCGTTTGCGACACCTTCCGCCACGCAAACGTGTTGATTCTATTATAAGGTTCTGGCATGACGACGCCTTCCGCTATGTAATCACGCGCGAAGCGTTAAAACACACGCCTACAATGCCAAGGAGGGGTCTTAACAAATGCACATCCGCAGCACCTTACGTAGGAGGTTTATGTACTGCAACGAACTCATAGTGAGAAGGTGCTGGAATCCAGCACCTTGGAATGGAGTGTCAACTTTCGTAGCCAGGTTGGTCGTCGCTGATGATATTTAATTCATCACCAACTGGATTAGCAACGGCGTCAATTGACGGTGGTTGTTCTTGACTGGGCTGACATGTAGTGGAGACAAACTGCTCGGATATAGACCCCTTGTGCGCCTGTGTGATGCGAAGCACCCTGGCCACTACCGCCCGCTGGCAGAACTCCTTGGCCTTGTTGCGTGACAGGTGCAGGATGTTTGGCACCGCCAGCCTAGCCGAGATTCCCTCGGCAGACATCGGGGTTGTCACATTGTCCTTTACCCACTGCTCGAATGTGGAGTATTCCTGCACAGACGCTTGTGCACGTGATGTGGATTGTGACTCTTCCTTCTTGCCCTTCAGGGCCGTTGCGTCCACGTCTTGCGCGAGCGTCCAAACGGGGAACGACATATGTATGGCGAAAGGCTCTGGCTGGGCGAACGTCCTGACGGTGGCGTCCACGACTGCGGTATTGGGTTCCTCGTGCTCGCGCATGACCATGTGAGCGTCCACTGCTCTTGGCAGTGACCCCGCGCCAGCTCCAACATCCGTGATAGATTTCCCGGCCTGAGACCCCTTGGAGGTATGGTGAACCAGAACGAACGCCGACTCAATATCTGCCGCGTAGCGGTCAATGGTGCCGAGTATCCTGGCCATCTCCGCATTGTCGTTCTCGTCGGTGTGCTTCGGATAGAATTTGTAAAAGGCATCCATGATGATGAGCGCGTAAAACCCCGGAGTGATGGTCTTGACGATCTCCGAGAATTGGTCTATGTCCCGCAGGTCTCCCCGCATAGGCCGGTAGTGAATGAACTGGTGCCAGTGTGTCGGTGGCACGTTGAGGGCCGAGCCGACCTTGCGGACGCGATAGGCAATCGTCTCCGGGTGCAACTCGTTATCCACGACGAGCACTCTACCCGGAGTGCATTGGAACTTGCCGAGCCACTTCGCCCCTGTAATGAGGCTGTAGGCTAGGCCCAGGGCGAGCATGGACTTTCCCATCTTTGGAGCCGCGATGAGGTTCATCACCTCGCCGCGGCGCAGCACTCCGTCAATGACCGGCTCTCTTAGGTTGGGATGATTGCGGTCAAGCTCTCCGGCGGACACGATGCCGCTGCGCTTGCGGAAGATGACGTGAAACTGATTCTGCCCCGCCTTGGAGAGCAGGAGTTTACGAATCGCCCCCGGCCCGCCGCGATGTAGTACGTCGTTGGCGTCAACCTTGTGCCAGAGGTGGTGTTCAGCCTGTTCCTGTGGAGTGGGGATAGTTGCCCGGAGCACGTCGTCTATGTCGTGCAGGGGCAGGATTTCTTCTGGCGTCGGATGACGACGCCCATGTGCGGCCACTAGGTCACCTCTCCAGCAAGACCTACTTGGTCTTGCGACTTTCGCCCAGCATCTCAGAGCTTAAGGCGTCTGTGTTTCTCAAAGGCTTCTTCCAGAGCATCACGGCCTGCGGGCCATGACAATCCGGGTGGAGGTGCTTGGACTTAAACCCTTGGAGCGAATCCACGAACCCCTTCTTGCCTTTGGATGGAATCCTCTCATTCCGTGATGGCATTGGAAGCACACACTGCTCGTGCGCTCCACAGATGCAGCACTCGAATACCACCCTGGTATGTCCAGCGTCCTCGGCCTCTTTGTCCGTCATCGTGTAGTTGATGATGATCCACGGCGCGGAGACGCCCACAGCGCACAAATCGGCTCCCGCGACGGCATAGGCCACTGCTTCCAAATCAGAGAATACTCCGGCGAGCCATTTACGTCCAAGGCGGCTCGTAGTCTGTTCTCCAAAAACCGCTGGAGGATGGCACTCCTTGACGAGACGATAGAACTCGGGCCAGAGGTGGCGCTTGTCTTTATCTCCTTGCTGTTTGCCTGCAACGGAGAAGGGCTGGCATGGGCAGCTCCCTGTCCAGACTGGTCTATCGTCTGGCCATCCAGCGAGTCGAAGAGCAAGGGACCACCCTCCTGCGCCTGCGAAATAGTGACATTGCACATAGTCCTTCACCTCCGCAGGCTTGACTTCCGAGATGCTTCGCTCGTCCACGTCTCCATCGGCGATTAAGCCCTCGTGAATCAACTCTTTCAGCCACGCGCAGCAGTGGCGGTCGTTGTCGTTGTAGTACGCCTTCACAGTTCTGCGTCCTGTTCTTTGTTCGTCATCTCCCATCTATGCTTGGCCGATGAGTAGACATCCTGCGGCGCTCTCTGCCGATTCGGACCGCACCACGGCTTGCCCAGTCTAGGCTTGCACTCTGCGATTATCTTCCATCCAGCTCCGCGCAGACTGGCTCCCGATTCCGATGTCAGGGTGTAGGTGACGAGCCGGTTTCCACCCATAGCCCGCCATACACGCCAGCAGGCCGAGTATAGGAAGCTGTTTGTATTTCTAGGCGCGGAGGGTCTGACGCACACACGGGTCACCTCCGCAGTTGTGGCGTCGTCAAGCATTCGAGCCACGGGGCGACCGACAATGGCTACGCCAACTACGTCTCCGCCCACTTCCGCTCCGATACTATAGCGCGCTCCGAGTACGGGCTTGTTGTGACGATGATATGCGGCGACGAAACAGTTGGCCTGCGAGAGCTTGAGCGGAACAACGCAGAGACGTGGAGATGCCGTTATCACAGTTCTGCGTCCTGTTCCACTGGCTCTCGCTTCTCTTTCCCCGACGTGAACACGGCCACGTCGGCGGCATGGGCGCAGTCTAGTTCCACGGCCATGCGTCTCGCCCATTCCCGTCCAGGACACGCAACTTGACCAGTCTTCGGGGTCACGCGCGGCTGGTCGTCATCAAACACCAGGCACACACGCCGGCCTCGGAACCACGACAGGAGGCGCGGCGGTGGAATCCAGGACTCCCCCCCGGTGGATGCCGTGGCGGATAGTCCGTCCGACAAAAACGCCAGCGCCTTTAGTTCTCCGGGGCAGATGAACACCCAGTCGTCGGGATTAAGAAGCGGATTTTCATCCACGTCCTTGGCCTTATCGTCGGTCTTGAGTACCACCTTCTGAATGTCCTTGGCAAGAATGGAGAACGCCCGTTCAAAGGCCGTCCATGCCTCCGCATTGCTCAGTTCTGCGTCTACTTTGCTCAGCTCGTGCGCCATCTCGTATCGGCACCACTGCAACTGCGTATGCCAGCGGTCAAACACTGGACTATCTGGCGGGATGCGGTTAACCCACCACGACGGGTCAGATGATACCAGTTCTATCTCTTTGTCAAACATTCCCGGCCAGGGCCATAGAGTGTAAAAGCTGTCGGCGGGCTTGTCTCCAGTGTCGCGGTCAAACTTTGGTTCCGTTCCAAATGGCGCCCAGGAGCACTTTCCCTCGAACGGCTCTCCAGTTGGACGGATCGGCTTCTCCTCGTGGTGTAGTTTGACGCCCTTGATTTCTCCCGCCTCGTCCGCGACCGGCAACACCCAGGATGCGTTAAGCACATAGGGCCGCCTCTGCCACGCGGCAAAGCGGACTTCCTTATGCTGCGCGAATCCTATCTTGAAACGCTGTATGACCTCTACGGAAATCCCCCGCTCGTGCATTTGAACTAGACCGAGATGTGACAGCAGGTACTCGTGGCACTCTTCGACGAACGGTTGAAGCCGTGCCAAGTCGGGCACTGGAACGGGACGTTCTTTGTGCTCTCGCTCTAGTTTGCCCGTCTGCGTTCTCTCCGGCGGCGGCTTGTGCCAGCGCGGATTCTTACCGTTTGGCCCGCAGAGTTCCTTCATGGCATCGGGCAGGGACTTGTTCTGCACCAGCATGAGGGCGTCAACGACAGTGCCGCCCGCCTTGCACTGGTAGCACGTCCATCCCCACTGGCCCTTCTCGCAAAACACTTGCAGGCATTGATGCCCCCCACATACCGCGCAGGTCTTGTGGCTGTGCCTGCCAGGCGGCAGCCCTAGCGCATTACAGAGACGGTCCCCATCCGCCTTGGCGGCTGAAAGTTCCGGGCTGTCAAGCATTGTCACTCCTGCTTGACAAGCGTGTCGGATTTGCCCTTGACAGGAGCGGCAGGACAAGTATACATGTCAAATGGTTCACTTGCTTCCCCGCGTGTGGACCGCTTTCCCGTCCTCCCCTCGGTGAACAGCCGAGGGGATTCTTTCTTTACAAACCAACTACTCCCCTCGTCCGTGCCTTTGGAATGCGCGCTTGTACTGCGATTGCACTACAGGTAGGCACGGACGGGGACTGTGCGCCTGCGTCGAACGGCTGCGCGCCACAGGCGCGGCGAGCGGACGAGGGGAGCACACCATCTTTTCCTCCTTTGTGTTGCTGTACTGATTAAGTACACTATCCTTCTGAAAAGTCAACCCTAAAACTCAATCTCACTCTGTCCGTCAGGCCCAGGAACTCCAGGAGGGCAGACAAGGGACTGCCCCTGGTCCGTACTGGGTAAGAACTTGGCGCGTCTCGTCGCCTCCTTTTGAATCCCCTCAGATGCCGACCTGTCAAGCGGTTTGAAGTCCGGCCAGGTCTTCTTGTCTCCAAGCGAAATCAGCACGGAGATTGCGTCACTGGCCATGCCCCGGTCAAGACTCTGCCCAAGTTCCATGACCATGCCGAGGGCCTTCTGGTGTATCTGTGGAACGGCCTTGCGCCCCAACGTCCAGGATAGGTGCTGCATGGCCTCGATTTGACGCTCGGTGCTCGGCGAGGTGCGCCACTGCCGCGAGGCGATCTTACGCTCAATTAGTCCGCACAAGTCAAACGCTACTACGAGTTCGCGCAGGTACGCGGCCAGCGGGAGGAGACTCAGGGGGGCCTTGCCGGCCTTGGCTGCCACTAGCGCCTCCATCATCTCGAATACGCTTTGTTCAAGCCGCTTCTCGCGCTCCTTGGCCTCGTCCTGTTCTGGTTCAAGGTAGTCTCCGCCAAGCACCGCCTCGTGACTCAGTGACATCTGCCCCAAGAGATCGTGCGGGTCGTACAGTACCGCCTCTTCCTTGATAACTCCAGTATCCGGGTCGGTGTATGCGCGGAGGATTCTGCCAATCTCCTGCACGAATCTGACTCGGCTTGACACGGGGCGGCGCATACAGAGCCAGCGCAGCCAGGGCAAGTCCACGCCCTCCTGGAGCATGGCCACGTGCACGATGGCCTTCAACGCCCCCGTGCGGAGCTGCTCCAGACGCGAGGCGATTTCAGAGCGGTTTAGCTTAGAGTGAATGGCCGCCGCCGGGATGAGATGCGCTTCTAGCTTCTGAACGAACACATCCGCGTCCGCAATGGACACGGCGTTATACATGCCAGGGCCTATGGCCAGTTCCGTCATCTCCATGCAGGCCCCGTCCAGGTCCGCCTCGCCGCCCTGCCAGTTCACCAAGCGCCAGGGAACTACCACCTTCTCTTTAAGCGCCCGTGACGGCCCGTAGTCGTACAGGAGCACGTCAAACAGCGACAGGCTTTGCTCCGGGTCAGAACGGAACGGTGTGGCCGTCATGCCGAGCGTCATACCCGGAGACAGCACTGCATGGGCCTCGTGGATGGTTTTCGTTTCGACGCGATGAGCTTCGTCAGCGACCCATAACGCGCACCTCTTGCCCTGGCGTTGTAGGTGCGCGGCTAGTTCTCCTGTGCTTGGCAGGCAGGTGACAACTATGGGAGTGTGAATGTCCTTCCCGTGAGTGTAGTAGCACCCGACCATTTCGGGCGGCAGGCGTTTCTTAATCGTAGTGGAGAGTTGCTCGACAAGCTTGATACTGCTCGTTGTGACCACAATGGTCTCTGTAGCGCCGGCAAAGCAGCCAGAAAGGAACTGCGCGAGTAGCACGCTCTTTCCGCTGCCCATGACCGCCCGCACCACTCCGCGCTTAGGAGAGTTGGCTCCGTAGTGAGACGCGAGCCGGTGAAGACATTCCACTTGCCATGCTCTAGGGTTGACGGAACCCCATCCATTTGAGGGTTGCACGATTGTCATGCGGGGTCTCTCCTGTTCTTTACTAGCGTCAGCATCGTGTCCGGGCAACGTGTGTCTTCGTCAGGGTAGAGACACTGCCACTCCAGGACCATTCTCATTCCCTCGCGCACTAGGCAGGCGTCGCGCTTCTCGCCGAACACCTTGGCCCTGTCATTGGCCCGCATGATAGCCTGAGCGATGGACTCATCGGAAATCAATGTCATCGTCTTCATCCTCCGCAGTTTCGTCAGTAGTCTCGTCCAGTCCCACAGGCTTTGTGCCTGCCAATCCCTTCTCTAGTTCCAGGGCGTAGGCGACCCATTTTGCCCTTGATTCTGAGACCTGCTCCAGGCGCGCCTGAAGATTCAGGTGGGCAACGATTAGTTGCTCCACGGAACTCAGCACACGGGCTTCAAGCGTCTCTTCTTTACTTTCCACGCCGCCTGGTCCCTCCCTTGCGCGCGAACCTAGTCAGGGCTTTTGCCAGGCGGACGGCCTCGGCAAATGTAAGCATGGGTGTTCCAATCCCCACCGAGCATGACAGGTAGACGGTGCGGCCTACATCTGGGAACCTAGTTAGGGCAATCCGGTGGCCGCTTGAACAGTTCAGAGTGAACGTCTTATAGTTCATTCGCCACCCCTCTCTTTGTCCGTAAAAACGACCAGGAGCGCGCCCAGCCACGCGCCTACAGTGAGCGACCCCGCGAATGCAAGACTCCATTCGCGTTCAGTCATGCTCTTGATCCAGAACATAAGCGATACCACTAGGACCGTGGAAAACACTAGAATCAGCACTCCTCTACGCATGTCACTTTCCTTTTCCACCCCTGTCCATGCCTTAGTGAGCAGCGCAGAAACCTCTACGGGGAATTGGAGCGACTTGAATAACTGCTGTGCAATGTAGCGTTGCTTCTGCTCGTCGGACGACAGGGTGAACGGCTCCCACCCGTAGCAACCGGGATCGTTCACGAGGTCATCCTTAATATCTGGCAAAAGAATCACAGAGTGTGTGCTGCTACTGTTTGTGGCGAACCCCCGTCGCAGGCTGGTCAGTCTCATTTGGCATCCCCTTCCTTTGTGTCCAAAAACGACTCCAGTTGCGAAGCCAGTCTGGTTTCAAGCTGACCGCGATTCAAATTGTATGACCATTGGCTTGAATCTCGTAACTGGGCGGCGACGGACCGCATCACATTCTCTAGTTCCTTGATGCGCTTGGTGGCCTCTCCTTCGGGAGGCACTGGCGGGTCGAGAGGGTAACGCGACGGAAGCTGCTTGGCGAACACTGTCGGAAGTCTTTCGGCAAGAGGAGTAAGGGGAGCAGGGGGAGTCAATAACCTGTCGTAGCGCAATGTCTTCGACCCTGGCAACACTACGTACCAGTGAAAGTTTCCGAGTTCGTCCAGACATGCTAGGCGACTACCCTCGGTTAGAACCCGGTTTGTCTCAAACCTAGTTCCACAGAGCGGTCCGTCTATGTGCAGCAGTTCGGTTATCATGCTTCGCTCTCCTGTTCGATTCCCCACGTCCTCCACTCTGTAGCAAAAACTCGCGCTCGCTCGCATTCCGTGAAGCATTCCTGTATTTCCGCACTCCGAGACAGCCTGATCGCTTCGTCCAGCCAAGCGCATCGCGCCACGGCCGAGATTACTCGGCGGAAGTACACTCGATCCTTCACGCTGATCTTAGCCCAATCCTCTGTCGTGAGAGGCCACCAGTCGTTATCGCCAATCTCGAAGCCCCACACGTTGTCCGAGATAGTCTTGACGAAGAACCAAGAGCAGTTGGGCGGGATGGGCGGGTGGTTCATTCAGATCGTCCTTTGTGGGCGCGGGCCGGAATTGCACCGGCTTGGGCGAGGCGAGTTGCCCATTTTGGTCTCAGTCCCGTTATGCCAGGTTTTCCGGCACCTCATCGCCAGCCGGCTCTTGTAGCACAACGTGTCCGCATGTCACTGTCCACGCCGCCGCGCCCATGCTCAGTTTCCCTGCACCACTTTAGCTAAGGACTCTATCATTTGCTTTTCAATGCTCATGTTGTCTCCTTGGCCGCAATCGCGTAGAATGCGGGGTGAGTGTCGGCGGACAATGCAGCTTTCAGTATTTCCGCGTCATCCTCGTCGAGTTCTATCGTCGCCGGGAACGTGGAACCGGAATGTAGGGCACCCATAGAGAGGCCGACATCTTGCAGAGTGGCGTAGATACTTTTGCCTGCATGACGCCAATCCTCAAACACGAGACGAATCGGAACCTTCATGGTTGAATCCATCCTCCACATTGTTATGTAGACGGGACGCCTTGACTTTAAGGCGTCGAAGTGGTCACGATTATTAAGCATCCCGTCCTGCCCGCCGAAGGGGCGTAGTATTTTTCAGCATCCACGCGCCAGAACAGAGCGTCGTCCCTAACGATCTTACTGCGAGCCAGAACGTCCATTACAGCCTTAGCTAGATTATCCACGTCCGGCTTCCCAGTATGCGGCAGGCGGTCCCCAGGCCCTAGCCTCTGTGGGCGTGGCAAGGAGAACTCCAGGCTCAGGCCGAGCGGCTCGTTGAGTGGAAGGTGCCTCCAGCCGCACACTGCGACGGCTATGTTGCGCTTCCATGCATCCGAAGAATGCGGAGTGTAGACTCCGCCGTTGCGAGAGCGGCGGCAACGCGGCTGGGCTTTCGGCATCCCATCAACGAATACGTGAAGTACGTTCATCGCCTCGCCTCGCAGTCTGGGCATTTGCATCCCCGCTTGTGCGGTTCCGGGATGGGTTGCGGGCACCCCTGCTGCTCTCGGTATCCGCACCTCCAGACGGTGCCCAGGGTGGAGACTCCATTCCTCTGCGTCTTCCACAGGCACGGCCTGTGCAGGCACTTAGAGTCACGCACCTCTACCATTGATCCCTGGAATCGAATCTTCATTTCTTCCTCGCCTCTCTCCCGGCCCGTTGCATGGCAACGCAAAGCGACGAATGGCGAGTGCCCCTAGCACTCGGACACTTCCACGTTTCAATCACGGGCTGTGGGTCGTGCCCTATGTACTCTCGAATCTTGGAGCAGTGCAATAGGGTCGCGCCCGTATCCTCGGACTTCTTAAGGCTCATTAGCACATATCGTGATAGAGGTAGAGGGTCCGATATAGTCGCTCTGAAAGACTGCTTGATAATCGCGTGTGAACGAGCAGTCCATACTACCGACCATGTTCCTGGCCATACGGTATTGAGTCTAATTTTTCTAATGCACTGAATGGCCGACATGTATTCTGACACGGCAAACCTCCTCCCTGAGACCAGTGGCGTGGCCTCGCAAGTGTCTAGGGGAGCGGAGTCTCCAGAGCGCATTGGACGGCCTGCCGAGATGGTCCTGGATTTTCACCAGGCGTCCCGACGACGAAGTGGCAACCTCCCGTCGGAAAGACTCGTCCTTGTCGCGCACAGCACTGCGGAGTTGCCACTCCTCTCCGCTCCCCTTTTCTACTATTGCGGCACGGGCTGTTCGGCGGGCTGCAACTCCTTGTCCTGCGCCTGCGCCTCTACTTCGTCCTGAACAGGGGCAACCCCCTTGAGCCAGTACAAGTCGTTGGTGTACTGCACGAAGTCCAGCGAGACCCTCTGGCCCTTCTCCTTGAACGCCTTGCACTGCTCGGCCATGCCCCGGTCGGTGGTCGTGTACTCGGTTGCCATTTCGTCAATGATGACAAAACGGAACGTCCGCTTGTCTCCAGAGATGCGCTGCCTGACATTGGCAATAGCCTTCGTGGTGGTCTCCACGGGCTTATCTTCCTTAGGCTCCTCAAGGGGAGAAGGGGACGATGGCACGGGTTCCGTCGCAGCCGCCGCCGTCTTCCTGGACGACTTTCTGGACTCGGTGGTCGCGGGGGCGGCAGACTGCGGGACGGCAGGGGGTTCTGCCTGCGGAGCCGGGGCGGGGGCTGGGATTTCAGGGACATACGGAGTTGCCTCTTCCCGCGAGGGGGGCACTGGCACAACGGCCTGCGTAGGAACCGCCACGCCCGCCTCCGTATGCCCCGATTCCTCCTGCTTCAGTTTAGCCTTGAGTGCCTCGGTCCTAGTGGCCGTGGAGGCCGGGGGTGCAATGGGCGGAGGAGAATGCACCACCTCGCCATTCACTTGCTTTAAGGACTCATCCGTCACCTCCCCGTCGTCGTGCGTCGTGCCGGTAATCTGCGAGTAGATGCGAGCGCGAATCTTTCTCTCGGCCTTGCCCAGCGCCGCGTCCGCGCCCTGGCCTTCGTTCAGTCGCACGGCTATGGCCTGCCCGCCGGTGCAGTCAAGCGAGTCGGACTTGCCGTTAAGGCTCCATGAAGCCTTAACATCAACCAGCGCCCCGCCCCCGCCCTGCGCGAACTTGGGATACCCGTAGTCAATCTTGAGGTTGCTCAGACCGGGCATGTCCCGCAGCTTGCGGACGAAGTATCCCTTAGTCAGGTACACATTCCCGGCGATGATATTGAACTCATTACCGATGAATGCCGCCCCCTTCAGTGCGGCCTCAATGGCGCATCGTTTGACCAGGGATAGATCATAGGGCGGAGACCCCTTGCGTCTACGCGAGTCCTCGTCGGTCTTGAATCCGAGGGAGCTATCCTTGAGGCGCATGATGCGATCCATGACCGGACCGTCCAGGGCCTGCTCCAGTTGGACAATCAGGTCCGCCTGAAGAATGGCCTGCGTCACGATCTTCTTAGTGTCCAGGGCTAACGCCTGGTTCTCTGACAACAACTTGTCCGCAGCCTCAATTGAGGCGGACTGGGCAACTGCCAACTCGTGTGCCATCCCCGTATCTCCTTTCCCGCTTCTAGTCCACGAGCCACAAGGCTCGTAGTCATGCCTTCTTCAACTTCTCGGAAATCACGAACCTCCTGCCTCCGCCCTTCTGTGTCGTGTGCTTGGTAATCAGATCGGAGATGTCATTCAGGCCAATCCTAGCGGCAAGTGCATCTGCCACTTGCTTCCAGTCTACCGCGCCGTAAGAGGCCGTAGACTTCCACGTCGCTCTGGCCTTTTCGGGTAGAATCATGCAGGACGCCTTGCCGAGAGACTGCTTGATTTTGTTTTGTAACTCAGTTTCCTGCTCCTCTAACTCCGCCAGGGCGGAACTGACCCTGCACAGTTCCACGAGTACCTTGGCGTCTTCGTCATCTATGGCAAGATAAATCACCTCTCCCGTGTCCCGAGGGAACATCCGTTCCAAGTATTCTGCGGCGGAGTCGGCGCTGTCTGACTTTGGAACCCCGTCTCCGATCACGTAGTCCTTATAGAAGGACTCCTCTCGGCGTAGAATGTAATCGTGGAGTTCCTTATCCCTGAAAAGTCGGTACTTGCGATGCCGATTCCCGCCAAACAGGGCGCAGATGTCCCAAGAGTCCAGTTCCATGACCATCATGTAGTGATGGCACTGCACCAGGTAGTTGAGTGGGGCGGCATCGCTCGCATCTCCCCACTTGGCCGACTCCCACTCCGAGACGTTCTTGATTTCAAGTCCGCGACGAGAACCGTCGGGCATGGAGAGCACGAAATCAGGGGAGCCTAGCAGCCAGGGGATTGACTTATGCCGAATCACTCCCGGCTTGGACATTCCAGTAGCGCCAACTTCTCTGGCATATCGCGCCGCTATCGCCGGCTCCAGTTCTGTGCCCCACGACATTCTCTCGGCGACATCTGGACTTGGATGCTTGTATTGCTCCGGGTGTTTCTTGTGCATCCACACGTCAAAGGCCGTGCCCCATCCAGGAGGGTTGACCCCCAGAATGGCCGGAGCGTCAGTTCCGGTGATTCCCGTGCGGCGCATTGCCATTTCTATTTCAGTCAAGGGAAGATACCTCCTGTCGCATGACATTGAACACCTGAACCCTCTGCGCCTTGGTGTACTCCCCGGCATTATAGTTGTGCCCGGCCCGCTCCCGAAGGGGATTGATTTGAGACGGGACATGCCGCACGAAGTCCTTGAGAAACCACTTGAGGTATCGCCTCTCAATAGGCTTGAGACGCGCCGCTCGTGAGCGGTAAGCCTGCACGAGAGTAGTAAAGGAGCGCAGGGCCGTGTCCAGGGTAATCTGACGCCTGCCGCGATGGTAGAAAATCTTTCTCACAGTGGGCCTAGACACGCCGGTAGCCGCAGATACGCTGGCAACTCCGTAGGGGAATCCCAGGAGGCACAGTACAGCGAGCGAACGGTCTCTCTGGTAGTTGACTGGCTCTGGCACTTGCAGCATGAACGAGTCCCCGCGTCCGGGAAGCCTTGTACCACGTCTTGCCACAATGGCAAGCGGAAAATCTGAGAACGCGATTCGGCTTGACATTTCTTCGATACGCCTTAGAGTCTGGCGTGATGGTAAATGGACGGGGATTCCAGTCCGACATGCCTAACGCATTTTCATCTTCGGAGAGAGACGATGGCAGATGAGTCCAAGCCAGCTCCAGCGGAGCGGGACGAGGAGTTCCATCCGGGCGGGGAAGATGCCCGTAGAAAACTGCAAGTCAATGAAATAGTCACGGAGACTCGGCGCTATGAAGCCCCGCGCACCGTGGCACTCCCAGGAATTATGCCGCACAAGACTCAAACTGGCGAGCGTAAGGCCCTTGACGACCTCATGGATAGCCCGGATTGCGCGGATGCGTCTCTTTCTGTGGAGCGATACTGGCCCATCGCGGACGAGAGGGGTAAGAGGGTGCCACACGGAACCCTCGTGCGAGACCTACCTGTCATGCCCCTTGAAAATCTACGCATAGAGATTAAGCGCATGTGGGGCGGAGGCAATTACCGCGTATTCGTGATGGACAAGAACACCGGAGAGAGAATGGAGAAGTACAAGGCCCTAACATTCGGCATTTCCCCGCAGGAGTGTCCGCCGAAGACTGAGTTGTCCACGAGTTCCGACGAGGAGGGCGGAGACGAGGAACAAGACCTCGCCAAGCGAGAGCGCCGGATGAGATACGAGAAGCGCCGCATGGAGATGGAAGCTGAAATGGCCCGCTCCAAGCGCGAGGCCGAACATGAGAGAATCACTCTTGAGCGGCTTCATAGCGGAAACAATGGCGGAACTGGACAAGTCGAACTACTCATGGAGTTTCTTAAGCAGGAGCGCGCCTCCTCTGAGCAGCGCCAGGCGCAGGAGCGCAGGGACTCCGAAGAGCGTTCTAGGAGGGACAAGGAGGAATCTGACCGCAGGGCGAAGGAGTCAGATGAGCGGTCGCGCCGGGACAAGGAGGAGGCGGATCGCAGGGCGAAGGAACAGTATGACGCCATGCTGGTTACTATGAAGGAAATGATAGCATCAGTCCGTGACATGAGCAAGTCCAGTGACAGGCCGGACTCCGGCGTGGCCATGATTCAGGCTCTAGCCCCAGTGCTGGCCCCCAAGCCCGACAATAACGTCCAGATGATAGCCGAGGTCATCAAGGCTGGACAGGTTACGCAGGCGCAGATGGCCGAACTCAGGTTGAAGCAAGAGGGCCGCGAGGAGCGCGGATGGGCGCAGGAGCGCACTCAGTTATACGGACTCCTATTGCAGAATCGGGACAATCCCAGCGGCATGAAGGATGTCCTGCAAATCATGGGAGAGATGAAGCGGCAGACCCGAGAGGAAATTGAGTTTGCCCACGGCCTTGCGTCCGACGAGACGGGCGGAGAGGAAATCTACAATCCCAAGATTGGCATTATGGGTAACATAGTCAACGGGCTTGGACAACTCGTAAAGGAGGCCGCCAGGAATCCAGAACTCATTAGCCTGGTCATGCGGCTGTTTGGGACGCGCAATCCTACCAGAGACCAGATGATGACGGCGGCTGGCAGGCTGGCGCAGTCGCAGACTCCGGTGCTGCTTACTCCTCCAGCAGTAGCGCCCAGGCTCCAGGCTCCAATTCCGCAAGTGGTCGGTCCAGGGGCATTGTACACGCCGCCTCCACTCAATAATCCGGTGGCAGTGCCGCAGGTCGCTTCGGGGTCGGACCCCTCCATCCCAAGTGCGCCTAGTGGCACTGCCCCGGAGTCGGTGCAGCAACAGATACAGGCTGCCACGGAACTCGAAGGTGAAACTACGGGGATGACAGTCCCAAATATTTCAGAGGAGACGCCGGAGCAGCGCCTACGGGCCTTCGTTACCGACTCCATTAAGATTTGCTCCGACGATGTGCAGGACAAGCGCGAGGCACGCGAATGGTGGCATGACGCAGACCAGTGGTGGAGCGCGGAGTTTAAGAAAACCCTGCTGGAACTTCCCGACGACCAGCAGCGCGTAGAGCTAATACGCCAGAAGTGCGACCCGGCGCATTGGGAAAGATTACTTGGACTGCTCCGCCAGGACGGCACGGGGACTGAGACGGCCAGGTTCTACGAGGGATTGCGGCTATTCCTGGACGAGAACAGAAAGCGAGCTGCGGCAGCTAACCCTCCACCGCCTCGGATTCAAGCTCCGCCATCGCCCCCGCCGTCCGCCGCTCCAACAACTCCTACGGCGCAGGCGTAACCGGGAGACTAGATGACTCCCGATGATTTTGCTAGGCTGCTGGCGCAACTGACCGGAGAGATCGTAGCCCAGAGGCTCGGGCAGCAGCCGCCAAAGGGCTACCAGGTAGTTCGACAAGACCATGATGGGAAGCAAAGGGCCGAAGTGGTGACCTTGCCACAGGCCGTGGTGGAGCTGACGGATGCCCTGAGGCATCATTCTGAGAAGTACCGCGAGGCGGTATCGGCCATGAACGGACTTTCATTCATCATGGAGAAGAACGTCAAGGTTGGAGAGAAGATACTCAGGCGCTACAAGGACCGTAGGGACGAGGAGGACGACGCGGAATGACAGCGAACCTGAAGCGTCCAGTTCGCTGCGGGAAGTGCGGGGGGTTTCTGTGCCAGGTAGAGGTTCTGATTTACCCCACGCCAGAAGGTCCGATGTTGTCGTGCGATAATCTAACGTGCAGACGCTGCGGATGGAAGAATGAGTTCACAGTGACGATAGGGTCACGAAAGGAGGAGGGCGATGGCAAGGCGCAGGGCAAGCAGGGCGGCCCCGAGGATAGTAAAGAGCCTGACGGTGACGGCGGAGATTGACCCGCAGGAACTAATGAAGGCCGGGAGCATGGTCATGCAAGTGTTTACCTCTGGGCTTCAGCAAATGGCGCAGGCGTTACAGGCTCGTGTTCATAAGTGCCCCGGCTGCAAGTCTCACGCGAAGCCGGAATCGAAGGCCAAGCCTAAGGGGGCCGACTTCGCGCCATGAGCGGATCGAACGACGAACTGCCGGAGCACGATTCCGACTTTTACAGACCGGATGTATACTCTGCTCCATATGGCACCAGAGTCAAGGCTGTCATAGTCGGCAAGGGTTCGAGTCTGGACGGTCTAATGCCTTCGGTGTTGGCGGAGGATGGGGAAGTATTCCGCGTGGTATTCGCCATCAACGAGGCGGCGCATAGAGTCCTGGAATGGCACTACCAGGCCCCGAGGTGGTTGCAGTGGTACTTGGTTCAACAGGATAGCGAACTAGGGGACTCATGCTTCCCGACTCGCGGAGAGACGGTGGCACTCATTAACCGTCGGGTCACCGTCTCTCCGCGTCAGCGGTGTCCAGTGGCAATCCATCCCTATGACCCAGGCAGGTTTGGCTGCGACGATAGTACCTTGACGGCGATAATTGCGGTCAAGATTGCGCGCCTGTGGGGGATCAAGAGACTCGCCTTTGTAGCCTTCGACTCATGGAAAGACCCCAAGGCGCTTGGGTACTATTCCAAGGTGCCCTACGCTCCCGGTGGATACGGACGTGGAGACCCGCAGAGGTTCGTGCAGCATAAGGCGTTGATTCTCAAGGCGTGCGAAGGCTGCGAAGTGGAGGTAATATGAATCAGTTATCTAAGCCAGAGACTCCAGAAGAGGAACTTCAACGCTTGAGGAAGGACAGCGCGCGGCTACTTGATGAAGTCAGGACTCTTCGTGACAAGGTTTCACAACTACTCACTCGTGATAGTGTGGTTGATGCCCGTGCGATGTGTGTGGCGGCAGCGGCGAGGGATATCATGCGTTACGCATCACGCATCGGCGAGTGGGCCAACTCTGATGAGGGTGCTCCGAAATGAAAATCATTCTTGTCTCTATGCAGTGGAACTACAACCGCCCCGAGGAGGGCCACTCCTTCGAGTATTGGAACTTCCACGAGCCACTGCGGCGCATCATTGGCCAGGACATGCTCCTTCCGTATGACTTCGCGGATAAACTACGGGTTCACGGACGCCAAGAGGCCGAGGCTACACTGGTTGAATGTGTCAAGTCCATGCGTCCAAACCTCGTGCTGTTCATTCCGTTCGCAGAGCATAGTAACCCAAGCAGGGCTACGTGGGATGAATGCCGCAAAGTGTCTCCTTCCACTAAGTTCTGGGCGTGGTCATGCGACTCATCGTGGCGGTACGAAAAATTGGATAGGCCGCTGGCCGCCATCATGGACAAGGTAGTGAGCACCAGTGGGGCTGCGCGAGCATGGTACGAACGAGACGGCCTTGGAGACAAGTACGCTCACTGCCAATGGGCCGTAGACCTGGCGCAGTATCCAGACGCGCCACTCGGAGCCGATGCGCGTTGTATTGATGTGTCATTTACAGGCCAGGGCTATGGTAAGCGCAAGGAGTACCTAGAGTCTGTCAGTAGTGCCGCCCGCAGTCTGGAAAAGACGGCGTGTTTCCGGGGCGGAGAAATCAAGGGTGGGCGGTGTAGTCGTGACGAGATGATTGCGATGTACCTGCATTCTCGCCTTGTCATCAATTTCACGTCCTCATGGCAGCCCGGCCCGCCGCAGCTTAAGGCCCGACTGTTCGAGGCGGCGGCTTGTGGTGCTGCCGTGCTGCAAGAGGAGCACCCAGAGTTGCAGGACTGCTTTGAGTCACGAGATGACGCGACAAGGGAAGTGCTAACCTGGTCTGGCGGGCCAGACGAGCTGGGCAAGTGCGTCCATTCTGCCTTGCAGCGCAAAGACTTGCTGGACATTGGACGGCGCGCGAGAGTTAGAGTCGAGAGCGACCACACGTGGAAGCGGCGCTGGACGAAACTGCTTCCGCTGGTTGGAGGGGTGTAGTATGGACGCAGAAAGGCAAGACTGGTGGAATGCCAATCTTCCCATGCGGTCAGAGGACTTCGCGCAATGGCTGACCGGGCCAATGGATGAAACCAGAATGCCGGTAAGGGGCATCGTCGAGCGAGAGGGGCGCAAGAGTGTGCTGGACGTTGGCTGCGGGCTATGCACGGAGCGGGATGGATTCATCCGGGACAAGTACGAGGTGTGTTATGTCGGAGTGGACTCGTGCCGTTATTTAGTCCGGGCCGCCCTGAAGGTGGGGCATCCAGCCGTATTGGGGTGTGCCGACAACCTTCCATTCCCGGATGACGCATTCGAGTCTGTAATGTGCCGGGGGGTTATCGAACACTTGGAACACTGGCGTCCCGCCCTGGAGGAGATGATGCGAGTGACCCTAGGCGACGTGCTGGTTTCCTGGTTCTTGCCCCCCCAGGAGTGCGAGAGTAAGAATCATACGGTGGAGAATGGCGGTGTGTTGTGGCACAACACGCACTCCCGCCCGGAGATAGAGACGTGGCTCTCCGAACTAGGATGTGTATGGAACTGGCATCCACTGCCAAGGGACTTTGAACTTCTAAGGATAGAGAAGCATGGACACTAAGGAGACGCAATAATGTCCAAGTCAATGGAGTCCCTGTGCAACGCCATCAAGTCGTTGTTTGACACTCACTCGCGGGATTTGATTTCAGAGTCCTACGAGAAGTCCAGCGAGCAACTCAGTGCCTTGATGGCCCGGCAGGCTGTTGCGGAGTACCTTGAAAAGTGTGCGGCTTCGATACGCGGCAACTACCTTGCCAAGGGCGTCTTTATGCACGACCTTCAGGAAATGGTACGCGATACGGTAGACCGTGAGCAGTACATCCTTGACGCTTGCAAGGGCAAGCGAGTGCTGCACGTTGGTTTCGCGGACGCTCCGTTCGAGACGAGCCTGCACGTGAAGATACGGTCCGTCGCGGCGGCGACGTGGGGCGTTGACATTGACGAGACTGCCGTGGAGGAGTACCAAGGGCAGACCGGAGACCCGCGTTGCGAGGCGGGCAATGTGTGTGGCCTTAAGGTGATTCGCCCGGACTCTACGGGGAAACCAGAGTTTGACGTGATCCTGGTCCCTGAATTACTAGAGCACGTCGAGAATGTCGGCATAGCATTGACAACGGTACAAGTCAACTGTACGGCCCACAAGTGCCCCGCAATCATCACAGTTCCCAACGCCTTCGCGTTCGGGAACATGTTTGCGGCAATCGAAGGCAAGGAAGTCGTGCATCCAGACCATCGGTGTTGGTTCTCGCCGCAGACGTTGAAGAAGTGCATCAACGACGCCGGGCTGGGGCTGGACGAGATGAAGTTCTACTCTCCCGCTGACATGCTGGCGACTCCGGGACTGACCAAGAGTGGAATCATTGCGAGGGTAACGGCGTGACGCTTCCTGTTAGCATTGTCGTCTGCACCTACAACGACCATCACTTTCTGCCGAAGTGCCTGGAGTCCTGCGCGGGCCAGAACTGCCAGGAGATTATCCTGGTGGACGACGGCAGTAGTCACGAGCTATCGCCCGACCTGTGGCAGACCGTTCGCGCCCACAGAATAGAGTATGTGCGCCTTGGGGAGAATCGTGGTTTGGCGGCAGCTCGGAATGCGGGCTTTGGTCTGGCGCGATCCGAGTGGGTAATTCCGCTGGATGCCGACGACTGGTTCTATGGAGAACCTGGTTGTGGAGTCAGGCCGCTCGTCGAGGCTACAGACAGCCGCGACGACTGCGTAGTTGGAAACCTCACGGAGTGCGGAAGTGTATGCAAGCCCCCTATGGCAGCCAAGGCCGACTCGCATGGACGCTGCGCGTTGACGCGGGAAGATTGGCTGTCTGGAAACATGGGATTCTCCACGACTCTCATTCGGCGCAGCATATTCTCGGATGAACACATCCACTACGATGGGAGCCGAAAGGAGCAGTACGAGGACTGGAAGTTCTTCATCCGGTTATGGAAACGCGGGAAGTTCTGGCGGTACGTCCCGGCAAAAGTATACTGCCACACCGTGAGGCCCGACGGGATGCTGCGGCGCATGGACTTGCGTCGGGAGGAGTTCAGGAAGATAGCCACGGAGGAACTATGAAGCGCCCAGGGAGCCTTGGTCTACTATTTCTGGGGGCTGGACGGAGAACGTCTCTCCTTCGGAGATTCATACGGTCCTGCGAAAAGGAGTCAGTTGAACCACGACTAGTTTGCTTTGAAAAGGAGATGGACGTTCCGGTGGCATCTCTAGCCAAGGTAGTGAAATGCACTCAATGGAGCGCGTGGAACATTGACGACATAATCGGGCTGGCGAGGTCAGAGGACATAGATGTGGTTATCCCGTGCATGGACGGAGCGTGCTACAATCTATCCTGCCACGCGACGCTTGTGGAGCGTGAAGGACGGTGCTGGCCGTGTGTGAGTTATGCGGGGCCTTGCGTAATGTTTGGCGACAAGCGCGAGGCGGAATATGTATTTAATGGGATAGGAGTTAAGACGCCTCAGTTTAGGGGAAGAGTGTCCTTCCCGGCTATAGTCAAGCCTCGCATAGGTTATGGCGGACGAGGACAGTCTATTGCACACTGCGAGTCCGAGATAAGGACTCGCACGGGGAAATATCCAGACAAATACATCGTGCAGCCGCTTATTGCCGGAGATGAGTATTCCGTGGACGCATACGTTAGTAAGACTGGGCGGGTACTTGGGTGTGTGCCACGAAGACGGCTGGTGGTTCACGGGGGGGAGGTTATTAAGTCCATGACGGTCAAGGATGGGCAGATTATAGCAGAGGCCACGCAGATTATCCGTGCATGTTCTGGTTTTTTTGGACCACTAAATCTTCAGTGCATCCGGCAGAAGGAGACACTGTACTGGCTAGAGGTCAATTGTCGTTTCGGCGGCGGAGTGATACTGAGCATAGAGGCCGGAGCCGACTACACCCGCTTGCTAATCCGAGAGGCATTGGGGCGTCCCGTTCATCCCGTGCGCTGGATTGACGGACTACTTATGACCCGCAGTTTTACCGAGACGTTTTTCGACTGCGACAACAGGGCAGCACTGAGGCAGGGAGGGGTGCCCTCGTGGCATTTACGGTGACAGTCTGTATCCCTCATGCAGATACGCCGTGGCTACTGGCCACATGCTTAGACTGCATTTCGGGTCGCCAGCATCCCGACATTGCGGTTGATGTGATCGTGGCAGACCAGACACAGGATGTTGAGGTTCATAAACGAGTCTGCGAAGTAGTGGCGAGGAGCGGGCTGAAGGCTCGGCTCATTCACTGCCGACTACTAGGCTGTGGACATGGCATTGACTGCGCTCTCAAGTTTGCCACAGGGGAGTTCTTTTGCACCCTGGACTGCGACGCATGGCCGATCCACAAGGCGTGGCTGAGTCTTCCGATTGCACTTATTCGAGAAGGCGTAGCGCAGTGGGTGGGGAGCGACACGGGACTCTCGAAAAGCTATACAGAGAAGGGTCCATTCGTCCATTTGAACAACTACTACCGCATCTCCCGCACGGACAATGCGCGAGTTGTCTCCAGAAATGTAGGGTTCATGCGATGGGACAGCCGGTGGGAGATAGGCTTCGTACCGGCTGACTATTACTGGGAGTCGCTCGGCGGCAAGGTCAAGTGCGACAATGGCGTGATTGCCATGCATCATACACGAGAGCACTCAAAAGTCAGTTTGGCCATCAACCGTGTGATTGGACAGACTCCCACGGCGGGGGTCTACGGCATGGTCATAGACGACCTCGTGTTTCACCTGGTGTTCGCCAGAAATGCGCGTCAGTGCCAGGACATGAATGCGGCTCTGGGTGGTGACTACGCGGACCTCTACCGGAGTTTAGAAGTCCACGACCGCCCCTTGATACTGGCAGAAGTGAGCGAGTTGGCAAAGCGAGCACGTGGAGATGGGACATTCAATCGCTCGCTCAGTGGTTTGACCATGAGTGCCGATTTGGCACGTAGAATAGAGGAACTCAAGGCGTGATAACTGCGACAGTCTGCATTCCCCATGTGAATACTCCGTGGTACTTGGATGGCTGTCTGAAGTGCATAGCGGCGCACCAGCATCCCGAACTAGCACTCGACCTTATCGTCATAGATCAATCGGACGAACGGTACATGAAACAGGCATGTGCTGCATCTATGAATGGCAGAGCGACGTATTTGTCTACTACGAGAGTTGACGCTGGTTATCCGATTGATGTTGCCCTGAAAATGGCAAAAGGCGAATACTTTTGCTCGCTAGACTGCGATGCTTTTCCGATGCACAAAAACTGGCTTTGGTTGCCGATTCAGTGCATCAAAGGAGGTATTGCGGAGTGGGTCGGAGTTGACACCGGACTATCGCAGGCGTACTCCAAGAAAGGCAAGTGGGTTCACTTGAACAACTATTTTCGGGCGTCTAAAACTACGGATGCCAAGGCTGCATCCGAGGCTGTAGGCTTCATGCGCTACGGCAATCGCGGGCGCATTCCGTTCGTGCCAACCGACAAGACCTGGGAGTCACTAGGCGAGCCGCTGGATTGCGACAATGGCGTGATCGCCCAGTGGTGGTCCAAGGTCAGAAAACTCTCACTGAGTCCATGCCGCGCCTTGGGTAGAACGCCAGAGATGGGGGTCTACGGCATGGTCATAGACGACCTCGTGTTTCACCTGGTGTTCGGGTGGGGCGAGGAGTGGATTCCGAACCTAGAGAAAACCCTTGGGTGCGACTACCTAGCCCTACGGGAACAGATGCAACGAGGGTTTGGGACGGAATTGATTACCCAATTGGCGTTGAAGTGCTCCTTCAATGACGATTACAGCCGCACCGTGGACGGCGTACTGGTTTCCAGTGAGGTGAACTCGCAAATAGAGGAGTGGAAGCGTGTCTGAGAAGATATACTGGCCCTATGCACCGCACGAACTATCCGTCATTGACAGAATGACGGAACCAGTGGTAGACGAGACTTTTGTGGACAAACTGGACATGAACCGCGCCTTCTACTGTAGGCACGGAGAGTATTCGTGGGTTGCCGCACGGGTGCCCGATAATGCCAAGTGTGTTGATGTGGGCTGCGGAGATTCTCAATTTCCGGCATACCTGGCGGCAATCAAACGGTGTCAGTCTCATGCGATTGACTTGTATGATTACTCCAAGGTGCAGGCGGCCCATGCCGCCCGCTGGAACTCCAGCGTGGCATTCATGCAGACCGATGGAGGCGCGCTAGGGGGCAGGGCGTTCGATGCGGCCACGTGCATATCGTCACTAGAGCACTCCGCCGACATGAGAGGCGCGGCGGCAAAAGCCAGGAAGATAGTCAGGGCAGGGGGTGTAGTGCTTTACACTGTTCCCTTCTCATCCACCGGCCACCGCTTTGCGGGTGGAACACACTTCATCTCCGTCAGAGAGATCGCGCCGTGGCTTGCAGGGGAAGACGGGGAACTGGTGGAGCTTGACTTTATCACGCATAGTCCCACAATGCCTAGTTATGAGTTTTGCAACGCAACTCGTGCTGCCGTGGCACTCGTGTCCGTAAGAATAAGAGAGGGCGCAGCGTGAGGGTTAAAGAGTTTCGATTCGTGCGCGTCTCAGACCCTTGCGATAGGGAGAGATGGGATAACTGGTCGAGAGCCTACGAGTATCCGCTCGTGTTGCGCGCACTGCTCCAGTTGCAGTCCCGGCAAGAAGAGCGCCTTCGAGTCCACAATACCGGATGCGGAGGCTCGCCACTGCATACCGCGTTTGCATCAGAGATTGACCGTTTCTATGAAGTGGTCAACAGCGACATGGAGCCAGTGGTGCTGCCGCAGTACCCTAAGTGGCCGTGGGTGCCAAAGTACCGGCGGTACAATCTCTTAGACCCGTACCCCTCGAATCACTGCTTTGACGCGGTACTGTCCATCTCCACTTTGGAGCACATTGAAAGAGAGCACACATACTCAATTCTGAACCATTTGGTTATGCAGGTAAAGCCTGGAGGTAGGCTCCTAATCACAGTGGACGTGCCGTCTGCGGGAGTATTAGACAAGCTGGAAACATACTTCGAGGAGTCGTGCAGCGCAATGCTAGATGAACTGACACCCTTTAACTCAGTGTACCCGTCGAGAGAACACAGTCCGTCTCGCGTAGCGTGGCTGGAGGTGGAACCATGAGCATGACTTGTCTTGTGTGCCACGCGGAAACCGAGCCGTTTTTAGAAAAGGACTTTCTCGGTCACTGCGGGCTTGAAAAGTGCCAGTACGTTCAGTGTATTCAATGCGGGCTGGTTATGTCAAAGACTCACTACGAGATGACGGAACAGGAATGGGAGCAGGTCAACGCCGCCTTCCACTCGGTGCCATTCGAGAGATATGACTATGGCTGGAAGCTAAGGCTCTCAGCCCAGCGGGACGCCATTGTTGTTCTTAGGGATGCCGGTATTTTGCCAACTGACCGACTCTGGCTTGACTGGGGATGCGGAGGCGGAGAATTAGTCAGAATGCTTAAAGAGCGCGGCTGTAACATTGCCGGGTACGACCGCTACTCGCAGACAGAGGCCGAGCACCCGCAACTCAAGCCGCAGGCTTACGGGCTAGTCACGGCCAGTAGCGTCTTTGAGCACATAAGGGACATAGACGCCCTGAATGGGATTGCCGCGCTCGTCAGTACGACTGGGGCCTTAATGGTGCATACGGGAGTTTTTGAGACGGTGCCGAAGGAGCCGACTTGGTACTACTACATGGCCGGGCATTGCACCGTCTTTACTCCGAAAACCATGCAAGTGCTTTTCAAGAAATGGGGCTTCACCGGGCTGCTACACCTTCGCCCAATAATGACGTACTTCATGCTCCGCGACAAACTCGGGGAAGCGCACGGATTTGCGGCGGGTCACTCGGGGCAGTGGACGTTTAAGGATGGATTCTAGTGGAAACTCTTGGCTCCCTCTGCGACAAGTTGTGCATTGTCAACCTGAAAATGTGGCATGTGCAGGAGGAGGTCTATGCCATTCGGCGCATGAGTGCGCGTCAGTTCAAGCGCAAGTACTCCAAGCAGCCAGGGGCGCTGAAGGTAGTATTGGACAAGGCAACGACGCTGAACTTGCAGCGTAATGGCCTGATTGACGAGATAGATATGCTACTGCGAGATGTTTGCGAGGGCAAAAGGAGCGTAAGGAGCCTGACGCGGCCCGCTTGCAAGGTGTACCGATGAAGATAGGCGTCTTTGCCCCCGGAGCTGCTGGGGACTTGCTCGTGAGCACGGCACTACTGCCGTACAAGGACAAACTATGGCCGGGCGCGGACATCATCTGGTTTGCTCAGACTCAGTACGTAGACTTGCTATCCGGCAATCCGCATTTGGCGGAAATCAGGGAATGGACGGGGTTTGACAATCGCGTGTTACGCACCGAGCACAACTGCCTAAACCAGGAGAGGAAGGGGCAGTATGCTCCGGTATCGGACCTGGATGATGGCTACTTCACTACGCCCTGGCTTGTAGGAGCCGCACACTGGGGGGTTCCTTACTCTCGGGTTCCGAAGGTCATTTGCGGAGTGCCAGATGAATGGCCTTGGCATCCGGTAGTCGAGTGGACGCCAGAAGAGGAGTCGGGGGCGGAACAATTCGCGCGCTCTCTTGGGCCGGGGAGGCTCGTCATGCTAGAGACCGTGATGAAGAGTAACCAGGGGTCATGGAACGACAGCACGACTAGTCTGGTTATGCGCCTATGCCGGCAGAAAGGAGACTGCACATTCATCTTTGCCAGCAAAGGAGACCACTCGCGGTTTCGGGGATTCGGGCGCATAGCCGAGTGCAACAACTTTACGCTACGCCAACTAGTGCCCATCTACAACCGCTGCCATGCGTTTTTTGGATGCGCCAGTGGGGTGTCTGTAGTTACATGCTGCCATAAAGCGTCCCCGAAAGTGGTGCGCGGCATCTATGTAGGATGCGAGAATTACGGCTGCATAGGCATAGCTACCGGCCTAAATCTGGAAGCCTACAAGGCCGAGCATGTGGAAGCCTTGGCGGAGGATGTACTGTGCAGAATCAAGTAGCCATCCCAGTGTTTAAGCCCTGGCTGACAGACCTAGAAAAGGAGTATGTTGCCAAGGCCGTCGAAGATGGGTGGGTGGCTATCGGCAGGCAAGTAGATGAGTTTGCCGAGGCACTCTCGCGCTACATCGGAGTCAAGTACGCCTTGCCAGTGTGCAATGGAACCGCAGCCTGTCATGTGGCCATAGCCGTCCATAACTTCCCAATGGGGAGTGAAATTATCATCCCGGACACAACCTTCATTGCCACGGCCAATGCCTGTGTTTACGCCGGATGTGTGCCAGTGCCAGTGGATGTAGAGGCAGGCTCTTGGTGCATTTCTACAGTAGAGATTGAAAGGGCCATTACGTCTAAAACGGTGGCAGTCATGCCGGTGCATCTCTATGGAGAGGCGTGCCGCCTAGTACCATTGCGGGCGCTATGCCAAAAGTACCATCTCGCCCTGATAGAAGACGCCTGCGAGGCGCTAGGGAGCCGGACTGACTGCGGGACGATGGCCGGTGCTGCCGGAGATACCGCCGCGCTGTCATTCTACGGCAACAAGACCATCACTACGGGAGAGGGCGGGGCTTTTCTGACGGACGACGAGGCGCTTTATCGCAGGGCCAAGATGTTCATTGGGCACTGGCAGGAGGGGCAGTACAATCATCCCGTCATCGGGCATAACTTGCGGATGTCCAACCTGGCGGCAGCCTTGGGATGCGCGCAAATGGCGCGCATTAGGGAGATTCTGGCTGGAAAATGCAGGGTTGATGGCATGTACCAAGGGCTTCTGGGAAGGCAGTTGTTTTCCAGGAACAGCATCCCGTGGGCAATTACAGGCGGTACTTACTCCAAAGAGTTGCGCGCAACATTACTGCACGACCTTGCGGACGAGAGCATAGAAACGAGGCCCGTATTTCCTCCCATCCGCTCTCAGAAGCCGTACTTGCAGCACATCTCTTGTATTACAGTGGCCAGGGGCCTGCATGATTCGGGAATCGTGTTTCCATCGTATCCGCAGATGTCAGAAGAGGAGTTCTCTCGGATTGCCAAGGTTCTCAGAAGGCACGGGGTCCTGCCATGAACATCGGCATCTTGGTCATTGCCACGGGCAAGTACCACGAGTTCGTGGGGCCGCTGTGGGCCTCGGCACAGACGCACTTACTCGCACAGACCCCACACCGGGTGACGTTCTACGTCCACACGAATGCTGCACTGCCCGAATCCGACTATCGCAACTACCGCCTGAAAGTGCTGCGCCAGGACCATCTTGGCTGGCCCTTCGCTACGCTCTGGCGGTACGCCATCTTCTCGCGCACAGCCGCGCTGACCGGGCGCGAGGACTTCCTGTACTACATGGACACCGACATGCTGTTCAACTCCAAGGTGGGCGAGGAGATATTCAGTGACCTTGTGGCCGTGAAGCATCCGGGTTTCTGTGGTGAATCTCATGCCGCGTTTCCGCATGAAAACCGGCGGGCGTCTTCCGCCTACACTCCCGAGGATAAGCGCCTGGCGTACTACTGTGGCGGGGTCCAGGGCGGCGCGGCACAGACATACCTGAAGGTCTGTCACGAGCTGAGTGCAAGAATCAGGCTTGACCTTGACCGGGGCATTATGGCCACGTGGCATGACGAGAGCCACTGGAATGCGTACCTGGCGGAGCATCCTCCGACGAAGGTTCTGGATTCGAGCTATTGCGTCCCGCAGGAGTTCATGGGAAAGTGGCCCGTGACGCCAAAGATCGTGGCGGTCAAGAAGGATCACCTCAAGTACCAAGGAGAGGCGTTGAGAAAAGGAGAATGACATGACTAGGCGTGGATTTGGAGTGATAGTCGCAACTGGAGTAGCTGGCGCTGCATCAGGAGGAGTGGCCGAGCCGCGACCGGAATACTGGCGACTCCCCAAGGTAATACCCTTGGACGAGTTCACTCGCATAGCGCGCAGTATAACGAAGGACGAGTGGATATTGCCCAGATTATTGAACCACAAGCAGTGGGAGAACAAGGCCAGCGTGACAAGTGGGCATGACGGCCTTAAACTAGAGGGGGTATGGGCCGGACTTAACTTCCCTCGTCAAGTCCTCCTGGAGCACATTGAGGAGTGGGAGTGGAGACTTAATTTCCACGAGGCGATTGACGAAATTATGTCATGGTGGAGACTGCCACGCAGCGTATCTGATACATACGGTCATGGAGTGGACGATCTTAATTATGGGCTATGGATGTCCGTTTATGGCGTACTCAGGCAACAGCCGCGCGAGTTTAGAATGCAGGCGGCAGAAGTACGCTCTCGAAGAATGGGAGAGGCCGACTTGAACGCGAGAGTGCAGGGCTGGCTTGACCATAGTAGAGAGTGTTCTCGGAAGTACGGGGATAAGACAGAGACGCGGGAGTGGATAATGGCGAAGTGCCTGTGGGAGGACTAGAATGGCGCGTGCGGTCAGGCTAAGACTATGCCGACAGGCAATGTCTAGGCAGAGAGGCGTATGAAGTTCTACACCACTTGCACCCGCGGCTCTCCATACTGCTACTGGGTTGGCACGCTCCAGGAGTCGGCCAGGGCGTTTGGATTCGAGGTGGAATGCCTGTGGTACGAATCAACCGGAGACTGGCTTACGAATAACGTCCAGCGTGCGGTCTTGCTTCACGAGGCAGCGCAAGCGCACCCCTTTGACGGCGTATGCTTACTGGACGCAGACCTGCGGTTTTCCAAGAACCCCGCGCTCCTTCGTGTCATGGGAGATGATGTGGCGCTCTTTGACCGAGGACCATCCAGGGCGGAGAACGACCGCTACGCCGGGGGCCTTGTGGCCTTTGGCGCAAGCAAGGCGGGCCGCACAATGCTTTTCGCGTGGGCCAAGCTATCCCAAGAGGACATGGACAAGAAGACTCCGTGGCGTGACCAGTTGTACCTGTGTCGCGCCGTGACGCCACTCCTGTCTGGCTCCAGCGCGTCGCGGCTCCCAGCACGGTACTGTCGCAGGCACGATGCCGTCAGGACGGGCGACGACACGGTGATTGTTCATTGGGCGGCCAGCCAGTTTCACAAGCACGATGTGACGACGAGAAAAGAAAAACCAGAAAATGCTCTTGACGCGCGGGACGAGGCCCGCTAAAGTCCCGCCTCTGACATTCTGATGCCACGTTCTGTGGCCACGGTAGTCGCAAGTGCGTACAGAAAGCGCGGTTCTAAAAGCGCAGAAGCGGCCCAAGCGGCGGCTCACCCCCGCCCAGCCGGTTCCCGGAAGAATCCGGGGCGGCTAAACGGCTCAAGACCGTTTGGGCGGCTACCGTGAATGTTCGACCTCCTGAGAGACCAATCTCTTGCTCCGGTAGCGCCGGGACTTTCATCCCGGCACAAACGCTCGTGGATTCCAGACGGCGTGCGCGGCACTGCCGCGACCATCAAACTCATGCAGGAACTCGTGTCTCGCGGGAAGCGGGACATCGTAGTCCGCGAGTTTGCGGGCAGGATTCTCCGGGGGGAGATAGAGGGCATTGCCGAATGCCCGTCCAAGAACTACCGCTGCTATGCGGAGTCACTGTATCGGTACTGCCGGGACAAAATCAAGTACGCCTACGACCCGCACCTGGTGGAGTACATCGAAGAGCCGCGCGTCATCCTGCAACAGACCAGGATTGCGGACTGCGATTCGATCTGTGTACTCATGGCGTCCATGTTGGAAAACGTGGGCCTCGAAACTCAGTTTGTGACCATCAAGGCCGACCCGCGCCGTCCCGAGGAGTTCTCGCACGTGTACTTGCGCGTGAGGATTCCGCGCGAGGGCTGGATCGTTCTCGACGCGACGATGCCGCACAAGCACTTCGGCTGGGAGCCGGAGGGCGATTACGAGAAACGGTACTGGCCAGGCTCGACGGACGCACTGAGCCTGCCGCTAGATACTGCGGAGTCGCTTAAGATGAGCGGACTTGGAACACTGGGGCACAGAGGGCGGGGCAGGCGCGGAGGCGGGCGGACTGTCATCTACGGTGGCCCATCGTGGATAGAGCCTGCGTATGTTCCGTTTCCGGTATACCTCGCCCCGCCTGAACAGATGATGACCAGTGACCAGGTAAACGTGGTAGTTTCTGACGACGATATGCTCCAAGAAAACGACAAACAGTTGCAGGGGTTGGACGAGGAGTTTTCCGAGCCGTCGAAACTTGAGTTTGTGCGGAACCTGATTGACGGCAAGGTCACGGAACAACTTCGCACCTTGCGGCGCGATGCACAGGAGTACCGTGGCAGGCTGGAGATGGATTTACAGGCAGCGCAGCGGATGCCCCCTGGACCGGAGAAGTCAAGAGCCGAGAACATTGGAGCGCAGGCGCAGGCAGCGTACAGCAGGCACATGTCCGACATACAGAATGCGATTGCGAAGCACGACGAACTTGCTCGCCTCGTACAGACGATCTCTGGCGGAAACTACACGCCTCCGCAGCTTGGAACATTGGGAAGCCCCATCGTAATCGGCGGCATTGCCGTTGGAGCCATCGTGGCCAGTGCTGCGCTCGTGGCAGCCATGACAGCCCTCGTAAGCGCGTTTCGTAGCGACCCGAAATCCAAAGGCTACCTTGAGCAACTCGAAGGAGTCGTGCGGGCTGGTGGAGGCGTGGTGCAGGAAGTCGGGAACACATGGCTCAAGGTTGGATTCGTGGCGGGGGTCGGAGCGTTGGCGTACTTCCTGTTCAAGGGCAAGGCGCTGAGGGTATGAAGATGCGGAAGGCAAGACATAAACACTATCGAGTACAATGGAAGTTCCCAAGAATAAAGGGGAAAGGGCGCGCATGGAGCACCATGTCTCCTCGTTTCACACGGAAGCGTGATGCCAACGCGCACATTAGGAGATTCAGGGCGCGGTTAAGGGGAAAGACGAGGCGGGCTGTTAAGGCGAGATTCCGTGTCGTGCTGAGATCAAAGTGATGAGCCTGCGACATGCGGTTAGGCGCTACACGTTTAACCCCGAGGTGCTGATCGTAAGTGCCCTTAATCCGGGCGGAACAAAAGGAGGAAGGAAGATGCGAAAGACCAAGGGACGCAAGCGGAGCACCAAGCGCAGACGCAAGAGCGCGAAGTTCACGCGGAAGTGTGGCTGCAAGCGCGTGTGGCGCAAGGTAAAGAGGTCCACCCGCCGGAAGTCGCGGCGCGGCAAGCGCGGGAGGAAGCGGTAATGAGACGAAACAAGACTCGAAGACGGCGGAGTTCCCGCAGGAGCAAGCGTCTAGTTTCTCGCGGCGCGCACTGGGGCTGGGCGTCCAAGACCCGCAAGCGCAAGCGCAAGGCTTCGGGTTACGCTAGGTTCGTCAAGACGATGTGGGCTAAGCACCGGGCGCGCTACAAGCGCATGGCATTCAAGGCGGTCAGCAAGGAAATCAGCCGCGAGTACAGGAAGAAGGGCTGTTAGGCGAGCAGGCGATGCGAAAGCATGGGCAAGAGACGCAAGACGGCGCGGAACCCCGACCTGCCAAGAGGCTCGGCAGTGCGAGAAATCGTGCCCAAGCGCACCGCGAAGTTTCGCAGGCTACTCTCGCAGGCCAAGCGCAGCCAGAGCGGCGCGAGCGCGCTAAAGAGGTTCAAGAAGTTCTGGGGCCTTCACGCGCCAGAGCGGCTCGTGCTTGTGCAGGGCGGCCCACAAAAGGGCGTGGAGTGGCTTACGGGCCTTGGAGTGACACGTGGACTACTGCTGTCGCGCTCCGACAAGGGGACGGGCAGGCATGGCAAGCCGCAGGTCTTGCGTGGTCACTGGATAGTGGCCGTGAACCCGAGCGGGAAGCAGATGGTATTCCTGAGCGGGAAGCCGGTCAGTGGGCCGTGGCGTCCGGTGGGCTATGCGCCGGAGACGAGGTACATCCCCACGGGCGACCTGGAATCGGCGGGGACTCACAAGAAGGGCCGTCACTGGGTGCATCTGCACGGCAAGCGGGACGAGGGCGCTCCAGCTCGCATTGCCAGACTACCAGACTCGGCGTTTCGCTGGCCCAGGGTCTACGCGGACAGAAACGGAAAGATAAGCCCGGAGTCGAACTTTCGCTACGGCGAGACTCCTTCGGCCATTGTGGAAGATTGGTTGTACGGGTAGCGAAGTCACAGGAGGTTGTCCATGTGGGCACTCTTTAATCCCGGGAAGAAGGGCGCACGGGGCAAGACAAAGAAGAAGCGCCGACTGTCCGAAGGACTGAAGGGCTACCAGCAGTTTCAGCGTGACTACGGCTACCTGTCGCCCGCGTGGCGTAAGACCATGTGGCAGCAGAAACGTGGCGAGTACGCCGCCAAGGGCGCAGAACGGAAGCGCATTCGGGGCTTCAAGGCCAAGCGAGCGGCCCGTTACCGAAAGGTTCCGCGCCGGTTCGTGCTGCGGTCTGACATTCCTGGCATCGTCGGCAACGCGGTTCGCGGAGCGGTGTGTGGCGGAGAGGGCGCAGTAGCGCGGGCGAAGTCCCGCTACTGCAAGGTCAAGCCTGCTCCCGCCGCGGCGGCCGCATCAGAACCTTCAACTCGCGGAGCGGCTGCCGAGTGGCGGCAGGCCATCAGTGAATACTTGCCGTGGGGTTCGGCGGAGAATCCCCGGCGCAAAGGCAAGAAGAGAGGGTCAAATCCCATGAGGCGCGGCGGAAAGCGGAAGTTCCAGTTCAACCCCGGTGGCATCGTGGCAAGCGCCACGGCGGGCTACCGGCCTAGTGCGATTGCCGAAGCCCTGCCCTTTGCGGCAGGCGTGGTCGGCAGCACTCTGCTGTCCAACCTGATTTTCGCGCGGCTTCCCGCCGTCGCCAAGAAGAACGCGGTGAAGTACGCCATTGGAATCGGCATTGCGGGCGTGCTGAGCACCGTCATTAAGTTTGTCAAGCCGTCAATGGCGCGCGGAGTGTTGTACGGCGGCGTGGGCGGAACCCTGGCCCTGGCCATTGAAGACATCCGCACCAAGGGCTTCGGTGCCATGCTCGCTGGCGACGATTTTGACTACGAAGGCTTGCCTGGCTGGCAGGGCATGGGAGATGTCGGGGACTTCATCACGCCTGGCATGACTCAGGCCGCACAGCAGATGCCTCCTCAGATTGCACAGTACCCTCTGCCGTCTCCGACGCAGATTGCGCCGGACGAACGGGCACAGTACGAGCAGACGGTACTGAGTGAGATGATTTCCGACGCGAGCGCGTCGGTGATTTAAGGTTCGCTCCCTTTGGGAGGAACTCAACGGTGAGCCTGCTTTCAAGAAAGGAGAGCGAACATGGCTCGGAAACGAGGACGTAAACGGGGTCGGGGCCGGAACCCCGCGTTGTCACTTTCTGGACCGGTGAAGGCCGCAACCAGCACTCTTAACGTGGAGTCGTTGTCCCTTGGCGCTGCCATCGTAAGCGGCAACACCCTTGGACTGATGCTGGGCGACACGATCACCAGGACGGTGCCATTCTTCAAGGACAGCAACATTGCGCGTCTGGCCATGCGGGTTGTCGCCGCCGGGCTGGTCGGTTACGGCGCGGCTATGGTGCTCGGCAAGAAGCGTGGCGATGAAGTGCGCGCTGGCGCAATTGCCGCGGCAGTGCACCTTGGCCTCCAGACGGTCCTGCCAGGAACGTTCGGCACTCCGTCCAGGCTGGCGGGTCTCTTTGGTAATGACGAACTGGATGGCTGGGACGATACGGGTCTCGGAGACTTCGTGCGCCCGCAGAACATCCAGCGCGCCTTTGGCATCTCCGATTACGCGACTCTGCCGCAGGCTGGCGGGGCGGCCCGGCTGCTTGACGGGCTTGGAGCTGACGATGTAGTGTCACAGGAGATTGCCGCACAGGCGTAAGCCGAAACGGCAATGGGACGGGATAGCGGGGACGTAAGTTAGGGGAAGCGACGTGGGCCAAGAGACGGAGATTCCGCGCCGGACCATGTGGCTCTGATGCGTGGGACTCCATTGTGGAAAGGAGTACGCCCATGTTGGGTGCCGTTCAGTCCGGGGTTCCTAACCCCTATCCCGTGGTGGTCAACGCTCCGCTTGACCGCGCCTACCTGCGGCCCTTGCAGGAACCCTTGTACGATACCGAAAGCATCAATTTTGCCTCGGTGACCTCTCCGTACAAGTTCTTCACGCGGCCCATCAATCAGGCCGACGCCTCGGGACTCATCACGTCCAAGCAGGAGTCGGAAACGAACATCAACCAGGCGTCCATGCTCGACTACCCCAAGGAGTTCTCCATCCTCGGGTTCAACGTCGTGCTGGACTACACCATCGGTCTTGAGGCGCAGAGCCTCATCTACCGCCGGTGCTGGTTCAAGTTCACGTTCTCGGGCCGCCGCCCCTACCTGCAAATCCCGCTGGATCGGATTCCGCAGGGGCAATACTTGAACGGCGCGTGCGCGATGGGCAACATTTCGTCCTCCACGACCCGGACGGCGCACATCACGCAGTTCGCCAACGGCATGGGCCACATCGCCAATTACTACCGCTTCAATCTCGGGCGCGCGGCGCTCAAGATCAAGCCGGGCGAAGCGTTCAACACCGAGCTGGCGTTCCCCACCGCGCTGAGCGGCTACACCACGTGGCCGACCACGCTGAATAACAACTTCGGCAAGACGGCGGACACCATCGCGGGATGGCGCGTGTCCACGTACTTGATCGGACTGAGCTGGAACCCGCTGTAGTTTTTAGGTATGCGCCCTGGCGCTATGTTCTAGCGCCAGGGCTTCGGAGAAGTGAGCACCCGGAATTGCGCCGAAGGTGACAAAACGATGAGCCTAGCACCCTGGATATTCGACGAGAAGGGCCAAGCCTGGCCGAACAGCCTCAAGCGGTTCGCCATGAGTGGACTGCTAGTCCCTGAGTCCACGAGCATTGCCGTCAAGGTTCCGCTCAAGACCGGCAGCACGGCTGGACAGAGCAACCCGATTCTGCTTGAAGGTCCGCAGGACGCGATTTCAGAACTTGTTGCACTAGTGGGTGACCACGGAATCAGGCAGATTGGCACCGGAACGATTTCCAGCGCGGGCGTGGCGGTGACCGGCACAAACACCTTCTTCACGCGCGAACTGCAAGTTGGAGACACGATTGTCGTCAGTGGACAGACAGCCACAGTGGCGACGATTACAAGCGATACCGCGCTTACCACGTCTCTGGCCTTTGCACCTGCCCTGTCCAGCAATGCCTTCGCATACCTCACGCCTGCGAACACGGACGTAGAGAACCGCCTGGGCGTAGTCATCACGGACATGGCGTACCAGCGCGAACTGATGAACAACTGGGTTCCGGCGCTGCACGTGTTTGGCGATTACCAGAAGCAGGAGTGGATCAAGCAGACCATTCTCCTGGAACGCAACCAGACCTTAAAACTTCGCTTCCAGAATGACTCCACAAGCGCGCGGGCTGGATTCGTGTTTGGCTCACAGGTTGGCAAGTGGCAGGCAGAGGCATTGAACGAGCCGGATGTCCTGCGTTTTGTGCGCGAGATGAAGCGGCATCGCGTGCTGTGTCAACCGTACTGGCTTACCCTGGACAACCAGAAGGTCACATTGACCGCATCCAGCGCAGGCATCGGCTTCCTGACGAACACGAAGGACATGCTACTCATTCTGTTTAACGTTTACGGCCACATGTACTCAGCGGGCGCGGCAGGCAACATCACGGAAGGCTTCTCCGTCAAACTGACTGAACAACGCACTGGCCGAGTGTTGATGAGCCAGCCGCTAGTCAGGACGCAAATCTGCGGCACCGCGCAGGAGCCATTCCGTCTGCCGTGCCCGCTGTTCATGGACCCGCAGAACCAGTTACGGGCAGACTTCACGAACCTGGTCACGGATGCGAGTACGGAGGTCTGGATGACCCTGCACGGCGTCGGGGTCTACCTCAAGCAGAGCGGATTGACGGATAAGGACGTGATGGCCGAGGCTAGGCGCATCTGGCAGGCTTCGCAGCAGGTGACGGCAATACCAGCCGGTTCGATAGGATAGGAGTGGAACATGTCAGGAAGTGCGGGACGGGCATTCGGGAGTAGAGGCTTTAGGTCGCAGGCAGCGATGCCCCGGCCCCAAAGGAAAGGAGTGAGCGGCATGTACGGACTTGGAGAGATGGGCGCGCTGACCTCTGTGCAGGCCGGCCAGGTGAGGCAGTTGGCGCAGCAGGTGTTACTGGAGACGTACAACCTCGTGCCTTCCGATGCGATGCGGGCGCAGCGTATCACGCAGCCCGCGAGTGTAGCGTCATGGTTGGCGGTGCAGTATGCCAACCAGGTCATGCGGGCGGCCAGCACGGTCCCATCCAAGGAGGAGATTCGCGCGGATAACCGGCTACACATGGTTGTGAAGTACACTGCGCCGCAGTCAACGCTTCGGAGCGGAGGCGGGGGTGGGGGATTCGGCGCTGGTGGCAAGTGGAGTTTGACCGGAGAGCTAGTTTCCGGTCTGCCCAACTACCTGCTCTACGGCGGGGGCGCGCTGCTTGGCTACCTCGCGTGGCGCAAGTACGGGAAGAAGCGGTAGGAGCACGGCAATGGCACTTTCGCAACGAGAGCGCGAGGCGCGGGAAACGCGCCGTATCCTTGAGGTCAAGAAGCGCAATGAAGCGCGTCTGGCCAACATGGACTACGGCGCATGGATGCGGCAGGTCGCTATCTGGCGGGAGATGGACGAGTTTGACAAGAAGCATGGCATTGGGAAATACAGGAAGCGCGGTGCGCGCAATCCGGTCTACCGCCCAAAGAGGGGTAGAAAGCCCTGGACGCTCTACTCTGGCGGATTCGCGTCCGCAAGGCTCAGTCGTCCCCCGAAGATTCGTCAAGGCGGACATGGGCGCGACGATCTCAGTGTGTGGGTAAAGCTAAAGGACCAGGATAAAGCCATAGCTGCCGCTTTGAGGCAGGGGTGGGAGTACACGAATCGGACGGTATACCTAGCCCAAGGGACGGTGGCTTTGTCGTTCAAGCCCAAGACGACTACGACAACGAATCCCCGCAGTAAATACAGGAAGCGCGGGGCGCGCAACCCGCTTGAGCCATCTGGGTACAACAAGATTCAAGCCGCCCCGCATCGCGTCTGGACACAGTGCAAATGTGGATGGAAAAGTCCGAAGCGCCGTCCGGGGCAGCGTGTGCCGACTGTGTTCTTTACTCCCTTTGAGTGTCCAAAATGCGGCAGGGTGCTCTCGGACTTTACAGTGCATCGCAGGGGCAGGAATCCACACGCCAAGAAAGCACACGCGCACTCCCGGACTAAGCGCGCAGCAGGCAAGCGGAAGTTGTCAGTCAACCCGTCCAGTCGAAGAAAGGTGCGGCGGAGACGCAGCAGATGAAGGATTTCAACGAGGTTGACCCCTACATCCGGTGGAACCCCAAGACCACGGGGTACGATCCTGTGATGTGGCAGCACGAGATTGTGCCGTATGCCCTGGCGCACGACGGCACTACGGAATACTTCACCATTGCTGCCGCCGGGTCAAATCCCATCAACATCCTCTACCGCTTGCAGCACACGTCGTTGGCGGGACTTGACCGCGGGCTGGGCAACCCCCTGCTCATAGACAAGATTGTATTTGAGGACGACACGGATGGCTCGACGAGCGCCAACTGGACGGTCATGGTCAAAGACATGGGCGACAAGACCCAGTTTATGAACCAGCCCATCCATGTGCGCGCCTTTGCGGGCACAGCGCAGTTAGCGGGAAAGACCTTTGAGCCGCTGCTACTGCCGAGCCGCCACGCACTACTCGTGACGCCTACTAAGATTTCCGGCGCGGCGGTGCAGGCGCGGCTGGCATTCTGGGGCGGGCTGCATCTGGCCTGGTCACAGACGCTCCTTCAGTTCCCTACCGACCGGCAAATCCTGCACACGCTCATCCAGAAGTACCTGGAACGCCGCAAACAGGTGTTCCCGTTCTGGCTGACCACGGAGACGGTTCCAAGTCTGGCCGTGAATCAGTCGGCGGAGTACGAGATGCTGATTGGCGAGGACGGGCACTTTGAGGCCAGCCACATCATGTACATCTCGGGCGGGGATTTCGAGTTTGAGATTTTCAACCCACTCACGAAACAGACGATGATGAACGGCAAAGTGCAGTGTTCTGGCCACATCGGGCCGAATGCGCTGAATCCGCAGAGGCTTCCCGTGCCGTGGCTGATTCCATCCGGGCAGCGGTTGCGGCTTAAGGTGACATGCCTGAGCGGAGATGCCACGAACCGGCTGGACCTCGTGCTGCGCGGACGCAAGATTCGTGCGCCGCTCAAGAACATGAAGGAAGCCGTGCGCGACCTGAAGGTTCCACAGTTGGCCTCGAAAGGAGCATAGGGCATGAAAACGAAGCGAGCACGACTTCCCCGCTGGAAAAGGGTTGCTGGACCTTACGGCCCGGCATGGGCGCGTTTCAGCAAACGAGAAGGAAAGCTCATGGACATGCGCTACAAGAAGCTTCGCCGCAAGTCTCGGCGCAAGACTAAGTGCAGGCCGAGCCGCGTGCCCTTCAAGTGGTCAGGGCGCATGTATAACCCGCGCGGATTTAAGCGATTTGCAATCCAAAACAAGGAAACTGGACGAGAGTGGAGGATGGTAGCCCGTACCCCGGAACAGGCATGGGAAAAGTTTAGGGACCAGGCTTTTAGCGCCTCTTCACTTAAGCCCGCGCGGTCCGACTATGCGATTACCGATACGCGCGAGTCCGTCAACCCCCGCCGCCGCAAGGCGCGCAACCCCCAGGCGGACCAAGTGCGCGGAGTGCGAACCGATGTTTTTAAGCATGGGGACGAAGGCAGAGTCATATACCGTGGCACTACGGTTGTATACTGGGACTCTAGTAAGATATTCCTAGATACGGGCGGATGGAAGAGCGCGACAACCAAGCTCCGCATGAACCAGGCCAGCAATCAGTTTGGGCTGGGTTACGGCGTGTACGCCAAGGGCGGCAAGTGGTACGTGTCCTACCGTGGCCGTCAGATTCCATTCACCGGCAATGTGCTTGAACTGTCGAGGTAGGCGATGAAAGAGGCAAAACGTGGCGCAGTCAAGCTCGGGCGGATGCAGACGCTTATCGCGCATCCCTCAGGAAAGATACTGGCCGTAAATGCGGGGCGCATGTACGAGGCCCCGTTCTTCCTGCTTACCAATCCTCCGAATAACAATGTCAGTGTCAGTTCGGGGGCTGGCTCGTCGGCTATCGCCATGCGCGCCGCCGCGGAAGGGCCGATGCAGATTGTGGAACTCGGAGCGGTGCGTAATAGCACCCACAAGGCGTGCAAGGTCCAACTCATACTCCAGGATGGCAACGGCTCGCGGGACTTGATGAACAACCCGTGCCACATTGACACTATTTTCGGGCCGGGCGGGCGTATGTACCCCTTGCCGGAGGCCCTCTACTTGGACGAGGGACGCGCGCTGACGGCGGTATTTTCAGATTTGTCGGCGGCAGTAGTTACGTTCAAGGCTCGCTCCGTGGGAGTGGCGACGATCACGACCCAGGAGCCTCACGGCCTCTTAGCGGGAGATAGCGTTGCCATAGTGCTTAACCCCGCCGACGCCACGTTTGACACGGCTAGCGTGGTCATAGCCACAGTGCCGAGCAGCACGACTTTTACCTACGTTAACGCGGGGGCCGACGTGGCCGCGACTGCGACAGGCGGAACCGCCGCTGGAGTCCCGACCGCCAACCAGGCGCGCATAGCGGCCCCCGCCGCTAAATACTCCAAGCTGCAATTCGATCCGGGGTTGCAGCGCATCAAGCAGCGGATGCAGGCCAAGGAGTACCTGTCGTCCCCGTACTTCTACACCCTGGACTCCGGCCCGGAGACCCTGACGGGCCTACAGTCCGTCAGCCGTCAAATCACCATCTCGTCCGAGTTCAATTTTGACATCCACCAGATAACCGTGCTAAGCAGCGGGCGGTTCTCGCTGGACATCATTGACCTGACGAAGGGCGAGTCCATCATACAGGCCCCGTCCAACTCGCACTACCTAGTTCCCGACCGCATACTGTGCGGAGACAACCAGTACCCATTCAAGCTGGCGATGCCGTGGATGGTGTTTTCGGGACAGCGGCTTGAAGTGCAGTTGCAGGATACCAGTGGCGGTGCGAACACAATTTGGCTCGTGCTGGGCGGCTCGGCCATGCGCGTGAACAAATGGGACTAAGGAGCGAATGATGCCAAGGCCGACAAGACCGGGCATGGGAGACTACGGCGAGGGTCCGCGCGGGAACATCCTGCCCGCCACGGGGTTCCAGCAGCCGATGGGTCCGGCACAGTTCCCGGCGAGCGTTTCCGCGCCCAAGACAAACGGCGAACTGCTTGCGGACATTCGCAAGGGCATTGCCGCGCTTAACCAGGGCATGAAGCCGCACATCCGGGCGGCCGCGATTACGGGAACCACCCCGCAGACTTTGGACTGGTCGCACGTGGGCCTGATGAAACGGCTGATGATTCAGAACCTCGGAGCGTCAACTGCGTTCATTGCATTTGACATCGAAGGCAAGAGCGTGGACGCCTTTGTGTCCGACCTGTCGTGGCAGATTCCAGCAAACGGCGCGATCACCATCCCGCGAGTTCTATTTCGCAAGATTGGTTGCAAATGCGCCGGGACTGGAACGGCCACTGTACAGGCGATTGCATTCCAGGAAGACGCAGGGGACTTCGCGGGGACGGTGGGCTAAGCGATGAGCCGCAAGCGCAAAACCATCCAACGCAAGGCGAAGCGCACCCTGGGCTACGTCGCAGGCAAGGTCGTGGACGCCGCGATTCCATTCGTGGCCATAACGGTTCTATCGAAGCTGTTGCATGGCGCGCCAGCCGTGGCTGCGCCCGCGCTTAAGGGGCTTGGAGCGTACAACACCTCGTCCTGGCAGTATCGCAACTGGTACTACAATATCTACCTGCCGTGGCTCAGGCAGAGACAGGCGCTTTTGCAACGCGATGCCATGTGCCGTCAAAGTGGGGGCTATCCCGGCGAGAATGAAACAGGCGAGTGGTCGTGCACGTCAAGGCCGCCCTGGACCGGAGAACGACGACCGTGTAAAGAAGGCTATGAAGTGGCGCAAAACAAGTGTTGTCCAAACTCGCTCTGTGCGGCAGTGCAAGTTCTAGGTTGTGATCCAGTTGGAACCTACGCCGCATGGGCGATGGACAACTGCGCTTTGCAGGCGCGGCAGGATGGCTGCCCCAATGGATACTTTAGGACGAAAAATGCAAGTGCAGGGCCTAATGCAAAGCCCTACTGTGCAGTGGGACCAGACCATCCAGATGGTAACACGTGTCGGTCTCGTGGCGGGAGATGGGCATCTAACGCTTTTCGATACGTAGGTGCCGGCTCGGGGTACGATTGCGCCTGCCCAGTAGGGACTGACTGGTTTAGGGTTTCTCCGGGCGGGCCTTTGGACTGCCGCTTGCCGCAGCTAAACCCCCTGCAATTAGGCATGGAGGGTCTCGGTTTCCTTCTTCCCGGCCCGTGGGACGACCTGCTGATACTCAATGCGATACGCGGAGAGGGGGACGCATGAGCATCTTGCAAGCCCTTGGCACCTGGATTCTCAAGCTCTTCCTCTCGGGGCTGTTCAACAAGGTGATGACGAAGGTAGAGGAGGACGCCCGGCGCACCAAGGACGCGGCGATACTCCATGCCGAGAGCACGCGAGACGCGGCGGCAACCGAAGCGGCTGTCGCCAAACGGCAGGCGGAGGAAGCCCACAAGGCGTCTCTTCCCAAGCCTGCGAATGACCCCTTTGGCGTGGACGAGTGGAATGGAGGGACGAAGTGATGAACTACATAAAGGCGCTCGAAGATGCAGTTGACTATCTTGCCGAGGCTTCCGCCGCTCAAACGTGGTCTACGCCGGGAGACGTTGACCTTGAGAAGTACGGCGAAGACCTGATTATCGTTGCCAACTTCGGGGACTGGTGGGCGGTCAATGGAGACTTGGTATTTGAGGGCGGGCCACGCACGAGAACCTCTACTCCTGGCGGATGGAATGACATTCGCATCCCCAAGAGCCACGCGGAAATCGAGTACGGCGGCGGGCGCATTCCAACTACCGAGGAGGTCGGAATTGAACACGTGATTGACCGTGCGGCGGACGGCCTCGGGATACCACGCGACCACCGTGGCTTACTGGCTGCGGCAAGGGACGTATTCAAGGGACGGCATGACGTGACATACACTTCCGTTTCTGGAGATGCCACGTACTATGCCAACAAGAAGGCACTGGCATCGAATCCCGCGTCATTCAAGTATGTGGATGCGGAGCCTGACCCCGAGTTCCCGCAGGACTCCGAACCGGCGGACGACGACATCGTGACGCGCGACTACAAGACGTGGTATCAGAATGGCAAAGTATACGCTAGAACTCCAGGCGCGAGCACCAGTGCCGACGAGGAGAAAACGATTGGCATTTTGGAAGCCAAGATGGAATCGCAGCAGTTCTGGCCTAACCTTTGGCTCCAGGGGGAGCGGGGAGAGATGAACCTGCTAGCAGTGACGGGCCGAAAGGGCAAGCGCGGCAAGTCATCCAATCCCCCGCCGAAATCTTGGGGCAAGATGAACCACTTCGCGCAGCAGTACGTCGAGACTGCCCTATGGAGTTCCACTGACGACGAAGATGCGCCGATGGACAAGAACTACACCGCCGATGACATAGCGCCTGCTACGCTACGCCAGATGCTTCAAGACGCAGCGCGGTTCGAGCGTGAGAACGCCCAGGACATAGAGGCGGGCGGCGGAGACTTTGGACGCGCGGCGCACGACTTCTGGCTGACGCGCAACCGTCATGGTGCTGGATTTTGGGACGGGGACTGGCCAGAACCGCAAGCCGCGCGATTAACCAAGGCCGCTCATGCGTTTGGCGAGTACAGCCTTTACGTGGGCGACGACGGAAAGATTCACGGGTCAGGAGCTTAACCATGACGCGCGGCCTCTGGCTTGTGATTTCGACGGTACTGCTTCTCGCTTTGCCGGGCTGCTTCGAGAAGCGCGAAGCCCCTACGCCCGTCGTGCAGCAGGTGCCAGAGATTCAGATGCCACAGCGTCCGGCACTGGACAAAATGACGCCGGATGAGTTGGCCGAGTACCGCAAGCTGCCCGCGCCGGTGCAGGCCAAGCTAGAGGGCAACAACGAGAAGTTGCAGATGTACGCGCGGCAACTAGAGGTCAGTGTGATAGAGTACAATGGCTACGCGCGCTACACGAACCAGAAGAGTGCCAAGTGGCTGCGTGATGGAGCGGACAAGTTGCCGCCAGAGAAGAAAGGGCCGTAGACATGGCAAGGTTTGCGATTGTCAATAACGTAAAGACCGACCACTGGGCCATTGCGCTGTGCGAAGTCTGGACTTTCGATGTTGTGGGCAACGCCCGCGACGGCTACGAGGTCAACGACCGCCGCAACGCGGGCCGAAACATTGAAGTCCCAGCGCGCATGATAGTCAGTAACATGCCCAGCCATCCAGGAGCAAAGGACGAGTACCGGGAGTTCTCCGACTCGTCCAGTTTCGAGGTCAAAGGGGCAGTGGCCTCATTCGAGTTGTCCGATAAAGACCTGAAAGAGCTTCTGGGTGTCAGTGGCTCCATTGAAGTTGAGGGTGACGGCGAGAACTATCAGGTCAGCAAGCCCAATGGCTACCCGATTGGCGAGGTTCTCATTACGGGCTGGAAACCGAGGGATGACAAATGAGCAAGCGTAGGACGAAACGCAGCCGCAAGGCCAAGGGCCTGGGCGCGATGAAACTGGTGGGCCTGAGTGTGCCCGCCTTGGTGGTGGGGGCCGTAGTCGGAGTCGTGCTGGTCAAGAAGGGGGTAGTGTAGTCGCGCGGCGGTCGCGCGAGGGACTAGGGACTGAAAGGAGAGTGTCACATGCCAGAATGGGTCAACTCGTTGGGCTGGGCGCATCTTGCATTGGGACTGGGTGGAATGCTCGTGATGCGGCTTCTCCAGTGGGGCGCTAAGTGGTTTGACGACAAGGGCGCGGAGTTTGTAAAGGCGGAGTTGGTGAAGCTCCAGGAGAAGCTGAACCAGAATAGCATTCTTTCACAGATTCAGGCGGACGATGCCTGCGTCAAGATCGTGGAGAACGCCGTCATGGTAGTGGTTCCAACCTTGACGCAGCAGACGCAGGCCGCGCTGGCCGACGGGAAGATTACCGCCGAAGAGCGCAAGGCCATCCTGGAGAAGGTCTGGGCGGAGGCCGAGCCGCAGATCAAGGGCGGTGCCAATGACTACTTGAAGCAGTCAAGCTTCGCGGACGCCAAGGTGCTCGTGGAACTGGTCATCAGGCGTTTCTTCGCCAAGAAGAAGACTGAAACCCCAAAGTGAGGATGCCATGCTCCAAGCTATTCATCCGTACCCGAACGTCGTACAGGAGGCTGCGCGAGCGAACTACGGCCCGAAGGTCAAGAAGTCTGACCTGCCGCTGACCACGATGGCACAGACGGAGCAGTTCGTGCTCAAGGACACGGTGCAGCAATACGACACCAGCTTCCCCTTGGAGCACGACCTGTACTGGCGGGACTTGATGAACCAGGGCGGGCTGCTTGGGCTAGATGCGGCGGCCACGCCGGATCAAACGGTGACGCGCGTGGTGCCAGAGCCAGTAAAGCCGAGCACGATTTACCTGGTGGTTGGCGGCGCGGCGTTGCTTGTGGCGGGAAGCATTGTGCTGTGGGCCTGGTCACGGAGATGAGAGTGTAGTCGTGAAACGGGCAACACTCAACGGATTGGCGCTGGCCGGAACCGCCGGGTTTCTGTGGTGGTGGTTCTACGAGCGCCATAAGCAGGCAGGCACGGGCCGGTGGTTCGCCGGACTGGGAGCGGTACGAGATACCGCGCAGATGGCAGCAGTTAGGGAAATGCGCGCGCGCGGCCTGTCCAAGGGGGAGTCCCGCGAGGTGGTAGCCCGCGCAGTTGCAGCGGCCAGGGCGAGCATTCTGTATACTCAGCCCGTGAACGGCACATGCCCAGACGGAATGCTAAAGGCCAGAGTTGGGCCGCACACTGGACGGTGCACATGGGGCGGCTGTGGCTGGTGTAAATGCCGTTCACTTAGGCCGGGCAAGATGCACGGCAAGTGCGTACTAGACGCCAAACTCGGTTACGGCGGAGTATTCCCTGGTATGGCGATGCGCTGTGGTGCTCCCCGCCCGGTCTGCACGGAGACAATTAGAATCACGGACGAGGCTCTAGCTCCGCATCTTGAAGCGGAATACTACCGTCAGGTTGGCGACCCTGGCATGGTGGGCGTTGGCTCTCTCGGGGTTCCTAGACCGAGAAAAGCGCGTCCGCGAGGCACCGCCAGGCCCGGAAGAAAGGCCGCCCCCCGTGACCCGGATACGGACCCGGAGATCGAAGAGGCAATCACGGCCATTCTGACATTCCAACATTCCGCCGCAGGTCATGGCGGCCCACCGGACCCGGATTTGATGTACAGTTCCGACGTGCTTAAGCGCGCGATGGCCGCGCTGAAAGCCCGCCAGTCTAAGCCGAGTAGTTGCGCTGCGGTTGTAGCCAAGACCATTGCCGGGCCTGTGCGCGTGACGCAGTGCATTGACATTACCGGGAAGCGCGCATGGGGATTTGCAACCAATAAGGGCGATTCAGAGGTACGCATATCTCCTGCCGGATATGCTGGCAGCCCGCAGGCAATGGTAATAAGCATACCTAGCGGGGCTAGGCAGGCTCCACGGATGTCCCGCGTGTCCATCTTCTCGTCGTCCGGTGCACCCCTCGCAAGTGCTCCGTCAAAGGGCCGTCCCGAGTGGTCCGTGGTACAAGAAGACCCGCTGCCATCGGGAATGCCGTTTATTCCCAGTCGGCCTGAATACGCGCAGTATGCCACGTACACGGCGTATAAGGTCAAGCAGTCCGCAACTCTCACGCCTGCTACGGACGACCTCATTCCGCAAGAGCTGTCAGTAGTCCTGTCGTCAGTGACACTGCCCCCGCGACCCCTGGACCAAAAGGACATTATACTACTCCAGTCAATAATTGAAGAAGTAGCCATCGCGTTTAAGTCAGCAAGCGAGTTGTCCGCCCTACTGGCATCTCCACTCGTGAGGCAGGAAATTGCCTCCGGGAATGTGTCTTCTGGCACACTTGACGCCGTAAACGCCTTGGTCAACAAAGGCATGGGCGCGTTTAGAGCATCGAATAAGGAGCATAGTTTTGGAGCCGCCATGCAGAGGTACGGCGGGCTGAGCGACAAGATGAAGAAGGCCGGACTACTGCCGGCTGAAGTGTCAGCCGCAGTATTGGTTTCAGTGCCACTTCTTAACGAGGACCAGAGCAACCTGTTTCACGCCCTATTCTGGAAAGTGAAGAGCGGGGTGGTTATAAACGGGGTAGGCACTAAACTCGGGAAGATTCCCTTGGCATCCGTAGCGAATGAAGTCGTCAAGTTTGGCAAGCTCTTCCTGTCATTGGGCAAGCGTTACGCGGCAGGAGAGTCCAGGCTAATAGACAGCCTGCAACAGGCGTGGCGCAGAGGCGTAAATAAAGGCCAGGCATGGAGCATCGCTAGTGGAGCGGGGGTATTTACCGGAGCGTCGGAAGCCGGCAACCCTGGTCCATCTGGAAAGCCGGGACGCAAAGGCTCCACGGGGGCCTCCATTCCGGGCGCACCGAGCGGGGCTACCGGCACGTCCTGGTACTCTAATTATCAGGCCCAACAGCAGATAGACGCGCTCAAATCCGAGGCGCAAGAACTACAGAGGCAGTGTGACACTGCCACAATGACGCCCGCCGAGGCGGATGTCTCTATACAGCGTTTTCGGCAAATAGAGAGCGAGCTTTCGCGGCTAGGACAAGCAGTGACACTCCCCGCCGGATGCCGTAGTGGCAGTAGCACTGGGGGCGCTCTGCATACTATTCCAAACACGTTTGAGCCATGCCTGCGGAGGTACGAGGCGGACCTTGGACGGCCGTTAGATCGGGCGGGGCGCGAGTGGCTGTCACAGAGATTATGGTCTACGTCATGCGAGGCGATCCTAAACTCGGCATTCCCAGGCGGCGGGGATGTGCCAAGTAGTGTGCCATCGTCAGGCCCAGGCGGTTCACAGCCATATGATCCGTACTGGTCCACGCCGGGAGGCGTGGCAGGAACGTCCGTCGAGCAGGACGCCATTCTCTCCGCTACTGCCATTGGCACTCGGGGGATTCTAGGAATCTAGCCATGCTGATTGCAAGCCAACCACCACCCATGCCGCTCTCCGACACGAGCGAGCTGTGCTACCCCGGCTCCGGTGTTGGCATGGGCGTCGTGGATTTTGTCTCTCCGGTCGCCGGTATCATCGGAGCGGTCGGCACCTACTTCGGGGCCAAGGCTTCTGCCGACGCGCAGAACAAGGCCACGAAGCTTCAAGCCGCCATGCTGAAGGCGGCAACGCAGGAACAGGCCCGCGAGTTCGCCCGCCAGCAGGCCGAGGCTCTGGTAGAGCCTTACGAAACGGCGCGTCTGGTTCAGATCGCAACGCTGGCGGGCGTGGGCCTGGCCGCGGTAGCCGTGAGCATCATGTTCGTTCGCGGCGCAATGGAGAGGAGATGACGCATGAAGCGAAGGCGTAGGCCCAAGGTACAGCCCGTCGTGTTTCGCAAGTGGAACAAGCGGCACGGCGGAGACATCATTGCCATCCTTCCGGGTGGGCCTGTCAATTATGGCATGGTGATGATGTACGAGCATACCGGGCAGCACGGAGAAGGCGACTACTGGAAGGTGGTCGGACAAAGCAAGCCCGCGAAGCCGTCTGAGTACAAGGAACTGCTCCGCGAACTACACCAGGTCGGATACCGGAATCTCAGGCCGGCGCGCCGCCTATCCCACGAGACGTTGCGAAGGGGATGGGCAGTAAACCCACGCCGCAGGAGTAAGATTCGGAGGCGGAGGCGCTAATGGCCAGCATTGCTGACGCCTTTAAGCAGTTCACGGAGTTGCCCGGCGCGCTCGCGCAGAGCTTGACTAGCGTGGCGCAGACTCCGGCCAGCTTCGCGTCCGCCGCCACATCGAGCGCCGAGGCGCTGCAAAGCATCGCAGACAAGATCAAGGGCGGGATGATAGAGCAGAAGATTGACCGCGCCCTTACGGTAGCGGAAACGTGGGTCGCCCTGACAAGCGCGGCTCAAATCGTGGGCGCAGCGGCGCTGGTGGGCATGTTCATTCTGCAAGCCCGAGCGCCGCAACGCAGTAGGAAGGTAGGCTTGAATCCCCGCAAGGGCAAGAGGAGGGCAAGATGACCAAGGGTAAACGGCGCAAGTTGCGCGGCAAGACGTGGTATAGGCGCTGCCGCAAGCGCAAGGGTGCGAAGATTCGGCGCTGCAAGCGCGTGTGGCGCAAACGCAAGTCGCGCAAGGCTCGGGGCTACTCGTTCTCGGTGGGGCCAATTAAGTTCAACCCGCGGCACAAGAGGCGGAGGAGATAGCAATGGCCTGCCTGCCTTGCATGTTGGCACTACTCGGGCTTGAAGATGATGCCGTTGGCCCGCCACTAACCAAGGGCGTGGTCATGTTGCGCTGGGGACAAGCCAAAGACGCCTGGGATAAGCTCGGGCCAAAGTATTCCCGGTACGAAGCGTTCATGCAGTCACTTGCTACATGGACGGACTACTCGCTGCAATCGGCCTCGCAGGATAGTCTGAAAACATCCTTCGATGAGGCGAGTGCCTGGCTGAACGCCGCGCAGGGCTTCGCGGCCAAGGACGCCGTAGCGGAACAACTAGAGAACCGGGTTCAAGAACAGTTGGACTACTCCGCCAGGGTTGGCACACTGACGCCGGCGGCACAACAGATGATTTCGCAAGCGTCCAGTCAGTACCAGCAGATTACCGGGAAGCCAATGCAAGTGGATTACAGCAAAATGGCAGTTGTAACTCCACGGCAACGGAGTACCTTTTCTCCGGGACTCCTGGTTGTAGGTGGCCTTGCCGTGGCGGCGGCGTGGCTGGCCTTTGGTGGGCGAAAGTAAAGGAGTCTCGACATGCTTCACGACCTCGGTGCTGCCTATACCTGTGACTCGCTTCGTGCCGCATTCAAAGACGCGGGAACGGCATTATCGGATACGTTAGCAAAGGGGCGTCACTGGCCTCCCAAAAGTCGAGAGGCCAGGATACTCAAACGTCAAGCAGACGGTATAATAAGGCGGAGAATGAAGATGGGCGATCGTTTGTCTAGGATGCGATGTTCCGCGCCTAAAGTCGCCAATTTCGTTCCTGACTTCTCTCTCACTGCCCTCCCTTCAGGGATTTACCCCTTCGTGCAGCCCATGCCTGTTACTCAGATGAATGGATGCGATGCGTGCAATCTCGGTCAAGGCATGGCGGAGATGGGCGATACCGCCGTGGACATTATCAACGCATTTAAGGGCGCGGCAGTAGACCTCGTGCCGCTATTCAAACCCGGAACTCCCACTCGTCCAAGTCCATCCGGTTCAACTCCATCACCCAGCCGTTCTAACGTAGTTCCCCTTGTGGTCGGCGGGGCGGTCGTGCTTGGCATCGCCTACTTGGTGTTTAAGAAGAAGCGTTAGCAAGAGGAGATAGAGACATGGCCGCGTGTCCAATGGCAGATTACATCAGCCCGAATAGCCAGATGGGCTTGATGAACGAGACTTCGATGTGGCAGGGCGGGCTGGGGGCCGCGCCAGTCACGGACCTTCAACTGGGTCCGGGGCAAACCGAAATGAAGTCCCCGAGCACTGGCACGTCCATCGGTTCGCAGATCGCCCAGGTGCTTACTGCGGCGGGAACAACGGCTGGACAACTGATACCAGTGTTTCGTGGAGACGCGCGGACCCCGCAGATGCCACTGGTCACTCCGCCACAGCAACAGGTGAACTGGACAAAGATGCTCATAATCGGCGGGGGCATTGTCGCCGCCGGGGCGCTCCTGATGGTCGCACTGCGGCGCAAGAAGTAGGACTTGGGATTTTCAAGGAGACGAGTCATGCCATTCATCGGCGGTAGCGTCGGGGCGCAGAACCTTCCAGGGGCGAATCTCATGCCGATGGGGCTGGTGGGGCAAACCTACTATGCGCCCGGAGACTTTGGACTTGGCTCTCTCGGGGTGATGGAGGGATTGTCGGAACTGGCCGACCTGCTCGCCCTCGGGGCCAGAATGGACACCACGGTTCGTAAGGCGCAGCAGGAGGCGGCTCAACTCGCCAGGGCAGCCGCTGCTGCCGCACGTAAGGCCAACCAGGAGATGCTCAAGGCTGGACGCGCGAAAAGCCCAGCCGAGGCCGCAAGCCACGCCGCCACGGCAAAGTGGCAGGCCGACGAGGCGACTAGACTAGCCAAGATCGCAGCAGGGAAGGGCGCAGTGGCGAAGGGGGTAGTGGCTCAGATCGCAAGAGTCCAGGCCGCCGCGGAAGGCGCGGTGAAGAAGGTTACTGCGGGCGTAGTTGCCAAGGCGAGAGCAGGCGGAGTGACTGCTGCCACGCGGTCCAAGGTGGATAATCAGATTAACCGCCTCATGGAGCAGTGCCAGAAGGCCGCGCAGGCCAAGACGGCGCGCTGTATTGCGTTCGATAAGTTGAAAGACCCCGTTACTGGCCGTCCTACGCGAATGCCAACACAACAGGACATTAAGGATGCACGCCCAACCGCGTCAGCCGCAGTGGACCGCCAATTAGCGCAACTGAAGAAGCAGTGTGTCGAGGGCAGCAAGCAGTACAATGCCGCGAAGTGCATTGCCTACCGCGCCGCAGGCAACAAGGTGCCGACCAGGGAGCAAATCCAGGCAGCGCAAGCACAGGCCAAGGCGACCAAGAAGGACACTCAGTTCCATCAACGCTGCCAGCGCAACGCGAAGGCGTTGGCTTGCCAGTATTGGAAAGAGAACAACGGCAAGGTTCCTACGCCGCAGGAACTCCGCGACTGGAAGCGAAACAAGGATAAACAGGCCGTGTCCGCGGCGAAGCCGGGGCTGGAACAGCTCGTCTCCGAGCTGAAGACCCTGCGCGAGAAGCTCAAGACCGCACGGGACTCCTGCCGCAAGGAAACCAACCCGGCCAAGAAGCGCGCCTGCCAGCAGGCCGCGTTGCAGTTGTTTGGCCCCAAGGCGCAGCAGGCGCAGTCCAAAACTCAGGCCCTTAGCGGTATGATGGGCCTTGAAGACCTAGGGAGAGGTTTTCGCAGGCGTCGGAAGAGTTACTTCTACGGTTTGCCATCAATGAATCCATTCCTACAGATTGCCCTTCCGTCCCAGAATGCGATGTACGCCGGGATGTTTGGCATGGGTCAAGACCCGGTTACCGACACCACGACGGGCACCCCCTGGAGCGACACGACGCCAACGGGCCTGTCTCCTACGGGCGGTGCGGATGTGTTCAACGTCCAGTTCCCGCAGATGTCCAACCTGCCGCCACAGCCTCGCGGTTGCACCAGGAATCCCAACCGGCCCATCTGCATGTTCTACACCCTGGCGTCAGACAGCCAGCAGATGCTCTTCACGCTCATCCAGCAGATTATGACGATGATGGGCGAAATCATGTCCATGCTGAATGAACTGCGTTCCGGCGGGGGTGGCGGGACTGCGGGTGGATGCCAGTACGATGCCGCCACGGGTGGCTACATTGACACAACTACCGGGATGCCCTGTGCGCCTCCTCCCGGCCCGCCGACCGGTAACTGTCAGTACGACCCCGGAACCGGCGGATACGTGGACGTAAGCACTGGAATGCCGTGCGCGGCCCCACCTCCTCCGGTTGACTACGGCGGCGGCTACGGCCCTCCTCCGGTTGACTACGGCGGCGGTTACGGCCCTCCGGGCACTGAGTACGTGCCGGCCGACTACTCGGGAGCCTACGGCGCGCCCGTGGACGCGATGCCCATGCAGTACGGCGCTCCGACGATGGCCCCTACGGGCGTGGATGCCGGTACTACTATTCCCGAAGGTTTCGATGTTGGCTGGGGAGGCGCAGCCCCCGAAGGCGGAGAGGCGTTCATCCCCGATGACCTGAGCACACAGGGCATGATTCTGCCCGTGTCGTATCAGCCTGCGGCTTACTCGCCTCCGACCGAGATGCTGCCGCCAGGGGTCATGCCGAGTGTCCCCGCGCCGGGCGGGATTCCGACGACTGACCAGTTCCAGATGCCAGAGGACGTGTACGGCGGAGACATGTCCTTCGACGTACAGATTCCCATGCCTGATTACGGGGCGCAAGTCACGGCTCCTGAACAGACCATGCCCATGCTCCCGGCGTTCCCGCAGGCCCCAGTGTACGAGGAGCAGGCTTATGAGGCCCCGGCTCCGCAATACGAGTACGGCGCTCCTGACTTCGAGATGATGCCGCAACTGCCGGTGCAACCCGGACCAGAGTTAGCCTACGAGAACCAGTTGCCCATGCTCCCGGCCATACCGGAGGGAGAGGTTCCGTTGCCAGTTGCCGAAGACGAGGGCGGCTGGGGTTACGAGTCTCCTTTTGAGGAGTAGCACGTCGTGGCGCATGGCGGACTGTCAACCAAACTGGCGATTGGACTGGCCGTAGCGGGCGGGCTGGGGTTTGCCGCGCTGGCGTTATGGCGAAAGTACAAGACGCAGCAGTACCAGGAATGGGCCAATCGCAAGCCAGCGCAAACCATCGCCATACCCGTGGCCAACATCTCCGCCAAAAGAAGGCGAGCGTGAGCCGTGAGCGATGAGATGGAGGAGATGCGACGCCAACAGACCACGATTGTATCCAAGCTGGACGTGGTGGCTGGAAAATTATCCGAACTAAACCAGTCCAGTAAGGAGATGAACATCTCTCTTAACGCTATAGTGGTGCAGCAGGCCCGCACGGAAGAGCGGCTGCAAAAGGGCACCGAGGCGTTCGACCGGATTTCGCGGGAGCGCAGGGAATGCGAAATCCGCCACAAAGAAGCGATGGACAAGATACAGGCGGACGCGGAGAAGCACGGGGTGTCAAAAGCGGATGTGGCGGTCACAGTGTTGAAGCTCGTGGGCGTGGGCGGATTAGGTGGCGGAGTGGGCGCGTTCATTCAGTCGCTTTTGAGGTGAGGCTTTCATGGGACAGACATCATGGAAATCACGGGGAGTGAGTCTTGCGCCTTGGCTTTTACTGGCCGGCGCGGCTGGCGCGGCCTGGTTCGCGTATCGCAAATGGTTCTCTTCGGATACGCCCTCCATTCCGGGCGGGGGTTGGGGAGGCGGGATGCCGCCGCCCGTAGTAACGCCCACGCCGGGAGCGCAAGCCGTCTCGACGATGCTGCCGCTGGACAAGCAGCCCGCCGTCAAACGCGGCGAGAAGGCGGGCACGAAGACGCAAGTGGTTGTGACCAAGAAGGAGCAGGGCTACCGCTACATGAAGATCACCGCGACGGCGCGGGACGGGACTCGGGAGTTCAGGTCGAGCATCAACGGGTTTTTCACGGGACGGCTCTTGAACCTCAAGGGGCGGCTCTATGCGGAAGTGCGTCCAGCGTGACGACCCTGATTGTCCGGGTCAAGGCAAGGCGGAGGAGATGAGCGATGGCCTACGGTGTCTATCAGTTGCAGGCCAGTAGCAAGTTCTACTTCACCGGAACTGTGTCCCGGCTGTCCCTTGCGTCAGCCCTGGCCTCGTCCGGCATCACGATTTCCAGTAACAAGTTCACGGTCAACCAGGTCGGCGACTACCGCGTGGACGTGCATCTTGCGCTCTCGGCCAATGGCGAGCCGCGCAATTTTACGCTGGACCTCTACAATGAAACCACGACCTCCGTGGTGGCCAGCAAGGATGGCGGCACCGAGATGTCTATGGGCGGGCAGATGGCTTCGGCCACGTTCGCTGTGAATATCTCGAATGCCGCCCATGAGTTCTCAGTGCGCCTGCGGTCTGCCTCGCAGAGCACTGCCAACCAAATCCTCCTAGTGTACGGGAGCGTGGCCATTGCTCCTGCCGCCGGGGATTCCGGCGCGGCAGGCGTGAACTTCCTGAGCGTCGAAGAGAATGTCACGCTGGCCAACGCCGCATTCACGGATAGTTCTACGAGCCTACTTCCCGCCAATAGTTTCATCCTTGGGATTGTGTTTAAGGTGTCTACAGCACTGCCGAATGGCCGCACCTGGCAGGCGGGCATAGTAGGCAGCACTGACCTGTTTGTGCCAGCCGGGGCTTCCGGGGCTGTCAATACAGCCAAGAGCACACTGGACACCGCGGCAGGGCCGCTGAATCCCTTTGCCAATGGCGCGGCCGGCACCATCAGGCTGACGCCCTCGAATGCCGACGCGGCGGGCGGCATCATTCGAGTTGTTACGCGGTACATGACATTGGCTGCGGCTTAAGGAGGATACATGCGGCGCAAGAACCTCTACGTAACGGGACTCCTGCTGGCTATCGCAGTCGGACTATGCCTCTCGTCACCCGTGCGCGCCATCGGCGGCAAGGTGGTCGCTGATTGGTACGTCCTCTACAACTCGTTCAATGTCAAAGGCAGCGCCGCTCCAGCGGTGTCTTTCGCGGGGGAGGCGCTGGTCTACCACGACAGTACCACGAACACCCTCAGAGCTTCGGAGAATGGCGGGGCATACTCGAATGTGGCGCTTGCCGGGAAGAACAATAGTTTCTCCACCAGTCAGACGATGGCAGGCGCGACCATCAATGGCACGGCCACCGTCTCTGACGCGGCTGGGACTGGCGCGGGCACGGTGACGAGTGTGGCTGGACAGGACATTAACATCGCCACCGCTGGTGCGGGAACTTTACAGATCGCCCGTAACGCAACTGTGACTGCGGCGAATGCCCTGACCGTCAATAATATCACAAGCACACTGGGCACAGACATGTCCATTCGCATCCCCCCCAGGGCCACAGATGCCGCACCAGACAAACTCACTATTCAGGGCGGTCATGCCTATGCACAGGCATCCGCGGCGAATGAGGCTGGCGCGAACGTAGTGATCTGGCCGGGCACTGGCGTCCGAGCGGTGAAGGTGCTGTTACTGACCACAGGTAAGGCGGTCACGGTCTATGTGGACCAGACGGCCACGACCAAGACTGAGGGCGTTAATTTCACAGTCGGAGCGACAGTAGCAGCCACGGCCACGGCGATGGCGACGGCGTTCGCGGGCGTAAGTGGAATTACGGCTGCGGCAGTAACCGATACCGTGTATTTCCAACCCACGAGCACGACTAAGACGGTATTTTTGACGAGCACGGATGAGACCGTGTACTCTACGACGGCGGTGTTCGGGTACTCCGGTCACGTGGAGATTGGGAGTGGCGCGCAGCATGATGGCAGGGGAGTCGCGTTAGTGACGCGAGGAGGTAGTAGCAATACAATTGTGATGGAAAACAACGAAAATGCGGCGAATCAGAAGTGCTGGCAGTTGTATGCAAATAACTACACCACGGGCGAGTTCGAGCTGAATTACGTAGACGACGACTTTATAACTAACCCACAGACCGTGATGAAAGCCACACGCGACGGCTACCTGCACTTCGGGTCGACTGGTAATTATCAAAGCAACGCAGTTATCATTGTGGACGCGGCTAACAACTTGGCCGGGAAGATGACTACTGCGAACTTGAAGTTCCAGATTGGCGGGGGGAGTGACCAAGCACTTGCCTTGATGGGTGACGGGGCTACTACTTACTTCTCGACTCAGGGGGGTCTGGCATTCAACGGCAGTGTAATGCAAGTCAGGGGCAATGCCAATAGTCAGGCACGGGTACTAATCTCTAGTGGCTCTGGCGTTAATCCGTTTTTGAGCATGGAGGGCGCAAATAACACCGCCGGGAAGAAGCTTATGGATATCTACACGTCTGGCGACGCGATGGTCTGGAGGAACGTGAACGAGACCACGGGGGCGGAAAACACCGCCGTTCAAATGGCGTTGAACTGGGACGGGGCGCTGGGTATTGGAACGAATAGCTTTGGCAGCGTCGCCGGTCCAATGGTGACGCTCAAGAATATAGGGACGGAGCCAGGCGCAATAGCGGACCAAACCAGTGTGTTTGCCAAGGACTATGCGGCGGGCGATTCGCGGGCGCAAGTGCAGGGTGAGGCCGGCACGGCCTTGTGGCTTGGCAATGGCACCGTGGAGTCCGATGCGCCTGCGGCTGGCGCGGGGAATGATTTAACTCTAGCACCAAGCGCAGCGGCGAGTGGTGATACCAACGGTGGTAATGTAGTGCTACAGCAGAAGGCTGGCAGTGGCGCGGGCCTGCCGGGATACGTCAGGGTCCAAACGCCCGCCAATGCCGCCAGTCTGAATATGAAGTCTACAAGCACTACTGCCACAATGAGCGCGGCCACAGTGACGCTAAGCAACTTCATTCCGGCAGACGCTTTCATCACGGGACTAGTAGCGCGAGTGACGACGGTGCTGGACGCCGGAACGGGGATAGATATTGGCGTGTCGGGCGACACGGCACGTTTTGTGGACGACATGGCTACTACCCTGAACGCAACCGGGAACAGCTATAAGCTGGCAACCCCGCTTGCTCCATACATGAGCGCGGCGGCCACAGACCTCGTGTTGACCACGGCGGGCGGACCTCCCGCCAGCGGCGTGGTGCGCGTGACCTTGTTCTACTTTGACCTCACCGAGCCGGGGAGCTGAGCCATGACGCGACGCGCCGGCAAACCCGCGCTAATCGTGGCACTGAGTGCGCTGCTTCTGGCAGCGGCCGTGGGGGGCCGCGCCAAGGTGCAAGTCGGCAGACTCATTGGAGTCCACATCTCGTCTCCACAGACGTACATCTCTGGCACCGGCACGGTAGGAGCTGATAATACCGCCCAGACCGTTTTGACCGTTTCACTGCCCGCAAACACCCTAACGCAAGTCGGTGACCGGGCGAGGATTCGGACGTACTGGAGCGCCAATGCGGGAACCCCGATTACTGGGTCAACCACGGTCAATGGCGTGTTGACCGCGGACCAACTACATACCGGAGGCGCCTCGCTCAATCTTACGGAATGCTGGCTCCACTACATAGACGCGACGCACGCAAACGTCATCGAAGAAGATGCAGCCGGACTTGGCGCAAACAGCGCGGCGAACGTGGCGGGTTTCAACTGGGCTGCGGCACAGGACATTGATTTCGACCAGAGCGCGGCGCTGAGCACACACCTGGTGTTGTTCGCGCTCATCATTGATGTTTTCCCGAAGGGATACGCGAACTAGGAGCAGTCATGGCAAAACACGTTCTGCGGCATGGGTGGCGGTTGGCATTGGTAGTCATGTCTTTGTCAATGGCATTCGTGTGTGCTACGCGCCTGACCGGAACTCCCGTTAGCGCAGACGGCGGGCGGCACATCATGGCCAGTTCGTCAGTCGTGATTGGGCCAAACAACGTGGCTTTAATGGCCCAGCCCGCCACGCCGGCGACTCGGCCGGACGGCACGGCGCTAGTGGCCGGGGACATCTGGATTGAAACGGACGCGGAACCTGGGATTTGCGAGTGGACGTACTACCTGGACGGGGCCACGCCGCGCTGGCTCTCGCGGCAGATTTTCCGCCGGCGAGTGACGCCAGAATGGTTGAACAGTGGCGGAGGTGAGGTTGACGCGTTTGAAGGGTTGCCCTCTGGGACGGATGCGTTTCTACTGAGTCTGCAAGGGCCATTCTACAGCACTTCAGTGGATGCGGGTAATCACGTCGTAGTGAACATTACCACGAAATCCAGTAACACTTCGCACGCGACGTGGGACTCCAATGGCACGGTGACCGCCGCAACCTGGACGCAGGTGGACGTGGCGCTCAATGTGTTCGTAAACCTGGCCACGCCGACCCCTGATGATGTGGGGTTCCTGGTTTCAGCCGTGGTCACGGGTGCGCCCGCAATGTACGGCGCGCTGTTCATGGTCTACCGGGTGGCGAGGCGATGAGCCGGCGGCAGGCGTTTTGGATCGGAGTGTTGACGGGCGGACAGTGGGAATGGCAGTCTGGTGGCTGACATGAGGGATTCAACATGGCAGCAGTCAAGCCTCAGCCGAAGGAGAAACTGGACGGACCTACGGAGCCGAAGCCCATCCTGTTCCTGGGCGGGCCTGATAACGCAAGAAAGCGTGCAGATAAGGGCTACTCCCAGTGGACCAACTCGCAGGGAGACCTGTACCGGCGCGTGAGGCTCACCGCCGGAGACGCGCTCGGACAGTTGACCTTCGACGCGATGGTCTACTTTGGCAAGAGTTGGAACGAGGCGATTGAGACAGGGGAAAAGGAGAACTGCAAGTGAAACGGATTCTAGCGGCAGCACTGCTCGTGTCGGCGGTAGCCTTCTCGGGAGACGCCAAGCCCGTGGCGGAGAACACGAGCCTGACGGTGAACTCCAAGACCGGGGAGTGCTCAGTCGTGGTCACCCTGGATTTGGCCAAGTGCTCCCACTTGTCTCCAGGAGAGAAGAACTCCGTGCAGCGCCGCATTCTCATGCGGGCCGTGGAGATGCTCCGTGACTCTATAGAGGCGCTTGCGCGTGGAGACGCAGCCGAAGTGGACAAGCGGGCCGAGGATGCAGCGGCCAAGGTCAAGGCCGAGGCTACGCGCCTCAAGGCCGCACTCCCATCCGTCAAGATAAAGGACTGACCGCATGGCAAGACGGAAGGCCAAGACTCGGCGCAAGGAACTGCACGGGCTACGGGGCAAAGACCGGCGCAGCATCCGCACTAAGCATGTTGGAAGGGGCCGCAGGCGCACTCGCATCCTATTGGGCTGTGCCAAGGGCTACTGGATGCCCCGTAAGCACGTCTGTCGCAAGAGGCGCGGCAAGTCCATGATGAATGCGCTTGTGGCGTACAAGCCCGTGCGAACACGCATGACTCGGCACAATCCAGATAAGAGCAAGGGTCATCTCGGATTTAGCGGGGGATACGAATACTGGCGTTCCGATAAGGGGGATGTGTACAAGGCTCCTGCATCTTCACCCATTGACGTTCGCACCCTTCGACGCTCTGGCAGATTCGAGGCAAGTAAGGCGGCATGGGATGCCCTGGGCCGCAGACTGGTTAGATTTGAGTCTAAGAATCCCCGCAGCGTCGTAATCAGAGAAGAGCCGCATCCACTTCAAACTGGGAGGTCCGTGTTCCGCCTATACGAGGGCGATGGAACCCCATTATATCGGGCAACCGAGACAATGAAGGATGCGTTAAAGGCTAAAGCCGAGGAGGAGCACCGCTTTGACATTCCCATGTCGCGCAAGCGCAATCCCCTCTCTGTATCTGGCCTAGCCGCAATGCAGAAGGCCATAGATGAGCGCAACAAGTTCTTGGCCTGTGCGGAGTCCTGCGGGCTAAGCTCGGGAATCAAGCGGAAGGTCTTGGCCGAGATGGATTACCAGGTGCGGGAACTGGCGGCACGGGCGTCTGCTTGAGTCTGAACAGCATACTGGTTCGTGGCGTCCAGACGTGACCCAGGCATTTTCTAAACTCCACCAGCCCGATCCGCTTCAATGCTATGAGAGTCCCTAAAGTCTCATGCAACTCGTAGGCGCTCTTCCACTCGGACGTAACCTTTCCGAGTGCCCGTAGTTGTGCAGTGGTCATGGAATCCGTCCTTCCTCGCTTAACACCTGCCTTGTGATGTGGACAGCCAGGGTCTCCCTGGCACTGGCACTTGGACTTTGCATAGGCGGTGGCGGATCTATCTTTCCACCACTTGACGCCTTGGCTGTTCACGTGGTCCGGCTTGCTGCTGCGTGGCCCTTCTTTCATTATAATCCCCGCCTACTTGAGCAGCGTCAGATCGTGCCAGCGGTCGGGGTGGTTCTCCTGAAGCCACGTGACGACATCGAACACACACCGTCCGCATTTGCCCATCACGTCACGCTTGATGTTGAGCTTGTACTTGCCCAAGAGCTTGAAGCACGTGTGGCAGACGACGTATCCGCACACATCGCCCGCTCCGAACGGAATGTAGTACATGTGCTCCGGGCTTACTGTATCGTGAATAATAATGTGCTGGCAGGCAAAGACCACCGGAGCGCCAAGGTGTCCATCCTTGTGACGCCACTTACGCTTACTCTCTCCGTCCGCGTCGCGGTGTTCGCACATGACGGAAACGCCCATTGTCTCGCACTCCTGGCTTTTGCTCCGCATGGAGTCTTCGACCACGCGGCGGTACGTGGCGTACTCCTTCGGTTCGTCCGGCGGACCTTCGGTGTATGGGCCGATCTCTCCTTTAGGCCCAACGACATTGCCCGAAGGGAGATTGCTGTAATCGGTCCAGCCTGTGCCTCTAGGCGATTGCAAGTAAGACCTCCTTGCTCGTGTTAGGGTCAATGCGCGCCACGAAGCTTGAATCCACCACGTAGGCGTCGAAGGTCTTGACCAGACGACCGCTCTGCTTCTTGTATTTCAAGTCCAACATGCCTAAGCAGGACTGTGGAACCCTGCGACGTATCCACCGAGTAGCATTTGGCACTGAGCTAGGCACCTTGCTCTTACGGGATGACATGAGTATCCCTATGCCCATGAGTAGTGCGCCAATACGATACCGTCTAGGAATGGCGTTTAGGACGGGAGCGTAGTATATCACGCAGTGCTTGTCGCGCTTCCCTGTGCTCTCAAATCTGGCGCTAAGGAAATGCCAGCAGTTCGCCTCGTTTTTCACCCGGTCCTTGTCACTGGTTACGAAGTACAGTCTATGCCCTCTAAGTCTGTCAAGAACCCTGTTCTGGTTCAAGTAATACACTAGCAAATAGGCGTCGCTCCCTACTCTGTCATGCACGCTGGAGCAAAGTCTCATCACCGCTGCCCTCCCTGTAGATTTGGTCCGTAGGGCCTTCGTAGTTCTCGCTTGATCTCTACTCCGGTACTAGAGATGTCCGTGAATGTGCCGCCCTCGGGGTCAATCTCTCCCAGCATGGGGTCGGCGCTGCGCGGGAGGGCCTGGTCGGAGATAATCTCGTATCCCGTGTCCATGCGCTGATTCGGGAGCCAGTTTTCCATTCCTCCGCCAGGCGGGGAAGCTCCGGGGTTTCCAGTGGGCTGCATGGTCGGAGCGTCTATCACCGTCCGTTGCACGGTCGGAACGGGAGTTAAGTGAACACCCACCACTCGCGGAGTTACGTCTATTTGGGGAACGTACTGAGGGTCTTCCAGTGCTGGCGTGAATGGAGTGTTGGGCGGAAATGGCAGCGGAGGGTTGAACTTGTCCAGATTGCCAATGAGCCAGTTCCATGCCATCGTGGAATCGGGCTGGTAGCCGGTCTGTCCAGTAGGAAGTTGCACTGGACGCATGAACGGTCCACGCACCTGAATGGCTTCGATCCGGCCCGCGGCGCGCTTCTGCTCTGGACACGTAAATCTAAACTGAGGCATGTTCTACTCCCGCGCTAGAATCCAAACGGATCGTCCACTGCCGTAGAAATGCCGTCCGGTATCTGGTCTACGTCCGGCTTTCCGGCCCTGCGTGAGGGCGAGGGTGCGCGAGTACGAGTTTCCTGCGCCTGCCTGCGCCTGCCCCGCTTCTGTGTGATGAAGTCGAAAAACTCGCCCAGGAGGGTGTCCACCGAATCGTCAGATATGGCGGCATGTCTCTCCCCGGTCCTGAGTCCAAGGTCGTACTCCGTTCGTTTTGACGCATCCCCTAGAATCTCAAACGCCGCTTGAATCTTCTTAAACTCGGACTCGGCCCCGGATTCCTTGCATACGTCCGGGTGCCTTGTCCTCACGAGAGCGCGATGTGCGCTTCGTATCTCGTCCTCGGACGAGTCGGGCTTGACTCCAAGAATCTCGTAGTGAGTCTTCACTGGCATTCCTCACAGCCTAACGCTCTCGTCCTTGGCAATGGAGCCAGCCTTGACATACGCCCTTACCGTGTCGCAGCCTTCATCGGCGCAGATGCGAAACCCCATAGACTCCATCTCGGTAAATATGTCCTCTATGATGCCATTACTCAGGGCTGCGGACAATCCCATTCTGACAAGCGAGCCGGTTCCTGGATGCTCGGCTTTCTGCTTGACGTAAAATCGGGCCACGTTCACTGCCGAATCAGTAGTCAGGACAAACATCACGCCACCTTCTCCGCTAACGCCTGGACTTCCAGGACTGCGGCCTCATGTTCTTTCCCGTTCTCTCTGGCCAATTCCGCCATGTAATTCAGCAGGTCTTTATGCGAGGTTATGCGCGCCTCGCCGTAGACTACTACCTTGCCGAAGACTTTTGCCTCGCCTAAGACCTGCGCCTGGCCGAAGACTTTTGCCTCGCCGGAGACCCACGCCTCGCCTAAGACTAGCGCATGGCCGGAGACTCGCGCCTGGCCGAAGACCCACGCCTGGCCAAAGACTAGCGCATGGCCGGAGACTCGC
>ERZ1292632.59-Hain-H43-01um-R2-59-length-103273-cov-16_pt1 | contig 92792 bp, 78 predicted proteins | sample MGYA00564407_ERZ1292632 | MGnify/ENA primary metagenome ERZ1292632 (study PRJEB36523, sample SAMEA6512637) | groundwater metagenome | collected 2019-01-08 | study: AquaDiva: Metagenomics assemblies of 32 groundwater samples | reverse complement strand
CGCTGATGGATGGCGGAGTGCCGATTAAGGCGCCGGTGGCCGGTATCGCGATGGGGTTGATGCATGAATCGGATGGCAAGTACAAAATCTTGACCGATATTCAGGGGCCGGAAGATCATTATGGCGATATGGATTTTAAAATTGCCGGCACCCGGGAAGGAGTTACCGCGATCCAGCTGGATATAAAAATGGAAGGCGTGCCGGTAAAAATATTAGGTGAAACAATGAGGCAATCAAAAACAGCCAGGATGAAGATTATAGATAGAATTGAAAAAGAAATTTCTAAACCGCGTCCGAATATTTCTCCCAACGCGCCGAAAATTTTAATCATTAAAATTAATCCGGATAAAATCGGCATGGTAATCGGCGGCGGAGGAAAAACAATTAAGGAAATTCAGGAAAAAACCGGCGCGATAATAACTATTGAAGATGATGGAACAATCTATTTTACCGGTAAGGGCGACTCGGCTGAAAAAGCCAGGGGAATGGTGGAAGAAATAACTCACGAATTTAAAGTCGGTGAAGTATTAAAAGGCGAAGTTGTAAAAATAGCCGATTTTGGAGTGTTTGTCAGCTTGAACCCTTTTACCGACGGCATGGTGCATATTTCCGAAATGGCTCCATTCCGCGTGGAAAGAATCGGCGATATAATAAAGGAAGGCATGATTGTGCCGGTGAAGGTTATAAAAATCGATGCCGAGCGTGGTAAAATCAGTTTGTCAATTCGCGAGGCTGATAAAGATTTTTTCAATGGAAAAAAATGAAAAAATACCTGCCCGCCCTCACGATGTTTCGGGAGCAGGCGGGGAGAATAAAATTGTTCAAACTTACGCCGAAGATGTGGCGAAGGTTATTGAAAACGATACAGGAGGCTTAATCAAAAAAATAATTCACGGAGAAGAAGAGCATGAAGCCGAGAAAAAAAATCTGTCTCCTGAATCAAAGAAAAATAAATTTTTTATGTTTATCAGCATCCTGCTTTTGTTTTTGGCTTTGGCCACTTTGTCTTTTTTCCTTTTTAGGAAAAATATCAATACAATCGAAGTTGAGAAGCAGTTTGTTCCGATTATTTTTAGTGACCAGTCCGCTTATCTTGAAGTTCTAGGACTTAACAAAGACGAAATAGCACAAACCGTTTTAAATGAAATCAACACTACGAAGGTAAAAAGCGGAGGCGTGGAGGGAATTTATCTTACCGAAAATAAACAAGTCGTAGGGTTGAGAAGATTCATTTCCTTAATCAAGGGCAATTTTGTTCCCGGTAATAACACGCTTTTTGTTAATGATAATTTTTTGATGGGTGTTGTAAATTCCGAGACCAAAGACTTTTTTATGCTGTTAAAAATTCGCTCGACGGCTGATATTTTCGATGCTTTGCGCATTTGGGAAGGGAAAATGCTTTCCGACTTGCGCGGATTTTTGGGAATCAATCTCTCCAGCGATACAAGGTATCTTTTTACGAAAGATTTTGAGGACGGAATTGTGGAAAATAAAAATGCGCGCCTGCTTTATGACAAAGATGGCAAATTAGTTGTCATGTATATTTTTGCCGATGATAATTCCGTTATTATCACCAACACACCGAACGCCGCGCATGAAATTATGCTTCGTTTGGCCGGGAACCAAAAGAAACAATAAATTATTGAGCTTTTATACTAGAGGCAGTTCTACGAAAAACGCAGAGCCTTTGCCAGGTCCTTCTGATTCTGCCCAGACACGTCCTTTGTGCGCTTCGATGATTAGTTTTACCGAGTAAAGGCCATAACCCGTGCTGTCCACATTTACTTTAACCGAGTCTTTACCTCGCCCGCCTTCGGTGAATAAATTTTTCTTATCTTCCTCGGTTATTCCCATGCCCGTATCTTTAACAGACAGCAATATTTTACTTTCCCCGCCTGCGCGAGCAGATTTTTTTTCAAGTTCTACTGCAATTCCCCCTTCTTTTGTGTATTTTATAGAATTTTCAATTAAATTATTTATTGCTTCATTGAGCCAGAAAGAATCACCCAGAATAAAATAATCGCCCTCTTTTATATCTTTTTCTATTTTAAGCCCTTTAGTTTCTGCCGGAATCTTTTTTTCTGAAAAAGTTTTTAAAACAATATCTTTAAAATCCATTCTTTTCATATCATATTTAATCAGTCCTTTTTGCATATTCGCGGCATTCAAAACCATATCAACTGTATTTATGCCTACATTGTCCGACTCCAATCCTTTTTCCGCCATTTTTTGAAGTTCCGGAGAAATAACGCCAAAACTCCCATCAAGTATTCCCGCGAAAATGTATTTTGAGTGAGTGAATGAGCCTTTAACTTTATGGGTAACGAGATGCGTCAAGCTCTCCCTTTGCTTGAGGAGGTTTTCAAGATAGACATTAAGCTGCGCCAATTCCTCTTTCTGCCGGATTTCTTTTTTAACGGATTTAATCAAGAAATAACCGAAAATTATTGAAGCAATAAACGTGACACCGTTTAGAACCATATTAATTGGAACTTTAATAAAGAAAAATTGCGAGCCAATAAGTATTACCAGTCCCCAAACTAGTGCTTGAGTCGCAATAAGTTTTACATTGAAAGAATTATATTTAACAACAAGATATGCAAGAATGCCGATAAAAATAGGCATGACAAACAAACCCAATTGAGCCATTTCCCAATCCTCAGTAATGCTCCCGATAATATTTCCAGAGGAAAATGCCAATAAAAATAGAATAATACCAATGGTGAATAACCATGCTTCTTTCCTTTGTTGATTTGTGTGATTTTTTAAAAGATTAGATGTTAAAAAAATAAGAGAAATAACCAATAATGCTTCTGCTATATATGAATAAAAAATAATAAAGTTACTTTCGCTTACAACACAAGTAGTAACATCAACCCCTGGTAATAAATATTTTGTCGGCATGAGAATAAGAATTAGGAAAATCGGAGAAAATAAAATTACTTTCTTCATTAGAGGTAAATCTTTTTTGGCAATAAAAACATAACACAAATATACAGCACTTATATAAACGAAAAGTTCAATCACAACTTGAATTGACCAGAAAAATAAAGCATTTAATGGGCTATTTCCTGCCCATAGTAAAAGATCAAGAAAAACCCAAAGGGAAAATAAAAGCGTTAGTATAAAAAATATTTTAGCTGATAAATCTTTTTTAGTTTTTAAAATAAGGAGAAAGCCAAAAATAAGAGCAAAAACAACGGAAATGCCGTGAGAATAATATAGCAATGTTGAGGGGACACTACTAGAAAAGAAAAAATATTGAGCTGACTCCCACGGGCAAAGAAGATTTGGCATATTTATTTCAATAGTTTAACATTTAAATTTTTAAACCCCCCACCAAATTTATAAGAGATGTTAAGTTTGACCGATTGATTTTTCCTTACCTTGAAAGGCTTGATCGGAAAAACAACAGGACCATTTAAAGAAAGCGTATCCTTTATCTTTAATTTATCGGTCAGTATTGTTACACTGGATAAATATATACTGTTAACCGTGATATCTGTATTCGCTTTAAAATCAATAATGTGGTTGAAGAATTCATTATTTAATGAATTAAAAGAAATTTTATGTAATAATTCCTTTTTACTCACAACCCTGCATCTTTTATTGCCCGGAAATCCTTCCCATAAATGTTGAACCATTTGTATTTTAAATCCATATAAATTAAAATCTGTTTCAGCCAAAGACACATATGTCTCTTGAGCTTGCGGTATAAAAATTGTGTTTGCTTTAACGGCCTTTCTGTTGTGTAAATTATTTATTGCCTGTACTTGAAACTCGTCAATCATACCAGTTGTGAGCATTTCCATAATCACAATATCAAAATGAATATTTTTGGGGTATATGAAATTTTTAGCATTACCTATTAATAATTTAATTTTTTTACCAAAACCATTTTCACCAAAGTTTCTCTTTGCCATTTTAGCAACATAATGGTCATATTCGATAGCAAAAATCTTTTTTGCTCCAGCTTGAGCGGCAAAAAGGGCCATAATCCCAGAACCGGTACCGGAATCTAAAACTATATGATGTGGCTTAACTGTAGATTCTATAGCGTCTCCAAAAACCTTTGTTCTTTTTGAATCAATTAAACATTGCCCTACTAAATCTATTGAACTAAAAGCTTTATCTTCCATAAATTAAATTACTTTAATAAAATCAATTATTATCTGATATAAATATTTTATAATTTCAATACCGCCAGCAATTAAAAAAACCCAGTAAAGGTTAGTCAATAATGAACTTGCAAGAAAAACATTCCAGTCCCTTTTTGTTAATCCATTATATTGAAAAGTTCCCTTTCTCATATAGGTAGTAACAATAAAAGCGTTTGAGGTGAGCGACAAAACCACAACCGTTATAAAAGTACTTTTATCATGCACAAAACTAAATAATTTCCCCCAAAAATTTTGTCTGTATTGTAAATCTTTCAATGTTTCCAACGCTAACCAATCTTTTTTAAACCAGTCATAAAATTTTAAAGTGCCTAAATCAATAAATACAGACAAAATCATAACAAAAATTGTACCTTTTATAAAACCAAAATAAACTAAAAGAAAAGATACAGCAAAATAATCATATAAATATGTAAAAACATAATAAGAACTAATACCAGTAATCCAAAGTCTTAATCTGGCAACATAGTTGGGGTTTTTAATAATTAAATTTGTTTGAGTGTTTACCATAAAGAATTTTACTGAACTTCATTTAAGATATCTGGGCTCGAAATAATTTTATAATCTTTAGTATAAAAAGCGCGTCTAAAAGTCAAAAAAACAGATACCATTGTAATAACTATCAGAACCCAGAGGAAAATCTTTGATTTTCTGTCCATGTTGGTATTTTACCATAAAATAGAATATAAAAAAGTGAAATTCGTATAGTACCAATTGTGATACTAATTTTATTTTCTTGGTTTGAGGTAGTGGATTTTTTGAATATACCAAATACGCTTAAAAAAATTGGGGGGTATTACTAAGATTTTCTGGGGGCTAATGCAACTTTTTCAGCCCCTTCTCTTTTTATTTTAAAACATAAGTATATAATCTATAAAATGTGGAAAAAATATTTTAAAAAACATTTAAAAAGAAAACCCAGAGAACAACTAGTTCGCGCTTTTTCTTTTTGCACGAATAAAGAAAATGCTCTTGATCTTGGCGCAGGCACTCTTATCGAATCAAAATTTCTTATCAAGAAAGGATTTAAAAAAGTTGTTGCTGTCGATAATGCGCCGGAGGTGAAAAAATTCGTTAAGAATTTTAACAACAAAAAACTTGTCTTTAAAAATATTTCTTTTCAAGAGTACGATTATCCTAAAAACGCTTTTGATTTAATAAATTCTCAGTTTTCACTTCACCTTTATGGCAAAAGAGGGTTTAATACTTTTATTAAAAAAATTAAAAACTCTTTAAAGCCTAAAGGTATTTTTGTCGCTCAATTTTTGGGTGTAAAAGACAGTTGGAATGGTAATCTAAAAAGCGCAACACCCAAGGCTAATTACATATTTCATACAAAGAAACAAGCTCTAGATCTATTGTCAGGATTAAAGATCTTGGAATTTATAGAAGAAGACGAAGATGGAAAAACTATTTTAGGAGTAAAAAAACATTGGCACATTTTTTATTTTATCGCTCAGAAGAAGTAACTAGCTGGAACCGTTCTTGAAAGTAACAAAGACAGTCCTTACTACTTTCAGTTTTGATTTAATATATTAACTATTGTGTTTATGTTATCATAAAAATATGAACATTGAAGTTGAAATAAAAGTAAAGGTGGATAATCTTGAAGAAATCAAGAAAAAGGTTTCAAAAATGGGGAAACTGATAAAAGCGATAAAACAAATTGATGATTATTATATTCCTTGTCATCGAGATTTTTTTGCTCACAAACCTCAACCGATAGAACACCTACGAATAAGAACCAATCCAAATAAGGTTGTTTTTGAATATACCAGGACAATAAATATGAAAGAAGACGGCGACTATGATCACGCAGAGGAATATGAGACGGAAATTTTAAATGTTGAAGAGTTTAAAAAAATTTTAGAATTTTTGGATTTTAAAAAATTTGCAACAATAGAAAAACAGAGAGAATATTGGATATGCGATGATATTGAAGTTGCTCTGGATGAAATAAAAGGGCTGGGGTCTTTTGTGGAAGCGGAAGCAAGGGGAGACTTTAAGGATGACAAAGAAGCCAAAAAGGCATGTATTAATTTTTTGGAAAAACTCGGAATCAGAGATGTTGAAAATAATCAAATAAAGAAAGGATATCCGCAGTTATTTTTTGAAAATTTATCTCATATTTAAGCTCTTGCTATAAAAATACGGCGTGCTATCATTTGCGCATGTTGGATAAGAAAAAAATTAAAGAAAAATTAGAAGAGGAAAGGGATGATTTGCTTGAACAGATGAAAGATATGGGCAAATTAAACAAGGAAACAAATGAATGGGAGGCGACTCCGGAGGAGTTGGAATTTCCAGAATCGGATGAAAATGATAAAGCCGACCGGTTTGAGGACTTTGAAGCGAGAAGTTCCATGATAAAGACCCTAGAAACGAGGCTAAATGATATTTTAAAGGCGCTGAAAGGGTTAAACAAAGAGTCGTTCGGCAAATGCGAGATTTGTAAAAAAGATATTGAAATAACACGCTTGGAAGCAAATCCCGCCGCCCGGACCTGTAAAAAACACTTAGAAAGCTAATATGAGTTTTGCCAAAGTTTACTCAGCGCAAGTTAATTTACTCTCTGGAGTTATCGTGACGATTGAGGTGGATTTGTCGCGAGGCCTGCATGCTTTCAGCGTGGTAGGCCTGCCTGATAAAGCGGTGGACGAATCCAAAGACAGAGTCAGCGGAGCCATAAAAAATTCGGGTTTCCAATCTCCCAAAGCCAAAAATCAAAAAATAATCGTTTCACTTTCACCGGCCGACTTAAAAAAAGAAGGGCCGTTTTTTGATTTGGCGATCGCGCTTTCTTACATGCTCGCCGCCGGCGATATTAAGTTCAATTCGGAGAAAAAAATTTTTCTGGGCGAACTCGGGCTGGACGGCACGCTCCGCAGGATAAGGGGCGCCTTGCCGCTGGCACAGGAGGCCAGACGAATGGGCTTTGAAGAAATATATTTGCCGAAAGAAAATGCGATTGAAGCGGCGTTGGTAGAAGGCATTGCGGTTTTCGGAGCAGGCAGTTTAAAAGAAGTCGTTAAGCACATTGACGAGAGTAAAGAAGAAATAGGAAAACAAAGAAAGAAAATTTCTGTTCAATCGAAAACAAAAGTGAATTATAAAAAAGAGGCAACCCATATCGACTTTTCTGATATTCGCGGGCAAGAAGGCGCCAAACGCGGGCTGGAAATTGCCGCGGCCGGCGGGCACAATATTGCCATGTATGGCCCGCCCGGCACAGGGAAAACAATGCTGGCTCGGGCCTTTTCCCAATTATTGCCGGATTTAGGGATTGACGAAGTGCTGGAAATTACCGGCATCCATTCGGTAGCCGGCAGCACTCGGGGAGAACTTGTTTGTTTTCCGCCGTTCCGCGCTCCGCATCATACTTCATCTTATGTTTCAATCATTGGCGGAGGAACCTACCCCAAGCCCGGGGAAGTGACGCTAGCGCACCGCGGAGTTTTATTTCTAGACGAATTTGCGGAATTTGAAAGAAAAGTCATAGAATCGCTGCGACAGCCGCTGGAAGATAATATCGTATCAATTTCGCGCGCCCGCGGTTCGGCAATTTTTCCATCAAATTTTATTTTGGTAGCGGCGATGAATCCTTGCCCTTGCGGGAATGCCGGTTCCAAACAAAAGGCCTGTATTTGCAAGCCGTCCGACTTGGACAGATATAAAAGAAAATTATCCGGACCGATTATTGACCGCATTGACCTTTGGGTTTCTGTCGGCAATGTTGATTATAAAAAGTTGGGTGGAGAAGGGAATGGCGAGCGAAGCGGGAAAATAAAAGAAAGAGTGACCAAGGCGCGTGAAATTCAAAAAGAAAGATTTAAAAAATTCGGCAAAAATATAACGACCAACAGCGAGATGAATGTAAAAGATTTGGGGAATATGGTAAAACTTAATGAAAAAGTGAGAAATTTACTTGATAATAGCGCCGAAAGTCTCGGTCTTTCCGCTCGCGCATATCACCGGGTCATTAAAATTGCTCGTACGATAGCTGACTTGGAAAATTCGGAGAATGTTGAGGCAAATCACATATTAGAGGCCATACAATACCGACCGAAGGTAGCGTAGACTTTTTTATTTTTTGTGTTATTATGTTATACGGAATAATCCCCTTGCGGATAGTAGGGGGACGGGAGAGTGCTATGACCTATTTGTACATGAGACCCGGGCCCAAAAAGGGGCTCAAAAGGATTCATTTGTTTCAAGAAACTGACCACACTACGGCCACAGCAAAGGCCGCGGGGATGTTTCCCGGGGGAGGGAGACTGTTTCATGTTGAGGAAATTGAGATGTCCCCTGCACCCGCAGTGGAGGTTGCCCAGGTCTTGGCGGAACCATTGGCGCAATGGATCCGCGGCCAGAGTTCGAAGATGAGCATCAAACCTCCCAACACAGGGTTGGCGATTTGCCTCATCGACGGGGAACTCTGCCGAACCTAAGCTTGGCCGATTATCACACACCCGACCGGGTGGAGGAAAACACGTCCTTCGTCCGGCCGGGTTTTCCTTTTTTTGCATTAATATTCTATTTTTTTGCACTAATCTTAAATAAGTTAAGGGGCTTGAATCAAAACTCGCCCCCTCACCAATTATTTATTTGACCAAGATTTGACTAGGTAAGACCTAGTTATTTTAGTTTTAGAGTTATCCACAGCTCTATTATTGACAAGTGAACGCTCGTTCACTTATACTGTTTAAGTAGGTCGTTTTAGAAGTTTAATTTAATAAAAATATATGTCACAAACACAATATTTAAAAATGTTAGAGAAAGAAATACAAAAAATCAATAAAAAAATTGATTTGAAAATTCTCCAGGGAGAAAAGTATTTCAAAGAAGCGAGAGAACATAAGTTGCTCTTGAAAAAAGTCCGCTATCATACGAGAAGGAATTTTTTTAGCAGATTTTTCCCGACTTTTGCCAAATTTCAATTCTAAATGCAGAACATTTATAAAACTAAACTGGAATCTTTTTACACGCAAAATAAAAGAATGCCCACGTATTCCGAAATGCTGAAACTTTTCGGTTTCAAATCCAAGAATGCCGTATTTCAAGTCGTGAAAAAATTAATGGAGACAGGATTGGTCGCGAAAGATTATTTAGGCAGGCTGATTCCGGCTGAATCTTTCGGCGAGGTTCCGATGCTCGGTTTTGTCACTGCCGGTTTTCCGGCGACGGTGGAAGAAGAGCTGGCGGATACCGTGAACTTGGATGACATGCTTGTTGGAAAAAAAGAATTAACCTTTATGCTGGAAGTTGACGGGGACTCTATGATTGACGCGCATATAGAAAAAGGAGATAAAGTGCTGGTGGAGAAAACAAATCAAGCGAAAGACGGGCAAATAGTCATTGCCGAAGTGGACGGTGAATTTACAATGAAATATTTCCGCGAAAAAGGAAATAAAAAATGGCTCGAGCCCGCGAATAAAAATTACCAACCGATTCATCCAAAACATAGTCTTAATATCAATGCGGTCTTGAAAGCAGTAATCAGAAAATACTAAAATGTATTCAAAATAAAAAATCCCCTAGCGGGGACTTTTTATTTTTTATCTCGAGGTAAAATTATGCGAGTGTGTCCTTCAAACCTTTGGCCGCTCGGAATTTTGGAACTTTTTTGGCAGCCACTTTGACTTGCTCTCCGGTCTTTGGATTACGAGCCATGCGAGCAGCCCTTTGTTTTACAGAAAAAATTCCGAAGCCGGCGATTGATACCTCCCCGCCCTTTTTCAAGGTTTGGATGATAGTGTCAAACAAACCGTCAACGACTTCCTCGGCCTGGACCTTCGTGCCGCCAAGCTTTCCATGTACCCATTCAGCTAATGCTTGTTTATTCATATATAGATTTTGGAAACAATATTTTTTGTAATATTTCGACCTTGTGTCCCCAGACCTGGGTCGGGGCGGCGATTTCGCCTACTAATTACTACTCATCTATTATATATCAAGGGTTTTTTAAGGCAAGTGATACAGAAAATTGAAAATTTGTGCGCCTTCGCTTTAAAATTTCAATTTTCCTTTTATTTTACCTGGCGTATTCAATAATTCGTGTTTCGCGAATCATTGTCACCTTGATTTCTCCGGGATATTTGAGTTCTTGCTCAATTTTCATGGCAATATCGCGAGCCATGAGCTTAGCTTCAGCATCGGATATTTTTTCAGGTGTCACAAAGATGCGAATTTCACGTCCGGCTTGCAGGGCATATGATTTTTCAACAGCCGGGAAAGCGTTCACGAGCGCTTCAAGTTCTTGCAGGCGTTTTAAGTAATTTTCTACCGAATCACGGCGGGCGCCCGGTCGTCCGCCGGATATTGAGTCGGCTGTTTGGACAATTACCGCTTCTATTGTTTCATAAGGGTAGTCCCCATGGTGGCTTTTCATTGCCGTAATGACCTTTTCATCGGCCCCGAATTTTTGCAAGATACGCATACCTATTTCAATATGCGTGCCTTGCACTTCATGGTCCAGCGCTTTACCGATATCATGCACCAGAGCCCCAGCTTTGGCTATCGCTACATCAGCTCCCAGCTCTTCGGCAATCATTCCGGCGATGTGTGCCATTTCAATAGAGTGCTGGAGAACGTTTTGTCCATAACTTGTGCGGAAATATAATCGCCCGATGATTGCGACGATACGCGGGTCAAAATTAAATATTCCGCATTCATAAACCGCCTGTTCACCTTTTTCCTTGATTATTTTATTTATTTCTTCTTTAGCTTTTTCTACCAGCTCTTCAATCTTGGCAGGTTGAATGCGTCCATCCAGAATTAAGTTCTCGAGTGCCAAGCGGGCAACTTGTCTTCTGATAGGATCAAAAGAGGAAATAACGATTGATCCCGGCGTGTCGTCCACAATTAATTCTACCCCGGCTGCTCGTTCAAAAGCTCTGATATTTCTGCCTTCCTTCCCGATGATTTTACCCTTAATTTCATTGTTTGGGATGGATACCATTGTCGTCATTAATTCGGATGCGGTGCTTGAAGCCAGGCGCTGAATAGATGTAGCCAAAATATCTTTCGCCCGCTGGTCCAGCTTTTCCTCATTACTATTTTCCAGTTTTTGTATTTTAATTAAAATATCTTCCTCGTATTTTTTCTCAACATCTTTCAGGAGTTCGTTTTTAGCTTCTTCTTCCGTCAGTTTGGCTGTTCTTTCCAATTCTATTATTTTTTCTTCTTCCATTTTCGACACTTTCTCCTGAATTTTTTTTATCTCTTCCACTTTCAATTTGATGTCCTCCACTTCTTTATTTACCTCAATTTGTCGCGCATCCAAGAATTCATCTTTTTTAATGAGGCGTTTTTCTGTTTCTCTGAATTCCTGTTCTTTTTTCTTTTCTTCTTCTTTTAAATTCGCGAGCTGTTCTTCGGATTTTTTCTTTGCTTCTTCCGTAATTCTCTGCGCTTCCTCTTTCGCGCCGACCATCATCTGTTTTATATCTATTTCGATAGACCTGCGTTTTCCCAACGCCACCAAAAGGCGCAGATAGTATCCTATTCCCGCGCCCAAAAAGAGTACCCCGACTCCGATTAGAACTATTATTATACTCATAAGCTTTATACCAGCTTACAAGAACACGCCACTATATTTGCGGTTTTTTTTCCTTAATACAAAAGATTTGAAAATTACCCTTTAAGCACTTCATAATATATGGGATATTCCTGTGAACCAAGTGAAAATAAATTTTTAAAATTCAACACTTTTAGTATAACAAATTACTGTTTTTTAGTCAAATAAAAATCTACCAACTACTACAAGCAGGCTCTGCGCTACATATCATCCATGCCCATGTCGGACGAACTGGATCATAAAATGGTTTACCTATAGCAGGATAGCTTTCAGCAGAATCGTGTACGAGAAATTTGTAATTAGCACCGTTAGAGTTGTAGAGGTACCCATTACAACTACCTGGCGTGCCCGGATCAGTTGGAAGTACTGATATATAAGTAGGTGTTAATCCTGCGATATAAGCACTTGCTCCACTAGTCGTTCCATTAGCTGGACCACATGGCACAGTACTTACGCCTCCCCATGCACTAGGATTAGCCAAGGGATATTGACCATTGTCGTTATAATAAAATTCAAGGGCAGTTCTAATTTGCACCATATCTTCTTTGCGTTTTACATCTCGGGCTTTTGCTCTAGCGCCATTCAAGCTCGCCAATACAACACTGGATAGTATCCCGATAATTGCCACAACAACAAGAAGCTCAATGAGTGTAAATCCTCTCGTTTGTTTTTTATTTAAAAAAGACATATTAAAAAATATTAAAATTGTTTTTCTAAACGCGGTGGTGCATTTTCTGGATAAATTACTTTTTGACCAGCTGGCGCTTCTATTTTTGCCTTACTTCCTCCTCCCCTAAAAACCAAAAACAGCGAAATAATAATTGCCACTACCACAAAACCCAAAAGCACATATTTCGCTTGCTTTTCTTCTTTAATCACTCCGCCAGAACATTTTATAACTAGTTGAACTATTTTAGGAATATTGGAAGTTTTGGAAATCGCTGCGGCCTGTTTTACTTGTTCAATGTTAGATTTTACTTCAAACTCTTTCAGCGCTTTTTCTATTTCTAGATTTCCGTTGAGATTTAAGTTCTCATCCATAAAAATATTATACATCAATTCTGAAACATATCAAAAAATTTATGCTAGAATAGATAAATGCATCCGGGGATACAATCATGGAAAAATCTTGTAATCTATGCCTTTAATGCTTTTTCTGTTCCACTGCTTATTAAAACCCTCTTTTTGCCATGGAAAATGGATAAAAATGCGGGAGCGCATCTTTCATTTGTGGAGAAAACTGTTTTTTTTATTTTTTCACGATTCTTGGGTTTTGTGGCTCGCGCTGTCCTTATAATCATAGGTCTAGTCTTCACAATTTGCGTCATTTTAACTTTTCCCATCTTTTTCTTTTTACCGATTAAAATTAACCGCGACTATCTGCAAAATTTGGGGAGTTTTGGCGCGTCACTTTCCTATGGTGATACTTATGCCCTGAACGTTCATGGTCGCGATGTCATCGGCTTATCTTCGCAAAAAATTTACGGTAAGGAGAAAGCGCTCAGAATGATTGAACGCGGACTTTCCAAAGAGAGGAACCATAATGTACTTTTGGTGGGCGACACCGGTATTGGCAAGTCAACCCTAATATCATACCTTGGACGTCTTGGACAGTCGGGGCTTTCTTTTGCCGGTATTCGTAATCATCGAATTGTAGAATTATTCACTGAAGGATTAAGCTTGTCCGATTTTGATAAATGCTTGAAAGAAGCCGCTTCAGCGGGCAATATAATTCTCGTTATTGAAAATATTCATGCTTATGAAGCTTTATATGAACGGCTTATTCCATATCTAAAAATGCCCCACCTGGGAATTATTGCCACGACTGATTTATCAAATTATGACCAAGTGCTGAAAAACCATCCGGAATTTCTTTCCGAATTTGAAAAAGTAAATATAGCGGAGACAAATAAGGAAGACACTATTGCGATACTTAAAAACAATGCCCGTCTCCTTAAAATATCCATCAGGCCGGATGCGATTCTGGAGATTGTGCAACTCGCTGACCGTTTGATAGGCAATCAGCCAGAACCGGTAAAATCCCTTTCAATTTTAGAAGAACTGCAAACACTCCGAAAAACCATAACCATTGATGATGTGCGACAAGTCGTATCCGACAAAACCAATATACCGATAGGGGACATTGGAACGGATGAAAAGAAAATATTAATGGAACTTGAAACTTCGATGAAAAAGAAAATTATTGGACAAGATGAAGCGGTCAAGGATGTGTCCGAAGCGCTGCGCCGCCTGCGTACAGGTATTGCCGATCATAGCAAGCCGGCTGGAAGTTTTCTTTTTTTGGGTCCGACCGGTGTCGGCAAGACGTATACGGCGAAAATTTTAGCCGAAAGTTATTTCGGCAGGAAAAATGCGATGATACGTTTTGACATGAGTGAATTTTCACTGGCAGGATCTACAACACCCTTCACTGACCGATTGGCCGGAGCGATAGAGGAAATGCCGCTTTCTTTAATATTTTTCGACGAGCTTGAAAAATCCAATGTCCTGGTTCGCAATCTGCTTTTGCAGGTGCTGGATGAAGGCCGTTTGACTCGCGGTTCCGGCAGAGAGGCGAGTTTTAAAGATGCTATTATTATCGCCACTTCAAATGCCGGGAGCGCGGAGATTATCGCTAATCCGGAAATTGACAAAAAAACACTGATTAATCATCTGATCCAAAATAATATATTCGCGCCGGAATTTTTGAATAGATTTAATAGTATCGTGCTTTTTAAACCGCTCAATCAAAGCGAGGCGAGAAAAATAGCATCACTTTTACTTGCCGAATTTGCCGAACATCTTTTTAATGATAAAAAAATTACCCTAGTCATTACCGATGCCCTAATTGACAAAGTTTCAGCCGCCGGTTTTGACCCGGAATTCGGCGCTCGTCCCATCAAGCGCGCCCTAGAAGAAATAGTTGAAAATAAAGTTGCGGAATATATTATGGCAGGCAACACTGGAGGCAGTATTAAAATACTTTAAACACGTCTAGTTATTTGTGCGATTAATCATAATGTGCTATAATTAAGCGTTATTAACTTAAAATAATATAAAATTATGAAAGAACATGGATTTTTTGATAGAGTATTAACATCTCTTACGGGGCAAAAACACCCTGATGCAAAAGAGAGAGAAAAAATAAGTATTGAATTAGAGAATCTTCGAAGAAGCTTAGAGGATCATGAGAGAAACCTGGGGATACCTTATCAGGGATTAGAACGTCCCCTTGGTGATGGGGGAGTAGGTGATAGGTTGAGAAAAAAAATTGCTAAGAAAGAAGAAGAATTAATGAAACTAGTTTAATTTAGTTATTTGCTTTAGGAGCTGGGATTTTGGATTTAGTGACTATCTCATCCACAATGCCATATTTTTTTGCTTCTTCGGCATCCATAAAAAAATCTCGCTCCACATCTTTTTCTATTTGGGCTAAGGACTTGCCGGTGTTTCTGGCCAGTAGTTTATTCAAATTATCTCTCGTTTTCAAAATATGTTTCGCGGTTATTGCGATATCCGTTGCTTGGCCTTCCACTCCGCCCAAAGGCTGATGAATCATAACTTCCGCATTCGGGAGAATAAATCTTTTTCCCTTTTTGCCGGCAGACAGAATAATAGCCCCGCCGGAAGCGGCCAGGCCGACGCAAAAAGTGGAAATATCCGGACGCACATGATTCATTGTATCTACAATAGCCATTGTAGAAGTGACTGATCCGCCGGGAGAATTCACATAAAGATAAATATCTTTTTTTGTGTCTTCAGATTCAAGAAAAAGGAGTTGGGCGATGATGATATTTGCGGTATGGTCATCTATCGGACCGCCCAAAAATATAATCCGCTCGCGCAAAAGGCGAGAATAAATGTCATAAGCCCTTTCCCCAAATTGTGATTTTTCTATAACTGTCGGAATTAACATACAGGTATTATAGTCCAATTTATAACTTTTTCAAGCCCTTATTTTTTCCACTTGCGGATAGTTTTTAAAATGCTATCATCATGTTTAATGTATGAAGCGATAAAAAAGCTCAATATCAAGCAGAATCCGCTACATTATATTTTCTCATTTAAAGTTTTTATTCCCAAAACCCCCGTCGGGGTTATTTTTTTGCCGGAATTAAAATGAAAACAGCCAGATTAATATTAAAAGACGGTACCAAATTCGAAGGCATCAGTTTCGGCGCAGAAAAATCTGTTGCCGGAGAGGTGGTTTTTGCCACTGGAATGGTAGGCTATCCGGAAGCCCTGACCGATCCGTCATTTAAAGGACAGATTTTGGTTTTGACTTACCCGCTGGTCGGGAATTATGGCGTGCCTAAAAAAGAGTTTTGGGAGTCGTCAAAAATCCAGGTTTCAGGGCTAGTGGTTTGTAATTATATAAATACACCGTCACACCATACTACGCAAATGACGTTAAAGGAATGGTTTAAAAAAGAAAAAGTGCCCCTGCTTGAAATCAAAGATACCAGAGCTTTGACACAAAAATTGCGAAGCGAAGGCGTTAGTTTAGGGAAAATAATTATTGACGGCAAGCCTGCCCGCGTAGGCGGGAATATTCCTTTTAAAGATCCCAATTTGAGGAACTTGGTCGCGGAAGTGAGCACAAAAATCCCGATATTTTTTCCAAAAAATCGGGATTCTGGCTTTTTGCAAAGCAAAAACGTCGGAAAAAGGAAAACTGTTGTACTTATAGATTGCGGAGTAAAACAAAATATTATTCGGAGCATTCTGGCGCGCAAATTCAAAGTCACTGTAGTGCCCTGGAATACTGATGTGACAAAACTCCAATTTCCATTTTCGGCAGTGATAATTTCCAATGGTCCGGGTGATCCCCAAAAAGCAAAAATTACAATTAATAATGTCAGAAAAATTGTTGCTCAGAAAATTCCCACGTTAGGTATTTGTTTGGGAAACCAAATTTTAACGCTTGCCCAAGGTGGCACCACTTATAAATTAAAGTTTGGCCACCGAAGTCAAAATCAGCCGGTGGTAGAAACGGGTACAAATAAATGCTATTTAACAACCCAAAATCATGGTTTTGCGGTTGGCAGAATTCCTCAAGGATTCAGAGAATGGTTTTACAATGCCAATGACAATACCAATGAAGGCATTATTCATAAAAATCTGCCGATAATGTCGGTGCAGTTTCACCCCGAGAGTTCGCCTGGACCGCTGGATACCGATTGGGTCTTTGATTATTTTTTTAAAAAGGCGAGACTTACAAAATGAAAAATAAATTTAAAAAAATATTAATTCTGGGTTCAGGCGCCTTAAAGATCGGTGAGGCGGGAGAATTTGATTATTCCGGCAGTCAGGCAATCAAGGCACTGAAAGAGGAAAAAATCAAAGTTATTTTAGTCAATCCGAACGTTGCCACATTTCAAACCTCCAAAACACTCGCCGATGAAGTATATTTTTTGCCGGTTAATGATTATTTTGTGGAAAAAGTTATTACCAAAGAGCGGCCCGACGGAATTATGCTGTCCTTCGGAGGGCAAACGGCGCTCAACTGCGGGCTGGCGCTGGAGAAAAAAGGCATATTAAAAAAATATAATGTAGAAATATTAGGCAGCGCCATTTCTTCTATTGAACTGACCGAAGATAGAAAAAAATTTGCCGAACATTTAAGAAATATAAATATTCCCATTCCGCCTTCCGGCAGCGCGACTAATTTAAAGGAAGCAAAAATAGTTGCTAAAAAAATCGGTTTTCCATTAATGATTCGGGCAGCTTTTGCATTAGGCGGACAAAAATCCGGGGTAGCCAATAATGAAAAAGAATTGGAAGAAATTGTTGTTGGCGCACTGGCTGTATCTCCGCAGGTTTTGATTGAAAAATATCTGCATCATTTCAAAGAAATTGAATATGAAGTTGTGCGCGACAAATTTGGCAACACAGTTACGGTGTGCAATATGGAAAATTTGGATCCGCTCGGAATTCATACAGGTGATTCTATTGTTGTTGCGCCCAGCCAGACATTAAATAATGAAGAATATCATGAACTGCGAACGGCGAGCATAAAAATTGTCCAAAGTTTGAAAATAATCGGTGAGTGCAATGTGCAGTTTGCGCTGAATCCATCTCCCTCTCCTAGTGAGAAACGGGGAGGAAAGGGTAAGGGGATAGATTATTTTGTGATTGAAGTCAATGCGCGCTTGTCTCGTTCAAGCGCGCTCGCTTCCAAAGCTACTGGCTATCCGCTGGCTTATGTGGCAGCCAAACTTGCCTTGGGTAAAAGCTTGCTGCAAATAGAAAATAAGATTACAAAAGTGACCCAAAGTTTCTTTGAGCCGGCGCTTGATTATGTGGTGGTAAAAATGCCACGGTGGGATTTGGTGAAATTTGTCGGCGCCGTGGAGCACATCGGCAGCGCGATGAAGTCAGTAGGCGAAGTAATGGCGATTGGACGAAGTTTTGAAGAGGCACTGGAAAAAGCGGTGCGCATGCAGTCTGGCTTGGTTGAAAGCGTGACAGATAATGGTTTTAAAAATAAAAAAGAGCTGGGAAAATTTCTAAATATAGCTACCCCCAGAAGAATATTTGCCGTTGCCGAAAGTATTAAAAGGGGAGTTGGTGTTGAGAAAATTCATAAAATAACCGGGATTGACTTGTGGTTTTTGTATAGAATACAAAATATTGTAAACACAGAAAGAAAGTTTTTGAAAAATAAAATTTTGAGCAGAAAAAATTTACTGACTATGAAACAGGTTGGTTTTTCGGATAAAAAAATTGGCAATCTGTGCGAGAAAACGGAATTGGAGATTCGTAAATCACGCATTGGTTTGGGAGTTACGCCATTTATTTTTGCTATCGATACTTTGGCCGGGGAAGTGCCGGCGCAGACCAATTATTTATATCTGACATATCATGGAGCTCATCATGACGTGTCCCAACTTGGAAAAAACGCGATTATTGTTTTAGGCAGCGGTCCATACCACATTGGTTCCTCTGTTGAATTTGATTGGTCATGCGTTCATGCAGGATTGGCGTTGAGGCGGCATAAGAAGCAATCAATTATCATAAACTGCAATCCGGAAACCGTGTCAACCGATTATGACATGTCCGATCGTTTATATTTTGAAAATTTGTCTTTTGAAACGATTGCGGATATTTTTGAGTTTGAGAAAGCTGATGGATTGATAATTTCTGTCGGCGGACAAAGGCCGAATAACCTTGCGAAAAAACTCTCAGACTCCGGTTTTCATATTTTAGGCACTAGCGCAAAAAATATTGATCGAGCCGAAGACCGTAATGCCTTTTCAGCATTATTGGACAAACTCGATATTTTACAACCTCAATGGCAAAGTTTTACTTCTATGAGGGAAGCGAAAAAGTTTACGAAGAGTTATGGTTTCCCGGTTTTAGTTCGTCCCTCATATGTGCTTTCGGGTTCAGCGATGCGCGTATGTTACAACAAAGAACAATTATTTAATTTTATAAATAAAGCGGCAGTGCTTTCCCCGCTTCATCCAGTCACTATTTCCAAATATATAGAAAATGCCAAAGAGCTTGAGTTTGACGCGGTGGCGCAAAACGGAGAACTGATGATTTATGGAATTTCTGAGCATGTGGAAAATGCCGGAGTGCATTCCGGCGATGCGACCATTGTGTATCCGACGCAGAGAGTCTATGCTTCAACAGAATTTCAGTTGCGCGAAATTTCTAAAAAAATTGCGCTGGAACTTTCTATTACCGGGCCATTCAATATTCAATTTTTAGTAAAAGACAATCAGCCATTTGTGATTGAAGTCAATGTGCGCGCCAGCCGCACTTTTCCATTTTTATCCAAAGCGATGGATGCCAATTTTCCGGAGATAGCCGTGGATAGTTTTTTAGGAAAAGCTAAACCCCATCATTTTGTGTATCCAAAAAGCGTCGTTGTAAAATCCCCGCAATTTTCTTTTGCAAGATTGCTCGGCGCCGACCCGGTGTTAAGGGTGGAGATGTCGTCAACCGGAGAAGCGGCTTGTTTCGGCCGGGATTATGATGAGGCGCTTTTAAAATCAATTTTAAGCACCAATAAATTTGATTTTAAAAATAAAAATGTTTTGCTTTCTTTAGGAGGAGAGCTTAATAAAGCTAAGTTTTTGGAAACAGCCAACACGCTGCTCTCTCTGGGTTATACGATTTTTGCGACGGATACCACGGCCGAATTTTTTAAAAAACAGAATATAAAATGCACGACGGTGCGCAAAGCCTATCAACAATCACCGAATGCTTTGGATATTATTGAAAGCAAAAAAGTGTCTTTTGTGGTAAATTTAAGTAAGACTGAAACTGTGATAGAAAATGGCCAGGGGAGAGTAGGGCATATTGTTACTGACGGTTTTCGCGTGCGCCGAGCTGCCGTGGACAACCAAATTCCGTTATTTACAAATTTACAACTAGCGCGAGCTTTCATCAAGGCTCTGGCGCGTTATCCTTTAGAGAATTTAGAAATTAAATCGTATAGGGAATATTTAAATAATTAAAAAATTTATGCCTAATATAATTTCTGCCAGTCAATTCACCAAAAAAGAAATAGAAAAAATACTGTCTCGCGCAGTTATCATGGAAAAAGCGTGCCAGAAGGGAAATATTAAACAAATTCTAAAAGATAAAATTATTGCTTGTATTTTTTTCGAACCATCTACTAGAACTCGTTTGTCTTTTGAAACTGCCGCGCTTAAACTGGGAGCCAAAGTAATTTCTGCGGAAAATGCCATGGAAAATTCTTCCGCTTACAAAGGAGAAACAATAGAAGATACAACAAAAATAATTTGTTCCTATGCTGACATCTTTGTTGTCCGTCATCCAAAAGCCGGAATTCCGGATGCTGCCGCGAAAGTCGCAACCAAGCCTATAATAAATGCTGGAGACGGAGCAAATCAGCACCCGACGCAAGGCTTGCTAGACTTATATACGATTAAAAAAGAGCATGGGCGGTTGAATAATTTAAAAATTGGTTTTGGAGGAGATTTATTAAATGCTAGAACATTAAAATCCCTTGTGCCATTTTTACGGCTTTATAAAAACAATAAGTTTTATTTTATTTCTCCTCAAGAATTAAAATTGCCGAGAGAATTTATAAAAGATTTAAAAGACAACGGTGTCACTTTTGAAGAATTGCAAAGTTTGGAAGAAAAATTGCCGGAGTTGGATATACTGTATATGACTCGTGTGCAAAAAGAACGATTTGAAAACGTTGCGGATTATGACAGAGTAAAAAATCTGTTTATTTTCAAAAAAGAATACTTAAAAAAGATGAAAAAAGATGTCATCATTATGCACGCGCTCCCAAAAATAAACGAGATAGAGCTGGAGGTTGACCTGGATCCACGTGCAGCCTATTTCCGCCAAGCCCAAAATGGCCTATACACACGCATGGCAGTATTGCTTTATGCTCTGGGGCTCTAGTTATTTTTACTGACTCTCTAAAAATTGAAAGATTTTTTCGTTAGTAAGAACGTTTTCTGCGTGTATTCTGGCGCGTTCTGGATCGGCGTCTTTGTAGTGTTCCAATATGGCTGCGACTTCTCTCCCAACTTGTTCAGGGTCGGCAGTTATTTTCTCCGCTTTGGCAATTTCATTTAAAATGAGGCCGAGCTTGGCCTTTTTTTCGGCATCATTCCTAAACTCTTTTCTTAAATCTACTACCGTTTTATTTAGGTGTTTAAGATAATCCTCAAACTTCAGTCCCATTTGGGTAATATCAGACTCCATTTTATATAAAATTTTATCCAATTCAACTTCAACTAAAATCTCCGGTAAATCCATCTGGCTATCGTCAATTATTTTTTCAATGATTTTCAATCTGGTTTTTTCTTTTTGCCGGTTTTCTTTTTCCAGTTTTATATTTTCTTTTAATTTAATTTTAAAGTCCGCAATGTCCTTAAAAGGCCCAAGAGCTTGCACAAAAGCATCATTAAATTCAGGCAGTTCCGGTTCCGGATGAACTTCTCCTTCTTTGTGTTCATGTTCTGCCATGTGCACTTTCGGCGCGCGCGATTTTCTGATATCCATTATCGTATTTTCTAAATCCTCGTCGGAGACCGTAATATTTTTTTCGATATCCGTAATTTTTGAAATTATTTTTTTCGCGACATCTTTATAATCGGGAAGTTTAATTTCAGGCAATACGGCAGTTTTGATTTTAAAACCCAAAGGATTATGGCGAGCCAGCTTGGTAATGGAAATTTCCGGCCGGCCAATAGCATCAATCTTTTCACTCTCAATAATTTTGGGATAATGCTCGCCGAGCGCAAGCTCTGCCATTTTTTCCAAAATGCTAATTTCCGGCACCTTGGAAAGCAAAACACTTTCCGGTATTTTACCTTTTCTAAAACCGTCCAATTTCAGCGTCTCGCCGATTTTTTTTAATGCCTTCGCAAAATAACTCTCAAACAAAGGAGCTTCTAACTCTCCCTCAATTTCTATTTCACTTTTGGGGAGTTTTTTTACCGATACTTGCATATTTTTAATTTACAGCGTTCACATCAACACCGATATCAGTATTAGTTGTTTTAAGATCTTGTTCAAGCGCGTCCAACGCAGCAGAATCTTGACTTGTGACTGTTTTAAGTTGAGCTTGCGTTTCTTTCATTTTTTCCGTGGCATTTTTATTTGATACCCAAATATATATTCCACCGACAACTAGAATTATGATAATCACTATTAATCCAATAAAGGCTCCATTTGATTTTTTTTCTGGTTCCATGTTTTTTAAAAATAAGTTAATTTATAATCTATTCATTATTACTATTTTCTATTCCTGTGGTGTTTTTTCTGTTTCCATTTTCATCTTTACTGTATCCTTTAGCGATTTAATTGCGTTATTAAGAGCTTGATGGGTTTCTTTTATCAAGCCTTGAATGTCTTTTGTCGCGTTTTTGAGCGTTGTTTTATTATCCTTTGTCAGAATGTTAAGTGAAGCGGAAAGCAAGACATAAGTTTCCGCGATTTTTGTCTTAGCACTGTTTAGTTTTGTTTCAGCTGTCGCCACGAAAGCTTTAGCATTTACAATATCTACTCCCTTTGCCCCCAATTCAGTTATTTTAGAATTAACCTTATCTTTTAAATTATTCATTCTTTCAACTGCTGCGTCAAATCTTTCAAGCGCTTTTTCTCGTCCAATTATTCTTGTTTCTTCTATTTTCATTTTGACCGAATCTTTTTCATTTTTTAGACTCTCCCTAAGAGCATTTATTTTTATTTTCGCTTCTTCTCGAATGGACTCTATCTGTTTTTCTACCGCTTCTCTTTTTGCATCCATTTCCTTTTTTGCTTCTTTATTTACTTCATCATTATCGTCATCTTGGTCTTGGACATCAGCAATGCCATCATTGTCATGGTCAAATGGCTTTGAATCATTTATATCAAGTATCCCATCATTATCGTCATCTTGATCTTCAGAATCAACAATTCCATCATGATCATTGTCTTCCTTTTTGTCGGATGTTTCTATTTTTGGATTTTTCTCATCGGAAGAACCTTTTTCATTATTGTCTGCGTTTACAACTTTAATGCCCCAAAAAACCGTTATCGCTAAAATAGTGAATAGTGCTAGATATTTTTTCATAAGTATTTTTATAGTATTAAATTAATAATTCAACTTGCCTGTATTATATCAAAAAAGCAACCAAAAGTAATGCAACAATATTTAAGATTTTTATCATCGGGTTAATGGCAGGACCGGCGGTGTCTTTGTAAGGGTCGCCGACCGTATCGCCGGTAACCGCGGCCTTGTGAGCTTCACTGCCTTTACCGCCATGATTGCCTTGTTCAATATATTTCTTTGCATTATCCCAGGCGCCTCCGCCTGAAGTCATTGAAATTGCTACAAAGAGTCCGGTAATAATAGAGCCGACGAGAAGTCCTCCCAGAACGACCAAACCATTATTTTTTCCAAAAATCAAAATTACCAAAATTGGCGCCAGTACCGGTATCAGAGCCGGTAATATCATTTGTTTTATAGCCGCACCGGTAATAATTGAAACGGCCTTGGCATAATCCGGTTTGGCCGTGCCTTCCATAATTCCTTTTATTTCCCTGAATTGCCTTCTTATTTCTTCCACTACTTTGCCGGCAGTTTTTCCTACAGCTTCCATGCAAAGCGCGCCAAAATAATACGGCAGAAGCCCTCCGAGGAAAAGACCGACAATTACATACGGATTACTCAAATCAAAAGTTATACTTTTGCCGGCTTTTATAATTTCCTCCGTATAAGAGGCAAAGAGAACAAGAGCAGCTAAGCCCGCCGAACCGATAGCATAGCCTTTAGTCACAGCTTTCGTGGTATTTCCTACGGCGTCTAATGGATCGGTAACATCGCGAACTTCTTTTGGAAGTTCCGCCATCTCCGCAATACCTCCTGCATTATCCGTAATAGGGCCATAGGCGTCTATGGCCACAATAATTCCCGTCATTGAGAGCATAGACATTGCGGCAATAGCGATTCCATAAAGTCCGCCATAATGATAGCTGACCAATATTCCTAAAACGATTGTGATTAAAGGCCAAGCGGTAGCTTTCATTGAAATAGCCAAACCCTGAATAACATTTGTGCCATGACCGGAAACAGAAGCCAGGGCTATTGATTTTACCGGAGAATATTTTGTAGAAGTAAAGTATTCTGTAATGACAACGAGAGCTCCGGTAACAAAAAGACCCACGAGAGAACTAATAAATAAATCCATGACTGAATATTTTCCGTTTCCCGACATAAGAAGTTTTGTAACAGGATAAAAAGCGATGGCGGCGATAATGCCGGAAGCAACAAGGCCTTTATACAAAGCACCCATTATATTTGGGGACCCGCCTTGACTCGGCGAGGCAGGTTTACCCAAGCGCACAAACCAAGTACCGATGATAGATGCGAATATTGCCATTCCGCCAATTACCAGAGGATAAATAATCGCGTTCTGAAACCCTGTAAAAAGAAGCGAACCTAAAAGCATTGTAGCAACCGAGGTGACAGCGTAAGTTTCAAATAAATCAGCGGCCATACCGGCGCAGTCGCCGACATTGTCACCGACATTATCCGCGATAACTCCGGGGTTTCTCGGATCGTCTTCCGGGATTCCTGCCTCAAGTTTACCAACAAGGTCTGCTCCGACATCCGCCGCTTTGGTGAAAATTCCTCCGCCCAATCTTGCGAAAATAGAAATAAGTGAAGCGCCAAACCCAAGCCCGACAAGTGCGGTGACGTCTTTTGTGATTGTATAAAAAACAGTCACACCAAGCAAAGCCAGGCCGACCACCAAAAGTCCGGTAACCGTTCCACCTTTAAAAGCCAGAGAAAGCGCGTTATTTATTCCTTTTCTAGCAGCTTCTGTTGTTCTGACATTTGCTCTGACCGATACATTCATACCTATATATCCCGCCAGAGCAGAGAAAACAGCCCCGACTAAAAATCCCAGAGCCATAACCCAGCCAAGTTTTGGTATAAGGCCGATAACAAAGAAAAGTACTACGGCGATCAGGCCGATAGTTTTATATTGTTTATTTAAATAAGCACCGGCACCTTCTTGAATCGCTTTGGCAATTTCTTGCATGCGCTCATTCCCGGAACTCTTTTTTAATATTGATTTAGCCAAAAATAAACCATAAACAATAGCCACAACCGAACTAACAATTGCAAACAATAAAAATTGATTCATGTTTTTATAATTAATAATAATTTATTTTCTCTATTTTTCTTCTTTTTCTTCTACAATTTCAACTTTTTCTCCATCGGTCGAGGCGACTTCTTTATCATCGCCTTTAATATCCATTCTCCATCCGGTAAGCTTGGCGGCGAGGCGCACATTTTGTCCGCCTTTACCAATAGCCAGCGACAATTGATCATTGGCTACTTCCACAGTAGCCTTGCGCTCTTTTTCGTCTATTTCAATAGCCAGAACTTTTGCTGGAGAAAGAGCATTGGAAACAAATTGCTTTGGGTCTTCGGACCAAGGGATTATATCAATTTTTTCTCCAGAAAGCTCTCCGGTAATAGTATTTACTCGGGTGCCTTTTTGTCCAACGCAAGAACCAACGGCGTCAATGTGTTCGTCATTTGAAAATACCGCAATCTTGGAACGCGCGCCAGCTTCGCGGGCGACTGATTTTATTTCCACGATTCCACTTTGAATTTCCGGCGCTTCCATGGCAAAAAGTTTTTCTATAAATTTCGGATGAGTGCGTGAGAGGCGCAAGTTTATGCCTCGCGGTGTGTCTTCCACGCTGTAGAGATAAGCTCGAATGCGCTGGCCTCTTTCCCAGTATTCTCCCGGGATTTGCTCTTCGGCCGGCAATATTCCTGTCGCTCTATTAAAATCAACATAGACATTACCTCGCTCCACTTTCTGTACCACGCCGGAAATAACTTCTCCTTCTTTGGTGCCGTATTCGTCAATGATTGAAGTGCGTTCCGCTTCACGGATTTTCTGAATGATGACTTGTTTGGCCGTCTGCGCGGCGATGCGCCCATAATCATCTTTTGCCTCAAGTGGGAAAATAATTTCATCATTTAGTTCTACTCCCTTTTTTATTTTCTTCGCATCTTCAAGAAGCATATGATGCTCCGCGTTGAAATGCACACGTTCATCGCCCGTATCTTTGACAGAATATTCTCCGCTTGCTCCCGAACTATCATGAGGGCGGGCAGGTCCTTTGTTTTTCTCATCATCCAAAATTGCAATACTCTCATCCACGACAATTTTTACCTGGAAGAAATCCGTTTTTCCGGTTTCCAAATCAAACTTAGCTCGGATAATTTGCCCTTTTTTGCCGTAATCTTTTTTATAAGCCGCTGCCATTGCCTGTTCTATGGCTTCCAGTATTTTTTCTTTTGGAATTTTTCTTTCTTCTTCCAATTGTTCCAAGGCTGATTTAAATGTCTTTAGGTCCAACATATGATTTTGCAAATCACGTCGCGTAGGTCAATTTAGCGCGACGCTATTTATTAAATTGTTAAAACAAAAGTCCTGTTTCGACAGGACTCATACAAAAAAAGCTTAACATAAGACATATTTTTATGCAATCCTTTCGCAACCTCTCAAAATAGTTTGGCGCCAGTACAATGTGCAAAGTTCGACTTTGCACACTTTGCACAGTTTGCAATAGATATTGCTTGAGTTATGCACAAGTGCTTGTTTTGTGTGTGTATTGTAGTGTTATACTTATGGACAGACGTATATTTTGTGTTATTTTATTATAAAATTAATCTTTAACAATATGAAAAAACTTTTTTCAAGTGGAATTTTTCTAGCCGTAGTTTTACTGGCCGGCGCGGGAATGTTTAGTTTTATGAGTCCGGCAATGGCTACTAATGGAAATATTTCTTTTTCTGTGGACACAGGAGATATAACCATAAATAAGGATGCGGCGCCTACTACTACGCGTTTTAAAATGTCTACTTATTGGAATATTTTTGCGGTTAATGCAAATATGGTAATGCACTGGTCAGTTACAGGTTGTCCGACTGGTGGTGTATGTTCACTTATGCCACAAAATTCGCCATATGATTTAAAGACCAGTGTGCCGGGTAATGGATATTTGGAGCCTATATTTAGTATGCAGATTAATTCTTCCACACAAATCGGTACCTATACTTTAACTTTTAAGGTAGGAGAATATTGCACCGCGAATTGCACCTTGCCCCTTATTCCCTATCAAACCATCACGCGTACTGTGACTATTATTGGAAATCCGCCTGCCGTCAACGGTGGCTGGAGCGCTTGGAGTGGCTGGAGCGCTTGCAGTGTGACAGCTTGCGGTCAAACGGGGACTCAAACCAGTACCCGTACTTGTACCAATCCAGCGCCATCGGGCGGGGGAGCTAATTGTTCTGGTTCAAATACTCAAACTCAAGCTTGTAGTACAGCAGCGTGTTCCGTCAATGGTTCCTGCTCAGCATCTCACTATAATTGTAATATAGGAACAAGTGTTAGTAATGTAAGTGGTGTTTCTACCTGGACATGGGCTTGTAATGGTTCCAACGGCGGAACAAATGCATCATGTTCAGAAAACAAACCCGTTATGTCTGGCACCCTCACTTCTGCTTCTCCAACTTGCACCATTGCATCAGGAGCCAGCAGTTGTAATGTAAATCTGACTTGGACTACGACAAATCCTCAAGGCACCTCTGCTATTACTGCCACCGGAATGACCAATGTAAATGGAAATTCAGGAACCAATGTTTCTTTTACAGTTCCATACTCTAGCAGAATTTTCTATCTCTACAACAATGCCGTTTTGCTTGCTCAAAGAACTGTCTCGGCAAGTTGTATATCGGGAACGACCTGGAGCGGAAGCACTTGCGCAGTAAATCCCATCTCTGTTTCCCTTTCCGCTAGCCCAGCTTCTATGACACTACCCGCTAACTCTACTCGTCTAACTTGGACAACCACCGGTGGTCCGACGAGTTGTACGGCATCCAATGCTTGGAGTGGGGCAAAAACAGCCACTGGAGGATTTGAAGACAGAACAAGTCTGACTGCCCAGACATACACTTACGTTATTACTTGTTCAAAAACTGGTGTATCTAATGCTTCAGCAACAGCGACCGTAGTGGTAAGTCCCGCCTTGGTTATGTCCGGTACCCTCACCTCTGCTTCTCCTTCTTGTGTCATTGCATCAGGAGCCAGCACCTGCAACATAAATTTTTCCTGGACCACAACAAATCCAGTTGCAACCTCTGCTGTTACGAAACCTATAAATATTACCGTAGGGAGTGGAAATTTAGGTACCAATGTACCCTTCGCAATTAAATGGGGTGGTGATACTTTCTATCTCTACAACAACGCTGTTTTGCTTGCCCAAAGAACTGTTGTTGCATCTTCTGTAACTTGCGCTTCAGGCACCGGCTGGAATGGAAGTGTGTGCGCAACGAGTATCAATGGAGGTTGGAGTGCTTGGAGTAGCTGGAGCGCTTGTAGTGTGACGGATTGCGGTCAGACGGGAACGCAAACCAGCACTCGCACTTGCACCAACCCAGCTCCAGCCAATGGAGGAGCTGATTGTTCCGGTTCTTCTATTCAGACTCAATCTTGCAGTACGCCAGCGTGTGTTCCTGTAACTATCGATGCCAGTAGAAGGACAATAGTTAGAGGTGAATCAACGACACTTACTTGGAATGGCAATGGACCTTGTACAGGTACAAATTTCAGCACGGGTGTAGGTAATCCTCCATCTGGCAATGTTTCAGTCAGTCCAATTTCCACCATTGTTTATACAGTAAACTGTTCCAATGGGTCAGCTTCAGTAACAGTGAGGATAAGACCAACGTTTATAGAGAATTAAAAATAGACTGCTTGAGTTATAAACATTATCGCAGGTGTTTGTTTTTCGCGTGTATATTTATGTTATACTTATAGGCGTATATTTTGTGTTATTTTATTATAAAATTAACTTTTAACAATATGAAAAAACTTTTTTCAAGTGGAATTTTTTTGGTTGTGGCGTTGACAGTTTTCGCAGGCATGTTTGCATTCTCTAGCGTTGTTTCCGCTTCTTCTCCGGCAGGAACTTTATGGGTAGCCAGAACCGCAGCCGAAGCAAACAATTGGCGTTCAGTAGCCTACGGCAATGGATTATTTGTTGCAGTTGCTAATACCGGCACCCACCGGGTTATGACTTCTCCTGACGGTATCACTTGGACAGCCAGAACCGCAGCGGTAGCAAATGAATGGTCCTTCGTAACCTACGGCGGTGGCTTATTTGTCGCGGTTTCTGATGGTTTTTCCGACGTTAACAACAATCGTGTCATGACTTCGCCTGATGGTATCAACTGGACAGCCAGAGTCTCGGCAGAAGCAAGTACCTGGAATGGATGGCCGTCAGAAGCAAATCGATGGACTTCAGTAGCTTATGGCCGCGGAATGTTTATAGCGGTTTCTAATAATGGTACTGGCCAATTAATGACTTCTCCTAACGGCATTAATTGGACAATCAGAACCTCGCCATGGTATCACATTCAGGGGGACCCAGGACCTTGGGTAGCTTTTAGTAATGATTATAGTGGTGGCACATTTCACATAGTCTACAGTGGCAGTCTCTCTTATTTTTCTTCTGACGGTATCACTTGGACAGCCAAAGGTACTGCCGGGGCATGGGGGGAAAATAAAGTCTGGCGTTCATTAGCTTCTAATAATAATGATACATTTGTTGCGGTCTCTAGTAGTGGTAATATCCGAGCTATGTCTATAATATCTAATATTAGCTGGAATGCCAGAACTGTACCATTGAATGGTTGGACTTCAGTAACCTACGGCGGTGGCTTATTTGTCGCGGTTTCTGAAAGTGGCGCAGTTATGACTTCTCCTCTCGGCGCCAACGACTGGACACTTAGAACCGGAATATCAAATATGTGGAATTCAGTAACTTATGGCAATGGAACATTTGTCGCAGTCTCCGGTAGTGGCGCTAGCCGAGTTATGACTTCCGGTCCATCAGTTGATGGCGGTTGGAGCGCTTGGAGTCCGGCTTCCTGTCCAACAGCCTGTGGTCAGCCTGCCAGTACTCTAACTCGTACCTGTACAAATCCCACTCCCTCCGGTGGAGGAGCTGACTGTTCTGGCTCAGCTACTCAATCATGTTCAGCAACTCCGGCGTGTACCTCTCTCCCCACCCTCACCACTACCACCCCAGTCACCAACATTTCTCAAACGACGGCCACCGGCGGTGGAAACATATCCTCCAATGGAGGAGCAACCGTGACAGTCAGTGGTATCGTCTGGAGCACGGCGATAAATCCCACCACCGCTCTTTCCACAAAAACAACCAACGGCTGGGCAATCGGCGGTCCTTGGACCAGCAACATGACTGGACTGACAGCCAACACTCTTTATCACGTCCGCGCTTATGCTACCAATAGTGTCGGTACGGCCTATGGAGCTGATGTGACGTTTACGACGACATTGACTAATGCTGTTCCAACTGTCACGACCCCAACTTCTTCTGCCATCACAACAACCGGGGCAACTCTGGGTGCCAATGTCACTTCCCTGGGTGTTCCAGCTTCCATTTCTGCTCGCGGTACTTGCTGGGGAATATCGTCATCACCAACAACAAATTGTGCTGCTGCAACAGGTACAACAACTGGGGTATTCACACACTCTCGAACAGGATTAACTCCGGGTACCTTGTATTATTATCGTGGTTATGCGACAAACACCACCGGCACAGGATATTCTTCCGATGGAACATTTACAACAGTTGCTTCTCTCCCCACCCTCACCACTACCACGCCAGTCACCAGTATCACTCAAACTACGGCCACCGGCGGTGGAAACATATCCTCCAATGGAGGAGCAACCGTGACAGTCAGTGGTATCGTCTGGAGCACGGCGATAAATCCCACCACCGCTCTTTCCACAAAAACAACCAACGGCTGGGCAATCGGCGGTCCTTGGACCAGCAACATGACTGGACTGACAGCCAACACTCTTTATCACGTCCGCGCTTATGCTACCAATAGTGTCGGTACGGCCTATGGAGCTGATGTGACGTTTACGACGGCGGCTATTCCTACTTATGTATTAACCGTGGCTAAAGCTGGTACGGGCGCGGGAACAGTAACAAGCAATGTCGGAGGCATAAATTGCGGAGCAACTTGTTCTGCCAGTTATTCTTCCGGAGCCTCAGTAATCTTAACTGCTGCTGCAACCACCGGTACATTTACTGGCTGGTCAGGTGCTGGGTGCAGTGGTACTGGCACGTGTACAGTCTCAATGAGTTCTGCTCGGACTGTAACTGCAACATTTACATTTACAGCCACCATCCCCACCCTCACCACTACCACGCCAGTCACCAGTATCACTCAAACTACGGCCACCGGCGGTGGAAACATATCCTCCAATGGAGGAGCAACCGTGACAGTCAGTGGTATCGTCTGGAGCACGGCGATAAATCCCACCACCGCTCTTTCCACAAAAACAACCAACGGCTGGGCAATCGGCGGTCCTTGGACCAGCAACATGACTGGACTGACAGCCAACACTCTTTATCACGTCCGCGCTTATGCTACCAATAGTGTCGGTACGGCCTATGGAGCTGATGTGACGTTTACGACGACAGTAACACCTATCAATGGTGTGCTAGGGGATGCTAATGGCAGAATATATCCTAATGGAGCAAGTAGTTATAACCCTTATAGTCAATGTTCTGCGGGGACTTCAAATAATACTACTTTTCCACTTGCTGGCGCCACTGTATTCTGGCAGTGTTTAGGATCTGGAGGAGGAGTAGATAGTGGTATCGGTTCGGCTAGTCAAGCTACTCCCGCTGTTCCTGTAACTATCGATGCCAGTAGAAGGACAATAGTTAGAGGTGAATCAACGACACTTACTTGGAATGGCAATGGACCTTGTACAGGTACAAATTTCAGCACGGGTGTAGGTAATCCTCCATCTGGCAATGTTTCAGTCAGTCCAATTTCCACCATTGTTTATACAGTAAACTGTTCCAATGGGTCAGCTTCAGTAACAGTGAGGATAAGACCAACGTTTATAGAGAATTAAATTCTAAGATTTAAAAATCTTTCTATCACTTGTTCTTTTTGCTATACTTATAGTAAATGCAAATTAATGAAGAACAGTTAAAGAAATTAATTCTGGAATCGGGGCTCGTATCCAAAACTGATTTTGAAAGTGCGTTACAAAAAGCTGAAACTAAAAAACAAAAAATCGGCAATATTTTGCTTTCCGATGGGAAAATATCTGAAACCGACTTAAGGCGAATAGAAGCCTTTGTTTTAGGTATACCATTCATTAGCTTAACCGATCAAAATCAGAAAATTGATTTTTCTGTTCTTTCTCTCATTCCCGAACCGATTGCGCGCAATTATAATATTGTCGCTTATAAAAAAAGTGAAAAAGGTTTAGAAGTAGCAATGCTGGACGTTGATGATTTGCCGGTGATTGATTTTATTAAAAAACGTTCCGGATTAAAAATTTTGCCTAGACTGACTGATACTTCTTCCATTCGGGCTGTGCTGGTGCAGTATCGGCAAAGTTTAAAAGCCGAGTTTCAAGATATTATTCAGAAAGAATCCAATTCGTTCAGTATTCCTATCAAGGAAGAGGGCGAAAAATCCGAAACGGAGCTGAAAGAAATGGCGGAAGGTTTGCCAGTGGTGAAAATTGTGGATTCTCTGATTTTCCACGCAATTTTGCAAAATGCATCCGATATTCACATTGAACCGGGCGAAAAAGAACTGACGGTGCGTTACCGGATAGACGGTATTCTGCATGATGCAATGGTTCTGAATAAAAATGCCGGGTCGGGCATAACTGCTCGTATTAAAGTATTGTCCAATTTGAAACTGGATGAAAAAAGATTGCCCCAAGACGGCCGGTTTAAAGTAGAGCAAAATGGAGAAAAAATTTCCTTTCGCGTTTCTACCCTGCCGACTTTCTTCGGGGAAAAAACAGTTATCAGAATTTTAAAAGAAAATGCGCATGAATTTACCCTGGAAAATCTCGGTTTTCACGGTGAAAGTTTGGAACAAATACACAGTTCATTAAAACTCAAAACGGGGATGGTGCTGGCTACCGGTCCAACCGGAAGTGGAAAAACGACCACACTTTACACCATGCTTGATATTTTAAATAGGCCGGAAGTCAATATTTCCACCGTAGAAGATCCGATTGAATACCAAATGTCGAGAGTCAATCAAACACAAGTTAAACCCGAGATTGGTTTATCGTTTGCCAACGGGCTTCGTTCTCTCTTGCGCCAAGACCCGGACATAATAATGGTGGGAGAGATTCGCGACGGAGAAACAGCGGGGCTGGCCGTCAATGCTTCGCTCACGGGACATTTGGTTCTCTCCACGATTCACACCAATTCCGCAGCTGGCGCGATACCGAGACTGATTGATATGGGCGTTGAACCCTTTCTAATAACTGCCACCGTTAAAACAATAATTGCGCAAAGATTAGTCCGCAGACTTACTCCGAATAAAGAAAAATATTTCTTGTCGCCAGCTGAAATAAAAAATCTCAGGAAGATTGTTGATTTGGACCGCGTACTCCTATTTTTGAAAACCGAAAACATTATCGGTGCCAATGATACTTGGGATAAAATTCCTTTTTATAAGGCAGTCAAGAGCAGTGAATTTGAAGATGGATATTCAAGTCGCATCGGCATACACGAAGTATTGAAAGTCACATCCACTATCAAGGAAATGATTACCGGCGGCAATTCCCAGGATGAGGTAGAGGCACAAGCAAAAAAAGAAGGAATGATGACAATAATTGAGGACGGAGTTTTTCAGGCGGTGCTTGGCGTGACCACTTTGGAAGAAGTGTTCCGTGTTGTTTCCGAATAGTTTAAAATTTAAAATGCTTTTTTCATACCGCGCAAAATCAAAAACAGGAGAAATTTTAGAAAACATACTGGATGCAGTCGACCGTTTTTCTCTAGCTCGCGACTTACGAAGCCGTGGATATATTCCTCTCTCAATTTCAGAGAAAGGTGGAGGTTTTATTAACAAGCTACCAATGACTACCGACATATTTTCAAAGGTAAGCATCAGCGAGCAGATTGTTTTAACAAAAAATTTAAGCGGAATGATCTTGGCCGGCCTCTCGCTTTCCAGGGCATTATCGGTTTTAAAAAAACAGACTAAAAATTCCAAACTCAGTAAAATTTTAATATCTCTTTCTGATGGTATAAATTCTGGAGAAACATTATCTTTAGGGCTTTCAAAATTTCCTAATGTTTTTTCGAAACTTTTTGTATCAATGACGCGTGCTGGCGAGGAATCTGGCAACCTAGCTGGTGCGCTTTCTGATATTGGACTTAATTTGGAGAAATCACATAATTTGACCAAGAAGATAAGAGGGGCGCTTATTTATCCGGGGGTTATTATGTCAGCGATGGTTGTCATTGGTGTTTTGATGTTTGCTTTTGTGGTGCCGACATTGGCCAACACTTTTAAATCTCTTGGTGTTACCTTGCCTTTTTCCACGCGTCTCCTAATTTTCTTTGGTAATTTTTTCTCAAATAATTTAATATTAACCTTCGTAATTATAATTGGACTGGCCTTTGGTTTATATTCGCTTTTTCGCGCTAAATTTACCGCTAAATATATTGATTATATTATTATTAAGCTCCCCGCCATCGGAACTTTGGCTAAAGAATTAAATACCGCTCGTACTGCCCGTACGATGTCTTCACTTTTACTTTCCGGGGTTTCTATCACGCGAGCGTTGGAAATAACCGAAGATGTGGTGCAAAATATTTATTATAAAAAAGTTTTAAATGAAGCAAAAGAAGCGATAGAAAAGGGGGCTCCTTTTTCTCAGGCTTTTGAAGCCCACACCGAACTTTATCCTATAATGATGTCCGAAATGATTCAGGTTGGAGAAGAAACCGGGAAATTATCCGACATGTTGCTTCAAGTTGCTTCATTTTATGAAGAGGAAGTTGAAGATAAGACAAAAAATCTTTCTATAATTATTGAACCCGTCCTGATGATTCTCATCGGTGCAGGAGTCGGTTTTTTCGCTATTTCAATGATTTCGCCGTTATATTCAATTTTGGGCAGCATAAATTAACATGAAAACAAACCATCATAAAAAAGGTATAACCGCAGTAGAATTATTGGTCGTGATTGCCGTGCTCGGTATTATTTTTTCAGTTGCCCTTCCGCATTTTTCAAAGATAAGAGAAAGCCAAGTGCTCAAGGATGCGGTCAGCGATGTTTTATCCAGCTTGAATAAAGCGCAATCGCAGACTTTGGCATCGGTAAATTCTTCTTCTTATGGAGTGCATTTCCAGTCTGACAAAGTTATAATTTTCAAAGGCAAGATTTTTTCGGCCAGCGATGCGAATAATGAAACCATAAGCATAACGGCACCCGCGAGTATTTCAAATGTTACCCTGGCCGGCGTAAGCGGCAACTCAGGTGATGTTTATTTCAATCGCCTTTCCGGTGCGCCCAGCCAGACCGGCACAATTACCGTTTCCACCTCTTCTTTTTCAAAAATTATTACCATATCGGCGACTGGTTCCGCCAGTATGAATTAGAGTAATGAAAAAAATTTTTCAAAAACAGGGATTTATGGTAATTGAGGTATTGATAGCTGTTTCTATTATCACGGTTTCCATTTTGGCTGCCATGGCAGTTTCTCAAAAGTCCGTTTATGTTTCCCGCCAAGCTTTCCACACGACTCAGGCAGCGTTTTTATTGGAAGAAGGGGCGGAAGCAGTCCGAATACTTCGAGACAATGCTTGGACTAATATTTCTTCGCTAACCCCCAATACAAATTATTATCCGACCTTTTCCGGCAATACTTGGGTGTTATCTCCAACAGCCAACATAGTGAGCATTTTTACTCGCACTGTAAGTATCGCGAACGTAAATCGTGATAATGCCACAAAAGATATTTCCATCACGGGCACCGACGACCCCGGCACGAAACTAGTTACTGTTACGGCATCTTGGCCGGAGGGCGCGGTTACAGTGACTAAAATTCTGCGGTTTTACATAATGGATATTTTTTCATGATTAAGAATAATAAAACAAAACACGGATATGCTCTCTTGGAACTTCTTTTTTACATTTCCCTTTTTGCAATTCTTTCTCTAGTGGTGATTGACGCGATAATTACGATGGCCAAATCATTCAAAGAAACATCTATTCAGGCAGAGCTGGTGCAGAGCGGAAACATAATGGAAAGAATGTCGCGAGAAATCAGGGCATCCTACAGCATAGGGGCAATTGGCGGTAGCGACTTAACACTCAACACAAAAGATGATACCGGAGCGAATAAAACAGTAGAATTCCTGCTTTCCGGTTCCGACCTTGAACTTTTGGAGAACGGGATGTTTACCGGAAATTTGAACACGCCAAATATAGACGTCACGGCTCTCAGCTTTACACAGATAATCACAGCAAAAGGGAAAGCCATCAAAATACTCTTGACCGTGAAATCTGTTAACGATACATTGGTTCGCACCCAAGATTTTTACAATACGGTTGTCCTAAGAGGGGACTATTAATTAAAAACTACAAATTACGAATTAAAAAATGCAAGAAAAAAGGAAAAGAAAAATTAACAGTCAATCCGGCGCGGCGATGCTGGTATCCGTTGTTTTTTTTATTTTTATCTGCTTGGCAATAATTTCCGGGCTTGTTTCACCCACCGTGCGCGAATTTAAAATATCTAATGATTTAATAAAATCTCATCAGAGTTTTTTCCTTTCTGAATCGGCGATGGAAGATGCATATTTTCGCTTAAAGACTGCCAAAACCATAGGGTCTACAGATACGATTACCTTAGAAGGAAATTCAGCTACAGCCACAATAACAGACTCCGGCTATAATGAAAAAACTATTTCTTCTTTGGGTGATGTTTCTTCGAGACAAAGAACAAATGAACTTATACTGAGCACTGGAGACGGAATCTCTTTTAATTATGGTATTCAAGCTGGTGTAGGAGGATTTGTTATTGGGAATGCAATAGTATATGGTAATGTTTATTCAAATGGCAACATCACTGGATCAAATGGCGCCATTATTACAGGGTCTGCTTTTTCAGCCGGAGCTTCTGGGGTCATTGATAACGTAGATGTCGGACAAGGGGGCGTGGGAGATATTAGAGCTCATACCATTACCAACTCCACTGTTGCCGGTAATCTTTATTGTCAATCTGGAACAGATAATAATAAATCTTGCAATACATCACAAGCTGACTTAGATGTGATTGATATGCCCATTACACAAGCCATGGTTGATAAATGGAAAGCCGATGCTGAATTGGGAGGAACCACTATTGGTAATTTAACTATTTCATCTCCAACGACCCTGGGACCTAAAAAAATTACCGGTAACTTGGCTATCAACGCTAATCTTACTATTGCCGGTACTATTTATGTGGTGGGGAATATTACCACTAATAATGGTGCTGAAATTTCTTTAAGCAGTTCTTATGGTCCTACGGGTGGTATTATTATTTCAGACGGACGAGTAGTTTTATCTAATAATGCTGAGTTTTTTGGTTCTGGGAGTGAGGGTAGTTATGTTTTACTTACAACTACCAGCACATGTCCCGTTGGATGTTCTGGTTTAAATGCTATAGAGATTTTAAATAATGTCGGTGCTATACTCATAAATGCTCAAAATGGCACAGTGCATCTTAACAACAACGTTGAACTAAATGAAGTGGTAGGGAATGGTATTATTATAGACAACAGCGCAGAAGTTCATTATCTTTCAGGTCTTGCAAACTCTAATTTTTCTTCCGGACCATCTGGTGGATGGAATATTCAAAGCTGGGGAGAAACTCAATAAAACTTAATTTTTTATGAATATGATATAATTTCTTTATGTCCAAAAAGATTATTATCGGCAATTGGAAAATGAATCCGCTTACTTTGAAAGAAGCGGAAAAATTGTTTAATGATGTGGCAAAAAATGTTTCCGGTATCAAAAAAACAGAAGTTGTAATTTGTCCGCCGTTTTTATATTTGGAAAAATTAAAAAAAATATCTAAAAAGATAAATTTAGGCGCGCAAGATGCTTTTTGGGAAGAAGTGGGCGCCTATACTGGAGAAGTTTCAACTGAAATGCTTTACAATATCGGCGCTAGATATGTGATATTAGGCCATTCAGAAAGACGCGCATCAGGAGAAAGTAATACTGACGTGAATAAGAAAATCAAGTCATCACTTGTGGCCGGACTTCGACCGATACTCTGTGTGGGGGAAAGTGCGCGCGACGAGAGTCATGGTTATTTTAATTTTATTAAAACTCAATTGGAGGAATGCTTAGCGGGAATTTCCAAAAATTCAATTTCAAAAATAATAATCGCTTATGAACCAATCTGGGCGATTTCCAGCACTCCCAATCGCCAAGATGCCACTCCGGACGATTCCAAAGAAATGACTATTTTTATTCGCAAGATTCTTTCTGATAAATTTGGCTCGGAGGCAACTCAGATGAGAATTATTTACGGCGGTTCGGTTAATGAAAAAGATGCGGAAGAATTTTTAAAAAATGGAGGTGTGGACGGATTACTGGCGGGTCGTGCGAGCTTGGATGCAAAAAAATTCGTGGAGATTATTAATCTCGCGGAAGATTTATGAAACTTAAAACTTTAGAAAGTGTAAATCTAAATGGAAAAACTATTCTTTATCGTGCCCCGTATGATATAGATGTTAAAGAAGTAAATGGCGTACTTGAAGTAAAAGATGATCTTCGAATAAGCGCTACGATTCCTACGCTCAATTATCTCTTAAAAAAAAATTGCAAAATTGTAATTCTCACGTATATTGGACGTCCTGATGGTCAAATTGTGGAAAATCTTCGCACCAACCCTCACGCCCAAAGGCTTTCCAAACTTCTTAATTATCCAGTCGCCAAAGTGGATGACTGTATTGGTCCTTTAGTTGACGATAAAATTTCCCAAATGAAACAGGGTGATATTTTAATGCTCGAAAATGTTAGATTTCATAGTGAAGAAATGATTGACGATGACGAATTTGCCAAAAAGCTTTGCCAGGGAAAAGACCTGATTGTTTTTGATGGATTTCCTCAAGCTATGAGAATACATGCTTCTACGACCGGCATAGAACGTCACTTGCCTGCAGTTGCCGGACTTTATCTTATGCATGAAGTGAATATGTTGTCTGATCTTTTGGAAAATCCAAAGAGGCCTTTTACGGTAATTATTGGAGGAGCTAAAATTTCTGATAAAGTTGATGCGGTTAATAACTTATTAAAAATAGCGGATAAGGTTTTGATAGGTGGGGCAGTCGCCAATGTTTTTCTGAAAGCGCGAGGGCACGAGCTTGGTTCCTCTTTTATTGAAGATGTTTTTGTGGATGAAAAAAGGCGTGAGAAAAAAGATTGGGTGGTATATGCAAAAGAAATATTGCAATCTTATAAGGATAAAATTGTGTATCCGGAAGATCTGGTAATATCTGACGGTGTCTCAACTAAATTTATTAATATTTCTACTGAAGGTGTGCCGGACAAATGGATGGCGCTTGATATTGGTCATAAAACACAAAAGGCATTTTCAGATATTATCGAAAAATCCAGAACTATTTTTTTAAGCGGTCCAATGGGTAAATTTGAAGACGAAAAATTTGCACCAGGATCAAAAACCATACTTAATGCCATGAAAAATGTGAGTAAAAATCTTTCGGGAATCACAATTATTGCCGGAGGAGACACGATTGACGTTGCTCGCCAGTATACCAATTTAGATGATTATTCTCATGTTAGCCTTGCTGGTGGCGCGACCTTGGAATTTTTAGCCGGTAAAGAACTTCCGGCACTTGTTCCGCTTATGGAATAGCTGAAATAATTTTTTTTGCAATTTCATCTGATTCACCATCTTGGTATTTTTTTGTTTCAAATTTTGGCAAACCATCATTGAAATATCTCGGAATTAAATGTATATGAAAATGAGGAATATCTGTTCCGCCGACAGAGACTTGCACATAGTCGCACTTTAGCCCGTTTTTTATCGCTTTCATTAATTTTTTAGATAATTTAAAAATTTCCGAGATTGTCTCATCGTCAACATCTTGCATCCAGATAATATGTTTTTTGGGAACAATTAAAATATGCCCATCTGAAACTGGCTGGATATCCAAAAAAGCCAAAAAATTTTCATTTTCGTAAATCTTTGCGCAAGGAACTTCTTTTTTTATAATTCTGCAAAAAATACAATCGTTCATTTTATAGAAAGTTTTTGAAAATATAAACTTTCTCTATTATATGTTAAAATTCCAGTTATGCAAAGATACGGCGAATTACTGCGGACGCTTTTGGAAAAAAGGGGTATTGTTGATTCGGCACAAGCCGAAATTTTTTTGAACCCGGATTACGAACGGGATTTCCATGACCCTTTTCTAATGAGAGATATGGAGAAAGCCTGTATTCGAATTTTTGAGGCGGTAGATAACAAAGAAAAAATAATTATTTATGCGGACTATGATTGTGACGGCATACCCGGAGCCGTAATTTTAAATGATTTATTTAAACAATTAGGATATAAAAATTATGAAATCTATATACCCCAGAGAAATTCTGAAGGATACGGGCTCAATCTTGATGCGATAAAACAATTTAAGAAATCCGGAGCAAAACTTTTAATAACTGTTGACCTTGGCATTACCGCGGTGGCGGAAATAGCCCAAGCGGAAGTGGATGGCATTGACGTAATAATTATCGACCATCATATTCCTCAAAAAACTTTGCCTCGCGCTTGCGCAATTTTAAATCCTAAAGTGGACAATTATCCGGAGAAAATACTCTGCGGAGCCGGTGTCGCTTTTAAACTGGTTCAAGCTTTTATAAAAAAGTATGGCGAATATTTTAAAATTAAAGAGGGCACAGAAAAATGGATGCTTGATATGGCGGGTCTGGCAACGCTTTCCGACATGGTTCCGCTGACAGGTGAAAATAGGGCGATAGCATATTTTGGCATAAAAGTTCTAAAAAAATCTCCCCGCCCAGGACTGCAAAAGCTTCTGGCAAAAATAAATATTGAGCAACGATATCTTTCGGAGGATGATATGAGTTTTATGATAACTCCGCGGTTAAACGCTGCGTCGCGAATGGATGATCCGATGCGAGCCTATGAGCTTCTGGCGACAGATGATGAGACAGAGGCGGGCGTGCTCGTCGATCATTTGTCAAGAATTAATGACGAAAGAAAAATAATTGTTACCGGAATTATGCGAGAGGTGAATAAAAAATTTGAAAAGAGAGAAATAAGAGAAGTGATAGTAATAGGTAATCCCGAGTGGCGAGTCGGCGTTTTAGGACTGGTGGCCGGGAAAATATCAGATGAACACCAGAAACCTGTTTTTGTCTGGGGTAAAGACGAGAATGACTGCATTAAGGGGTCCTGTCGGAGCGATGGTTCGGTGTCGGTCGTGGAGCTTATGACGGAAACCAGCGGATCTTTTATTGATTTTGGCGGACATGAGCTGGCCGGGGGATTTACGGTACACAACGAAAAAATTCATTTTTTAGAAAAAGCTTTATCTCTTTCTTTTAGTAAAATAAAAAAAACTGTCTGTGCGAATGAGAAAAAGAAAAGCGATAAAGTAATTTTTGATGTGAAAATAGATCTAGGCGCGGTTAATATGAAAAATTGGCGCGAAATAGAGAAACTTGCGCCCTTTGGTTTGGGAAATCCAAAACCAGTTTTTCTTTTTGAGAGTGTGAAAATAGAAAAAATAAAAAAATTCGGCAAGAATGGCTCCGGTGAGCACTTAGAAATTATTTTTTCCGATGTAAACAAAAACAAAGCTACGGCAATTTCTTTTTTTTCCGATATCGATTCTTTTGAAAATCAAATATCAGAGGGATTGGGTGTAAATTTGCTGGCGACTTTTGATTTGTCTCATTTTCGCGGTCGCGAGGAGTTAAGATTAAGAATAGAGGATATTTATTAATACATTAATATAATTTTGCTAAATCAAAATGATTAAACAAGACAAAGTAATAATTTATACAGACGGGGCGGCAAAGGGAAATCCAGGGCGGGCAGGCTGGGGGGCGGTTTTTCTAGTGAACGATAAAGTGATTGAAATAGGTGGAGGAACGAAACATGCGACGAATAATCAGATGGAATTAACTGCGCCGATAGAGGTGTTGAAACATTTAAAAAATAAATTTTCGAATGTTAGACATATAGAAATTGTTTCCGATTCAAAATATGTAATTCTGGGAATCACTGAATGGATTTTTAATTGGCAAAAAAATAATTGGCGCAATGCCAACAAAAAGCCGGTTTTAAATCGTGAACTTTGGGAAGAGCTTTATGGTCTTATGGAAGAATTAAAACCAAAATGGACTTATATCAAGGGACACAATGGCGATAAATGGAATGAACGAGCGGATGAAATAGCCACGAGTTTTGCGGAAGGGAATCCGGTGGAGTTGAAAAATAAAAATAAATAGATGCGCAATAAAGTTTTTTACATAATTTGTTTCGGTTTTTTATTCGGAGTGCTATTGCGTTCCTTTGTTTTTATTGATTTATCTTTAATTATTTTATTTGGCGTAATTTCAGTTGCGTTACTTTTTTTCTTTACATTTATTTCAAAAAATAAATGGCCTGCCCGCCCTCCCGACTGGTCGGGAGCAGGCGGGGGAATTTTAATTTCAGTTTTTGTACTGGCATTTTCTGTTGGAATTTTTAGATTTCATATGGTTGATGTTCCTCCTCCTGATATTTTTGAATCCAATGTGGGTCAAAAAATTTCTTTATCCGGTGAAATTATTGATGAGCCGAACATTGGCGAAAATAATCAGAAATTAATAATTGAGGCGGGAAACGGAGGGAATAAAATAAAAATTTTACTTTCTACTGATTTGAATGAAGATTATAGATATGGAGATGAGATAAATTTTTCCGGCAAATTGGCCAGGCCGGAGAATTTTATTACCGACCAGGGAAAAGAATTTGATTATGTGAATTATTTACGCAAAGACGGGATTTTATACGTGATGAGTTATCCCAAAATTGAAATTATTTCACGCGAGAATGGTAATAAAATTAAAAGTGCGTTATTTTTCGCCAAAGAAAAGTTTTTAGGAAAAATGAATTTTGCCATCATGAGTCCAGAGAGCTTATTGATGGGCGGGCTTATTTTAGGCGAAAAGTCCTCTTTTGATCAAACTTTTAGGCAGAGTTTTGTAAATACTGGCACGATACATATCGTTGCGCTTTCCGGTTACAATGTGACGATCGTGGCTGAATGGTTTATGAAATTATTTGCTTTTTTACCGAAAAATCTTGGCATTGGAATGGGTATTTTGGCGATTTTGCTGTTTATTATAATGACCGGAGGAAGTTCTACGGCTATTCGTGCAGGCATAATGGCAGTCTTGGCTCTTGTTGCCCGGGCGACTGGGCGAAATTATGATGTCGCCCGAGCGCTCGTTCTGGCCGGCGTATTTATGATAATCCTTAATCCATTTTTACTGGTGTATGATGTTTCTTTTCAGCTTTCCTTTCTCGCAACGGTCGCGGTGATATTTCTCGCGCCTAGAATTGAAAAATATTTTTTATGGGTGCCGGCGCGTTTTGAGTTGCGGGATATTGTATCTATCACTGTCGCCGCTTATATTTTTGTTTTTCCTTTTATTCTTTATCAAATGGGTAATTTTTCTTTGGTTGCTTTGCCAGCCAATGTTTTAATTCTTCCATTCATACCGTTGACGATGATGTTTGGTTTTCTGACTGGTCTGGCAGGACTAATTTGGTATGGACTGGCCGTGCCATTCGGATATATCTCCTATTTATTTTTACATTATGAACTCGGAGTTATTAGTTTTTTCTCCAATTTATCGTTTGCGGCTTTTTCTTTTTCTGATTTTCCGCTTTTCCTGACAATTGCCATATACGTCTATTTTATTTATAGACTTTTTGGCAGGAGTATCAGGGCGTTTTTCATTTTGCCTTTTTAAAATTATTTTCTATAGTTTCTCAATTGAATTTTACCCCCCGAATTTTTTCGTGCTAGTATTGTAGCATGCTGGAACAATACAAAACATCTACCAGAAAGTACTGGTTGCTTGTTTTAACGCTTTTACTTTTAGTGGTCAATATTTTTCTTGTTCGTCTGGATTGGCAAAATTCCCATCGAGGGCTCACTTTTGCAATGCTGGATATCGGCCAAGGCGATGGACTTTTTATAGAATCCCCGACCGGAACGCAAATTATGTTTGATGCTGGACCGCCGCGTAAAGTTTTAGGTCCACTCGCGCGCGTAATGTCTCCGTTTGATAAAAGCATTGATGCGATAATTATTACCAATCCGGACGCGGACCACATCGGCGGGGTTTTGGATATTTTAAAAAATTATAAAGTTAACGAAATTTTTGAATCGGGAGTTCTAACTAATTCTAAAACTTATCAAAATCTTAGGGAAGAAATGAAAAAGCAAAACATTCCGGATATTCTGGCCAAAAAGGGGATGAGATTAGATATTGGCGGAGGCGCATTTATAGATATTTTGTTTCCGGATCGCGACGTGTCAGTTTGGGCGACGAATGATGGGTCAACCGTGGCGCGCCTCCATTATGGCAATACCTCTATTATGCTTACAGGTGATAGTACGATGAAAACGGAAAAAATAATTCTTTCTGAAAATTCTCCGGCGCAACTCAAGAGTACCATTTTAAAAGTTGGACATCATGGCTCGAGAACTTCTACGTCCGGGGATTTTGTAAAAGCTGTTTCTCCTTCATATGCGCTTATTTCGGACAATAAAGACAATAATTACGGTCACCCGCATCAAGAAACCCTAGATACCCTGACTCAATTTGGCGCAAAGATTTTTAGGACTGATTTGCTTGGCACTATAATAATGAAATCTGACGGCAAAAAAGAAACTTTTTCATTTAGTAGATAAATTATTGGCTTATGATACAATAAAATACATGCGCGATAAACTAGTGGAAAAATTGATAAAGGGAGAAGAAAAAAGACAAGCGGAGGGGTTGGAGCTTATTCCGTCCGAGAATTATGTTTCCGAAGATGTTTTGAAAGCCAATGGTTCCGTTTTTACCAATAAATATTCTGAAGGATATCCCGGGCGACGTTATTATGGTGGGCAAGATTTTACCGATGCTATTGAGCGTCTCGCAATTGAGCGGGTGTGTAAACTTTTCAATTGCAAATTTGCCAATGTTCAACCACATTCTGGTGCTCCGGCAAACTTGGCTGTTTACGCCGCTCTGCTTGAGCCCGGAGACACTGTGCTCGGCATGGATCTTTCGCACGGAGGACATTTAACTCACGGACATCCAATGACGCTTCCTGCCAAGATTTATAAGTTTGTTGCATACAAAATGAAAAATACTGAAACGGGAGAAATTGATTATGAAGAAATGCGACGGGTAGCTATAGCAAATAAGCCAAAAATAATTATTGCCGGCTTTTCAGCATATTCGCGTCAATTAGATTATAAAAAATTCGTAGAAATTGCCCACGAAGTTGGCGCTATAACTATGGCAGATATGGCGCACATCGCCGGACTTATTGCCGCCGGCGCGCTTCGCAATCCCTTTGATGATGGTTTTGATATTATAACTTCCACTACCCATAAAACACTTCGTGGTCCGCGCGGAGGGATAATTTTAACGCGCGAGAATGAAGAAATAGCCAGGAAAATTGATAAATCAATTTTCCCCGGAATACAGGGCGGTCCTCACATGCACACTATTGCCGCGAAAGCCGTGGCTTTTGGGGAAGCGATGACGCCGAAATTTAAAAAATATGCGAAACAGATTTTGAGAAACGCGAAAGCGATGGAAAAAGTTTTCCATAAAAATAACATCCGCATGATTGGCGGTGGTACCGATAATCATCTTATTTTAGCCGACGTTTTTGGTTCTTTGGGTGTGACTGGCAAGGAGGCACAGACCGTGCTTGACGAGGTGGGTATAACATTAAACATGAATTCAATTGCGGGTGATATCAGAAAGCCTCTCGATCCGTCTGGAATTAGATTTGGCACCCCGGCTATCACGACTAGAGGTTTTAAAGAGAAAGAATGCGCCTATGTCGCCGAACTTATGGTTAGAGTTTTAAAAAATAAGGATAATAAAAAAATAAAAGAATCTGTGCATAAAGAAATTAAAAAACTTGCTAAAAAGTTTCCAATACCAAAAAAGTTTGTATAAAAATTAAAAATTTAACGGAAATGATTTATGTTAAAAGGTAAAAATATTTTAATAACAGGTTCATCGTCAGGTATTGGACTGGCTACAGCTAGACTGGCTAAAGAGTACGGAGCAACAGTAATTTTGCACGGTAAAACTGAAAGCGAAGAATTAAAAACTTTAGCTGAAGAATTAAACTGCGAATATATTTTTTGCGATGTCTCGGATAAAACTTCTGTTGAGTCTAAAGTGCAAAGAATTCTTAAGAAAGTCAAAAAAATCGATGTTTTAGTAAACTCAGCGGGCATTGCCGGTGGGCAAAAATTTTTAGAATCAACAGATGAATCATGGCTGGATATTTTTAAAGTCAATGTTTTAGGGACAACGCATTTTTGCCAAGCAATTGTTCCGCAAATGCAAAAAAATAAATACGGAAGAATAGTTAACATTGCTTCAATTAGGGGATATCCCATTACCTCCGGTAGTTCCGCTTATTCTGCTTCCAAGGCGGCTATTGTAACTATCACATCAGCATTAGCCAAAGAATTTGCTCCGGATATTGCCATTAATGCGGTTGCTCCGGGGTTTACCGATACGCCAATGTCTAAAACCAGAACTGATAGTAAAGCAATGGAACTGGCAAAAAGTTCGCTTGCGGGCAGAGTTGGACGGCCGGAAGAAATTGCTGAAGCAATTTTATTTTTAGCGAGCGACAAAGCCAGTTTTATCACTGGTCAGACTATTTTAGTTGATGGCGGGTATTCAATTTCAGGAAAATAATATGGAACTGCAGGTTGGGGTAAACTAATTTTCAATTTTAACTCTTTTCTGCTATATTTAGCAGTGAGTGAGGAATATTGAGTTTATTTAGTATTCCGAACAAATGAACTAATTATATTGTATTAAGTTATATATTTTCTATATGGCAAAAAAAGGAAAACTGATTGTAATAGACGGTACGGACGGGAGCGGAAAGGCGACGCAAGTCAAGCTTCTGGCGAAGACCCTGAGGAACGAAGGGTATAAAATAAAAATAGTTGATTTTCCGGAATATTATAAGAATTTTTTTGGAGCTTTTATTGGCCATTGCTTGAGCGAGCAATATTATAATTTTCTAAATGTTCACCCAAAGATTGCTTCAATTATGTATGCAGCAGATCGTTGGGAATCTAGTGGTGAGATGAGAAATTGGCTGAAGAAAGGATATATTATTATCGCTAATCGCTATGTTTCGGCCAACCAAATTCACCAAGCAGGGAAAATTAAAAACGCAAAAAAGAGAAATAATTTTATGAAATGGCTCGATGAAATGGAATACAAAGTTTTTAAAATTCCCAGGCCCGACATTACTTTATATTTGGATTTACCCGTAAAAATTATTCTTAAGCTTCTTAAACATCGAGAAAGCAGTAGAATGAAAAGAGCTTATTTAAAAAAGAAAAAAGATGTTCATGAAGCCGATATTAATTTTTTAATAAATTCTCGCCAGAGCGCCTTGAAATTAGTTAAAGAAATTCCAAATTTTATTAAAATTGACTGCGCGCCGAAAGGTGAAATTTTATCCCGCGGAATAATTCACGAAGAAGTTTATAAAAAAGTTAAAAAAGTTTTACGTGCCCGTCCGTAGCTTTAGCGAAGGAGGGAAATAAAAAATGAAAATTAAAGTTAAAAAACTGCATAAAGATGCAAAAATACCGACACACGGGCACCCGGGGGATGCGGGAATGGATTTTTATGCTTTAGAGAATGTGGTGTTTCCGCCGGGCAAGCAAAAAAGGGTGAATACGGGAGTAGCTATAGAGATTCCAAAAGGCCACGTAGGTCTTATTTGGGACAAATCCAGTATTTCTTTCAATCTTGGGCTTAAAGTTTTTGGCGGAGTGATTGATTCCGGATATAGGGGGGAAATTATAATGTGTCTTTTAAATACTTCCAATAAAAAAGTTCTCCTTCCAAGAGGTCATAAGGTTGCCCAGATGCTTATTCAAAAATTTGAACATTGTGAGATAATAGAGGTGAACAAGATTTCAGAAACCGTCCGCGGAGCCGGACGCGAAGGGAGTACCGGACATAAATAAAAATGCAAGAAAAAATAAAAAATTTAATAAAAGATGCCTTAGAAAATCTTGAAATAGAAATTAATGATATTGCGCTGGAACATCCGGAAGATTTAAAAAATGGAGATTATTCTACGAATGTAGCTTTAGCTATAGCAAAAAGTGTCGAGAGAAATCCGAAAGAACTCGCGGAAAAAATAATCAAGAAATTAAATAAAAATTTACCAGAAGAAATTTCAAAAATAGAAATTGCCGGCGCCGGATTTATAAATTTTTATTTATCCCGCAAATTTTTTGCGAATAGTGTTGAAGAAATTTTAAACAAAGCGGAAAATGTCGGGAAGAATAATGTTCGGTCCAACCAGAAAATAATGGTTGAATATACGGATCCAAATCCTTTCAAACCGTTTCACATAGGGCATTTAATGACGAACGCAATCGGAGAATCAATAGCTAGAATTTTAGAACATTCCGGCGCTGTCGTATCCAGGGCAAATTATCAAGGTGATATTGGCCTACATGTGGCCAAGGCCATTTACGGACTTTTAAAAAATGAAAAATTGCAAAGCAAATCTGGTTCCCATAATTTACAAGCAACGAACATCGGGCAAGCTTATGCCCATGGCGCAGGAGCTTATGAAAATGACGAAAATGCAAAAAAAGAAATAGATGAAATAAATAAAAAAATCTACGAGCGTAACGACGAAAAAATAAATAAAATATACCAATGGGGTTTTGATGTGACAATGGAAGCGTTTGAAGATCTGTATAAAATGCTCGGTACAAAATTTGATTTTTACTTTTTAGAGAGCCAAATGGCGGGGATCGGGGAAGATATTGTTCGCGCGAATATTGGTAAAGTTTTTGAGGAGTCTGATGGCGCGATTGTGTTTAAAGCTGAAAAATATGATCCGAAGCTTCACACCCGAGTTTTTATCACTTCGCAGGGTTTGCCGACTTATGAAGCAAAGGAGTTGGGGTTGACTGAAGAAAAGTTCAAAACAAATCTGGATATGTCTATCATGGTCACGGCAACTGAACAAATAGATTATATGCGCGTTGTTGCGAAAGCTATATCATTAATTAATCCGGAACATGCGGCAAAAATGAGACATATTACTCATGGCATGATGCGTCTGGCTTCTGGTAAAATGGGTTCTCGAAAAGGAAATACAATAACAGGAGAATCTCTTTTGAATGATGTTCGCGATGCAATTTTGGAAAAGATGACGGACCGGGAGTTTTCTAATGAAGAAAGGGAGAAAATTGCCTCCGATGTCGGTGTGTCGGCAATAAAATATTCAATATTAAAACAATCCATTGGTGGGGATATTGTTTATGATTTTGAGAAATCAATTTCTTTTGAAGGGGATTCCGGTCCCTATCTGCAATATTCTTATGCCCGGGCAAATTCAGTTTTAGAAAAAGCGCAAAAAGAAAACATCCTGCCGGATCCCCATGCTTTCCCATCTGAGATTTTTGAAGTGGAAAAATTATTATATAAATTTCCGGAAATTGTGTTTCGTTCCGCTTCCGAATACGAACCGCACTATATTACAAATTATCTGATTGAAGTCGCCCGCGCTTACAATAGTTTTTATGGAAATATGATTATTGTAAACAAAGAAGACAAAACCTCACCCTACAAAATTGCCCTAACCTACGCTTTTACTTTCGTCATGAAAACCGGCCTGCATCTTTTGGGTATCGAAGCTCCAAAGAAGATGTAAAAACAAAAATTCTATGCTAAAATCAGCCAATAATGGCTGAAAGGGAAAATTCTAATAAAAAATCTGACGCAGCGCTTCGGGAGGAAGCGATTTTGGAATTCTGGAAAGAAAATAAAATTTTTGAAAAATCTTTAAAAAAACCTTCATCCCTAGGGGAGTTTGTTTTTTACGAAGGTCCGCCAACAGCGAATGCCAGACCGCCTCTCCATTCAATAGAGGCGCGCGCCTTTAAGGATGTTATTCCGCGTTACAAAACGATGTGTGGTTATCACGTTCGTCGCAAGGGCGGTTGGGATACACACGGTTTGCCGGTTGAATTGCAAATAGAAAAAGCTCTTGGCTTGAAATCGAAAAAAGATATTGAGAACTATGGTATTGAAGCTTTCAATAGAAAATGCAGAGAAAGTGTTTTTGCCTATATATCTGATTGGGAAGAATTTACCGATCGCATCGGATATTGGGTTGACAAAGAACATTCTTATGTCACTTATCACAACACCTACATGGAATCCGTGTGGAACATTTTAAAAAAAGTGAATGATCAAAATTTGCTTTACAAAGATTATAAAGTTGTGCCTTGGTGTCCGAGATGCGAGACGGTTTTATCCTCGCACGAGCTGGCGCAGGGATATGAAGATATAAAAGATTTGTCGGTCACGGTAAAGTTTCATCTTAAAGCTGGCCAAACATTTGGAAAGGGAAAGATGACAAAAGAAACTGCCTATATTTTGGCGTGGACGACGACTCCTTGGACACTTCCGGGCAATGTCGCTCTGGCGGTGGGGAAAAATATTTCTTATACGGCATTGCGAATTGCCGGGGTTTCCGAACTTTATATAATTGCAAGTGATAGAGTTAAAAATATTTTTGAAGGTCAAAATATTGAGATCGTTCATGGTGATATAAAAGGTGAAGATTTAATTGGTTTGGAATATGAACCACTTTATCCATATCTTGCAAACAATATTTCTGAAAGTGAAAAAATAAAATTGGAAAAAGCATACAAAGTTTATGAAGCAGACTTCGTAACCACGGAAGACGGCACCGGTATCGTGCATACTGCCGTGATGTACGGACAAGATGATTTTGAACTTGGCACAAAAATCGGTTTACCAAAACATCACCTTGTATCTCTGGACGGAACTTTTGTGAAAGGCACAGATTGGCTCGAAGGTCGATCCGTTGTGGATGAGACATTAGCTGTAGACATTTTGAAAGATCTACAGAAAAGGAATTTATTGTTTGGTAAAGAAAATTATACCCACTCATATCCTTTTTGTTGGAGGTGTAAAACTCGACTTATTTATTACGCGCGCGATTCTTGGTATATCAAAATGTCCGACCCGAAAATTAAAAAAGAACTCATTAATCAAAACCAGGAAATAAATTGGGAGCCAGCGCATATCCGAGACGGGCGTTTCGGCGAATGGTTGAGGGAGATAAAAGATTGGGCGGTGTCCCGCGAGCGATACTGGGGAACGCCCTTGCCGGTATGGTTTGATGAGAATAATAATTTTCGAGTAATAGGAAGTGTTGACGAGCTGAAGAAATTAACCAAAAAGTCCGGAAATAAATATTTTGTCATGCGTCATGGGGGTTCGATTGCCAACATAAATAACGTAGATAGCTTAAAGCCCGGAGAAGAAAATGATGCTTTGACCGACAAAGGGAGAGAACAGGTTAAATTGTCAGTATCCAGCTTAAAATACAAACCTGACTTCATTGTTTCTTCTGATTTTATCAGGACAAAACAAACATCAAAAACTATAGCTGATGCCCTAGGGATTTCGGAGGAAAAAATTATAACAAGCGAAAAATTGCGGGAATTTAGAGCTGTAACATCTCCGGATGAAAATGATACGGATGTCAGAAAAAGAATGATTAGCGTTCTGGAAAATCTTGAGAAAAAATACTCAGGAAAAAATATTTTAATTATCTCTCACGAATATCCGTTGCGTATCCTGTTGTCTTCTTATGAAGCTTTGAATGCCGAAGAAGAATCTCAGAATCTTCATACTAAATATCCCTTTATTCAAAACGCAGAAGTGTTTCCATGTAATTTTTTGCTGCTACCCAGAAATGAATACGGTCAAATAGATTTACATCGTCCATTTATTGATACTCTGGAATTGGTTGACGAAAATGGATCTGCTTTAACTCGCGTAAAAGAGGTCATGGATGTTTGGTTTGATTCCGGAGCAATGCCATTTGCTCAGGATCACTATCCATTTGAAAACAAAAAATGGGTAGATGGTCCGGGCTATCCGGCTGATTTTATTGCGGAAGCGGTTGATCAGACTCGCGGTTGGTTTTACACCTTGCATGCAATCGGAGTGTTGATGGGACGCGGTAAGGCATATAAAAATGTCATTTGTCTCGGGCATTTATTGGATGCTGCCGGCAAGAAAATGTCCAAATCTCTCGGCAATATTGTTGATCCATGGGAAGCAATGGATAAATATGGCGTTGATACGCTTCGCCTTTGGATGTATTGTATAAATCAACCCGGTGAGTCAAAGAATTTTGATGAAAAAACTGTCGCCCTGCTTCATCAGCAAGTTTTCGGCTTGCTTTATAATGTGCTGGCATTTTATGAATTATATAGAGATAAAAAAATAGAGAAAAATAATAGGCCAAAATCAGAAAATATTTTAGATATTTGGATTTTGGCTCGCTTGGATGAATTGATAAAACTTACAACAGAAAATCTTGATAATTATAAATTACTTGAACCAACCAGAGCGCTCCGCGATTTTGTTAGCGATCTTTCTACTTGGTATTTGCGTCGTTCACGCGAGCGAATTAAAAATAAAGACAAGGAAGCAAAACAAACTTTATATTATGTGTTAAAAACTCTGGCAAAAATTTTAGCTCCATTCGCGCCATTCGCCGCGGAAGATATTTGGTTGAAATTAAGGAATGAAAAAGACGAAGAGAGTGTGCATTTGGCCGAGTGGTCTAAGGCAGAAAAAATGGATTTGGATCTTATTAAGAATATGGAAATAATCCGAAAAATTGTTTCTTTGGGGCTTGAGGCTAGGCAAAGAGAAAAAATCCCGGTGCGTCAACCACTCGCTAAACTTGAGATGAGAGATTATAAGTTAGGCAAAGAATATTTTGAATTAATTAAAGACGAATTAAATATAAAAGAAATTATTTTAAATATTTCTGTCTCTGATGAAATAAAAATTGATACCAATATCACTTCAGAACTCAAGCAGGAGGGGAATTATCGCGAGCTTGTCCGCGCTTTACAGAACATGCGCAAGAAGCTTGGACTTACTCCGAGCGATGTTGTAATGATTACTTTTGAAACAAACGATACGGGTAAAAAATTAATTCAAAAATTTGAGGCCGACATGAAGAAAACTGTTCTGGCATCTGAAATAGGATTCAAAAAAAATGACGGAGAGGCTAAATCTAATAAAATTGGATCGCCCGACGCTTCAACAGAAACGTTTAGGGAAATAAAAATCGATGAGTTAGCGTTTAAAGTAAAAATTGAGAAATAAAAAATGAAAAAGCTTGTTATTTTTGATTTTGACGGAGTATTTATAGATACTCTAGACATCAAAACACTACAAACTCTGAAAGGTTTATTAAAAAGTCTTTGCGATAGATATATTCTTGCAATTATTTCTTCAACTAGCAATAGTACTATTAAAAAAATCCTGGAGAAAGAAAAAGTATTACCGTATTTTGAAGATATTTTAGGTTTTGAAAATTATACAAGTAAAGTTGTAAGAATAAAAATGCTTTTGGAAAAATATAAAGTTGCGCCCAAGGATGCTGTTTATATTACTGATACGTTGGGAGATATTCTTGGTGGGAACGAGTGTCAGATTAATTCTGTTGGAGTTACTTGGGGATTTAACGACAGAAAAACATTAGAAAAAGGTAATCCGGCTGTGATTATTGACGACCCGCGAGATTTGATTGCAGTGGTGGATAGTGTGTTAAAATAAGGGTATGAAAATTGAAAATAAAATTATCAAATTCTAATGCATCACATTTATCATACCGAGGGAATAATATTGGGAAGCAAGAATTTCGGCGAAGCGGGAAAATATTATTCTATTTTTACTCGCGATTTGGGAATGGTTTATGCTTCGGCGCAAGGGGTGCGCAAAATGTCTTCCAGACTGCGTTTTGTTCTGCAGGATTTTACCTATGTGAAAGTTGACTTAGTACAAGGCAAAGATTTTTGGCGAGTAACCAGCGCATCCAAGACAAACGCACTGGGACAGCTTTCTAAAAATTCCGAAATTTTTGAAATTTTTTCCAATATTGCGAATTTATTAAAAAGATTGCTGGCCGGCGTTGAACCGAACGAAGCCTTATTTATTGATCTAATAAGTGGTTTGTCTATTTTGGAAAAAATAGAGACGAAGGAAGATTTACGAAACACTGAAGCCATTATTGTTTTGCGCATACTTAATAATTTAGGATATATCGGTGGAAACGAAATGCTGCAAAATCTTGTAAAATCTCCGTTTGAACCGAATCTAATATTTAAGGTTTCCCAATCAAGAACCCAGGTGTTGCATCAAATAAATAAAGCCCTCAAGGAGACACATTTGTAAAATGTCTGCCTCGACGCCCGCTTCGCCGAATCGAGGCGAGAGTCTGAGCGGGTCTATCCCGTAAGAAATTTTTAAAATTTCGTCCGGGATGCTACAATTCTATGTATGCCGCTAGATGATAGAAATAAGCTTAATAGGCTCGAAGAACTAAAAGAGAAGCTCTTTAGTAAAAGTTATCAAACCAAGATAGAACATCGGGATAATCTTTCTCATTTGCACAGAAAAGACGTGTTGGATTCTTGGGAAACTGAAGAAAAAGTTGAAAGGGATGCCGAAGAGAAATTTTTTATGAAAACTTCCACGTTTAAGAAATTTTTTATCTTCTCAATAGTTTTTTTTGTTTTAACCTTGGGATATGCCGCTTATGTTTTTCTGGCCGGAGGCAATACTGTTTCTAATGACAATATTGATATCTCTATTCTGGGCAATAATTTCACGGCCGGAGGGGAAGAGCTTTCGCTTATTATTGGAATTACCAATAGAAATAATTCTCCATTAGACTTAGCTGATCTTGTTATGGAGTATCCAAAAGGTTCTTCAGGTGATTTGTCTTCTGACACCGAACATTTTCGCGAATCACTGGGGACAATTCCAGCCGGAGCCGTCCGCAATGAAAATTTGAAAGTAGTGCTTTTCGGCGAACAGGGGAGTACTCGTCCCATAAAAATTTCCCTGGAATATCGAGTCGCGGGATCCAACGCTATTTTTGTAAAAGACAAACTTTATGAAGTTAATATAAGTTCCACGCCGATAAATCTCTCGGTGGATGCCCCTCTGACTATCAGCCCAAATCAGAATATTAATCTGAATGTAAAAGCGATGCTTAATGCCACCAAGCCGGCTTCAAAAATACTTGTTAAGATTGATTATCCGGTTGGATTTGCTTTCGCGTCGGCCGCGCCGGCGCCTTCTTTCGGCAACAATATTTGGAATCTGGGAGATCTTGCCCCGGGCGCAGAACACAATATTTCCATATCCGGCAAAATGGTTGATGTTTTTGACGGGGAAGAAAAAACATTTAACATATTAAGCGGTTCGCAGTCCGGTACCGATAAATCTGCGATTGGTGTTATTTTTAATTCTATCAAAAGCACTATCACTATTAAAAAACCTTTTATTGAAGCAAATCTTTTTATAAATGGCGTGTCTCAAAGAGAATATGCGACTGATACCAAAACATCCGTTAATGCCGAAATCCGCTTTATAAATAATTTAGACACCAAAGTAAATGATTTACAGATAGTGGCGAAAATTTCCGGAAATGCTTTTGATTCTAAAACAATAAGAGCGCAACAAGGGTTTTATGATTCATCTAAAGACATAATAACTTGGGATAAAAATTCCAAAGATGGTCTCGGGGAAATGAATCCGGGTGATTCCGGTTCTGTTACGTTTTCCGTTTCTCCGCTGTCGCTATTTTCTGCGGCGGAAGGAATACTTTCTAACCCCTCCATTAATATAGAAGTAGATATCTCCGGCAAGCAAGCACTTGAAGGTTTTGCCGTTAATGAATTGAATAATTCTTCTTCCATAATTATAAGAGTTATTTCCGATGTCGGATTTTCTGCCAAAGCGCTTTATTATTCCGGACCTTTTACCAATACCGGTCCAATACCTCCAAAAGCTGAAAAAGCGACAACTTATGCCATTGTCTGGACTCTTTCCAATACCGCCAATAGTATTTCCAAAGCGCAAATAAATTCCTCTCTTCCGCCGTGGGTAACTTTCGTGGGACCTATTTCGCCCGCAGATGAAAATTTAACCTATAACCCCTCCACCAAAGAAATAATATGGAACGTGGATAGAATACCAAAAGGCACAGGTATCACCAGTGCCTCTCGCGCTGTTGCCTTTCAGGTTTCTCTTAACTCTTCGTTTTCTCAAGTTGGCACGGCTCCGATTATCGTAAATGACGCAATTTTGACTGGGCACGATGATTTTGCTAATGTAGATGTGAGAGTGAATAAAATAGGCCTCAACACAAGGCTTGATAATGACGCAGCTTTCCCGGCGAATGGAAGTGCGGTAGTTGAATAATTGATGCCCAGCATGATATTTTGCTAAATCAAATGCCAGAAAAAAATAAAAAACCTGCCCGCCCTCCCAAGTCGGGAGCAGGCGGGGAAAATAAAAGCGATGATTTGATGGAAAAAATAGTTTCACTTTGTAAAAGGCGCGGTTTTGTTTTTCAAGGTTCGGAAATTTACGGCGGGCTAGCCGGTTTTTATGATTATGGACACTATGGTCTCGCGCTTCAGAATAATATAAAGAATTCTTGGTGGAAAAAATTTGTGGATTCTAGGCGTGATATGTATGGGATAAATTCCTCTATTATTTTTAATCCAAAAATCTGGGAAGCATCCGGACATGTAGCTGGATTTTTAGGTACAACACCCGAGGGGAAAAAATTTAATGAAATGTTTAAAACTGAAGTTGGTACTGGAGAAGGAGCTATTGTTTCATACTTGCGTCCAGAGACAGCTCAAGGAATGTTTGTGAATTTTAAAAATACCGTGGATACTTTTCATCCGAAACTTCCTTTTGGCATGGCGCAAATAGGAAAAGCTTTCAGAAATGAAATAGCGCCACGAGACTTTTTGTTTCGACAACGTGAATTTGAACAGATGGAAATAGAATATTTTGTTCGCAAAGAAGATTGGGAAAAATATTTTGAATATTGGAAAGGCGAAATGCTTGATTGGATGGAAGAAGCAGGTATTAATATGAATAAAGTGCATGAAATGGAAATTCCCGACGGTGAAAGAGCCCACTATTCCAGTCGGACGATTGATTTTGAGTTTGAATATCCTTTTGGGCAAAAAGAGCTTTTTGGTCTTGCCTACAGAACAGATTTTGATTTAAAAAATCATAAACTTGATTATATTGACGAGGAAAAAGCGGAAAAAATAATTCCTCATGTTATAGAACCGACTTTTGGTGTTGATCGCGCCATACTAGCGTTGCTTCTTTCGGTTTATACCGAAGATGAGAAAAATGGAGAAGTGCGTTCCTATTTAAAATTTAAACCGAATATTGCGCCGGTTATTTGCGCTGTTTCGCCTTTGCTTAAAAACAAGCCGGAACTTGTGGAATATGCCAATACGAAAGTCTATGCACCGCTCAAAGCGGAATTCGGCCGGGTGGCCTGGGATGACAATGGCAATATCGGCAAGCGCTATCGCCGTCAAGATGAAATCGGTACGCCATTTTGCATCGTGGTTGATTTTGATACTCTGACGGATAATACCGTGACTGTGCGAGATCGTGATACGGGAGAACAAGAGAGAGTAAAAGTCTCCGAACTCATTAATTTTATAAAAGAAAAAATAAGTTAGTTGTGATTTTAACATCATTTACTTATGGTTATAGATATTGAACTTACATTAAATAGGTTTGGATTTGGAAAAATTTCTGAAAATAAATTTCAGTTTTTTTGTTTTAGATTTTCAAAATGGAGAATAGCAAATAAATATTCGATTTCTTTTGAAATAAATTGGAGAATTAAAGAAAAATAAATTAATTTATGAAATTCTTAAAAAAAGTTCTAAAGAACGGTTTGCGAGTGATTATTGTGCCGATGAAGGATAACCCGACGGCGACGGTGTTGGTGTTGGTGGAAGCGGGTTCTGAATACGAAGAAAAAAAGGTGAATGGAATTTCACACTTTTTGGAGCATATGTGTTTCAAGGGTACGACAAAAAGGCCTAAAGCGATTGATATTTCAAAAGAATTAGACACCCTTGGTTCTCAATATAACGCTTTTACAGCGCAGGAATATACCGGATATTATGCAAAATCTGATGCAAAACATTTTGCCAAAATTTTTGATATTGTCTCGGATATTTATTTGAATTCCACTTTTCCGGAGGCTGAAATGGAGAAAGAGAAAGGCGTAATTATAGAAGAGATAAATATGTATAAAGATATGCCCAATCGGCATGTGCAAGACTTGATAATGAAGTTGCTTTACGGAAATCAGCCGGCTGGATGGAATGTTGCCGGCGAGAAGAAAAATATTTTAAAAATGAAACGTGATGATTTTATCATCTACAAAAAAATGCATTATTTGCCGGAGGCCACAGTCCTTATCGTAGCCGGGCGGGTAACTGAAAAGAAAGTGATGGGTGAAGTTAATAAAATTTTTGGAAAAGTTCCGCGGGGCAAAAAAATAGGCAAAACAAAAACAAAAGAGATACAAACAAAACCGAGAGTTTTGATAAATTTAAAAAAAACAGACCAAACACATTTTGTTTTGGCTATGCGCAGTTATGACTTATTCAGCCAGAAAAATGCCATGCTCTCGGTGCTCGGCGGAATCTTAGGGGGAGGAATGAGTTCGCGACTTTTTCAAAAGCTTCGTGAAGAAATGGGTGTCGGATACTATATTCGCGCTTACAACGACGCTTACGCAGACCATGGATTTCTTCAAATTTCTGCCGGGGTGGACAATAAAAGGGTAAACGAGGTAATAAAGGCCATTTTGAATGAATGTAATATTCTAAAAAGGGAAAAGATTAGTGAAGAGGAATTAGAAAAAGTGAAAGAATACCTGATAGGCAATATGAAACTCTCCCTGGAGTCAAGCGACGACATCGCAAATTTTCATGGCGGTCAAGAACTTCTAAAACGTGAAATTCGTTCAGCTGAACAAAAAGCGAAAGAAATACGCAAAATTACAGCCAGTCAAATTCAAAATTTAGCCAAAGATATTTTTAAAAATAATAAACTCAATCTAGCGCTTATTGGACCGTTCAAAAAAAAAGCCAAATTCTCCAAGATAATGAGATTTTAAAAGAGATTTTAAGATTTGACTTTTTATACTTTTATATGTTTTAATACGCAACGGAGAAAGGAGCTCCTCACGTTATGCTTTGGTTCACGAAACTGAGAATCTGGAAAGACACCCGAGGCCAGGACCTCATTGAGTACTCGCTGATGGCCTTCTTTGTGGCTGTTGCCCTTGGCGCCGTCATGCCCGGTGTGGCGTCCGGCGTCAGCACGACCTTCAGTAAGGTCGCGAGCTTGTTGGGGGGAAAGTAATGGACCCCTCAATCATTCGTGTCATCTGTGCGGTACTGGCGGTGGTCCTGCTCGGCATCATCGTGCTGCGTCGGAAGAGGAATCCCGACTAGCAACGGTGACTAGTTGATCTTCCCAAAGCGTGCTCGGCATCAACCGAGCTGGTCCGAGAGTTCCAATTAACTCTCAGAAAGGAGGTCAAAGGGCGGATGTCATCGACACGCCCTTTTTCTATTTTATTTTTTTATGCTATTATATTTCTATGCTTGAAAAAAATGGCACCGCTTCTATTTCCATATCCACTGGCACAATGATTCGAGCTGTTTTAGTCGTTCTCTGTGTATTTTTATTGTGGTTTTTGCGAGACTTAGCTTTGGTGGTTTTAACTGCAATAGTGATTGCTTCTTTCATAGATTCGTCTGCTTTCCATTTCCAAAAAATAGGGCTGAACAGGATTTTAGGGATTGTAATTTTATATACCGTGTCACTTCTTATTTTGGCCGGAATGTTTTATCTTTTTGCCCCGCTTTTAATAACTGAAATTTATAATTTTTCCACTTTCATCTCATCTTATATTCCGGATGCCTCTTTCTTGAATTATTTCCGAAATGAAGCATTTTCCGGCGCCAAAGATATCGTTGGCGCTCTTTCGGGCAATTTTTCCCTGGCCACGCTTTTGTCCGTGTCAAAAGCTTTTGTCCTGAATCTTTCCGGCGGATTTTTTCAAATTCTTTCCGTCACCTTCGGAAGCATTTTCAACTTTATATTAATTATTCTTCTTTCTTTTTATCTTTCAATCCAAGAAAAAGGAATAGAGAATTTTCTTCTCATTATTGTTCCCGCTAAATATGATGATTATGTGGTGGACCTCTGGACGCGCTCCAGCCGAAAAATAGGTCTCTGGGTAAAAGGGCAGATGCTTTTAGGTTTTGTCGTCGGTATTCTTATTTACTTGATGCTCTCGCTTTTAGGCATAGAATACGCGCTGCTTCTGGCTATTATTGCCGGAATAATGGAGATGGTTCCTTATGGTATTCTAGTTGCCTTGATCCCAACTTTCGCTTTTTCCTATCTTTCTAATGGATTTTCAAGCGCGCTTATGGTGACCGGAGCCTACATTATTATCCACGAATTTGACGTTTTTCTTTTCACTCCGCTGATTATAAAAAGGATCGTAGGTCTTTCGCCGATTGTTATCATTCTCGCTGTCGTGATCGGCTTTGAATTAGGCGGAGTCTGGGGCGCGGTGCTGGCAATTCCCGTGGCTGTTATTCTAATGGAATTTTTAAGTGATATTGAAAAGGATAAAATTTTATCCAGAACAAAAAATGAGTCTCAATAAAAATAGTTTTTACATTACGACGACGATTCCCTATGTAAACGCCGATCCACATATTGGTTTTGCGCTTGAGCTTGTGCAGTCGGATGCGATTGCGCGATATCAGCGTCTTGTTGGAAAAGATGTTTTCTTTAGTACGGGTACGGACGAACATGGCCAAAAGATTTGGGAAGCAAGCCAAAAGGAAGATAAAAATGTTCAAGATTATGTTGATTTGTATGCGCAAAAATTTTTAGATTTAAAAAACATATTAAATCTTTCTTATGATAATTTCATCAGAACAACAAGCAAGGAACATATTCTAGCGGCGCAGGAATTTTGGCGTCTGTGCGATACTCGGGGGGATATTTATAAAAAAAAATACAAAGGACTTTACTGTGTTGGATGTGAAAAATTTATTACAGAAAAAGATTTAATAGATGGTAAATGCCAGCTTCATCCGACCAAAGAACCGGAAATAATTGAAGAAGAAAATTATTTTTTTAGGTTGGGAAACTACAGAAAACAACTTTTAGAGTATTTATCAAATGAAAAAACGATAATTCCTGAATGGCGCAGAAAGGAAGCCATTGATTTTGTGCAAAATGATATGGAAGACTTTTCAATTTCCCGTGATAAAAAACGTTTTTCGTGGGGAATACCAATACTAAGAGATAATACGCAAGTTATGTATGTTTGGTTTGATGCTTTGGTAAATTATATTTCAACTTTGGGTTGGCCAAATAATAAAGAAAATTTTAAAAAATTTTGGTCAGAAGAAGGAGAAAAAGTTCAAACTGCCGGCAAAGACATGGTAAAATTTCAGTCGGTAATGTGGCAGGGGATGCTGATGTCTGCCGGCTTGTCGACAACCGACACGATTATGTATCACGGCTTCATTACCGGCGAGGGCGGAGTTAAAATGTCTAAAAGCCTGGGCAATGTAATCAATCCGAACAATATTGTAAAAGAATATGGCACGGACGCCTTGCGTTATTTTCTTTTGCGGGAAATATCTTCATTTGAAGACAGTCCGTTCACCATGGAACGATTTAAAGATGCTTACAATTCTGGATTGGCAAATGGTTTAGGAAACTTGGCTTCGCGCATACTTACGCTCTCGGAAAAATATTTAGAAAAATGTCCGGAAATTCCGGAAAAATCCGACTTTAAGGAATACTTTAAATTTTTTGAAAAGTTTGATATCAAACAGGCCGTGGATTATGTCTGGAATGAAATAGGGGAGCTGGATAAATTTATTCAAGAGACAGAGCCATTCAAGGTGGTAAAAATAGATGAAAAAAAGGGAAAAGAATTGATTTCCGGCATGGTTGTTCGTTTATATAAAATAGCCAGAATGCTGAATCCAATAATGCCCGAAACAAATATCATTCTTAAAAAATTAATTAAAGAAAACAAGAAACCCGCTCAACCGTTATTTTTGAGAAAAGAATAACATGACCCCAAAATATATCGACATACATAGCCACGTTAATTTTAGCGCTTTTGACGCCGATAGGGATGAAGTGATAAAGCGCGCCCTGGAAAATAATACTTGGGTGGTTAATGTCGGCACACAAATTGATACTTCAAAAAAAGCGATAGAACTAGCGCACAAGTATCCGGAAGGGGTTTATGCAACCGTCGGTTTACATCCGATACACGCGGATGCTTCTTTTCATGATAAGCAAGAATTGGGCCCCACCTTCGCCAAGGCTATGGACAGGCAAGGGAATGAAGGTTTTACCTCTCGTGGTGAAGTTTTTGATAAAAATATTTACCGAGAACTTTTAAAAGATTCAAAAGCAGTTGCGCTCGGCGAATGCGGTCTGGATTATTACCACCTGGACGAAGATTCCATAGAGAAACAAAAGAGAGCTTTTGTTGCGCAGGTGGAGTTGGCAAATGAAGTAGGGAAGCCTTTAATGATTCATATCAGAAATAATTACGAAGATAAAGGTAGAAACGCATATGCAGATGTGTTGGAAATCTTAAAACAACATACGGGAATAAAAGGCGTGGTTCATTTTTTTGAAGGCAGCTTGGATGATGCGAAAAATTTCATATCACTCGGTTTTATGATTTCTTTTACCGGGGCTATAACTTATCCTCCCAGAAAAAATAGAAAAAGTTGCAACTACGAAGAAATGGTTAAGAGTATTCCGCTTAATATGATACTCACCGATACGGATTCTCCATATGTGGCGCCGATTCCATATCGGGGTAAGCGCAATGAGCCCGTATATGTCAGAGAAATAGTCAAAAAAATCGCCGAAATAAAAAATCTGCCGGAGGAAGAAGTAGCGGAAGCCATTATTGCAAACGCCAAGCGTGTATTTACTTTTTAAGGCTTTTTTGCTAATATGGAATTTATGCAGGAGGCGGAAGTTAAAGATAAAAATGAAATACTGGAAGATGCAAATTCCAAAGTTTATGAACTCGGCTATCTTTTGGTACCTACTATTTCCGAAGAAGATATACCGGTTGTTTTTGGTAATCTGAAAGAACTCATATCATCTCTGGGGGGCGTTGCCATTTCCGACGAAATACCTAAAATGATACCGCTGGCCTATGCGATGGTTAAAGTTGTAGCCAATGTACGCAATAAATTTAACACAGCATATTTCGGTTGGACTAAATTTATAATGGATTCGGATAAGGTTTCAGAATTAAAAAAGAAACTTGATCTTGATTCCAACTTTATCCGATTTTTGCTCTTAAAAACAGTCAAAGAAAATACTATTGCTGCGAAAAGATTCGTGCACGGAGAAGTGGCGCATCGAAGATCAGTGAAGAGGAGGAATGAAAACACTGAAACAGCTGTTCCTATAAACAAAGAAGAGATTGATAAAGAAATAGACGCACTGGTGGCGACATAAATTAATTGTAAAATAAAAAATTTATAAAATTAATAAAAAATTATGTATTTAAATAAAGCAATATTAATAGGAAATCTTACCCGTGATCCAGAACTTCGCTCACTTCCTTCAGGCGTAAAAGTTTGCACATTTTCTCTGGCGACTAATCGTGTCTGGAAAGATAAAAGTGGCGTGCGTCAAGAAGCTGCTGATTATCACAATGTCGTGGTCTTTGGACGCCAAGCGGAAACCGTTGCGCAGTATATGAAAAAAGGAAACTCAATACTTGTTGAAGGCAGAATACAAACGAGAAGCTGGGAGGATAAAACCAGCGGAGAAAAAAAATATCGCACAGAAATAGTTGCCGACCGCACGCAATTTGGTCCGAAAGGAGGAAGCGCAAGCGGAGGCGCTCCCGCATCAGGTGTTGCTTCTAAGGCTTCAGTCGAAGAAATTGATTCTATAGAATATCCGGAAGAAGACATTAACCCGGAAGATATTCCGTTTTAATAATAGCGTCGCGCCTTAATTGACGATTACGCGACATGATTTCGCTAAATCAAATATATGAAGCAAGATTACTTTTCAGCTAACAATATAAAATATATAGACTATAAGGATATTGAAATTCTAAAGAAATTTTTGAATCCCAATGGCAAGATTATGAATCATCGGCGTACCGGTGTGACTTCTAAAAACCAGCGCGCCTTAACTTCTGCCATTAAGCGCGCACGATTTTTAGGCTTGCTTCCTTTTGTTGTTAAGTAAAAAAACGAAAACTAAATAAGGTTTTTGTTGGTGTTTTTTATTTGGAAATTAAAAATTTTTGCTAATATAAAATTATGTCACAACTTCAGTATAATGAAATTCGCGAAAAGAAAATAATAATTCACAACGATGAACCCTGTGAAGTGGTGGAATCTCATGTTGCTCGAACCCAGCAGCGCAAACCGCAAAATCAGGTTAAATTGCGAAGCTTAATATCGGGAAAAGTCTTTCCTGCCACTTTTCATGTTTCTGAATCGGCTGACGAGGCGGACATCATTAAGCGTGATATTGAATTTTTATATCACAATAAAGGAGAATACTGGTTCTGCGATCCGCAAGACAAAAGCAAAAGATTCAAATTGGATGAAAATCTTATTGGAAACACCGCGAAATTTTTTAAACAAAATGGAAATGCTGTCGCTTTGATTTGGGATAATGATGACGAGGAAACAATCATAAAAGTAACTTTACCGATAAAAATGGAATTCAAAGTCAAAGAGGCTCCGCCAGCAGTTCGTGGGGATACGTCAAAAGGAGGCAACAAAGTCATTACTCTTGAAAACGGCACAACCCTGAACGCCCCCATGTTTATAAGCGAAGGAGACACTATTAAAGTTAATACTGAAACGGGAGAATATGTTGAACGAGCCTAAGCTTCTTCGGTAAATTTTTTCCTAATTTCTTTCAAAATTTGTGCGGAGATTTTCGGATTTTCTTTCAAGAATGTGCGAGTGGAATCGTAACCTACGCCCAACTTCAATTTTTCCTTAGCTTCGCCATTCGGTATACCAGCCTTGACGCTAGGCAGGTACGAATAAGAATTGCCGCTTTTTTCCAAGATTTTAAATTTCTCACCCAGCGCAATGATTTCACCCTCTTTGGAAATGCCCTCATTATAAATAATATCAAATTCCGTCTGTTTGAATGGAGCGGCGACTTTGTTTTTCACCACTTTTACCCGCGTACGCGAGCCCACGACTTCATCTCCCTTTTTTATCTGAGCGATTTTACGAATATCCAGCCGGACCGAAGTATAAAACTTCAGCGCTTTTCCTCCGGGAGTTGTTTCCGGGTTGCCGAACATTACTCCGATTTGCATCCGGATTTGGTTTATAAAAATAACACAAGTTTTAGATCTGGCGACAATAGCAGTGAGCTTGCGGAGGGCTTGCGACATCAAGCGCGCCTGCTTGCCGACGTGATAGGCTCCCATATCTCCTTCGATTTCATCTTTAGGCGTAAGGGCGGCTACGGAATCAATAACGACAACGTCAATCTTTCCGGTTCGCACCAAACTCTCTACGATTTCCAGCGCCTGCTCGCCATTGTCTGGTTGAGAAATGAGCAAGTCATTTATATTTACTCCGAGTTTCTTGGTGTAATCCGGATCCATTGCGTGTTCGGCGTCTATATAGGCGCAAATTCCGCCGAGCTTCTGCGCTTCGGCTACGACGTGGAGGGAAAGGGTTGTTTTGCCGGAAGATTCCGGCCCGAATATTTCAATAATTCTGCCGCGCGGTATTCCGCCGACGCCGAGAGCCATGTCCAGGCCGATTGAACCGGTTGGTATCGCGTTAATATTTACCTTCGGCGTGTCGCCTAATTTCATTATTGAGCCCTCTCCAAATTTTGTCTGGATGGCTTTTAAAGTATCATCAAGCACTGCTGTTCCCACGGTCTTGTCCTCCTTTTTTTCTTTTTTCTTTTGCATGTTTCTTGTTGTTTAGCTAATATATTAGTTTATAATTTTTTTCGTCTATGTATCCGAATTTATCTCGCGCTTTGATGTTGATTATATTATATCCCGGCAAAAGCGCAATTGTCTCGTTAAAATTGCCTTGTTGGTCGACTGAAATTTCTCGACCGTCTAAAGTCAAATTTATCGCATTTTTTGCGTTACCGGTCAGCTTTATTATATTTTCCGTAACCGTAGCGCCATCTGTCAGATTCACATTTTTAATTTTTACTCCGAAAATCAAATCTTTGGAGCGAAAAAAAGCGTAAGCAATAATCAGAATAAAAAAAGCGGAAAGACCGGCTATTTTAAATATTTTTTTTAAATTCGGATTCATTTATATTACATTCTCGCCATTTTCATCGCGCGTAATTTTTTCCAGCACCTCTCTCGGTTTGGCGCCGTCTCCCGGACCGATTACTCCGCGTTCTTCCAATTTATCCATCAATCGCGCCGCTCTGGCATATCCCAACTTTAATTTTCTTTGAAGATAAGACGTAGATGCCTTTCCGGCTTCCATCACGCAGATTCTCGCTTCTTCATACAACTCATCATCGTCTTCCTCTTCATCTTCTAGCGTACTTTCAAAAATACTTTTGTCGGCCGAGATAGATCCTGCGGTTAACGTTATTTCATCGGACACTTCATCTCTATAAGCATCCGCCAAATATTTTACAACTTTTTTAACTTCCGATTCCGAAATAAATGCGGACTGCAAGCGTTCCGGCTGAGCTTCGCCGGAAGAGTAGAGCATATCACCGGCACCCAAAAGTTTTTCGGCTCCGCCGGCGTCCAGTATCGTGCGCGAATCTACCTGGGAAGAGACTTTCAAGGCGACGCGAGCCGGAATGTTGGCTTTAATCAAACCCGTAATGATATTTACTTCCGGACGCTGAGTGGACAAGATTAAATGAATGCCCACCGCTCTGGACATTTGTGCCAAGCGCACGATGGCGGATTCAAGCTCTCTCGGGTAAGAACTCATAATATCCGCTAATTCATCTATTACAATAATTATGTATGGCAAGCGATCTGCCTCAACTTCTGTTTTGATTCCTTCGCTGCTTGTCTTAATTTTCTTCGGATTCTTGCCGAATACATTGGCGTGATAAGATTCCACATCTCGCACGGATTCCACTTCCAATATGTCATAACGGCGATCCATTTCTTTGGCTGCCCATTTTAGAGCCAGGATTGTTTTTTTGGCGTCGGTGATAACCGGCGTGAGCAGGTGCGGAATATTATTATAAAGAGTAAGTTCCACGCGTTTTGGGTCTATCAATATGAGTTTCAAATCATCCGGCCCATTTCTATACAGAAGGGAAGTAATCATTGAATGGATTGTTACTGATTTTCCCGAGCCGGTCGTGCCGGCGACTAGAATATGCGGCATTTTGGCCAGATTGCCAAAAACCGCCTTGCCAGAAATATTGCGGCCGAGAGCTGTTGTCAGGGGTTTTGAAGAATTTTGGAATTTATCATCTGAAAGGAGAGTAGCCAGGCCGACGATTGATTTTGATTTGTTTGGAATTTCAATACCGACTAAAGACTTACCGGGAATCGGCGCCTCTATTCTAATCGGATGCGCCGCGAGCGAGAGCGCGAGGTCATTTTGCAGACCCACGATGCGTGAAAGTTTTACTCCTTCGGCCGGTTTCAAAGCATAGCGTGTGACCGTCGGTCCGATTGTTATTTCATCCATTTCCACTTCAATGCCGAAATTGGCGAGGGTGCGCTTTATTATATTCGCATTAGCTTTTATGTCTCCGGTATTTGGTTTGCCCTGGTCTTCTTCAAGGAGCGAGAGCGGGGGAGGAACATAAGTAGAAATCAATCCGCCTTTTCTTTTTCTAATCGGTATCTCTTCTTCCTCGTCTTCCTCTTTCTTTTTTCCCGCTTCGCCATAGCTCCAGCGAGGCGAGCCGACGCCCAAAGCATTTTTTATTTTTTCTCCGGTAGTTTCTTCTTCCTCCTCCGGCATAGATTTCTCCACTTCTTTTATTTCATTTTCATTTAAAGCGGAAACCGCTCCCTCTTTTTTCCTTCTGGCTATCAGTGACCAAATTTTTTTGAAAAATGGTGCTAGGTCAGGTTTTGCGTCAAACATCATTAGAATTGAAATTATTAAAATTGCGCCCAGGAAAACCAGACTGGCGTATGCGTCAAAAAGAGAAACAAATGGCGTTGATAAAACTTCTCCGAGTAATCCGCCCGCATGGTTGCCCGCGCCCGAAGCGATGTCTATCATTCCCAGACCCGAGAGAAGAAACATAATTCCGCTGATAACGCGCATCCAGCCGATATCCGGCGCTTCCGATTTTATAAAAGAAGTCCCGAGCAAAATAAAAAGGGTGGGGAGGAGAACATATCCGATGCCGAGCAGGAGATAAAATTTTTCGTAAACAAATATTCCCGCCTTCCCGGCGATATCAAAGTAAGACATTAAAAAAAATAATGCCAGAACAAAAAAAACAACTGCGATGATTCCATGCTTGGTTTGAGTTTTTAGTCCCGAAGAATATTCTTTACCATCTTTCCTCTTGCTGCCATTTTTAGCCATGCAGGTATTTTAGCACATTTTTGTAAATAGTTTCAGCTAAAATAATTTTTAAAATGCACACATATCCGCCAACTGGCGGATTGCTCTGCTCGTCGCTCAAGAAAATAATAATCGGGATACCGCTTTTATTTTCTAAGCTCCTGCGCAAGGTATTTAAAAAACAATTCTAGCTTTCACATAATCTTGTGGTTGGTGATTGTATTTTAAAAACTTATTTTGATTGAAATCTTACTGTCCTATACCCACATACTTATTTATAAAGGACTTGCAATAAGTGTGCGGGTATAGTATAACGGACAAATGATAATGGGAAATAAAAATCTCAAAGACTCGCCAGCTAGCAACCTGGACATAACTATAAAGGACACCTCTTTCCAAATTTCCTATACAAAGACCAATAAGCTTATTACTGCGCTTTATATGGTAACGGACATAATAGACAAAGGAGAACCGCTTAGAAATAAATTAAGGACATTGGGTACAGGAATTATATCGGACACATATTCCGCACCGTCAAACATTTGCAGTAAAATATCTGAAATAATGTCCTTTTTAGATGTTGCTTCCGCTATCAATATTATTTCTGAAATGAACTGCAATATTCTCAGAAAAGAGTTTTCAGAATTAGATCAATCAATAAAAGAATCAATTGGTAACACTAAAACGCTGAATAGACAAATAAATTTATCAGAATTTTTTGGAGAATTGCCAGATAAAGGACAATATCAATCTATCGGACATCATCGCTCCACCAGAATTGGTGTCCAAAAGGGAAGTACTTTACTAAAAGCTCTGTCCGATAAAACTCATTTCTTGTCCGATAGTGGTTCTACGAATATTAGTAGAAATGGGTTTGATATATTAAAAAAACAAAGACGCAATGACATAATAAATATTATTAGAACCATTGGCGAAAGTTCTACCATAAAGGACATTAAGGACAAGATTCAAACAAACCCTGAGCAATCCAATTCTCTCATTTCTTGCGGTGAAAAAACACTCCAACGGGAAATGGTGTCTATGGTTAAAGATGGTGTCCTTAATAAAACAGGGAAGAAGCGCTGGAGCCGGTATTTTCTGGTTTCTAATTAGTCCTTTGGCGATTGTGCAAAGTCGAACTTTGCACACTTTACACACGCCTAAAACTGTATTCTAGCACCCAATTCCGCTTGCCTTTCGTATAAAAGTATGAGAACATAGAAGAAGTGGAGAAGTTATCCAGTAGTAGAGTTTTAGTAAAAATTTCACTACCGGGTTATCCACATAATATATTGCCCTATTCCAGAGCTATATATTATAATGTTCTGGTGATTACAGACCGCACAATATGTGTTTTCTGTATTCGCGAATTATATTTATTTTCATTCACGATTTCGTCGAAAAAATCTTGAAGGAGAATAGATGCCCTTCGAAAACTAAATAGTTTATTTTGTTTTTGAAGTTAAGTTTATCTCTGTTCGTTTTTTATTTATCTGTCGCATTATTAATTGTTTTCTTTAAAATTTATTTGGCAGATAAAAAAATAACGATAGGAAAAAAATTACGCTTTTAGTTTTGTCGAAACTAATTAATGGCGTAGAACCCCGTAGTAGAATTTTAGAAAAAATTTCACTACAGGGTAGAAAATTAGAAAAAATTTATGAGTAAATTATTAAAATCAAAATTCCTTATTGGAGTTCTGGTTGTCGCAGTTATGGCTGTCGGAGTTGTTGTTGTTAATGCAACACAAGCTGCCGCAGAAACTTGTACAATCACAAAAACATTAAGGGTAGGTTCAAAAGGCGCTGAAGTTAAATGTCTTCAGGCGGTTGTAGGAGTTACAGCCGATGGTAGTTTTGGTCCAAAGACCAAAGCCGCTGTCGTCGCTTGGCAAGCCAATGCCGGATTAGTAGCCGATGGAATATTCGGTTCTAAGTCACGAGCTGCTTGGTCAGGCGGTGCAGTTTCTGGAAATTTCCCAGCAGGTTGTACTTCAGCTTCCGGATTCAGTTCAACAACTGGCCAGGCATGTTATGCTCTCCCGTCTAATACATTCCCAGCAGGTTGTACTTCAGCTGCCGGATTTAGTCCAACGACTGGCGTATCCTGTTCAACTGGCGCAGTAGTCGCTCAAACTGGTCCTGTATCAGCTGCACTGGCTACAGACACTCCAGCTTCCGGATACATTATTGCTAATCAAGCTACAGCTGACCTGGCGCACTTCACTTTCTCAGGTACAGGTACTCTAAGTACAGTTGTGCTTCAACGCACTGGTGTTTCCGACCAAAATACCTTGTCAAATCTCTACTTATATGATGGAGCAACTCGTTTAACCGACGGTTACTCATTCAATAATGTTGGCCAATTGACAATGAATAGTCTTGGTATCGCCATAAACGGCTCAAAGACCATTTCTGTGAAAGCGGATGTAGCTAGTGTGGCGAACGCTTCTACACTTGGTATTACTTTGGTAAGCTTTACCGCAACCGGTAACACAGCCGTCACAGTTAACATTAAAGGTAATGAAATGACTTATGGCGTTGGCAACTTGGCTTCCGCCTATCTTGGTGCTAACCCTTCAGCCGGAGGAACAGCCACAGTAAATGCTGGAACTTCTGCATATACTGTTTGGTCAGCTCCTGTACAGGTAAATACGCGAGCGGTTTGGCTCAAGGGTGCCAACTTCCGCTTAATTGGTTCAGCTCCTTCTGATGCGCTTGGTAATATCAAACTTTATGTTGATGGTGTGGTTGTAGGTGGTGTTGCTACCATGGGTACAATTACTGGCTCTAACTATGCAATGTTTGACTTTTCCGCTTCACCTGTAAGCTTGTCAACCGGTACACATACCGTTGATTTACGTGCAGATATTGTGAAAGGTTCAAGCTACACGGTTACAGCTTCGGTTCAGCAAGCCTCTGACCTCGTTCTTTATGATGGTCAGGTTGGCATAAACATTGCTGCTCTTGGCCCTGCTGCTGCTGCCTTCACTGCAAATAGCGGTGCGGAAATCACTATCAATGCCGGTTCAGCTTCTGTTGTTATTGATCCTACCTTCCAAGCATTGACGAATATTACTGGTGGCGCTACAAATACCACTCTTGGTAAATTTAAAGTTCATGGATATGGCGAGGATGTAAAGGTTTCCAGTTTGGTTGTTAAGCCTCTGGTAACCAGCGGTGTTGTAGCTTCCGGTTCTGCAGTAAACTTGAACAACATAACCGTTTACTTTAATGGTTCACAAGTTGGTTCAAGCGCTAACTACGATGGTACACTTGCGCTTACCTTTACTCTTGGTTCACAAATGATTATTCCGGCTGGTACTGACAGTTATATTGAAATTAAGGGAGATCTTCAGAACTCAACCAGTATCAATTATACTGGTGGTACTGTTTCCATCACTCTTAATGGTCTTACGAACAATGCACAAGGTCAGACCTCGCACACCAATATTTCTTTCCCAGCTATTACCGGAACAAACACAGTTGGAACAACTCTAACTATTCAAACCGGAACCTTGGCTGTTTCAAAGAATACTGGTTATGCCAGTCAAAATGCTAATCCAAATACGGCAAATACAAAGATTGGTTCATATATTCTGCAAAATCAGAGTACTTCTGAGTCAATTCGCGTTACGAGTTTGGCAATTGCTCTTACCCGATCTGATGGCGCAACTGCTTTGACAAGTACTGGAAGTGCAGGTGTCTATCCAGCATTGACCAACTTCTCAAATCTACGAACTTCTGAAACTTCAGGTTCTGGCGCAACGCCAATCCAGCCTTCAGCTGCCAATACATTCTCAGTTGACTTTACAATTGCGCCGGGCGCAACGAAAGTAATTGATGTGTTAGCTGATACGAGTTCTACCGCTGCTAGCGCCGCCTTCAGTACTAATTTGGTTGTTACTTCGCTTGGTTCAAGCAGTAATGTATCAATTAGTCAGAATGGTAATGCTACAGCAGTTACTGGACAAGTTATCACGCTGGCTGTCGGTACGATTACTAACTCAATTTCATTGCTTACTGCTCCATCCACTTCTCAGCAATTCGTTCCGGCTGCTAGTGGCGGAGCAACCAATGCTACTAAGGCAACCTTCAAGATTGCTGCAACTGGCGGTTCAGCGGTAATTTCAGAAATGAAATTTACTGTTAATAGTCAGGATTATTCTGCATTGGGTACTTACGATGCTATCACTGCTGGTGCTGCACGAACATTTACACCTGCAGTTCCGGCTAATGCGGACAGATTTGCTGTCGGTGATGTTGTCCAGCTAGTTGCTTCTACTACAAACGGTCTTGGTACGGTTACCGCGGTTACTGGAGCAACCAGCGTTACTGTAACTATTACCGTAGCTGCTACCGGTACTGGTACGGCTCTTCGATTAGTTCCGGCAACTGTTACAGCTGTTAAGGTTGGCAATGTATCAGCTGCGCCGGTAAGTGGTATCGCTTACTTGACTGGTCTTGCTCTAACTGTTCCAAACGGTGGTTCAGGACTTAGTCAAGATGTATATATCTCATACTCTGAGGTAGGTACAAATGGTATTGTTTCCGGTTCCACTTCCCGTGTTGCTCTGGAGTCTGTTAAATACACCAGCGGTAATACAACAACGACAATGTGTACAGCTGCTATCACAACTTGTGATCCAATTATGACTGCAGGCACAGTGGCTGCTCCTACTATGAAATTAGTCGGTTCAGCTCCTTCAATAGCGCTGGTTGCTTCAACTTCTACCCTTGTTATTGGGTCAATTCAAGTTGGTTCTATTGTAGTAACTGCCAATGCCAAGGGTGACATCACTCTAAATGCATTGCCTATTGTTGCTACTCTTGCTAACTCGACTACTATGCCTAACGCTAACCCGGGTTATGCGGCTGACGGTATTCGTGTTAAAGATGCTCTAAATAATCCTGTTACCACGACCAACGGAGAATTCTCTAGCACAACAACTGGAGGTACTTCAACAATTACCTTCACTAATGGCTATCAGATTCCGGCTGGCACCAGTCAAACTTTCAAGATATTCTTGCAGTTTGATGCTGTTAGCGCTACAGCTGGTACCGCTACATTAGGTCTTGGAACAGCTGACTTATTGAGCTGGACCGATACGGCTGGAAATGCTTTAGCTGCAAACAGTATTGATGTTGCAGCAAGCGCAGCTACGACCTTGGCGAACAGATACTTAAATCTTTCGGCAGGTACTGGCTTCTTCTACAATTACCCAACAGGTACTGTTAACGTAAAAGCTTACTAGTACGTGTTGTCTAGTTTAGATCTTAGTTAAATTAAATAGCTTTTAGAAGCCTGCCCGCCCTCGAGTACTCGAGAGCAGGCGGGGTCGATCTCCTAAAACTCCAAAAAGCCACCTTTCGGGTGGCTTTTTGTATTGCTAATTTGCATTTTTTGTTTGCTTTGTGATAGAATGAGTATATTAATTATTAGTTTCCGCTAAAGGCGGATCAGCCTATGGCTGAAATTTAATAAAAAAAATATGCTTAGTAAAAAAAATCTTGTGATGGTAGTTGTCATAGTGTTGGTTGTTTTAGTTTTTGGTGTTTTGCAATACAGAGCAAATCATCAGAATGATTATTCGGTTGTTTATCTGACGACCGGGGAAGTGTATGTCGGCAAATTAAGCACTTTTCCTGATTTACAGCTCAAAGATAGCTATATTTTACAAGTTACCAAAGATACCACCGACCCAACCAAGAGCAATTTCCAGCTTCAGCCGATAAATCAAGCTCTCTGGGCACCGTCCAGTCTTCACCTTATAGAAAAGAATATTGTCTTTTACGGTCCGATTTTGCCGACCAGCAAAATTGCGGAAACTCTAGCGGCACAGAAAAAATAATTTCGGAAAAAAGGAGTTATCTCCCACACCTTTTGTTTTATAGCTTCAGACCACAAAACGAAAAGTGTGGGGGTTATCCACAGTCTCCTTGTGCTCTAATATTTGTTGATGTTGTATAATAAATAGTACATTAGTGTGTCGAATACACTTTTGTAGATTTTAATTATTCTTAAATGCATTATTGAGTAATTAAATTATTTTTGGTTTTATTATCAGTATTTATTATTATTAACTTATTCCGAGTTTATCGAGGAATAAAAATTATTAGTTATGAAAAAAATATTTAAAGGTTTAGGTTTGGTTTTAATGGCTTTGACTCTCGTCGTGGTTTTAATGCCAACTAGCGCAGGTGCAACTTTGACGGTTGCTGCCTTGAGTATTACTGGCGGACAAAATGCCGTTACAGTAGCGGGCGATGCCGTAACAGTAACTGCTGGTGCTGGTAATACAAGTGGCGTCGGTGGTGCTGCTGGATTAGTCGGTGGCGCAGGTGGCGCAAGTAGTGCCGGTGGTGCTGTTGCATTGACCGGTGGCGCAGGTGGCACGACTGGCGCAGGTGGCGCGATTACCCTCACTACTGGAGGTTCAACTACTGGCGCTTCAGGAGCATTAACTTTAACCGTTGGCGCTGTAGGGACAGCTGGTGCTGCCGGAGCGATTAATATCACCGGTGTTGCTGGTCTAGGTACCAATAATGTCGGTACAACAATTACATTGGTAGGTGGAAATAGCGTAGGCTCCGGTATCGGTGGAGCAATTACTGGTACTGGCGGAACTGGAGTGACTGGCGCAGGTGGCGCGATTACTTTGACCGGTGGTGCTGGTGGCTCAACTTCTGGTGTTGGTGGCGCAATTACTTTGGTTGCTGGCGCTGGCACTGTTGATTCTGCTGGTGGCGTTGCTTCTCTAACCGGTGGCGCAGGTAATGGTACTGGCGCAGGTGGCGCAGTAACAATCACTGGTGGCGCTGCAGGGGCAACTGATGTTAACGGTGGCGCTGTTACGATTAATGGTGGAGCCAAGGGTGGAAGCGGAGCCTACGGATCAATTATTTTAGGAGGTACGGCTGTTGCGAGAACAATTAGTATTGGTATTGATAATGCTGTCCAGACCATTAATATTGGTACACATGCTGCCCCAGCTAACGTCATCAATATTGGTGGTGCTCTTTCAACAACATCTATCAATAACCTCTTAACTACGCACACTCCAACTGCAGCTAACGCAACAGCTACTCTTACAGCTGCTCAAGTAAAAACGGGTTACATTACTTCTACTTCCGGGGCGGCTACTACATTGACTCTTCCTACAGGGACATTATTGGGTGCAGCTTTAGGAGCAACGCAAGGAACGATACATCACTTGTATATTGATAACACAGCAGGTGCTAATACAGTAACGATTGCAGTTGCTGTAAACGGAATTCTTTCTGCTGCTGCTGCAGCAGAAGCTGGAGGTTCAGGGTTACTGACAGTTCCAGCCGGAGTAACAGGTCAAGCAGAATTTACCTTGATGTTCTCAAGTGCAACTGCCTACACTTTCTCTAGAACAAACTAATTATTTTGTTTCTTAACATTATTAAAACATACAGAGTTTTTCAAAGGACTTTCTTAGGGTCGAATTCTGTATTAACAAATTAAAAACAAAATGATTAAAAAATTAAAAATTATTTTACTGATAGCTGTCTTGTCTCTGGCTGTCGGAGTCGGTTCCGTTGCAAGCGCGGCCGCTTTAACTTTCAGCGCTAATACAAACGTAACTTTGACTGGCCCAATTAATCTTGTAATTGAAACTGGTTCAACAGCGACGTCAGTGGTAAATACCGCAACAACACTTACTGTTGTGGTGCCAGCATCTAGTACCTTTCGTTTGATATCTACACAAAGATATCTTTTAACGAATGATATAGGCCTTCCTCAATCCTGTAACAACTCCCAGAACTCCGTTACTGTTACTGGCGCGCAGACTGTAGTCTTTACTCCTGTTGCAACCGTTTGTACTTTCGGCGGTAGCGGAGCATTAACGACAACCCCTTCCGGTGGAACCACTTCAACCGTGGCACAGAGCTCAACGCCCACAACCTTGACGATTACTCCGGCTACTACAACCACTCCCGCAGTCACTATGACAACGACTACTCCGGGTTGCTCAGGTGGAAATAAATACAACACCTCAACTGGAGCAATTTGTGTCAATAATACTGCTGGAACTGTTGGGACTAATATTCCAGGCTGTGGCAATAAAACAACTGGATTTAGTACAGCTTCAGGTATATCTTGTGCAGGGAATGTTGTCGGATCAAGCCAAAGTTCATTCAACTTAGGCACCAAAACTCTCAAGAATGGGAGTAAGGGTGAAGCGGTTAAAGAACTTCAAAGATTCTTGAATCAAGTCTTGAATCTTGGTTTGGTAGTTGATGGCAAACTAGGTCCAAAGACTATTAAAGTTATCAAGCAGTGGCAAAAGGATAATGGTCTAGTAGCTGACGGTCTCATCGGCGCGAAAACAAAAGCAAAGATGAACGCTTCGGTGCAATAAACTTGTCTTGAGCAACTGTGCAAAGTTCGACTTTGCACAACTTACGCAAAAATAAGTTGTAGACCAACAAAAAACCCGCTTCCCAGCGGGTTTTTTGTTGTGGTGGATAACTTTTTGTCTATACTCCTTATTTATTGATATAATAGAAACGGATGTCGATTTTAATAAAAGTTTTTGATATTTAATATTATAATTTAATTTATATGAAAAAAATAAATTTTTTGGTTTGTTTTCTTTTAGCCAGCGCGGGATTTTTAATGAATGTTTCTTTGGCACAAGCGGCAGCAGTTAATGCCGCGTCAAAAACGAATGTAACTCCCGGCACGCAATTTACCACTTTTAAAGGAGTGCCGGTTTTCAGATTGAATATAGCGAACTCCGGAGATGTGCCGGATACGATTACCACTTTGTCGCCTACACCCTCGGGAACGGCGAATGATACGGCAATCACCTTGCATTTTTTTAAGGATGTGAATAACAATGGCATTGCGGACCAAGGAGACATTGATTTGGGCGCGTCGGCGGCTTTTGCGACAAATGATACCAAGCAAACTTTTGATATCACCGATGTTGAGGTGCCGCCAGCCGGTGGCGCGGTTTCAGTTTTGATTACGGCCGATGGATTGGCCTTGACGAATACTAATACTTTTACCTTGGGCTTTGCGTTGGCAACGGATATCGCAATGACGGTTGCTCCCACCGGAACTTTCGCGATGAATAATGCCAATGCTTTGACTGTGAGTAATGTTGCGCCTGCAGTGACTGTAGCTAATGGCGCTACTCAACCACCAGGCGCAGCAAGGTATATAGCGGCTGGCACCACGAATATCGTAACAAAACAAGTAGTCATTTCCGCTGCGGCCGGAACTTCCGATTCCATAGTTTCATTGGCGCTGACTCCCAGCGGTACGGAAAATGACAATACAAATGTAAGTTCGGTAGTATTTTATATTGACAGCGGTTCCGAAGTCGGAGCGATAGATGGAACGGATGTGCAGCTTGTTTCAACCCCGGCTACTTTTTCCGCCAATAATACTAAAACCGCTTTTACTTTTTCCAATCCTATTCAAATAACCCAAGCAGAACCATCACCAACTAACATTTTGGTTGTTTACAATATAGGCGCGAGCGCAGTGAATGGAGGAACTCTTATTCAAACCATTGCCGCTGCCGGCGACGTAGTCGCCGGTTCAGGAACTGCCGTGACTGACACAGTAACCGCGTCAACTGTGATTAATATTGATAACGCGCCGACAGTTTCTTCGGCCACAGCTTACACCGATAGAATTATTGTAAATTTTAGTGAAAATGTTGATGGAATGTGGGCCAGCAGTTGCTCCAATTATACCGTAGGCGGAGCATCAATTACTTGCGGGGGCATGGGGACTCCTTTTGTTGATTTTCAAGGTAATAAAGTCACGATTCGTGGATTATCTTTATCCGGTTCAACAATATTGACTATTACGGGGAATGTTATTAACGATACTGATGGAACTCCAGCCGCGCTAGCCGCTTATAATAGTGGCTCGTTAACAGTTAATGCGCTTGTTTTGCCGACAATTTCTAGCTTAAGCGCAATCTCTGGCGCAGTAGGCGATTCCATTACGATTACTGGAACTAATTTTGGTACTGGGACCGGTGGCGATGCCAATCATAAAGTATTTTTCTCCGGCGGATTTAGTCCGACCACAGGGCCGCTTCCGTCAGTAGAAGCTACTTCCTTCACTAGTTGGTCAAATACTTCTATTGTTGTGACTGTTCCTACTGGCGCCAAGGGCGGACCGGTTAATGTTATGTCCGGCGGCGTAATGAGCGATATGAATCAAAATTCTTTCTTTGATATAGCCGCGAACTATGTTGCTAAAGTTTATTATGTTTATCCCGGTACTCTTATGCCGGACGGCGATAAAAATAATATTCGGATTGTTATTGGCGGCATGAGAGGGCCGGAAGTTCATTATGTCGGAGATGGCACCACAACATATAGTGATGCTAACGATGAGTTTACAATTACTGGTGTGTCTTCTATGGGATGGACTTGGGCTTATGATATAACGGGTGCTCATTTGAATTCTCAAGGCCAGCAAGTAGATGTTGCAGCTACTCAAAATCATATACTTACGGCAACTTCCAAAAAAATATCCGGAACGATAACTTTAGGCGCGTCTTGTACAGATGCCGGTAAAAATCAGAATGTTGTAATTTTTGCAATGCCGGATCAAGTGGATACCGGAAATGCCAACTTTAAATCTATGGACCCCGCATTTTTTAAAACCAATACCAGTTGTACTGTTAATTATTCCGTCGGAGTTCCAATTAATGGTATTTATCGCGTAGAAGCGAATATCCCGCCGGATTCCTCAAGCTCAACAGTCAGTTCAGCTTCTTTTACAACACCGGATGCTTTATCTGTTACTGTAAACGATGATACTCCATCTGGCAAGAATTTTACCTTTACCTCGGCGACGCACAGGATTGTCGGAACAGTTGTCAAGCCCGCGGGCGGTCTTGGCAGCACTGAAAGAGGCATGCTTTTCGTTTATGCATACCAGCCGAGAGAAGGAGGAGGAGGAACTGGTACTCAAGTCGCAGACAATGGCACATTCACTCTTTATGTAATACCGGGCACTTGGAAAGTTGGCGTGGGCGGGCCGAATATGCCTTTTCCGGTTGAAGTTCAGGTTGATGTTGATAATACATACGAACTAGCTGATCCTGCTAAAGGTCCGACGATTACAATAGCGCCGCCAGCAGATTTTATAGAAGGTTATGTGAAAGATTCTGCCGGCAATGGTCTAGCTAACTCTTCCATATATGCATGGCTTGTAGGCGGTCCGGGTGGAGGCAATGCTCAAACCGATAGTCAGGGATATTATAAAATGTATGTGACACCAGGGAGCAGTTATACCGTGGGTGCCAATTCTCAAAGTTTCGGATTCTTAGGGGAGCAAAGCGGTATTGCCGTGACGAGTTCCACTCATCCAACCGTTAATTTTACTGTTTCCTCCTCAAATAATTACACAATTTCAGGTACAGTTACAAAGAATACTGTTGCTTTACAGCAAGCGTTTGTATTTATTACTGAGGGTGAGTTTGGGCCTATGTTAGGTAGCGGCGGTACGGATGCAGCCGGCGCTTATACGGTCAAAATATCTGGAGGAGCCAACCGCTGGATTCATGCTGGGCTTCCGGCTAAGGGCGAGGTTTATTTAGAAAATTTAGGAACTATTAGCGCCAATAATCTTTCAAAAGATATTGCCATTACATCTTCAACGATTAAGGTTAGAATTTCTCCCGCTTCTTCTTTTACACAGGCCTTTGTGGGAGTACATAGCGATACGGGGGGCGGATTTGCGGATACTCCTGTGATAACCGCAGAATGTACTGGTTCGGGAGCAAGTTGCAGAGAATACCAAATTGATATTAAGCGTCCTACTTCCGGAACCACTACTTATTATGTGGATGGCGGAATTCCAGGATATGGTCCTTTACCGCAAATTTCCGTTGGAGTGACAAGCGGAGGAGGGTTTGTGGAAACAAGCGGAACTTCTAATGACGGAATAATAGAAATTACCTTGGGTGGACTTTGGACGATTTCAGGCACTGTTACCGGTGCTAATGTGACAGATGCCTGGGTCTGGGCATCCGGTCCTAACGGCGGAGGCGGTAGCGCGGTGGTTGCAGGTTCTTATTCCCTGCAATTAAGAGATGGAACTTATGATATCGGTGTCGGCAAGCCCGGTTATATTGGAAATAAAATATCAGCGACTGTTGATGGGGTTAATTTAGATTCACAAGATTTAATTCTGACTACCGCTACAAATACCATAACCGGAACGGTTTATCTTCCGGACGGAGTTACTACGGCAATTAACGCTCAAGTGTGGGCAGAAAATGGAAGCGGCGGAATGAGTGGGGGATCCACTGATGCCAGCGGCAATTATTCGCTGAGCGTGTCTTCCGGTACTTGGACAGTTAAGGCGGCTTATGACGGCTACAATTCAACAGGAATTCTCGTAACCGCTCCAGCTTCAGGTAAGAATATTACCTTAGCTGTAATCAGCGGATTTACTCCTAATACAAAAAATTCTCCCATCACTCCTTCAGACGGAGGAATAATGAGCGGTACAGGTTTTAAAATTGATTTTCCAAAGAATGCTTTAGGTACCGGCACCTCCGCCGGCACAGTGGAAGTTAAATCAACCACCAATGTCGTGACAAAAAATGACCGACAGCTTATTGGTACTGCTAAAGAATTTACTGTTCGTAACAGCTCCAATCAAAATGTGACTACGCTCTCGGGAAGCGCGACGATAGAATTGACAGTTTCCAAAGCCGAATTGGTTTCCTCTGGCTTGAGTTTTTCTCAAGTTAAAGATATAAAAATTACTTATTATGATTCTACTGGCGGTTCTTGGGTTGAAATACCAACAGTAGTTACATTAAGCGTTCCTACCGCCACGACAATTGCAGAGTTGGACGCTGACCCAGCAATAACTCTCACCGGAACCACAACTCACTTGTCAACCTATTCTCCATCTATTCCTACTGACGCGGATGCTCCTCCGACACCAACAGGATTGATCGCAAATACCGCCGGTAGTGGAAATGCTATTTTGTCTTGGACAGCTTCAGCCGGCGCTGCTAAATATGACATCTATAAAAAAGTAGGCGATGATTATCCATATCTAGCCCAAACAACTTCCACTTCTTATTCAGCTTCTGGTTTGACTGATGGCACCACTTACTATTTTAAAGTTTCTGCCCTAGATAGTTCCAATAGAGAATCTGCCGCGACTTCAGCTGTTTCTGTAATTCCAGTTGCCGGCGGTCAAGGTTCAGGAGCGTTACCATCTTCTTCAAGTTCAAGCACATCTAGTAATACTACTTCTGCCACTAGTAGCACGTCTTCAATCACTACAACAACAACGACCACTACAGCAGTCACAACTACTCCGACAACTATTCCTGGATGCGGTAATAGAGTCACTGGTTTCAGCACAGCGACGGGACAATCCTGCGTTGGAAACACTGCCAGCGCAACTCCCGCTACGTCCGCAACTCCAGCAGTTCCAGGAGTAAGCTCTGCTATTCCAGCTACCTCTGCGACACCAGCTTTGTATAACTTTGGCACCAAAACTCTCAAAAACGGAAGCAAAGGCGAGCCGGTCAAGGAGCTGCAAAGATTCTTGAATAAGGTATTGAAGACGAATACGAAAGTTGACGGCAAGTTAGGTCCAAAAACAGTTGCTCTGATCAAGAAGTGGCAAAAGGAAAATGGTCTGGTAGCTGATGGCCTCATCGGTCCAAAAACAAAAGCGAAGATGAACGCTTCGGCTCAATAAGCTGTTTATTGTGCAAGTTGTGCAAAGTTCGACTTTGCACAACTTACGCGAAAATAAGTTGTAGACCAACAAAAAACCCACCTTTTTGGCGGGTTTTTTGTGTTTTATATCCTAATAATATATGCCATCTGTGCAAAGTTCGACTTTGCACAGATAAGATATTTAATATATAATCAATATATATGCCTAAAATCAAAAACCACGCGCCGGAAGAATATTATCATATCTACAATAGGGGAATGCAAAAACAACCGATTTTTGAAACAGACAAAGATCGTCTGCGTTTTTTGTTTCTCCTGCTTGTTTTCCAAGGCAAGAACTCAATAAAAAATATTAGCCGAGAAATTAAACAAAATGTGCAAAGTTCGACTTTGCACATTAATCCTGAATTAGAAAAAGATATTTTACAAAATAGAACAGTAGAGTTGATAAGTTTTTGTTTAATGCTAAATCATTTTCATTTACAAGTTTTAGAAAAAACTGAAGGAGGAATATCAAAATATATGCAAAGAGTTTTAACTGCTTATACAAAATATTTTAATGTTAAGTATCAAAGAAGTGGGCATCTTTTACAAGGTTCATATAAAAGCGTATTAATAGAAGATGATCTTCAGCTTATGCATGTTTCTGTGTATATTCATAAAAATCCGAACGAACTTAAGGGCTGGAAAGGAAAAGAAGATAAATATCCTTGGTCAAGTTTTCAAGACTATATTTCCCTAAATCGTTTCGGCAAATTGCTTTCTACCGGTATTGTTCTAGATCGTTACGATAATAATAAAAAAGCTATTTTGTATAGAAATTTTGTTGAAACAAGTCCGGCGAAAGAAGAACTTTAGTAATATAAAGATGGAGAGCGGATATGTGCAAAGTCGAACTTTGCACAGTTTGTACTTTGCGCGGGCTGGTTTTTGTTATTGTGTCCAAATTTTGATAGAATGAAACATATGGGGGAAATTATTTTTAAAATTTGGTTTCTGGTAGCCATTTTGCCGTTTACGATAGCATCTGAAGGTTGGAAAATGTTTAAGAAATTTATGAGCCATGGCAACCGCTGGCATTATTTTCCTTATGTTTTGCTGGTCATCCTAGTTATTCTTCTCGTAGTTTTACTGATGCTGGGCTATCGCTAAAAATTTGTTTTTTAAGATTCTCCTTGACAAAATTTTTATAAAGTGTATAATCTATAAACTGTGATTTTATTTAAAAAAATTTTGAAGTGGACGGGAATTATTTTATTGGGCCTATTTATTCTCGGGGAAATTATAAGATTGCCATTTCGGTTGCAAGAAGAAAAGACGGTTGCGCAAGTTGCGAAAATTCACGCGACCAAGCTTACGCTGGATGATGTGATGGGCAAGAATCTTCCGCCCGACCCCGGCGCTGATGCTGATAAAACCGTGGCTGGAATTGATGCAAACCAAAACGGCATCCGTGATGACGTTGAGCTGGCGGTCTTTAAAGAATATCCCAACTCCGCCAAAACTCGTGCAGTGCTTTTGCAATATGCGCTAGCGTTGCAAACGCAAATGACTTTACCAATTGTGAATAAAGAAACGGTTACAGCAACGGTGGAGGATAATGAAAATAAAGCATTAACTTGTATTTGGAGTATTACTTCTCGTGTTGACATGAAAAAATTTACTATAGAAACAGATAAAAATGAAAATTTCGTTAAGTCGCGACAAATTAATACAGAACAGAGAAAAGCATACAGAAAAAACTTTTATGAGTATTTGGGTAGTTATTCTTTTCATAATGAAAGTTGTGATTTAGACCTTACAACTTTGCCTAACTAAAATAATGATAAAAAGCAACTTAAAGATAAATGTTAAGTTTTTTGCTTATTTTTTAAGTATTTGTATTTTTCTAGCACCAAATTTTTCTTTTGCAAATTTTACCCCCGGTCAATGTTCTAAAGAGGGCTACACTATTGCTACTATAAACGGAATAAATACAAATGACGATGGAGCAAGAAACAACATGATTGCACTTGGTAAAGCTTTTGGTTTTTTAAAGAACGGCCAAACAATAGATTATCAATATCTTCTTAATCCCTCACATACTGGTGGACTTGGTGATATTGTAGATGTTGCAAATCAAAAACTTTTTGAAAATTTTACAACGCCAGACTATGACCTAATTGAAATGTGGAATGACGCTAGTAAAAAGGTGACAACTCAAAAGTTGCTTTTAGTGGGCCACTCGCAAGGGAATTTTTACGCCAATGATTTCTATGGTTTGCTGATAGATAAAGATGGTGGAGTTCCTAAACAATCTTTGGGTGTCTATGGCGTAGCCAGCCCTGCAAACTATGTTGCTGGCGGAGGTAAATATATCACTTCTAATACTGACAGCGTTATTAATAATCTTCGCATTGGTGGTATTTTGAGTATTTTGCCATCAAATGTAGAGATTGTATTACCAGTTGGCGATACTTCAAATGGACATAGCTTCTCCGATGTATATTTAAAATATCAAGGTGATAAAATTATTTCTGAAATTAAGTCAGCGTTAGATAAATTATCGGAGAATAATATCCAAAATGAAAACAATCTCTGTATTATTGCTCCTAAAATTGACCTAGGACATAAAATAGACGGTGCCATAATATCTTTTTTTGATCATCCTGTTAGTACAACCAATACTGTTGCAACATATATTGCAACAGGAATATACAACACCAGCATAGCCATCGGTAACACAACAATAAAAGTTGCAAATGCAATTACTTCTTCTATTTCTTCACTTACTCAATTACTCTTCAATAACCCCAAAAATCTAGCCGTAAATAATCCCGCATCAGCAATCGCTGCTGATAATCAGTTATTGGACACATCTCAAAGTTCTACGCCAGAACCGGTAAAAGAAAATTCTAAACCTACTGTGAAAGCAACGCCTCTGTATAAAATTACTGCGGTTCAGTCTGAACCCGAGACTACTGAAACTGCGCAAGCAACACTGGCAATTGCACCGGCGATTGAAATTAAAAATACAACGACCGAAGAAAAAGTTATAACTTCTAATACTTCGCAAAATTTATACCCGAATCTTTTGCCGGGCGGAGGAGGAGTAGCTGCGTCAAATATTTCTATTCCCAATCCTGTACTTTCTCCAGTTGTTCCTGATTCTACACCTTCTCCAACTATTCCTGACACCATTCCGCCAATTGATACTGTTTTACCTCCAGCTGATACCACTGTTTTACCTCCAGTTGATATAACCCCGCCTCCTCTTGATACCACTCCTCCCAACACTCCAATTATTACTACTTCCAATCAATTGGTAAACACAAACAGTATTGTGATTGTTGGCACAGCCGAAAATAATTCAATCATTATCATTAATGGTGGAACCGGTGTAGCAACTGCAATAGCTACCGATGGAAACTACTCTATTGAAGTGGTTCTCAATCAGAATACCTTAAATACTCTAAATGTGACCGCAACCGATGCGGCAAATAATACAAGCAATTTGGCAACTGTTTTAATTACCCACGACAACATCCCGCCCGTGATAAATTATTTGAACCCATATACAAGCCCCGCTTATACATTAGTAGTCGGGGGAACTTTTTATCTTACTGTCATTGCTGATGCTGCAGGTTATACCGCTGGTCCAATTACAGTTAACGACATTCCCATGGATACTTTTATTGATAATGCAAGCGGTTTCTACACAGTAACTCACAAAGTAACTCTCGGTGAGGCTGACAGATCTGCCGGCGCTGTCCCAGTGAGCGTTGTTTTAACCGATGCGGCAGGCAATTCAAATATTGCATATAGCGAAGTGACAGGAAATAGTATTGCAATTAACGGCCATTTTCCCGCTTCCGTGGCACAGATTTTTCCATCTTTTAATAGTAACGGAAAATTTACCCAAAATGTCATTTTGGATTGCGTCAGCAATTCCGGTTATTTTGAAATGTATTATATCCAAGATTCCGATTCCACTTTTCGCATGATGAATCTTTATGGCGACACTGTGTTGTGTCCGGGTAATCATCAGACTTTTGTTTCTAAAGATTTTGGTTTTGATGATTTTGGCGGATATCAAGCAGTCGCGGGCTGGTATTATGGAATTGTTTCTATTGGCAATCCTAATTGCGATATTTATAAAAATAATACGATTTGTGTCGATAATAATATACAATCTTTTTTCCGCTTACACAGAAACGCTGCAGGCGTTTGGTCTGATACAAATATTTAGATTATTACAAATAAAAAATTTTCATGCTACAATCAAACCATGCTCACGAAACATTTTTTTAAGATTCTGATGATTTTTACAATGATGATAATTTTGGGGCTGATCGGGATTGTTGTCCTGAAAAATTTTGATCAAAATGGCGAGCAGGGAACGGAGGCAAGCAACCAAACACCGGTTGCAAAATAATATATTTGTGCTATATTGAATATACCGCAGAGAAAATAGGTAAACATCCCTCCGTCGCCAAAGGCTATGGACGGGCGTAGTAAATCCTATTTAGTGGGTCGATATCTTAGATTAAGCAAGAACCGTTCTTGCTTAATGGAGAGAGAAACTCGCGGCGAAAGCCCGCCTTGACTCGTATCAAGGACGAGGCAGGCCGTTTTTTTATTTGTAAAAATGAGAAAATCAATATATGGCATTACTTAAATCAAAAAAAGGAGAAATGATAAAAGACCTGGAAGGAGCAATCAACAGCTCTGAATCCATGGTTTTTGTGAATTTCCACGGTTTGAAAGTAAACGATGAAACGAAGCTTCGCAGAAGTCTTCGGGACCAAGGAGTGAATTATAAAGTATCCAGGAAGACGCTTCTTGCCCGTGCATTGAAAGGAAAAGCTGAGGGCGAGATTCCGGAACTGGCCGGCGAAGTCGCTATCGCGTATTCCAAAGACCAAATAGCTCCGGCTCGCGAAATTTATAATTTCCAAAAAACTCACAAAGGACTCTTGAATATTATTGGGGGAATTTTTGAGGGGAAATTTATCGGCAAAGAGAAAATGATGGAACTCGCGATGATTCCAAGCCGGGAAGTTCTCTATGCGCAGTTTGTGAACCTGATCAATTCTCCGATACAGCGTTTCGCCGTTGTTTTGGACCAAATAGCAAAGTCAAAGTCTTAACAATTCAGATTGTAATATTTTTTTCGACACGAATAATTTTTTGCTAAAAATTTTCTGTGCTCGGCCCAGTCGGCCTGCGCAAGTCTCAAAAACATTACAATCTTCATTATTAAATATTAATTAAAACATTATGGAAAAATTTAAAGATCTTATAGAAAAAATAGAAAAAATGTCCGTTGCCGATCTTCATGAATTGGTGAAAGCTTTGGAAGAAAAGTTTGGAGTATCCGCCGCCGCTGTGGCAGTAGCTGGAAATGGCGCAGCTGCCGGCGCTGAAGCTGTTGAGGAAAAAGATGCGTTTACGGTTGTGCTTGCATCAGCTGGCGAGCAAAAAATTGCCGTGATGAAAGTCGTTAAAGAAGTGCTGGGTCTCGGCTTGAAAGATGCTAAAGATTTAGTTGATGCCGCTCCTTCAACTCTTAAAGAGGGAATGAAGAAAGTGGAAGCTGAAGACTTAAAGAAAAAAATTGAAGCCGTCGGAGGAAAAGTCGAGCTTAAATAAAATACTCGACTTTTCGGCCGGAAGCGCTTTGGCGCTGAGGCGGGGTCGCGCAAAATTCCAGCAGGAATTTATGTGTGACAAAGTCGAGCTTAAATAAAATTTCCTTTTGCTTTCATCTTCTGAAAATACTACAATAAAAGCACCTGAAAGGGTGTTTTTATTTTTATGACTAGACAAAAAATAGCTCTTATCTCTGTTTATAATAAAGAAGGTATTGCAGACTTTGCCAGAAGGTTGGTGGATTTAGGCTGGAAAATAATTTCTTCCGGTGGGACGGCCAAACATTTGTTTGATGCCGGAATACCGGTTACCGACGTCGCCGATATTACCGGGATGAAAGCGATTCTTTCGCATCGGGTAGCAACACTACATCCCAAAATTCATGGCGGACTTTTGGCCTTAAATACGCCTGAGCATTTGGCTGAATTGAAAAAATACGAAATTCCATGGATTGATATGGTTTGCGCCGACTTTTATCCATTGGAAGAAGAAGTAAATAATCCCGGCGCAACGCGCGAATCGGTTATAGAAAAAACGGATATTGGCGGACCTACGATGATTCGTTCCGGGGCGAAAGGCAGACGCATTACTATTTGCGATCCTGAAGACAGAGTAAAAGTAATTGAATGGCTAAAAAATGGCGAGCCGGATAGTGAAGATTTTTTAAATAAGTTGGCGGCTAAGGCGGAAGCGGCTATTTCTCGATATTGTGCCGTTTCTGCGGAATATCATAGTAGTGGATTATATAAATCTATTTTTGGTAAAAAAGTTCTTGAATGCGCTTACGGTGAAAATGCTTACCAAAAACCCGCTTCCCTTTACAGAAATCATCAAAACAAAAATGATTCACTGGCTATTCATAATTGGGAATTGGCGGCTGGCAGCCCGATGAGTTATAACAATATTTGTGATTTGGATAGAATGACGCAGACGATGACGCATATCGGCGCTGGTTTTGAAAAAAATTTCGGCAGAGTGCCGGACATCGCTATCGGTGCGAAGCATGGCAATGCTTGCGGAGTGGGAGTTTCGGAAAATAAATTGGAAGCCGTGGGTAAAATGTTGGAAGGGGACTTGCGGGCAATTTTTGGCGGGTCAGTAATGCTTAATTTTAATGTTGATGAAAAAATTGCGGAAGAGCTGATACATAAATATGCCGGGGAAAACAGGCGCCTGCTTGATATTGTCGCAGCGCCGTCTTTCTCTTCCGAAGCAGTGGAAATTCTTTCTCGGAAAAAAGGCAAATGCCGGTTACTCGCCAATCCAGCGATTCTAAAAGCCGGATTGTCTTCGCTTGATACGGCTAAAAGATTTCGCTATGTGCGAGGCGGATTTATGGAACAGCCGAATTATACTTTTGTGCCTGAATTGTCAAAGATGCCCTTTGCCAAGTCTATGTCAAGGGGCATCCTTGACAACATAATACTAGCTTGGGCTATCGGATGTACCTCCAACAGCAATACTATCACTTTGGCAAAAAACGGCAGATTATACGGCAACGGTGTCGGTCAACAAGACCGTGTCGGCGCGGCTAAGCTAGCCATTTTCCGCGCCGATGATGCGGCTAAATTTGCCGATTCAGCTGTGGAGAAAGCGGATTTAGAGAATGCCGTCGCATATAGCGACAGTTTTTTTCCTTTTACAGATGCGGCCGAGGTGCTCATTAGTCGTGGAATCAAAACTATTTTTTCCACCAGCGGTTCGGTGAATGATGAAAAAATAATAGAACTTTGCAAGGCAAAAAACGTAAATCTCATAATGTTTCCGGATGTGGAAGCTAGAGGATTTTATCAGCACTAAAATCACATCGCTCGCGACAAGGTCGGCTTGTTTTTTACCTGCCTACAACGCCGCGCGTAGCATCGCGAGCAGGTTGATTTTTATAAAAAAAGCACTACAATACATACATGGAAATTATAGGCAAAATATTGGGCAATTCGGCGCGGGTGAAAATTATGCGGCTTTTTTTGCTCAATAAAAATAAGGGTTTTACCTGTAAAGACATAGTAAAAAGAAGTCGGGTAGATGTAGCCGTTGTTCGTCGGGAACTCAGATTGCTTTCCTCTGTTAATTTTATTAAAAGGCGCGGCCGGGACTGGTCTTTCAATTCCTTCTTTAAATACGGCGGAGAATTTGAAGATCTTTTAGTAAGGTCGGATAGCTTAAATAAACAAACCGTTTCAAATAATTTTAAAAAAGTCGGACGCGTAAAGCTTATTGTAGTTTCCGGCGTATTCATTAAAAATGACGATAGCCGGGTGGACCTATTGATCGTCGGCGACAAAATGAAGAAGGGGAAAATTGAAGAAGGAATTCGCAAGCTTGAAGCGGAAATTGGCACGGAACTTGTTTATGCTGTTTTTGACACCAAAGAATTTATTTATAGATTAAATATGTATGATAAGCTAATTCGGGATATCTTGGATTATCCGCATGAAGTAGTTTTACAGGCGAAAGAGCTAAACCTGCAGGTCGCTCGACAGGCATAACCTGTTTAGAGTTATCCACACAAGCCCTAAAAAAAGTTTAAAAACTGATATAATATGAGGGATGACTTTAATAAGGTCGAAACTTAAAAAAGTATTAATAATTAATAGTTTATGATAAATAATATTTGGCTTACATGGGGTGATGTTTTTAACGCATCGCTTCAGAATTTGTGGTGGGGTTTTGTGCAATTTACTCCGAAGCTTGTAATAGCAATTGTTTTCTTTGTAATCGGCTGGTTGCTGGGTTCTCTGATTATGAAAGCTATTGAACAAATCTTCCGCGGTTTGAAAGTAGACAGTCTTTTCTCGTCTATCGGAGTAGATAATTTCTTAAGAAAAGCAGGAGTAAATCTCAATACCGGGCATTTTGTTGGGGAAGTGGCAAGGTGGTTTGTAATTATCGTTTTTCTTCTTCCTTCCCTTAATTTGGTCGGTTTAAATGATGTTTCTTCTTTCTTGAAAGATGACGTTCTTGGATACTTGCCGAAAGTTATAATTGCCGCTTTTGTTTTAATTATCGCTGCAATTGTTTCCGAGGCTCTTTCTAAGACGGTTCTGGCTACAGCAAAATCTGTGAATTTGAAATCAGCGCACATGCTTGGCGTTGTTGCCAAGTATGCCGTTTGGGTCTTCGCTATCATTATTGCGCTGGGCAAGCTCGGCTTAGGCGACTATATGAGTATTCTTTTTTCCGGAATAATTGCGATGCTGGCATTGAGTGGTGCTCTGGCTCTCGGGTTAGGCTCCAAAGATGCGGCTGGACGATTTATCGACAAGCTCGGTGAAGAATCAGCTCATAGGCCATAATATTTAAGTTTTTTGGATAGCTTTAATCAAAAAAGATGTCATTCCTTGACATCTTTTTTGATTTAGAATATACTCTTTTTATCAGTATGAATATTGCAAGAAACAGTTTAAAAAGGCGGCGCTAAGAAGCAGACTTTCTTTTGTCTGTTGGCCGCCCGAAAGGCGGTTTTTTTGTTGGAAAATCAGGATAGATTGAAAATTGAAAATTGAAAACTTGTCGGGCCAGCCTCGCGTAGACGCAAGTCTAGGCGGGCATTGAGGAGGGTCTTTTCAGCCCAGACAGGAAAAAGCCAAGGAAGATTTTAGAGTAGCGAGCGGTCGTGAAATTAATTTTATTCTGGCTTTGTTTTTACCCACCGACGAGGTGGGTTGTGGTTTTCAAATTTCTTAACAGGAAATTTAAGGGCGTACGGTGGATGCCTTGACTTTAAGAGGCGATGAAGGACGTGGCGTTGCTGCGATAAGCTTCGGGGAGGTGCTTAGCAACCTTTGATCCGGAGATTTCCGAATGGGGAAACCCTGTCCGATTTAAATCGGTCAATTTTTATCTTTATGATAAAAGAGCGCACCCTGGGAAGTGAAACATCTCAGTACCAGGAGGAGTAGAGACAAATATGTATTTCCTTAGTAGCGGCGAGCGAAAAGGAAGAAGCCCAAACCAAAGTCGTAAGACTTTGGGGTTGTAAGATGACAATTTTTATTTAATTAAAGAGGAGTCAAAAAATAAATTATTAGTTGAAGTTGCTGGAAAGCGACACCATAGGAGGTGATAGTCCCGTAAACGAAAATAATTTATCTCTTTTATTGTTATTCTTGAGTACCCCAGGACATGAATGGCCGGGGGGAATCTAGCGGAACTAACCGCTAAGGCTAAATACTCTTAAAGATCGATAGTGAACTAGTACCGTGAGGGAAAGGTGAAAAGCAGCCCGATTAGGGCGGTGAAATAGACCTGAAACCGTATGTCTACAAGGAGTCGAAGTTCGTCTTCGGATGAACGACGGCGTGCCTATTGAAGAATGAGCCAACGAGTTTATGCATACTGCTCGGCTAAGCTGGCTAAAACAGCAGAGCCATAGGGAAACCGAGTGTTAATAGCGCGTAATTGGTAGAATGCATAAGACCCGAAGCCAGGTGAGCTTGCCATGAGCAGGATGAAGTAGGTCGAAAGACTTATGGAGGTCCGAAC